>Ga0181523_10001012_pt1 | contig 31078 bp, 22 predicted proteins | sample PEATcosm2014_Bin_43_FD_119752 | JGI IMG/M metagenome (GOLD analysis project Ga0181523, IMG submission 119752) | Peatland microbial communities from MTU Mesocosm Facility, Houghton, MI, USA - PEATcosm2014_Bin05_30_metaG | ecosystem: Environmental > Terrestrial > Soil > Wetlands > Peat | place... | reverse complement strand
TTCGTAAAGCCGCCGGTACGTGCCCAACTTTTGCATCAGCTCCTCATGCGCGCCAATGTCGCTGATCGTGCCATTATCGAGCACCACGATACGATCCGCGCGCCGCACGGTCGAGAGCCGGTGCGCAATCACGAACACAGTACGCCCAGTCATGAGATTATGCAGTGCCGATTGCACCAGAGACTCGGACTCGCTGTCCAGCGCCGACGTCGCCTCGTCCAAAATCAGAATGGGCGCATTTTTCAGGATCGCCCGCGCAATCGCGATCCGCTGCCGCTCCCCGCCCGAAAGCCGCACCCCGCGCTCTCCGATCATGGTGTTGTAGCCTTCCGGAAGCCCGCGAATGAATTCATAGGCTCGCGCCGCCCGCGCCGCTTCTTCCACCTTCTTCTGCGAAACATGGGGCTGGCCGTAGGCGATATTGTTTCTCACCGTATCGTTGAACAATACCGTGTCCTGCGTGACAATCCCGATCTGGGATCGCAGCGACTCCAGCGTCACATCGCGCACATCGCTGTCGTCAATCAGAATGCGCCCGCTGCTCACGTCAAAGAAACGCGGGATCAGGTGCACCAGCGTGCTCTTGCCCGCGCCGCTCGAGCCCACCACCGCCAGAACCTCGCCTGCCTTCACTTCCAGATTGATGTTGTGCAGCACCAGCGGCGAATCCTCAGCGTGATCGTTGGAACTGGAATTGGAATAGGAGAAAGACACGTCGGCGAACCGGATCGCCCGCGTAAACTTTCCCAGCCGCTTCGCTCCTGGCTTCTCCCGCACCTCGTCTTCCATGTCCATGAAACGGAAGATCTCCGACGAGGCGCCCACCGCCTGCTGAAAATTATTGTTGAACTGCGCGAACTTGCGCACCGGATCGTAGAGCTTGAAGACGGCGATGATAAAGGCGACGAAGATTCCCGGTGTGAATACACCCTTGTTGATCTGGTCGCGTCCGAGCAACAGCAACAGCGCTATGGCGATCGAGCCCAGAATATCCATCAGCGGAGAACTGATGGCGAACGCCGCCACCAGCCGAAGATTCGCCCGGAATAGCCGTCGCGCGGCAACCCGGAAGCGATCCGCCTCCCAGTTCTCCATGCCGAACGCCTTGACGATTCGGTTTCCGGTAATGGTTTCGTGCAGAATATTCTGGATCTCGGCCAGTTTGTCCTGCCCGCCTCGCGTGGTGGTGCGCACTTGCCGGCCGACTTTCCTCGACGAGTATAAAATCGCAGGCAGGAACAGCAACAAGACCCACGCCAGCTTGCCTCCCAGCAAAACCACCACCGCGGCGGTGAATAAAAAGGTAAAAAACTGCTGCAGAAACTCCGCCAGCACGCTCGACATCGCGTATTGCACCTTCTCGATATCGCTGACGATGGTCGAGAGCAAGGTGCCCGTGGGGTGTTTCGCGAAAAACGCCGCCGAGCTCCGTAGAATCGCGTTGTACAAATCGTCGCGCAGGTCGGTGATCATCCCAAAACCCGCGTAGTTCACCAGATAGGTGCCGGCATAGTCGAAGATCCCCTTCAACGCCGTCGACCCCACCAGCGCAAAGGCCACCACCGTCCATGGATTGTGAAAATGCGATGGAACCAACTGCTGAAGGTTAAGGAAGCGTTCGGTGCCCGGCACCCTGAACAGCTGCAGAGTTCTCCCCTGGGATCCGGGGTTCAATACGCGGTCAAGTATCGGGCCAACCAGCAGCAGCCGGAAGGAGTCCAACAGCCCCACCAGCGCCATCAGCGTCACCGAAGCCAGAATCGGCCACCAGTAAGGCCAAACATAGTGCAACAGGCGGGTCAGCGGACGGGGCTTTGCCAGTGTTCCCGCACTCTTCGCGTCCGCCGCTGCCGAGGTTGCCATGCGCGTAAGCGTCAATTCTACATGTGATTTCCCGTGGAGACGTGGCTTGCCGGGTCTCTATAGGCAGAAGAATGTCGAGACGCTGAACTATTTCGGACTGTCCCGATGCGCGACCTTTACTTTGTATCCCGCTTTCCGCAGGCGCTTGCCGACATCTTCGGCGATCATCACCGAGCGGTGCTGTCCGCCGGTGCATCCGAAGCTGATGGTCAGGTAGCTCTTGCCCTCGCGAATGTAGTGCGGCAGCAGGTAGACCAGCAGTTCCGAGATGCGGTTTATGAACTCCTGCGTCTGCGGAAACGATCGGATGTATTTGGCGACGCGAGGATCGCGACCTGTCAGCCCGCGAAACTCCGGCACGAAATGAGGATTGGGCAGAAAACGCACATCGAACACGAGGTCGGCGTCGTCGGGCAAGCCGTGTTTATATCCGAAGCTCACGCATGAGACCAGAATCGTCTGCTGGCTCCCGGAGTGCTGTTTGAAGCGGTCGGTCAAATGCGCCCGCAGTTCATGAACATTAAACTTGGAGGTGTCAATGACCAGGTCAGCAATCTTGCGAATCGCCCGCAGGTGCCACCGTTCGGCCCCAAGCGATGCGCGCACCGTGGTGCCCGTCCCCAGCGGATGAGGCCGCCGCGTCTCGCTGAAGCGCCGCAGCAATGCGGCATCGCTCGCTTCGAGATAGATCACTCGCGTAGCAATCGTCCGCTTCACCGACTTCAGGATCGCGGGCAGCTTCTCCAGTTGCGAGCCCTCGCGCACGTCCACCACCAGCGCGGTGCGCGGAATTTCTCCCGACTGCCGCGCCAGTTCGGCAAAACGCGGAATCAACTCCACCGGCAGATTGTCCACGCAGTAGTAACCGAGATCTTCGAAGGCCTTCAGAGCCGAGGCCTTCCCCGACCCGCTCATGCCAGTGATGACAACCAGTTCCGCAGCGGCGCGCGGCTCGCCCTTACGCCCGCGAACTTTTCCTGTAGCGGGCTTTCCCACGGCAGGCGGGGCCTTCTTGAGTTTGCGGCGCACGGGCATTCATAAAATCTTAACATTCCAGAGGGGGTGAAGTCGGGGAAGGAAACACTGCGCCAGCGCGACACGCAAAACCAATTGGTGAATGGTGGGCGCTGTAGGATTTGAACCTACGACTTCCACCGTGTGAGGATGGCACTCTACCGCTGAGTTAAGCGCCCAACTCTTGTCACTCTATCACTTGCGGGCCATCCATAAGATGCCCACCGTACCAAAGCGTACCAAATTACTCGATTTCAGGATACTGCCGCCAGTTTCGGCCTCGCCGTCAGCTCCGCGTAAATCTTCAGCACACGGGCGCGATAGTTGTCCGTGCGAATGAAGCCGATTGCTGGTCTACCATGACTAGGCCGTGACCGCGTCACATTGTTACTGCTGCCGATCCGAGCTTGCTGGCGGAGAAGCGGGCGTTCCCGCCGCGCACCAAGAGCAGCGTGAGAATAAAAACAATCAGGAATCCCGGCAGATTAGCGGAGGATGAGGATCCCCGCGCGGCTAACGAACGCTGAAGACGGCGAGCGACTGCGGTGCCAGAGTCACTCGCACCTCGCCCTCGGCAATCCGCGCCGTTTTCCCGCCGAAAAGCGTTTGTAGTTCCTGTGCGCCACTGAGCGGAGTGTCGGCAACAGGGATATGCAGATCGCGCGCCGTGGCAGCGTTGTTATACACCACCAGCAATTTTTCTTGCGGCAGTTCACGCAGGAAAGCGTAGTAGGTTTCGTCCCAGCCGATGTGCCATTGCTTGCCGGTGCGCAAGGCGGGATGCGCCTTCCGTAGCGCCAGCATGGATTGCACATGGACGAATGCTTCCTGCTGTTCGGACGTGCGCCCGCTGCTGGTGAAAGCGTCGCGCGATTCGCCAGGAAACCCTCCGGGAAAATCGCGGCGGTTGTCGGGATCGCCGCCACCGGGCATGGCAATCTCGTCTCCGGAATAGATCTGCGGGATGCCGCGCATGGTCAATAGAAGCGAGAACGCCGCCTTGAGCTTTGCCAGAGAACTGTTTTCCTCTCCAACGAATCGACCGCCGTCGTGGTTTCCGAAGAAGGTGACAAGCATCTCGGGATGCGGATAAAGTTCGTCCCGCTGAAGCACTCCGACGATCTTTTCCATCGGCGCACCCTTGATGACCACCTCGCGCAAAGCGTTGCAAAGCGGGAAATCGAAGACCGTAGCGAGCCCGGAGTCAATGCCGTCGAACTGCTTTTTCCCGCCGGCAAAAAAAGACGTGATAGTCGGATCGCTGTCCGAAACTTCGCCGACCGCGTTGATCCGCGGATAGACGCTGCGCAACCGCTCATTCCAACCGCTCCAGAACTGGCGCGTGGAATAGGGAAATGTATCCAGGCGGAATCCATCCAGTTGCGCGGTTTCCGTCCACCACATCGCATTCTGCGCCAGGTAGATGGCGAGCTCGGGGTCGTCCGGATTCAGATCGGGCAACTTGCCGGCAAACCAGCCGTCGAGCGTGTCGAGATACTCGCGTGGCGAAGCGTGCGGATCGACCAGCCCCGCGAACGTGTAAGCGGGCTCCCGATGATGTGCGGGCGTGCCATGAAACCACGTGGGCGTTGGAGGATCGTTGACCCAGGGATGATGAGGACCGGTGTGGTTGACAACGTAGTCGATCAGCACTTTCAGGCCAAGCTTGTGAGCGTCGGCCACCAGCGCCTGGTATTCCTGCATAGATCCCATGTGGTCGTCGAGGGCGTAGAAGTCGACGACGTGATAGCCGTGGTAGTCGGAGTCGGTGTTCTTCCAGACGGGAGTGAGCCAGATCGCGGACACGCCCAGATCGTGCAGATAGTCCAAGTGCTGGCGGATACCGCGGAGATCGCCGCCGTGGTACGCCTTGGCCTGACTGCGGTCATACACACCGGTCGAGCCCGCAGGCTGATTGTTCAAGCGATCGCCGTCGGCAAAGCGGTCGGGCATGATCAGGTAAATGACGTCGTCGCGAGAGAGGCCCTCGAAGTGGCCGCGGGAGTCGGCGCGAGCCAGCAGCGGCAACGGGACCGTGGTCGATCCCGCCGAAGTGATCAGACGCAAGGGAACGGTTCCCGACGGCAGGTCGGAACTGAGTTGCAGGTGGACGAACAGATAATGTCCGTTGGCAGAAGCTTCCGCGCCGAGCGGAGTCAGATCTTTCGTGGGGCTTTCCACGCGAGCGCCGCCCAGGTTTTCACCAGTGAGCAGCAGGGTGAGCTCGGGCGTGTAGTTTACCCACCAGTTGGGAGGATCGATCTTGCGAATCACCGGACTGCCCGACACCGGACTGCCGGCAACGACCGCAGTCGTCGTCTGCGGCCAGGCCCGCAGCGTGTTAAGGCATGCCAAGTCGAGGCATGCTAGGAGTAGCAAGAACGCGAAGGTGCGTCGGATTCTCATGGCATCCACACGATCAAGGCAAAACGGCCAGATTCAGGGAATCCCCGCTCACGGGCCGAGTTTGAAGCGGAGCAGGGAACGGAAGGAACGGCCATCCGCTCCCTGCCTATATGCCATGGATCAGAACATAATGCGCACGGCGAACTGCAGCTCGCGCTCGGATGAGAGGCGCGTTACTGCAGGATTGGTGGTTGTCGTGATGTTGCCCACAATCGTTCCGTTACCGAGATTCGCTTGGAAGCTGCCGTTTTGGAATTGCGGATGGTTGAGCACGTTGAAGGCGTCGACACGGAACTCAGCCTTGAGACGCTCATGCAACGTGAAGTCCTTCATCATGCCCGTATCCCAGCTATGGAACCCGGGGCCGAACAGGGCATTCCTGCCCAGAGTACCCGGACTGGCGAAGTCTCCGTTGAGTAACGCAGGTTTGGAGAAGTTCCCGCTGATTACGCCTTGTCCTGTGGCGTGGTCGATGCTCACCGAAACCGGTCCGGTAACGTCCGGACGGTCTTGGGGCGAGGAGGAGGTATAGAAGAGATCGAAAGGCGTGCCGGATTGCAACGTGATGATGTTGTTCCACTGCCATCCCCCGATAATGTAATCGAGGGCCGTCGGCACATCCCCGCCGTACTGCTTCCCCTTCCCGAAAGGAAGCTCGTACATTGATCCGAACACGAAATTGTTGCGGATATCCTGATTCGCATTTCCTTTGTTCAGGTTCAGTAGCGGGTTCCCGTTCGCGTCCACGAAAATCGGATTGGCGGCGCCGTTATTTCCGAACGCACCACTCGAGTTGTCGATAGTGTGGGACCAGGTGTAGGCGCTCGTGAATGTCAAGCCCCTCGATAGGCGCCGCTTGAAGCTCGTTTGTAACCCGTTGTAGGTGCCGGTCCCTACGAAAGCATACTCGTTAACGTTCCCACCCAAGTTGTACCAGCGCTGATTATGGACGCCAACTTGCAGATCGCCAAGTTGCACAGCATTGGCATTGAAGGCCGTCGCCAGGTGGTCCATCTTGGTGCCCACGTAGGCGACATCGAAGGCCATATTTGGCCCCAGTTGCCGTTCCAGTTGGAGGTTCCATTGCTGTACGCTCGAGTTCTTGCTGTTGGTCGGCCAGTAGATGACGTTTACGTTAGTGGGGTCGTTAACATTCACCGTGCTTACGGCGGAGGGAAGCGCAGCGGTGGCTTGGGTCCAGTCGTTATTGACAGTGGAATACGGAGGGCCGTTCGGGATCTGGCCGCTTAGCGTGATGCGAAAGCCGTTTGGACTTTGCGTGGAGCAGTTGCCGTTCGCACCCGGGCAGGCTTCGTAGCTTGAAGTTCCGTTGAAATCCGGATTGTTGCTCAGCTGTTCGCCTACACCACCACGATCAAGGTAATAGAATATTCCATATCCGCCGCGGAGCACTGTCTTCCCCGTGCCAAACAGATCGTAGGCAAAACCGATGCGCGGCGCCCAATCCCTCTTGTCGTTGTTAATCAGGCTCCTCGGCAGACCGGCCGCCCCGGCGCTGCCGGGTGTAATCAGAATTCCACTGCCCGCATCCGCTGGGTTGTTCGGAACCCAGTTAGACAACTGGTTCTTAGTCTCGTAAGGCCAAGTATAGTAATCGTAGCGCAGGCCCACGTTCAGCGTCAGCCGGTTGTTCACGCGCCAGTCGTCCTGCGCAAAGTAGCCCGTTTCCCAGCTGTGCGTCTCGTACAAGCCGTTGAATTGTCCAATCTCGTAGTCCGGGAATCCTGCCACAATCTCGGATGCCTCATAGCCGGTGAACCTTCCGGTACCGGGGTATGTGTTGCCGCCAAGAATGAAAGAGCCTTTGGCGTCGTTGCCCTGTACGTAGCCAAGCTGTCTCTGCCCGACCGTGGCTCCAAACTTGAAAACATGACGGCCATGGACATAAGACAGAGCGTCCTCGAACTGGTAGAGCTTTTGGTCTACGTTGTAAGGACCGCCGTCGCCCTGGTAGGTAATCTCTTGGGCGTTGCCGCCGATCAGAACCTGGCCGCCTAGCAGCGGGGTCGGGTTCGCACCCGGAATTCCGACCGCGACTCCTAGTTTCTGGCCGATGTCCGGCGGATTGTAGCCGTAAACCGAGCTGATGTAACCAAAGCGGAATTCGTTTACCACATTGGGGCCAATGGCGCGCGTATAGCCTGCCGCAATTCCTCTGGGATGGTTGATGTTGTCGCCGGAGCCGAATCCTGAAGGATTGTTGGGTCCCAGACTATTCGTGACCGTGAAATTGTCTTGCCCGTAGCTGTAGCGGAAGAAGATCTGATCCTTTTGAGTCGCGTTAAAGTCAACACGAATGTCGAAGTCGTTGAAATTACGGATTTGCTGGCGGTCGGTGACGTAGTTATTGACCAACGTCCCCGCTGATGGCGCAGCGTTCGGCTCAGGAAAGGTCTGCAGGTATTTCAAGCCGACAGGGTTCGGGTTGCTGATGATGTTAGTTGCGGTTGTGCCGTTCCAGCCAAACGGCTCGCAGTTGGTTGTGCCGGCCGTGACGGGGATGGGATTGAAGATGTAACCCTTTGAAACAGGATTACCGTTCTTGTCATAACCATTGAAGAACGCCGGATTCCACAGTGCGCACTGCGGAACAGTCGGGGTGGTCAAGCCGAGCAGTTGGGAAAAGTCGGAGATACCTGTCTCGCCGGGGGCTGTGCCCTTCATCATATCGGTGGGAACAGTGTCGAATTCGGTGCCGTTCGGTTGCTCCTGACGACGGCCCTGGAAGTCGCCAAAGGCAAACAGCTTGTTCTTCCAAATCGCCCCACCAACCGTGCCGCCAAACTGGGCCTGCCGGAACTGGATCGGGCCGGTTGAACCGTAGTCATGAGCGTCAGCAAAGCCGCTGCGGCGGAACAGGAAAGCCGATCCGTGTAGCTCGTTGCTACCCGACTTGATGCTGGTCTGAACGATCGCGCCACCGCCTTTGCCGAACTCGGCCGGCGCCACGTTGGTATTCACGCGGAATTCCTGGATCGCTTCCGCCGGTGGGAAGAAGATGATGCCGTTGACGAAGGCGTCGTTATTGTCGACGCCATCCAGAATGAAATTGTCCGCTTGCGGGCGCAAGCCGTTCGCCGAGAGCGCCGCGCCGCCGGTCTCGGAGTTACGGAACGTCTCGGCGTTTGTTCCCGAGCCGCCACCGGAGGCGATGTCGCCATACGCACCGCGCGTCACGCCCGGAGTCAGCAGCGCCAGTTGCGTGAAGTTGCGGCCGTTCAAAGGAAGCTCGGTCACCTGTCGTCCCTGAATCACTTCGCCCATGCTCGATGTCGCGGTGTCAACTACCGGCACTGCACTCGTCACGTCGACGGTGGTGGAGGCCTCGCCCAGTTCCAGCTTCAGGCTGATCTCCTGGACCTGAGAAACTTCCAGAGTAAAATCGGCCGTCGCAGTCTTGAAGCCTGCCGCCTTTACGTCGATGTGGTATCTGCCCGCGGTCAACGCGTTGACCACGTACTCGCCGGCACCGCCGGTTTGGGCGGTCACGGTCCGGCCATTCGCGGTATTGGTTACCGCAACGGCGGCATTCGGTACGACAGCGCCGGTGGTATCGGTGATGGTTCCGATGAGACGGGCTGTATCCGTCTGCGCCAGCGCCAAACCGGCCAGGCAGAACACAAGAACGAGAACCAGAAAGAATTTACTCTTCATAATTTCCTCCAATTTCGGGGACATCGGGAGACATTGATTTTCCTTTGCAGCGCGGTTGAGAACTGCAAGTTGTAGTTCAAACCGACCTCGGGCGGAGGTTTCACTAGGTTTTTAAACGGTTACTGCTGTAAAATGCTGTTGCTGCATGAGGATGCGATCCCTGTTACGCCGGTGTTAAATGGTTGTGAGACACACTTTCGCCGCCGCCGGGCCCGAACAATTCTTCCAACAAATAGACAACATTATTAAAAGTCATAGCCTGCGAGGGTCGGAATCCCTGTGCAAGCTGTTGCAATATCTTGCAAAACAATCTATCGACCATCCCGATGCGCCGTTGAAGGAGTATCAGATTGCCACCGAGGTGTATGGGCGGCACGCGGATTTTGATCCGCAATCGGACTCAACGATTCGAGTGCAAGCTGGGCGTCTTCGTCTGAAGCTCGCGGAGTACTACGCCGGGGAGGGCGCAGCAGACTCCATCCTCGTGAAGATTCCGAAGGGCAATTATCACCTCATATTCGAGGCGCGGCCGATCGAGCCGCACGCGCAGCCTCAGGCCGTGCCTCCGCACGAGGTACCAGCAGGCGTCGCAGTCGAAACCGTCCCGGCACCCTGGCGGATTGCGGTTGTCGTGCTCGCGGCCGGCCTCATCGTCTCGCTGATTGTTTTGGGGAGCCTGCTGTGGAACCGGAAACCGCCCGAGTCTGCCATGGCTGCACCCAGCGCGGCGCGGGCCGCCGGTCCTCTGGTCGCTTTTTGGCGTCCGTTTACCTCCGGAGTCGAAGAGCCTTGGGTGATCTTCAGCAATGCTGCGTTCGTGGGACGGCCGGAGACGGGCATGCGTTACTACAACTCGCGTCAGGATTCAAAGATCGCCGTGTACGACCACTACACCGGAGTGGGAGAGGTGTTGGCCATCCACGCACTGGATGACGCGTTCGGCACGCTGGGACGGAGGCTCCGGGTGAAGCGCGGGAGTTTGTTCACACTCGACGACGTGAAGAATAACAACCTGATCTTTGTCGGTTCTCCCTCAGAAAATCTTTCGTTGCTCGACATTCCGGGCACGCAGGAATTCGTTTTTCAAAGGGTGGCGTCGGGGCCGCGTCAAGGCGATCTTTCGATCGTCAGCAAACATCCGAAGGCGGGCGAGGCCGGCACCTATCTTGCGAGTCCTTCCGATGCCCCGCTGACGGAAGATTATTCGGTCATCGGGCTGGTGCCGGGAATAGGATCCGGCCGGTTCGTGATGATTCTGGCGGGAACGACCACGTTCGGAACGCAAGGCGTGGTGGAGTTTGTTTGCCGCCCGGATTCGGTGGATAAGCTGTTACATGCGATTCCGAGTTCCGGTGCGGGTCCGATCAGGCCTTTCGAAGCGCTGGTCCGAGTGAAGATCGCTCGCGGTGTGCCGGTGGCGACCGAACTCGTTGCCGTTCACGCGCGGTAAGCTGTTCCCGCCTCCCTCATCGCTGCTGTCGCGTGCTCGAATTCCTATTCAATTCGAGTTTAAGACTTTGCCGCGACGGCATTTCCTGGAAGCGAACCGCTCGCATGCCGCAGGTCGTACAAGTCCTCCACGCGCTGCGTCAGCAGCGCCGCCAGCATGAAGAAGATTCCGCCCGCCACCACCGCGGATATCCGATTGTTGTTCAGCAAATGGCCCATGACCCACCCGAACCCGAGCGATGCCGTGATCTCCGGAATCACGATGAAGAAGTTAAAGATACCCATGTAGACTCCGGTCTTTCCGTGGGGCAGCGACCCGGCAAGAATGGAGTAGGGCATCGAAAGCGTGCTGGCCCAGGCAATGCCGACTCCGATCATGGAGAGCAGCAGCAGATACTTGTTGTGAATCACGACCACGGAAAGCAGCCCCAAGCCGCCGCATATCAGGCACAAACTGTGAGTTGCCTTGCGTCCGAACAGCCGGGCGAGCGAGGGCAGCAGGAATGAAAATCCAAAACACACCAGCGAGTACATCCCGAAACAAACGCCCGCCCACTCCACCCCCGCGGAATACAGCGGAGAATTCGTGTCGGAGGCGCCGAAAACATTGCGCGCCACCGCGACCGGAAAGTACAGCCACATGCAGAACAGCCCCAGCCAGGTACAGATCTGGACCCAGGCGAGTTGCCGCATAGTGCGGGGCATTTCGCGGATTGACGCCACGATTTCGCGAGCCCCCGCGGCGAAACCCGTGCGTTCACTCTTTTCTCTTAGAAATTCCGCGAGATTATCTGGCGGGTACTCCTTTGTCGTGAAAATGGTCCAAAGTACGGCGCCCAGGAACGCCCCCGCGCCAATATAAAAAGAAAGACGCACGGTGAAAGGAATCGTCCCCGCAGCCCTGGTTCCCGCCACGTGAAAAACATTGGTGAGCAGGTAAGGCAGCGCCGAGGCAATTACGGCGCCCAGCCCAATGAAGAGGCTCTGCATGGCAAAGCCGCGAGTGCGCTGACTTTCCGGGAGCAGGTCGGCGACAAACGCGCGAAAGGGCTCCATGCTGATGTTGATGCAAGCGTCGAGAACCCATAGCAGACCCGCCGCCATCCAAAGCGCGGAACTGCGCGGCATCAGGATGAGTGCTATCGAACTCAGAATCGCGCCTGCCAGAAAGTAAGGACGCCGCCGTCCCAGCGGGCCCCAGGTGCGGTCGCTGGCGTGGCCGATGATCGGCTGTACGATCAATCCCGTGAGCGGCGCCGCCAGCCAAAGAATCGGAATCTGATCGGCTCTTGCGCCCAGGTATTCATAGATGGCGCTCATGTTTGCCATCTGCAATCCCCAGCCAAACTGGATGCCGAGGAAGCCGAAGCTCATGTTCCAGATCTGCCAGAATGTGCGTGGTGGTTTGTCCATGATCCCTCCTGCTGTCGGCTTTTTCTGTCGAGAGTCCTCCTCACCGATCATATATGGCGACCAGCGCTCGAAGTCTCGAAGTATGGAAAATCAAAATCTCGTGTTCAGTGTTAGCGAGGCACGGTGGTGGGTCGAGTAGCTGCCGAGGCCGCAATTTGCGCCGTTTGGGGCTTGGCGAGGACAGCATCCGGAAGCTGAAATCTGCATCGTTCGAACAATCGCCGTCGTCTCATAACGGACATGAAACTCGTCTCCGTCAACGTCGGCTTACCTCGTCTGCTGGCCTGGGGAGGCGCCACGTTCGAAACCGGCATTTTCAAACACCCGGTTGAAGGCCGAGTCATGTTGCGGACGACCAACCTCGATGGCGACCGCCAAGCCGACCTCTCCGTGCATGGCGGCGTCAACAAAGCCGCCTACGGCTATCCTTCCGAACACTACGCGGCTTGGAACGCAGAGCTTCCCGAGCTTTCGAATCTCGCCAGCGATTGGGGAACCTTCGGCGAGAACTTCACCACCGAGGGCCTTCTGGAAGCGGCCGTTTTTATTGGCGACCGCTATCGCGTCGGCTCCGCCGTCGTCACGGTAACGACGCCACGGCTTCCTTGTTACAAACTCGCGGCCAAATTCCAAAGAGATGACATCATCGAGCGATTCTTGCGCAGCGGCCGATGCGGATTCTACTTCTCGGTCTTCGAAGAAGGGGAAGTCGGCGCTGGCGACGAATTGGAACTGCTCGGGCGGGAGGAGATCACCCTGAGCGTCGCTGAACTCAACCGTCTCTATACTTCGAAATCGCCCGACCGCGACACCCTGCAACAATCCCTGCGGATCAAGAACCTGCCCGAGGGCTGGCGCGACCGTTTTCGCGCCCGCCTTGCCGACATCGACAGCCGGGCCCATGACGGCAACAGAAGTCCAGTTTGAAAATTTCTGCCTCTGCTGTAGCTTGGAGCTTGTGATCCTCGACGCCCTCCATCGCATCGCCGTCCACCGTCAGTCGCTTTCCCGCGAAGAGGCGCACGTGGTGATGACCGAGGTCCTCACCGGCCACTGCTCCGACGCGCAAATTGCGGCGCTGCTGGTGGCGTTGCACATGAAGGGCGAGACGGTCGAAGAGATCGTCGGATTTGCCGAAGCCATCCGCGCCGCCGCTATTCCGCTCGAACTCCATGCCAACTCCGTGCTCGACACGAGCGGCACTGGGCGCGACGCGCTCGTCGATACCTGCGGCACCGGTGGCGATGCCAGCGGAACATTCAATATTTCAACCGCCACCGCCTTCGTGGTCGCCGGAGCCGGCGTGCGCGTCGCCAAACACGGCAATCGCAGCGTGACCTCGAAGTGCGGCTCCGCCGATGTGATGGAAGAGTTGGGCGTGAACATCCACCTGCCGGCCGCGCGGGTTGCGGCCTGCCTGGAAGAGGTAGGAATCGCGTTTCTTTTCGCTCCCGCCATGCATTCGGCGATGAAGCACGTGCAGACTGCCCGCCGCGAACTTCGTCTGCGCACAGTTTTCAATTTGCTCGGACCATTGACGAATCCGGCGCGCGCCACCTGCCAGGTGGTTGGTGTCTATTCCGCGGATCTGGTCGAAAAACTTGCGGAAGCGCTCAGCATGTTAGGACTGCATCGCGCGCTGGTCGTTCACGGAAGCGACGGCCTGGACGAAATCACCATCACTGGCTCGACGCGCATCGCCGAAGTGCGCGAGGGACAGGTTCACAGTTACGAAGTCACGCCCGAGGAATTCGGCCTGCAGCGCGCCACGCTCGACGAAATCTCCGGTGGAGACGCCGCTCGCAACGCCACGTTGATCCGCGAGGTACTGGCCGGAGAGAAAAACGCCCGCCGCAACGTGGTGCTGCTCAACGCTGCTGCCGCTCTCGTCGCCGCCGGACGTGCCGACCATCTGCGCGATGCGGTGCCACTGGCGGCGGAGGCGATTGATTCGGGGGCGGCGCTCACAAAATTGCAGGCGCTTGTCGCCTTCAGTGGTGCCCGTTAGTCACCCAGCGCCGTCGAAAGCTCGATGCGCTGGCGAAGTTCTCTAAGTGCACTTAGTAAGATTGCCCTTTTCCCCTTCCTCGCTCTGTAGTAAAACGTCCGTGATGCATTCTTGGGGGATTCCTTGAAACGCTTCTTGTTCATGATCGCCGTCGTCGCTATCACCGGATCGCTGCTTGCCCAGGATATTCAGGTCAATCGTCAAAACAAGACAATTTCCGTGACTGCGGATGAATCCGCGACGGCAGATGCCGAAGTAGCGGTGCTCACCATCGGATATCACAATTACGGGCTTACGCAGGACGCTGTTTTTCAGGAAAACGTGCGGGTGGCCGAACGGATCACGAAGGCATTGTTGGATGCGAAGGTTCCCAAAGCAAACATTGAAACCGACAAACTGCAGCTAACACGCGCACAAGTCGACGAAAAGTGGACTACAGACATGAAGAAGGAACGACAGTTCACGGCAGAGCAATCTTGGCACATAACCGTGTCTGCCTCTGAGGCGCAAACAGTTGTCGATCTCGCTGTCAGGGCTGGGGCGAATGAAGTGGATGACGTGGAATGGAATGTCGCCGACCCGGTCGCGCTGCAAGCCAAAGCAGGTGCCGCCGCACTGGCGAAAGCCAAGTCCATCGCCGATCAAATGGCAAAAGGGTTGGGGACGAAGCTTGGTGAACTTGTTTATGCGAGCAATCAAGCCCCCGCGGCGAAGACATGGGGATACAAACTCGATAGGACGATGACATTGGCACCGCCGCCTCCTCCGCCTCCGCCAAAACTCACCTTGTTCCCTCAGAAGGTAAAGAGTGACGCCACCGTCTACGCGGTGTTTTCGATCGAGTAGCTTATCATCACACCCATTAAGCACAGCGCTCTGCACAAGTTTCTAATACCTGCCTTCCTCCGTGTCTCTGTGCCTCCGTGGTGAATCAAGCGCGACTGCGCTACTTCACTTCCACCCGCTCCATATACTCCGCCACTTGCACGTTCCATCCCAACTCTTTCTTCATCAGGTCGCGCAACTGCGACGAGGCAGCGGGTTCGCCGTGAACTAGAAAAGTTGTGGACGGTTCATTTTTGAATGTGCGCAGCCACTCCAACATTTCCGGAGGATCGGCGTGGTCGCTGAACTGCTCGAGCGCCGCAACCTGGGCGCGGATCGGAATGAACTGGCCGAAGATCTTGACCTCGGGCGCTCCGTTCTTGATCGTTGCGCCGCGTGTGCCCGGCGCCTGGAATCCGATAAAAATCACCAGGTTCTTGGGATCGGGCAGGCGCTGCGCCAGGTGATGCAGGATGCGGCCGCCGGTAACCATCCCGCTCGACGAAACGATGACCGATGGATAGTGGCTCTCGTTGATCTTCTTCGACTGCTCGGCGGTTTGCGCGAACGTGAAGCCCGGCCACTCGACCGGCGAGCCGTATTTCGCGATCAAATCGGCGGCCCGCGGCGTGTACTCCTCCGCGTGCTTCAGGAAAATGTCGACCGCCTTGATGGCCATCGGGCTATCGCAATAAACCGGCAAGCGAGGAATCTGTCCCGTCTCCATCAATCTCTTTATGATGAAAAGAAACTTTTGCGTCCGCTCCACCGCGAACGCGGGAACGATCACGCTGCCGCCGCGCTTCGCGGTCTCGCGGATAAGGCTGGCGAGTTCCGGCCGGGGATCGGTGCCCGGATGCTGCCGGTTGCCGTACGTCGACTCCATGACCAGCACATCGGCGGTTTCGTTTTCCTGCGGGCCGGAGTGCACTACCTTGCCGGGAGCGATCACGCTGTCGCGCACTCGGCCAAGGTCGCCGGTGAAGAGCAGGCGGCGGCTCGGTCCGTTTGTTTGCAGCGTGACTTCCACCATGCAGGAACCGAGAATGTGCGCCGCGCGCACGAAGCGGAACGCCAGTTCGGGGCTCAGTTGCGTGGTCTCGCCGACCGCCACTGGCTTGAAGCGCTGCAGGCAATCCTGCGCCTCTTTGAGCGTGTACAAGGGCAGCGCCGGGTCGTGCTTCGACACTTTTCTTTTGTTGTAGTACGCGGCATCTTCTTCCTGCAGATGTCCGGAGTCGGGCAACACGACGGAGCACAGGTCGATGGTCGCCTGCGTAGCGTAGATGGGGCCGTGGAAGCCTTCTTTCACCAAACGCGGAATCCAGCCGCAGTGATCAAGATGCGCGTGGGTGAGAACAACCGCGTCAATTTCACGCGCCGGGACGGGGGTGTCCTGCCAGTTGCGCTCGCGCCATTCTTTCTGTCCCTGGAAGAGGCCGCAATCGATCAGAATTTGAAATGCCCGCTTGCTGCTCGAATCGCAGGTTGTGTGGATCAGGTGCTTCGAGCCAGTCACGGTCCCGGCGGCACCTAGAAATTGAATGTAGGGCAAACGGCCTCCTCCAAAATTGCAGATTGCAGAGATCAGATTGCAGAAGTGAAGCGGCGAAGTTCGATTTTACCTATGCAATCTGACCTCTGACCTCTGCAGTTCCAGCTCACTTCTGCGGCGCACTGATCTGAAACTCGTTGTTCGTCAGATCGCTTTCTGGAACGCTGCCGTCGTTGATCACGATCTTGCTCGCCGTACCGGGCAGTTCAATTCTTGTTGTGGCTGTGGCCTTGCCTCGTACTTCAATGCGTTTCGTGATCTCGCCGCCTTCAAACGATACCGTGAACGGGACTTCCGCCCCCGCATTGCCAAGGTTCTCCAGTGTGACGGTTATAAACTGCACCCCTTTATCCGTCGTCCACGGATGCACCGACTGCACGCGGAAATCCGGCAGCCCGCGATCCTGATACACCCAGTCGTCGAAGAACCAGCCCAGATCGCGCTTGGCGGCGGCTTCGATCAGTTGCTCCACATACTTTGGATTTTTGCCGGTGTCGTCTTCGGCACGGTATTTTGCAATGGCCTGTTTCAGCGCAGCGTCGCCGATCATGTCGCGAAGCATCCACCAGACGTAGGCGGCTTTGCTGCGAGAGTAGGTTTCATCGAACGTGCTGGCCAGCGGCTGGCCGAGGGGCTTTTGGCCGACGGATTTCGGTTCGACATTCTTCTGCAACGCGGTCGCGACTTCCTTTTCCGCATCGAGAAACTCCGCCCGGTGCATGCCCAGAAAATCGAGGGCGGCCTGGCGGCCGCCTTGCTCTTGGCGGTACATGGCATCGGCAAAGTGGGCCAAACCTTCGTACACCCAGGGGCGCGACGATGGCAACGCGGAATGGACGAGTTCGTGGACGAGGTTGATGCCCGCGAGTTTCGCATCTTCCGCGGCCAGCGACGCCATCAGTAATGTTCCGCTTTCAAACGGAACGGAATTCGGGTCGCCGAGGTCGGCGATGGCAATGGGCGCGGATGGTGGGCCAAACCATCCGGTGACGAACTTCATCGCCGGTTCGAGCGCGTTGGAATAGATCACCGCTCCTGTCTCGTGGCCGGGGAGACTGAATAAGATTAGCGGCTGCTTTAGCTGCTTTAGCTGAGGTTCATAGTTGGCCATCGCGAATGTCGGAGTGACTGTGCCGAGCTTTATCCACGAGCATTCCGCCGATACCATCTGTGCGCGACCCGCCGCTTCGATGAATCTGAGGCCATCTGGTGAACAAATCATCGAAGGGAACTCCTCATCACTCTCGCGAGACATTGTGAGTTTAGCTTTGAATTCGCTCTCCGCCTCGCGCGCTTTCCACCGGTCCACCACTTCAAAGAGGCTGTTGCCCTCGGAAAAATCCGCCGAGTCGGTTGCTATGGGATACCAGGCCACATATCCCGCGCCTCGCACCGCCGTGAATGAGGGACTGATCTGATCCCAGCTCGAATGTTTAGCGATCTCCTCCGGCACTCCGATCCGAGTCAGCCGCGTCGTATCCAGCGGGATGACGCCCTCGTAGCCGATTTCGAGGTCCACGGAATCTTTCGGCTTGATCTCGGCGGGCAGAGTAACGATGGCTTCGGAAAGCGCGCCGGTGTGGTCGATGTCCGAGACGTAGGGTTGCGAGACGTATTGCACGGGCTTGCCATCCACTCGAATCGAACGCCAATTGAGAGAGGATGAAATTTGCAGGGCGACGATTCTCTGCGGCTGAGCGGAATCGTTGCGCAGCGTGATCTTACCCCGCGCGCCAAGCCTTTGCTGCGCGGGTTCAAGGGTTATCTGCAAATCATATTTCGCAATGGTGAAGGCTTCGCGATCGAGAGCCCACCCTGCTGAAGCGAAACCACAGAGGACACAAAGGACACAGAGGAGTTTCATGATTTCTTGGATGCGCCCAGCCGCCTCTGGCGCACAACTTCATAGAGCACCACACCGGCCGCCACCGATACATTTAGCGACGGCACTCTGCCCAGCATCGGAATCGACACCAGGAAATCGCAGTGTTTGCGCACCAGGTCGTGCACTCCTTTGCCTTCGGCGCCGAGCACGATGGCGCAATGCATGTTGTAGTCCACGGCATCGTATGTTTGGCCTCCGCGCTCGTCTAAGCCGACGATCCACAGATCCCTCCCTTTCAATTCCTCGAGCGCGCGCGATATGTTCGTTACTTTGGCCACCGGAAGGTGTTCGCTGGCACCCGCCGAAACCTTTGCCACCGCCGCTGTGACTGCGGCGGACCGGCGTTCGGGAATCACCACGCCATCGGCGCCGGCAGCGTCCGCCGTGCGCAGGATCGCTCCCAGATTGTGCGGATCTTCGACGCCGTCGAGCACCACGATTAGCGAGTGCTCGCCGCGCCGCGACGCCACCAGGTCGTCGAGATCGCTATATTGTTTTGCCGAGGTCGCGGCCACAAGTCCTTGATGCGCGGCGTTACCGGCAATCTCGTCAAGCTCCTCACGCGACAAAACGCGCACTGGAACGCCGATCTTGCGGCACTCGTCGATCACGCGCCTCAGGCGAATATCTTTTCGCTCCTTGGCGACGCCCACCCACTCGAAGTTGCGCCCGCGCGCCTTGAGCGCTTCCGTAACCGTATTGATTCCGTAGAGAATATTCACGCGGATTAGTGTATCGCGCCGAGAGCTTCGGGCTACGAGCTTCGAGCAAACTGGTTGCTCGCGGCTCGCAGCTATATACTTTGGAACGCAGCATGAACCCACTACCCTGCGGCCACTTTCTCTGTGCCGATTCTCAAGTGCTAGACTGAAACGTTTCGGGAGGCTCTGGTGAACCACGTCTACATCCTCTCCGCCGTGCGCACGCCCATCGGCAAGTTTGGAGGCTCGCTCGCCTCGCTCTCCGCCGCTGATCTGGGAGTGGTTGCCGCGAAGGCAGCGATCGAACGCGCCGGAGTGCAGCCGCAGCAGGTGGAAGAGACGATCTTCGGCAACGCGCGCCAGGCTGGGGGCGGTCCCAATCCGGCGCGTCAGATTTCCATACGCAGCGGCATTCCTCAGGAAGTTCCAGCCTACACGGTGAACAAGGCGTGCGCCTCGGGCATCAAGTCCATTGCGCTGGCTTTCAATGAGATTGCTACCGGCAACCTGGAGTGCGTGCTGGCAGGCGGAACCGAATCCATGTCGCGGCTTCCTTATTATCTCGAGGGCGCGCGCTGGGGATATCGTCTGGGCAATCAGGAACTTGTCGATGGCATGTATCGCGACGGATTTTTCTGCCCGATGGCGAAGATGCTGATGGGCGAGACGGCTGAGATTCTCGCCGGGCAGTACAAGATTTCGCGCGAAGAGCAGGATCAATTCGCGCTGGTGTCGCAGCAGCGCGCTGCGGCGGCGCAATCCAGCGGGCGCTTCGACGACGAAATTGCTCCGGTCACCATCGAAGGCAAGAAGGGTACAACCGTTTTCTCGCGCGATGAGCATCTGTTTCTCGAGGCGAGCATGGAGAAGATGGCCAAGCTGGCTCCGGTGTTTTCCAAGGGCGGAGCAAAGACCGGCACCATTACCGCCGGAAACTCTTCCGGCATTACCGATGGCGCGGCGGCGGTGGTGGTGGCGAGCGAAAAATTCGTCCAGCAGAACAGTCTAAAACCGCTGGCGCGAATTCTCGCAGCAACCTCTGCGGGAGTTGATCCGCGTCTCATGGGGATCGGGCCGGTGCCGGCTATCCGCAAGCTGGAACAGAAACATGGCCTCAATCTTAGCGACTTCGATCTGGTCGAACTTAATGAAGCGTTCGCGGCGCAGGCGCTGGCGTGCGATCGCGAGTTGCATTTCGATCGCGACAGACTCAACGTCAACGGTGGCGCCATCGCGCTTGGCCATCCCATCGGCTGCACCGGGACGCGCATCACCGTCACGCTGCTCCACGAACTGCTGAAGCGAAAAGCGCGCCGTGGCCTGGCTACGCTCTGCGTCAGCGGCGGGATGGGGATGGCGCTGGCAATCGAGAATGCTTTGTAAGGAGTCGCGACTGGCGGCTTGACCGCTCCGGTAGCTATACTCACCATTAAGGACATGGCCATCGCCACCGCAACTACCAGTCTTAGCAGTTCGGGTCGAAACCCTATGGCCCTCTCTGCGATCATCGTCGACGATGAACAGCTGGCGCGCGACGAGCTTGCCTATCTGCTCAAGAACCTGGACGACGTGAACGTAGTCGCGCAGGGCAAGAACGGTCTGGAGGCGATCAGCCTGATCCGCGAGCACAATCCAGACCTGGTTTTTCTTGACGTCCAGATGCCGGGGCTGGACGGTTTCGGCGTCATCAAGAAGCTACTCGACCGCAAGGTTCCGCTCCCCAAGATTGTGTTCGCGACCGCCTTCGATCAATACGCGGTCAAGGCGTTCGAGGTGAACGCGGTCGATTATATTCTGAAGCCCTTCGATAAGAAGCGCGTGGCCCAGTCCATCGAGAAGGCGCGGGCCAAGATCGAAGCGGGCGCCGGGCCGGAAGAAAAATTCGAAACCCTGGTGCGGATGCTGGAATCGCAGAAGCCGCAGACGGCGAAGATTCTGATCAAGGCGGCGGGAAGGCTATTCCTGACCGATCCGAAAGATATCTGCTACGCGACCATCGAAGATGGCGTGATCACGGTGGCCACCAGCGGCCATGCGGGCATGGAAGGCCATTCCAACTGCCGCACGCTGGAAGAGCTTTTCGACAATCTCGATCCCAACTTGTTCTGGCGGGCGCACCGCTCTTTTCTGGTCAATATCAATCACATCCGCGAAGTCGTTCCCTGGTTTAAGAGTTCGTACCAGTTGCGCATGGATGACAAGAAACAGACGGAGATTCCGGTGAGCCGGGCCCAGACCCGCCGCCTGCGCGAACTCTTCAACCTGTAAAGACAGTTCTCAGTTCCCGGTTCTCAGTAACTGGTCTTGGCGCTTTTCACTGAGAACCGGGAACTGCCCTTACAGGTTTTTCACTGAGATCCGAGAACTGGGAACTAAAAAATGGGCGGGCGCAGAGACTGCTTCGCCCGCCCGGGGAGGGATCTCTTACGTAGCGATGGCTTGCAACGCGATCCGGTTGGGAATCACCAGCGTTGCACCTTCCAGCCGAATCAAATCTTTCCGTTTCATATCACTCAATAAGCGGGTCACCGTTTCTCGCGAAGACCCGATCATTTGAGCAATTTCTTCGTGCGTGAATTCCGTGGGGACGCGCAGTTCGCGGTTGCGGGGTTCGTCCGAGACCCAGGAGAGAAGCAGGCGGGCGAGCTTCTCCGTCGAACTGCGCGCCAGCAGGAGATCGTGCACGTCGTCGAACGAGGTCGTGACCTCGTGGGCGAGCATGGTGGCACAGGCGAGCGCGGCTCGGCTGTTGTGCGCAATCAGATGCAGGAAGCTGTCGCTTTCGACGAACTTGATCTGGCAGAGCTCGATGGTGGTGACCGTAATCAACGATGGCACCCGGGAGACGACTGCGCTCAGCCCCAGCACCTGACGGTCTCCGGCAATTTTCAGGATGATGGTCTTGCCATCGCGAGCCTCCACCGAGAGCTTGGAGCGGCCCGAGCAGGCGATGTAGACGCCGCGCGGAATTTGACCTTCCGCCACCAAAGTTGCATTGGCGGGATACAGCGTCAGGTGCCCCATCGCGTTGAACTCAGTCATCAAAGGTTGGGGCAAGTTGCAGAAGTCGCAGGTCCGCCTCAGGGTGCAGCTTAAACAGTCGCTCGGAATCGCGAAGCGCCGGGGCGCACCCATGGGAAACTCCTACTGGTGAACGAAACTTGGCTGGCGTAATACTCCACCGGGGGAAGCGGAAAGCGCCGCCTCGACTAACACTGCATCCCGATTGCCAAGTACTAACAACGCACTAAGTGGTTGTAACTTCACTGCTTAGAATGGTTTTAACGAGCAGCGCGTGAAAGGATATGCCGTAGCGCTGGCCGGTCTGACGATATTTCGGCAGATGCCGCGCTCCTCGTTTCAAGTCCAGATAGTCAGATTCCAGCCCAGTTCACTGATTCTTAGTCCAAATGATTCCTACTTAAGATAGTCTGTGCGCGAGATTCCCAGCCGCTGCATCTTGTACTGCAGGGTGGTGCGCTTGAGACCCAGCCGGGCCGCCGCGCCCGCCGGCCCCGACAAGGCGCCCCGGGTCTGACGCAGAATTTCGATGATGTGTTCCCGCTCTCTATCCCGCAGCGTGCCGTCGGGATCGGACGGTTGCCGTGAGATTTCCTCGCGCAACTCGCAGAGCGGCGGGTTCAACCGGTCGTCTTCCGACAGGATTACCGAGCGCTCGATAAAATTCTCCAGCTCGCGGATGTTTCCCGGCCATCTCCATTGCATCAAGGCTTCAACGGCCTCATTGGGGATAACGGTGATCGGCTTGTGCAGCCGGGCCGCACATTTTTCGACGAAATGGCGAACCAGCATGGGGATATCCTCGCGCCGGTCGCGCAGCGCCGGCAAATGCAGAGGAAAGACGTGCAAGCGGTAGAACAAATCGCCGCGGAATTCCTTTTCTTCCACCGCGCGAACCAGATCGCGATTGGTGGCCGCGATCAGCCGCACGTCCACCCGGATCGTCTTCGTTCCTCCCAGGCGCTCGAACTCCTGGTCCTGCAGAACCCGCAACAATTTGGGCTGCAACTCCAGAGGAATTTCTCCAACCTCGTCGAGCATCAAAGTGCCCTTATCCGCCAATTCCAGCCGGCCGAGCTTCTGGCTTATGGCTCCGGTAAACGCTCCCTTTTCATGGCCGAATAGCTCGCTTTCCAGCAGTCCCGTGGGAATGGCGGCGCAGTTCACCTTGATGAAGTTGCGGTCCTTGCGCCGGCTCATGCCGTGAATCAGGCGGGCGATACGTTCTTTCCCCGTCCCAGTTTCGCCGGTGATGAGGACGGTGGAATCGGTGTCGGCGACAATGGCGGCGTAGTCCAGCACTCGTTTCAGGGCGGGGCTGTTGCCGACGATATCGTCGACTCGATTCGCGCTCCTGATCTCGTACTCGAGATAGCGCTTTTCCTGGGCCAGGCGTTCCTTGAGTTGAGCGATCTCGCGATAGGCGTGCGCATTCTGGAGCGCAGCCGCGATCTGGTTGGCGACTTGCTGCAGGTATTCAACCTCCGACGAACCAAAAGCGTGCGCGACCGGGCTACTCGGATTCAGCGCTCCCCAAATCCGATTGCCCGCGATCAGGGGCACGCTGCAAACCGACCGGACACCACCTTCATACATGGCTTTGGCCAGGGGTTCGTTCATATCGCGCAGATCGCTGGCGATGAGGAAGGCAACGTTTCGGGTCTCGATCGCCCGCGCCGAGATCGATTGCTCCAGCGGAACCGCATTTCCGTGGTTGACGAAAGACTCCCACTCCAAAGCGTCTCCATACAGATGCACGTTCTTGCCGTCCTCGTCCAGCAGGGACAGGACGGCGCGGTCGTAGCGCGCGATGCTGCGAACGCTGGAAAGAATCAACGGTAAGAGCTTTTCCAACTCCAGGCTGGAACTCAGTTCACGGCTGATGGCGACCAGGCTCTGCTGTTCCTCAAAGGCGCGGTGGGCCCTGTCCCTCTCCAGCGCCAGCGCTCCCATCAGCGCGACGCGAGAGAGAAATTCCACGTCCTCGTTCTTCAAAGCCTCGGGAACGCTCTTGCCCAGGCCGAGCGCTCCAAAGCGGCGTGTAGGCGTACTGACGGGAAGGACGGTATATGATCGAACGCCGTGATTCAGCAACGCGGGCACGATGTCGGGAAAACGCTGCTCGCGCTCGATATCGGGAATGGCGATCGGTTCCTGATGTTTCCATGCCCAGCCGGTTGCCGCTTCGTCCACGGGCAAAGCTTCGAACTCGCCACTCTCCTGGTTCTTCTTCCAATACTGAGTCAGCATGCAATCCCGGCGCGGGTCGTGGAGGGAAAGATTCAGCAGTTCGCCTCCCGTCAGGGCCAGCACCGGGGGAGCGAGTTCCTTTAATGCGTCGGGCAGGCTCTGGGTCCCCGCCACCCGGTCGGTGACTTCAAGCAGCAGCCTATACCGGTTGTTTTCAGGCGAGGAATCTCCCACGGGCGGGCTTCCGCTTTCTGACATACACACACCTCCTGCTGCTGCCGAGCGCAATGCGCAGCGCAATTAGTTTTGAGCAGGGACTGGGGGCCACCGCAGCTTGCCAAGCCGCGGGACTGCAGTTCAACATCGCGGTTGTCGCAGCGTTGGTTCCTTTGCTTGGGAACCAATCTTATCCTCCCCGGCCGGGGAGCCCCCTCAGGTCTGCGACACCGTTTTTCCGGATACGTGAGTTTCCGGAACAGATATTCTTACTCCGTCTCCGGGTCACAATCAAGTTCTTTCTTGGTACGATGCGGAAATTTTCGAGGTAACATTCCTTAAATGGCACGCGGCTGGGCGAGTAAGTCGGTCGAACAACAACAAGAGGAAATGACGGAGCAGCGGAAGAGCATCCCCGCGCCGATTTCGCCGGACGAACAGCAGCGCTACCGGAAACGCGAGGGCCTGCGTCTCTCCCGTGAACGCTTAGCTCAACAGCTGCGGGCAGCCAGTAACCCCCGTCGCCGCCAAATGCTGGAGCAGGCGATCGCGGAGTTAGATAGTCGACTATCGTCACTTGAACAGGTTACGGAACCAGCGCCCCCTAAGTGATTGCCCGAACGCATAGCTCCTATAACGAAAACCACAGTCCGGCTTTCCGCCACCTGACGTATAATCGACGAGTTGATGAAAGCCTACGTTTACGTGTCATTGAAGAAGAGCGTGCTGGATCCGCAGGGTAAAACTATCTACAGCGCCCTTACGAAAATCGGCTACAAGAGTCTGCACGATGTACGGCAAGGAAAGTATTTCGAAATCACTCTCAACGGCGGCATTTCAAAGGATGAGGCGCAAGCAGAAGTGGAGCGGATGGCGCGCGAAGTTCTGACGAACCCGGTCATTGAAGAGTTTCGTTTCTCCCTCGAAGACGCGTAGAGACGGGGCTTGCCCGGTCTCAATGTTTGCGCAACGTCGCTTCGTATCAGGGCATCGCCTTAGCGATGCTGAAAGTTCTTCGGAATCAGATGCCCCTTTAGGGGCTGCTCGAACTAGCACCGGTCCCCCACCGATATATTCAAGGAGCGAAATCGCCAATGTGCGGCATTGTGGGATATGTAGGTAAGAAGCAGGTCGTGCCCGTCATCATTGAGGGCCTGAGAAAGCTGGAGTATCGCGGCTACGACTCGGCGGGAATCGCCGTGGCTGGAGGCAGCGAGGGTCTGCAGATCCGCCGCGCTGAAGGCAAACTGCGCAATCTGGAAGAAGCCATCCGCCTCAAGCCGCTCGACGGCACCTACGGTATCGGGCACACGCGCTGGGCCACCCACGGTCGCCCCACCGAGGAGAACGCCCATCCCCATCGCGACTGCACCGGCAGCATCGTGGTGGTGCACAACGGCATTGTCGAGAACTATCTCTCGCTCAAAAAGAAATTGACTGCCGAAGGCCACAAGTTCACCACCGAAACCGATACCGAAATCATCGCGCACCTGATTGAGAAGCACTATCTGCAGACCGGAAACGGTCAACGGCCTGTATTGGAGGAAGCCGTGCGCCAAGCGGTCAAGGAACTTACCGGCGTGTTCGCGCTGGTGTTGATCGCGGCCGACGAGCCCAACAAGATCGTCGCCGCCCGCAATGGACCGCCTGCTGTTATTGGCCTCGGCAAGGACGAATACTTCGTAGCCTCCGACGTGCCCGCGCTCCTCGATCATACCCGCGACCTTTTTTTTCTGGCTGACGGCGACTTGGCCGTGATCACCCAGGCCGGCGTGCGCGTTACCGATTTCGACGGCAATCCCCTGGAGCGCAAAGCGCAGCGCATCACCTGGGATCCGATCATGGCGGAGAAGGGCGGCTTCAAACACTTCATGCTCAAGGAGATTTATGAGCAGCCACGCACCGTCCGCGACACCACCCTCGGCCGCGTCTCGCAGGATACCGGCGCCATCTTTCTCGACGAAATGCAGGTCGGCGCAACCGAATTCAAGGCGCTGAAGAAAATCAATATCGCCGCCTGCGGCACCAGTTGGCATGCCGGACTGGCGGGCAAGTTCATGATCGAAAACCTGGCCCGCGTTCCAGTCGAAGTCGATTACGCCAGCGAATGGCGCTATCGCGATCCGATCCTCGGGCCGGACACAATGACTCTGCTGATTTCGCAGTCTGGTGAAACAGCGGATACCATCGCGGCCCAGCGTGAAGCCAAGGCCAAGGGATCCAAGACGCTGGCCATCTGCAACGTGGTCGGTTCCATGATCACGCGCGAGGCCGTGGGAACCATCTACACCCACGCCGGCCCGGAAATTGGCGTGGCTTCGACCAAGGCTTTCACCGGACAACTTACCGCTCTTTACTTATTCGCCTTGTATCTGGCGCAGGTGCGCGGCGCCATGACATCCGATCAGGCCAAAGCGGCGGTGCAAGAGCTCATGCGCATTCCCGGCAAGCTGGAACAGATTCTCACCCAGGATGATGCTTGCGACGAGCTGGCGAAAACCTATATCCGCGCCCAGGACTTCCTTTTCCTCGGACGCGGCATTCACTATCCCATCGCGCTCGAAGGCGCGCTCAAGCTCAAGGAGATTTCCTACATCCACGCCGAAGGTTATCCGGCGGGCGAGATGAAGCACGGTCCGAATGCGCTGATTGACGAGAATCTGCCCGTAGTCATCATCGCCACGCGCGACGTGAACAGCCCGCAGTCGATGACTCGTTACGAGAAAACCATGTCGAACCTGAAAGAAGTCAAAGCGCGTTCCGGCATAGTGATCGCTCTCGCCACCGAAGGCGACAAAGAGATCGTTGAGGAGGCGGATCACGTCCTCTTTGTTCCGCCCGCGCCGGAAGAACTGTCGGCGATTCTGGAGATCGTCCCGCTGCAACTGCTGGCCTATCACATCGCCGTGCGCCGAGGCTGCGACGTCGATCAGCCAAGGAACCTGGCGAAGTCGGTGACAGTCGAGTAGGTAATTGAGGGTGCCCCACTCATTCGCGTTCTTGGCGAATGTGAGGGTATGTGCCGAGATCTAGTTCCCGCGTTTTTTCAGCAGCGCGGCTTGGCTGCGGGAAATCACGGGGCGGTCCGTCACTTCCAGACCTGCCGCGGCGGCATCCTGAAGTTCGGCCTCGAAAGCGTCTTTCTTCACGTGGCCCGAGGGTTCTGCCAGCAACAGCATTGCGCCGGGCTTCATCGTTTGCGCAACTTCGGAGAAGAAGCGTCCCGAGCTGGGCATCTCATGCACCATCGCCATGGCGAGTACGAAATCGACTTTGCCCTGTAGATCCTGCAAGCCCAGGGAATCGGACGGAGCCAGGCGCGCATCGGTGCGTTCGAGCAACCCGGCTTTCGCTAGCCGGCGTTTCAATCCTGCAATCATGCGTGGCTGAACGTCGACGGCGACGACGCGGCCGCCTGCACCCACCGCGCGAGCCAACTCCCGCGTGAAGAATCCCATCCCAGGGCCCGGTTCGAGGACGGTCATTCCCTCTCGGACATAAGGCTTGACGATCGCGGCCGGATCCTGCACCAAGCGGCGTAACGGACTGGCCAGGAAGTAGCCCAGCCACCAGGGGCAAATGCGGTGTCCCATTTTTCCTCCTCGAGACTTCACTCCATTGCTGTCTCAGCGCCTAGTCCACCTACTCTTCTAGACGAACCAGCGACGAAAATATTTTAGTTGGATCGTTCGGAACCCTGGTGCGTGCGAAACGAAGCGTCCGGTGGCTCGTTAAAATCATCTAGATGAATAATGGCTCAGTTCAAGACTTTCGAGGCCCGCGTACTTCGTTCCGTGCCGCTCTCCGAGTTTACCAAGCATCTTGAGCTCGAAGTGAACGGCGTGCCCCGTTTCGGTTTTGTTCCAGGACAGTGGCTCTCCGTAAAGACCACCACGCCTGATGGCGAGGAGATGACGCGCGCGTATTCCATTGCATCGCCGCCGTCCGAGAATGGGCATTTCGCCTTCTGCCTGAATCGCGTGCAGGATGGATTCATGTCGAACTATCTCTGCAGTCTCGAAGCAGGCGCGAAGATCGCGTTTCAGGGGCCGTTCGGAGATTTCATCCTGCGCCCAACGCTGCGCGACACGGTATTTGTCGCCACTGGGACCGGGATCGCGCCCTTCCGCTCCATGCTGCACTGGCTGCTGGCGGAGAACGACCGTCATCAAGGACACCAATTCTCGCTGCTTTTCGGCGCGCGCCGCGAGCAGGACATTTATTATCGCGATGAGTTTGAAGAACTGGCCGCCAGGCACGCTAACTTTCATTTTCTGCCCACGTTGAGCCGCGCCGCCGCGGAGTGGAAAGGACTGCGCGGATATGTGCAGGAACATCTACCCGAAATCGCTGGCACCCGCACTGACATGCACGCCTACATCTGCGGCCTCGATAAGATGGTCAAGGAGAATCGGGAGTTGCTGAAAAGCCTGGGTTGGGATCGAACTTCGATCCGTTACGAAAAATACGACTGAACTGTAGAATGATTGCCGGTCTGGAACTTGCTCGTGTGCCCGCTTTCGGGTGGCGCAGCGCTTCAGCGCTGCGGTTAACGCATTATTTTGAGTGCGCCTTTAGGCGCTGAGGGAGAGCCACTGTGTACGTCGCAGATAGCAAGCGTTACGACTCCATGCAATATCGCCGCTCCGGCCGCAGCGGCATCAAGCTTTCCGCCATCTCGCTCGGCTTGTGGCACAACTTCGGCGGCGTGGATAATTTCGAAAACTCTCGCGCCATGTTGCGCCGCGCCTTCGATCTCGGCGTCACCCATTTCGATCTTGCCAATAATTACGGCCCTCCGTATGGATCGGCGGAAGAAACCTTCGGGCAGATCCTGAAGAAAGATTTTCTTCCCTACCGCGATGAGCTGATCATTTCAAGCAAAGCGGGTTGGGACATGTGGCCCGGGCCTTACGGGAATCTAGGCTCGCGCAAATATATGCTGGCCAGCCTCGATCAGAGCCTGAAGCGCATGGGGCTCGAATATGTCGACATTTTCTACCATCACCGGCCCGATCCCGACACGCCAATGGAAGAATCGCTCGGCGCGCTCGACACGGCGGTACGTTCGGGCCGAGCGCTCTATGTAGGTATTTCGTCTTATAACGCCAAGCAAACAGCTGAGGCGGTAAAAATTCTGCGCGATCTCGGAACGCCCTGCCTGATTCATCAACCGAAGTATTCGATGTTCGTCCGCGATCCCGAGCAGGGATTGCTCGACGTGCTGGGGAAAGAAGGCGTGGGATCGATTGTCTTCAGCCCGCTGGCGCAGGGACTACTATCGGATCGTTATCTGAACGGAATTCCCAGCGACTCGCGTGCCGCCCGCGATTTCTTTCTGAAGAAGAAGGACATCGGGGAAGACAAGCTCGCCAAGATTCGCGCGCTCAATGAAATCGCCAAGCAGCGCGGGCAAACGCTGGCGGAGATGGCGGTGGCGTGGGTGCTGCGCGATCCGCGGGTTACCAGCGCGCTGGTTGGCACGAGCAAAGTGTCGCAGGTGGACGACAACGTGGCCGCCCTGAAGAACTTGAAATTCTCAGCCCAGGAGTTGCTGATGATTGACGCTGTTCTCGCCGGCAAGCCGGCGGCGTAAAGGGTCGGAAACTGCTTCCCCCAATGAAAGCACCGGCTAAAAATGTGGTTCGCTGTTCCTGGCCAAGCAACGAGCTCTCGATTCTCTATCACGATCGCGAGTGGGGCGTGCCGCAGCATGACGACCGCGTGCTGTTCGAGTTTCTGATTCTGGAGGGCGCGCAAGCCGGGCTCAGTTGGGACACGATTCTGCGAAAGCGCGAAAACTATCGCGCGGCCTTTGACGGCTTCGACCCGAAGAAAATCGCGCGCTACGGCCGGCGCAAGAAGCAGCAATTGCTGCGCTCGAAGGATGCAGGGATCGTCCGCAACCGGCTCAAAATAGCTTCGGCGATCCGGAATGCCAAGGCATTTCTAGCGGTGCAAGAAGAGTTTGGCTCGTTCGATCGCTACATCTGGCAGTTTGTCGCGGGCAAGCCGCGAGTGAATGTCCGGCGGCTGGGGGAGAAAATTCCGGCGCGCACGCCGGAGTCGGACGCGATGAGCAAAGATCTGAAGAAACGCGGCTTCAACTTCGTCGGCTCCACTATCTGCTACGCCTTCATGCAGGCCACCGGGATGGTGAACGACCACGCGGTGGAGTGCTTCCGCTATCCGAGGTAGCTTCCGGCTCTCGCGAAAGGACGCTCCACTTTCCAATGGAAGATTTCGAAGTGTTTAGCAGCCCCACTCGGCCTCGCCTGGCTTCGCAAAATAGCGCCTTGCGTCTTCCGGCTCCGTTGCGGTCGAAGCCACTTCCAATATTGCGAGACGCGCAGCGGCCACCATGCGCTGCCTTTCTCGCTGTGAAACCTGGTCCCATGACTCGGCGGTTGACTGGGTCGCGCAACCAAAATCCGGCCCCAGCGTCTGGTGATAGTGGTGGAAGAGTTCCGCCAGTTGTTCCGCTGAGACTTCCTGAATCGACATCGGAAATTCCCTTTCTTCGATAGGTTAGCGCGGTCGAGAAGGCTAGAGAACGAGCCCACGTTCAATCCGTCCTCATGCCGCTCGATCGACCGGTTGGTTATCTTCCCGGCGTTGCCGGATTTCGCGTTGTTCTAAGTCGGCCTCGCGTTCCCGTCTCAGGGCCACCAGAAACCGCACATTGAAGGCAATTGCCGCCAGGCACAGAATCGTTATAAGCGTCGTCACGGCTGTTCGAACCTCCCGGCCCGGCTCCCCATTGCCAGGCTCACGAACTACTCACTTCTATTCGATACGACGAGCCATAAAATTCGAATAAAACGTTCATAAAAAGTTCGTAAGTGAAACAACGGTGC
>Ga0181523_10001010_pt1 | contig 31103 bp, 26 predicted proteins | sample PEATcosm2014_Bin_43_FD_119752 | JGI IMG/M metagenome (GOLD analysis project Ga0181523, IMG submission 119752) | Peatland microbial communities from MTU Mesocosm Facility, Houghton, MI, USA - PEATcosm2014_Bin05_30_metaG | ecosystem: Environmental > Terrestrial > Soil > Wetlands > Peat | place... | reverse complement strand
TTATTTGTGACGCACTACACTAGTTGCTGCCTTTGTACGCCGTCCCTACGCTGATATTGCGGAACCGCGCTGGCGCGGCGCCGTGGCCGGTGCCCATCACCTGCTGCGGCTGGCCTTTGCCGCAGTTGGGCGTACCCCACAGCGTCCACTGGTCGCGAGAGCAGATGGCGTCCATCGAGTTCCAGAACTCCGTCGTGATGCCCGAGTACGACGGGTTCTTCAGCATCCGTCCGCGCTTGCCACCGGCGATCTCCCAGCCGATCTCGCAACCAAACTGGAAGTTGTAGCGCTTGTCGTCGATGGACCACGAGCGGTTTGTCTCCAACAGGACACCGCGCTCGGTGGAAGCGATGAGTTGTTCCAGCGTCAGCGGCGACTCGCTGGGCAGAATGCTGACATTGGTCATGCGAACGATGGGCAGACGGTTCCAGCCTTCGGCGCGCAAACATCCTCCGCTGCGAGTTGCTCCGATCGCGGAGGCGGTGTCGCGCGAGGTCAGATAGCCCGTGAACAGCCCGTTCGTGATGATGGGCGTGCGTTGCGCGGCGACGCCTTCGTCGTCGTAAGCGAAGGTGCCGAGACCGGGGCCGTGAGCTTCGGTGGCGTCGGCTACGACATTCACGATTTCGCTGCCGTACTTCAGCGTTCGCAGCTTGTCGAGCGTGAGGAATGACGTGCCCGCGAAATTCGCTTCCATGCCGAGCACGCGATCGAGTTCGATGGGATGGCCGATAGATTCGTGAATTTGCAGCGCGAGCTGCGACGAGTCAAGAACGATATCGAAGGTGCCTTCGGGACATTGCTCGGCGGAATGCAGCGCGACCGCCTGCTCGCCAATTTCGGTAGCATGATCCAGCAGCCGCAGCTCCTAGATCAGCTCGTATCCCCGATTTTGATACTGTCCGCCAAACGAGTTGGGATAAGAGCGCTTCTGAATTTCCGTTCCCTCGAAGGAATGGGCCGCATAGCCTGCGCCGGAGGTCACAGTCGTCTGGTGAATCTCCGCGCCTTCGGTTGAGAAGAACCATTGCTCGTAGCGGCGGAAGTTCATGTTCGTCTCCGCCAGGGTCACGCCTTTCACCTTGCGCAGAGCTTCGTCGACGGCGAACAGCAACTCCAGGTTCTTCTCAATCGAGATGGCGAAGGGATCGATCTTGCAGGGCGAAGTCCAGTCGGCCTTCGCGGGAGGCTCGGGAACCAGGTGCAACTCGTGCTCTTTCACTCGGGCCGAGGCCTTGGCGATCTCCACCGCTCTCGCGGCACAGTGGTCGACGCCATCGCGCGAGAGATCGTCGGTAGCGGCAAAGCCGAAGCCGCCGTCCGCGATTATGCGAATGCCGATGCCGAGCGATTCGGCATCCGATGCGCCGCCGATCTTGCCATTCTTGGTAGCCAGCGAACGGTTGCGTTCATCCACGATGCGCGCTTCCGCCAGGGACGCGCCGCGCAGCTTAGCAGTTTCCAGCGCGCGTGAGGCGATTTCTTTCATCTCCGGTCCTCGCGGTAAAGATGATATCGTGTTCGGCATCAGCGCGGGGAGTTGCGCCGCTGACCGGAAGACACGACGCTGGGATCGAGTGGCCCCTCGGTGATTAAGACTTCACCGACGAATTGTCCCGGTTTGTATCAGGGCACGACTTTAGTCGTGCCGCGACCGAGCCAAGAAATGACCTGGGCTTCAGCCCCGGAGGAACTTGACGGTGCAGGGGCTGAAGCCCTGACTCCTGCTGCTTTCGTTCGGCACGACTGAAGTCGCGCCCTGATACAAACCGTGATGAATTTCTTGCTAAGGTCTCCCCGGGGCGTGCATTTGCTTGCGAGCCCAATGAAGGTTCCGTCCTAAGCTACTACCGATGGTATCCACCATCAAAACCGTGATCCTGAAAGAAGGCATGCCCAGCGTGGAGCAGGCCCGCGCGCGGCTCCACGGCGAAATCCAGAGCGCCCGTCAAAGTGGTGTAAAGGTGCTCAAAGTGGTGCACGGTTATGGTTCCACCGGTGTTGGCGGAGACTTGCGCATCGCGTTGCAGTCAACCTTGCGGCAGATGGCGACGAAGGGCGAGATCCGCGATTGCATTTACGGCGAGAACTGGCGAAAGTCCGACGAGCGCAGTTGGGAGCTGCTGAAACGCATGTCGGAGATGAAGGCCGACAGCGACCTTGGCAAGGGCAACAAGGGTATTACGATCGTCCTGCTGTAATCATCCAACCGATCTGCTGATGCGAACCACCTTATTCGGGTAGAGCAGGCCTTCAGGCCTGCGTCCCAGGCAAGAGAACCGCTTCAGGGGCTGAGGTCACCGACCTCAGCCCTGAAGCGAGAACTGTCGGTGCGCTTGACGCGGGCCTAAAGGCCCGCTCTACCTTAGCTAACGCTGCGCGAGGAATGGCATGCGCGCCGTCAGTACTTGGCTACCCTATAATCTTCATCTGGCCTTTTCCTCTGAGCCTAATGTCCATCCTCTCCCAACTTTCGAGGCCCTCCCGCCGATGAGCAGCGTCGCGCCAACCATCGCTGTCGCGGTCAAGCCCGCGCCGCCGCCAGCCAGCGCGATGGCTGCCTGCTTTCTGGCGGGCGTATGCACTTATCTGAACATGTACTGCACCCAGCCGCTGCTGCCTCATTTGCAGCGCCTCTACCACGTGTCGGAAATCGACGTCAGCATGACGGTGAGCGCCACCATCCTGGCGGTGGCGCTGGTTGCGCCTTTCGTTGGCCTGATGGCAGAGTCGATCGGCCGCAAGAAAGTCATCGTGCCCTGCCTGTACGCGCTCACCGTGCCCACTCTGCTGGCGGCAACTTCGCAAACTTTAAATCAGCTGATCTTCTGGCGCTTCATGCAAGGGGTGTTCGTGCCGGGCGTGGTCGTGGTCATCATGGCCTACATCTGCGAGGAGTTTGCCGGGGCCCATGTTGGCCGGGCCATGTCAGCTTACGTTTCGGGCAGCGTGCTGGGCGGATTCGGCGGACGCTACATCGCGGGCCTGGTGGCGCAACATTTTCGCTGGGAGCACGCGTTCCTCGTCATCGGACTCATCAATCTAGCGGGCGCCGCGGTGGTGCAGCACACCTTGCCCAAGCCGAAGCATTTCGTGCGGGCGGCAAATGTCCGCAACTCCATCGTCGAAATGCTGCACCACCTGCACAGTCGGCAACTGCTGGCCGTCTATGGGATGGCGTTCGCGGTATTGTTCTCGCTGGTCGGCGCGTTCACCTACACCAATTTCCACCTCGCACGGCCGCCATATCATCTGAACTCCGCGCAACTGGGCAGCGTCTTCTTCGTGTATCTGCTGGGAGTCGCCATCACTCCGCTGTCGGGAAGGTTTCTCGATCACTATGGAATGCGGCGGACGGCAGTGCTCGCCACCGGCTTCACCACTACAGGATTGCTCCTGACGCTGTGCCGTCCCTTGCCGCTGATCATTGCCGGCTTGGCGTTGTTCTCTTCCGGTATCTTCATCTTCCAAGCGGTGGGGACGGTGCAGACGGGAATTGTCGCAGGCCGCTCGCGATCGTCGGCGGCGGGACTCTATGTGACGTTCTATTATGTCGGCGGAAGTTTGGGAGCCATCGTTACCGGATGGGCCTGGGCGGCGGGCGCATGGCGCGCCTGCGTGTGGCTGCTGATGGGCGTCGCGTGGCTGGGCTTAGTGCTCGGATTCGCGAGCAGCAGGAAGATAGTGGTTAGCTCTCAGCCGTCAGCGGTCGGCTAACATCGATGCCCAGGATGATCGGGGAACGCACGATGTTGTTGAAGGGGTCCTTCGACTCCGGCGGCCAACAGCGGGCCGCGTCTGCTCAGGATGACAAGTGGAAGATTGCTCGTCGCAAGCTAATAGAAAGGGCGGCATCGCTGCCGCCCTCTGACAACTGACAACTGGCCACTGACAACTGCCTTTACGTTCCTTCGTTCCAGCTGGCCAGGTATTCTTCCTGCTCGGGCGTGAGGCGGTCGATCTTGACGCCCATCGACTCCAGCTTCAGCCGGGCGACTTTCTTGTCCAGCTCTTCCGGAACCGGGTAGACCTTCTTCTCCAGCGAGCTGTGGTTCTTCACCAAGTATTCAACCGAGAGCGCCTGGTCAGCGAAGCTCATATCCATCACAGACGGGGGATGGCCTTCGGCGGACGCCAGATTGATGAGGCGGCCTTCGCCCAGCAGGTTGATCTTGCGGCCGTCCTTTATCGAGTACTCCTCAACGAAGTTGCGCGTGGTGCGCTTCGATGACGACATCTTCTCCAGCGCTGGAATGTCGATTTCGACATTGAAGTGGCCGGAGTTGGAAACGATGGCTCCGTCCTTCATGGCTTCGAAGTGCTCCTTGCGCAGCACGCTCTTGTTGCCGGTAACGGTGCAGAAGACGTCGCCGAGCTTGGCGGCTTCGTCCATGCTCATCACGCGGAAGCCGTCCATGACCGCTTCGATCGCCTTGGTCGGGTCGATCTCGGTGATGATGACTTCAGCGCCCAGACCGCGAGCGCGGCTGGCCAATCCTCGGCCGCACCAGCCATAGCCGGCGACGACGAACCTCGAGCCCGCAAGCAGAAAATTCGTGGCGCGAATGATGCCGTCGATGGTGGATTGCCCGGTGCCGTAGCGATTGTCGAACAGATGCTTGGTGTCGGCATCATTCACCGCGATGATGGGATAGCGCAGGACGCCCTGCTTCGCCATCGCGCGCAGGCGGATGATGCCAGTCGTGGTCTCTTCCGTGCCGGCAATCATGCCGTCCAGCACGTCAGTACGCTTGGTCAGCGCGATGGTCACCAGGTCAGCGCCGTCGTCCATGGTGATGTGCGGCCTGTGGTCGAGCGCCGACATGATGTGCGAGTAGTAGGTGTCGTTGTCCTCGCCCTTGATGGCGAAGACCGGGACGTTGTAGTCGCGAACCAGGCAGGCCGCAACGTCATCCTGGGTGGAGAGCGGATTGGAGGCGCACAGAACCACTTCGGCGCCGCCATCGCGCATGGTGATGGCCAGGTTAGCGGTTTCAGCCGTGACATGCAGGCAGGCGGAAACTCGAATGCCTTTCAGCGGCTGGCTCTTGATGAAGTCCTTGCGGATGATCTGCAAGACCTTCATGGATTGGTTGGCCCAGTCAATGCGCTTCTTGCCCATATCGGCAAGAGCAATGTTGGCGATGTCGCGGGCGACGCGAGTGGTTGTGCTTGACATTAGTCTCCCTAAGAACAGTTTCGAATTCAAAGTTTCGAGTGGGCCGACGGTAGCATTTCGCCGCACCGAACCCCATGGTTGTCATCCTGAGCGGAGCGGTCGCCCGGTTTTGGCCGCTGCGGAGTCGAAGGATCTGCGGTTCGAGGACAGCCTGGCAACCGCCTTCAGAACATCGAGCCGCAAATCCCTCCGCTCGGACTAAAGTCCTCGGTCGGGATGACAAAGAATAAAAGGCCGAAACGCGGGCCTGAAGGCCTGCTCTACCCTTTACTTCGCCGCTTGTGCGCTCTTCTGCGCGTTCGCTCCCGCCAAGCCCGCCTGCTCACGCAATGCAGCGGCCTTGTCGGTCGCTTCCCAAGTGAAGTCCGGATCGTTGCGGCCGAAGTGCCCATACGCCGCGGTCTTGCGATAGATCGGACGGCGCAGGTTCAGCGACTCCATGATGCCCTTCGGGGTCAGCTTGAAGTTAGCCCGCACCAGCTCGGCAATCTTATCTTCGTCGATCTTTGCGGTGCCGAAGGTGTCGATCAGCACGCTGACCGGCTCAGCTACGCCGATGGCATAGGCGAGCTGCACCTCGCAGCGGTCAGCCAGGCCAGCAGCAACAATATTCTTGGCGATGTGCCGCGCCATATAGCAAGCTGAGCGATCGACCTTCGTCGGGTCTTTGCCGCTGAACGCGCCGCCGCCGTGACGTCCCATGCCGCCGTAGGTGTCGACGATGATCTTGCGGCCCGTCAGTCCGGTGTCGCCCATCGGCCCGCCGATAACGAAGCGACCAGTGGGATTGATGTGGTACTTGGTGTTCTCGTCCAGCATTTTTTCGGGCAGTGAAGCCTGGATGACGTGCTTCAGAATATCGGCGCGCAGGTCTTCGTTGGAAACCGTCTCCGAGTGCTGGCTGGAAATGACCACGGCATCGATGCGGACTGGCTTGTGGTTCTCGTCGTATTCCACTGTGACCTGGGATTTGCCGTCGGGCCGGAGGTACGGAAGCATGCCGTTCTTGCGGACTTCAGTGAGGCGTTCGCACAACTTGTGAGCCAGGAAGATTGGCGTCGGCATGTAGTTGGCGTTTTCGTTGGTCGCATAGCCGAACATCATGCCCTGATCGCCGGCCCCGCCGGTGTCAACGCCCATCGCGATGTCGCCCGACTGCTTGTTGATGCTGGAAACGACCGCGCAGGTGTTGGAATCGAAGCCGTAGAGCGCGTTGTCATACCCGATGGAGGCGACTACGCCCCGCACCAAGCTCTGGAAGTCGACATAAGCTTTGGTGGTGATTTCGCCGGCGATGACGACCAGCCCGGTTGCGGTCAAGGTCTCGCAAGCCACGCGGCTGTAGGGATCTTCTTTAATGCAGGCGTCGAGGATCGCATCGGAGATCTGGTCGGCGATCTTGTCAGGGTGACCTTCGGTCACCGACTCGGAGGTAAACAGATAGTGTTTCTTTGGCAAAATTCGAACTCCTTTTATTGTCCGCCGCTGGCGGGAGCGACTCAGCTGGACACAATGGTACCGCGGTCAGTTGTGACCTATCGAAGAGGATAGCGAGCAACTGGGAATCTCCCAATATTTTACGGCCAAAGGGCAGCTTTCGGCCAGCTAAACGCGCAAAATCGGCATTGAAAGCATTTGAAAACCGCCCACTGTAAAGGACTAAGAGGCTCCATGCAGGAATTACAAGGCTCGATGCAGGAGCAGTTCCAGCAAGTAGAGCGGCGCGCCGAAAAGCGACACGAAGATATGATGTTCCTGATTCGCCAGGGCCAAGAGGTCAGAAGCCTGGCAGAACGCCTGGCCGCTGTAGAAGAAAAGCTTCGAGCGACTCACTAGCCCTGATTCCCAATCCCTCGGCTTAATCCTCAGCTTCCCAGTGCATCGACCCGCTGCTTTACGTCGGCCAGAAACGCTTCATCCTTAATATCGCCCAGATTGATCTCCACATTAGCCAGTGCGCCTTCCATCGCAGCTCGCGCCAGTGATACTCCTACGCTCAGGTCAGACGCCATTCTGGGATTCGTAATCGGGCGCAGTGATTCGATAATCTGGCGTGCTTCCCTTGCCCGCTCGGCCACGACCAGCGGAACCAGCGTAGCTTTCTTGGTTGCCGCTTCCACGTCTGCTTGCGCTTCAGGATGATCTTTTGCCTTCTTGAAAGCCGCCATCACCTCGTTGAACGACTCGGCATCGGCATCGATCGCCGCCTTGAACTGTTCGCGCAACTCGGCCAGACGCGCCAGCGCGTCGCTCAACTGGCGCTCATACTGCACATAGGCTTTCTTGCCGCGCGACATTCCTGCGACCATGCTGCCCAAAGCCGCCGCCATCGCCGCAGTTGCCGCTGCCGCACACCCGCCGCCCGGAGCCGCCGTGGGCGCGGCCAGCTGCTCAATGAACGGCTCGACTCCGGCGCGAATCCCGCCCACCGCCATCTTGCCGCTCATCACCGCTGCCAGCCGGTTTTCCAGGATCAGCGACGAATCGAAATTCTCCACTTGCAGAAACCACTCCGCCGCATCTTCGAGCGCTTTCTTGGGGATCAGCCCGACAATCTCGCTCGACAGCGGTAGCACGCCGTAGCGCGCCGCCTCGCGCTTCACGTACTCGAAAGCGCGCGCAATCGGCGTCTGGTCCGTATCCGTCAGGTTCATGGAAACCTGCGCCAGCCCACGCACGCTTACACCCATGCCTTTGACGTAGCGCAGCCCGCCATTGGAGAAGCGCACGGCCTTGCCGATCTTCTTCGCGATGTCCACATCCGGAGTGTTGAGATAGACGTTGTAGGCGACCAGAAATTTGCGCGCGCCAACGACGGTCGCGCCCGCCGTGGGATGCAGTGCTGCCTCTCCAAAATCGGGCTTGCGCGCCGGGTTGGTCTTCACTTCTTCGCGAATTCCCTCGAACTGCCCGCGACGCACATTCTCCAGGTTCTGCCGTTCCGGACTTTGCGCGGCAGCCTCGTACAAGTACACCGGGACCTTGTAGCGTTTCCAAATTTCCTCGCCCACGCGCCGCGCGATGGCAACGCAGTCCTCCAGGGTCACGCCTTCGATTGGGATAAACGGAATCACATCAGCCGCGCCCATGCGAGGATGTGCACCCGCGTGCTTAGTGAGATCGATCAGCTCGGCAGCCTTGCCAACGCCGCGGATCGCAGCTTCGGCCACGTTCACCGGATCGCCGACCAGCGTGATCACGCAGCGGTTGTGGTCGGCGTCCATCTCGCGGTCCAGCAGGTAAACGCCGTCCATTTTCATGGCTTCGATGATGGCATCGACGCGAGCCTTGTCGCGCCCTTCAGAAAAGTTCGGTACACATTCGACGAGTGCGGGCATAAGTATCAGGATAAAGCAAGAGGGGCTGTAGGCCGAAGTGCCACTGGATAGCCACAATTTGGCGGGTGAAAAAATCTGTCTGCTGCTTGTGAAACTGGTCGCTTGAATCGACAACTCGCGTCGAGCTGGTTTAATTCGCGGCCAGCACGTCGTCGTAATAGTTGATCATCGCCCGCCTGGGCGTATCCTTCAAACCGGTCAACGTGATGGTCTGTTCGACATTGGAATTTCCAATCAGCCGCGGCGAGCCCACGCGCACAATGGCGCCATTGGGCATTTCCAGATAAATTGGCACCAGCATGCCGAAGTTCTTGTCGACTCCCGACTGGGTCAGCTTGAATTTCAGCACCACGTCTCCGCTGGGTGCCTTTTCGAAGGACGAGTCGAACGAGTAGCTGGGTAATGCTGTTCCGTAAACATATTCCCGGAAAAACCAATCCATCTTGCGATTGCCCTGCAGATCCATCTCCGCGCTCATGTGTTTTTCCACCATGGCCTTGAAATCTTCCGTGGTCGCGACTTTGCCGGTATACGTGGCCACAAAATCGCGCATGGTCTCCTTGAAGCGCTCGTCCACGTTCTGGCGGTCCCACATCATCTGCCGGACCATGTGTAAAACGTAAGCGCCTTTCGGGTAAACCAGCCGGCGGTAGTTTTCGTACCCCTCACGACTATTGGCCACGCGGTCTCCCCATTACCAGCGGACCGGCGTCGATGGAGCGGAATCCCTGGGAATTCCGCTCGGTAAGCATGCGCCGCTCATCGTCCCAGAACTTGATGTATTTCTGCGGCTGCTTGGCATAGACCAGCTGCAGATAGAGGGAGGCCGACATGTCGGCGAAACCTTCGCTCATCCACTGATCGCGATAGGAGTTGAAGCCCACCGCGTGTCCCCACCATTGGTGCGCCACTTCGTGCGGCGCCACCACGCTGTAGTATCCGAAGGGATCGTCGGAAAAAGTAGGGTAAAGGCGGCGCATGACATTGCCCAGCGCGTGTCGCGTCGTGGTGTCGAACAAATAGGACATAGGAAGGTAAACCAGCCCGGGCCACGACTGCCCGAAGTTAGTCGCCGTCTGTTGGGTAATCTGCAGACGGTCGCAGGCAATCGGGCCGAAAAAGTCGGAGTAGATCCGGACCGAGTTCTCGGCTTCAGCCAGGGCATTCTTGCTGAGCTCCACAGTGCTCATGTTTCCCAGCGCTCCACCCATTGCCCGTTGGGCTCCTCTGGTGGTCGTGCCTGGCATCATTCCAACAGTTTCCGTGTTGACCGTCGATTGCAGGCTCTGCACCCATTCCGGAGGATCTTCGTTCGCATAGGAGAGCACTTGCATCGGCGGCTTATCCAAAGTCGCTGTTTCGACCTTGAATCTCCCAAAATTAAAACCGGCTACTGCCAGCGGAGCCTGGCTCTTCCATACAGTTATGTTGTGGTCGCCGTCTTTGCTTTCGCTCACAAGATTGCCGGTTGCGGCAATCTTCATGTTCTTCGGAATACGGAAGGTCAAATCATAGTTGGTGTATTCGCCGAACAGGCCCGCGACTGCGTTGGGGTACCAGTCGGCACGCGAGATCGGAAAATAATTGCCGCCACCCTCGTTAGTCACGGCATCCTTGCCGTCGTAGATTGTGGTGATGGTGTAGTGCTCGCCTTCCGACAGCGGCTTCGACAGCACTACCCAGAACTGGGGATCATCCAACTTGTCTTCCTGAATAAAATTCAGCGGCTGCCCGCCTTCGCCGGTAACGCTTTTTACACGCAAGGTAGGAAACAGTGCAAAAGGCACAACTCGGACGCCAGGCTGACGGGCTGTGAACGTGGTCACAGCCTTGCCATTCAGATGACCGCTCTTCTCGATTTCCGTATCCAGTTGCTGATGCTCGATGTGAACCACATTATTTTGCTGCGCGCTTGTAGCTTTGCCGTTGGCATACTCTGAGGTGAAGTGGAAAGCGGCCCACACGCCTTCCTTGCGGTCCTCGTACGTCTGCAGCTCGATTTCTTCGGGGTAAACGTCGGATATGCCATGAGGATCGATAACGAACAGCGTTTTGTCAGAGTAATTCTTGCCGTGAAGCAGTGCGATGAAAAATCCCCCCGGCTCAGGACTTAGAACGTCCTGCAGAATGCGCGCATCCAGGTTGTAGTGGAGCTTCTTGCGCATCGTGTGTTGGCCATCGGAAACCAGACCTGCTTCGCAGGCGGTAGATGAACCAGGCTTCCCTGCCTTCTTGAGGATGTCGTAGGTGTCATCTGTAAAGCGCAGCAGCATGCGATTGAAGCTTTCGCTGTATTCCAGCGATTTGGTCAGCAGCGACAAGCTGCGCTCCTCGGATGGAATCGGAGGAGTCAGCAACAATCTTCCCTGGCCCACAAAAACCGCTCCCGTTACTTTTCCTTGCACTGCCGAGAAGAAACACACAGTGCCGGAGTTTAACTGGAAGGTAGCCGCATCGCGCTTGAGCGTAGCGTCATTGACGGTGATGGCTTCCGTGCCCAGGGTAATACCGCGCAGTTGTTGATAGGTGGCGTCGGAATTCGGTGTCTGATCGGCAACCAGGTTGGGAACAATCGAAAGACAGAAAATAAGGCAGCAGTAGCAGACTATGGCGCGGAACATGGCCGCAAAGTACACGAGAAAAACTGCTGGCGCAATCCAGTTAGTCACACATCGTTGGTTATGGATCGCAAGGTCGCTAGTCCAAGCCACCATACCATCCAAAACGCTAGAGACTAACTATTCGGATAGTTCTCCAGCTATTCGGGGATCTCTCCAGGCGAAAGCTCGTCCACGTAACACCAAATCCAGGATTCGCCCGGTTCGATGGAGCGAATCAGAGGATGCTTGATTCTATGGAAGTGTTTGGTGGCGTGCTTGTTCTTAGATGAGTCGCAGCAGCCCACGTGCCCGCACTCCAGGCAAAGCCGTAGATGGACCCACGTGTCGCCTAGCTTCACGCATTCCGGGCAAACATGAACACTAGTATGGGTGACTTTAATCGTATTGAGGTGGGTGCAGTTTTCCGCCACTTGTATCCTCCTTTGCTCAGCGCTCCAGAGCGCTGCGGTCCCATTTACCGAGGTTAGCAGCCGCGTCGTACGTGCTCTGCAGAAACTCCATCAACTCTGCTCGGGGAGAAGCCGCCGTGCGCACGTCATCGTACAGCAGCAGGAAGTTTTTCAATTCCGGATTGTAGAAAGCAGCCTTAGGAAGCACCGCTTGATCGGCAAAGCCGGCCGGCTCCGGCGCCGCATAAGAATAGAATGCCGGTTTGGTCATGCGATCATCGCCCGGCCAAAAGCCTGCGCTGCTGACTTCGTGCGAGTAGGCTTCTCCTGTTACCGGATCGACGCCTGGCCGCTCCGGCGCGCGCCTGCCGGAAAAACGAGTGACTGCCAGATCGAAGCTTCCCCAGAAAAAATGAACAGGGCTGGCTTTGCCAAGAAACGGCGCGCGGAACTCCTTAAGGACGTCATCCGCCCAGACCAGAATGTGCCAGAACTTTTGCGCCGACTCAGCATCGTATGACTTGTGATCGTTATCTTTCTCGAACGGAATTGTCTGTTCAGGGGGAAGTTCGCACGGCGTGGTCCAGATCTTCACGTGAACGCCCAAGTCAGCCAGCGCCGTCATCACCGACCGGTAAAACTCGGCCACACTCTGGGGCTTCAGCGCCAGCTCAACGGCGTTGCCATCGGAGGTCTCGATCCGCAGTTTGTGATCGACGAAATCGAACCATATCTCTACGTCTCCGTTCTCGTACGGCATAACAGACGTCGTCAGACCGCGGGCGGTCACGTACAGCGGGACGTTCCACCAGTGATTAACAAGAGACGTCAGCTCCAGACGGACCTTGCCGACCACCTGCGTCCACATGTGCAGGGTCTCCAGCGTGTCCTTCCAGGAGTCGTATGGCAACTCAGGCAGGTTCTTTGGGTCAAAACTCAAATGCCCCGGCGTAACGGTCATCCTTCACCCCATTCTTGCCAACTACTGTAAACGATTTCCGCGTGGCAGACAGGCCAAGAGTCCCGAATACCGCCTAAAGAAGACCCGGGCGAAATGAACAGCGGGTCGGGTCGTGGATCACAGATCACTGTTCATCGAGACCGTATAATTTTGAGTTGCGGCAACAAGGTTGAGCGCTGGGGCGCGGCGCGGAGGCAGGAATGCTCTTGACTTCTCCACGCCTCTTTGGCCGACTCCGATCCGTGCTCTCCGTGTCTCCGTGGTGAAAACCAGTTCATAAAGCAGGTCATTATGACAATCATTAAGCAGGGCGACGTTATCCAGAGCATTGCTGACGCTCTGCAATACATTTCGTACTACCATCCCGTCGACTTCATTCAGAGCCTGGCGCTCGCCTATGAGAAGGAGCAGTCTCCTGCCGCGCGCGATGCCATCGCGCAGTTGCTGATTAACTCGCGCATGTGCGCCGAAGGCCATCGGCCCATCTGCCAGGATACGGGCATCGTCACTGTCTTTCTTAGAGTCGGGATGAACGTGCAGTGGGACGCCACCATGAGCGTGGAAGACATGGTGAACGAGGGCGTCCGCCGCGCCTATCTGCACGAGGATAATAAACTGCGGGCCAGCGTCCTCGCCGATCCCGCCGGCACGCGCAAGAACACCAAGGACAACACGCCGGCCGTGATCAACATGACCATCGTTCCGGGCGACAAGCTGGAGGTGATCGTCGCGGCCAAGGGCGGCGGCTCGGAGGCAAAGTCGAAGTTCGCCATGCTGAATCCGTCTGACTCCATCGTCGAATGGGTGTTGAAGACAGTTCCGACCATGGGCGCAGGCTGGTGTCCGCCGGGAATTATCGGCATTGGCATAGGCGGTACGGCCGAGAAAGCCATGCTGCTGGCCAAGGAATCGCTGATGGAACCCATCGACATTCAGGATCTGATCGACCGTGGTCCGAAAACCACAGCTGAGCATTTGCGCGTCGAACTCTACAAGAAGATCAATGCTCTTGGCATCGGCGCACAGGGACTCGGCGGACTGACCACGGTTCTCGACGTCAAAGTGAAAGATTATCCAACCCACGCCGCCAATCTCCCGATCGCAATGATTCCGAACTGCGCCGCCACGCGTCACGCGCATTTTGTGCTCGACGGCACTGGCGCGGTCGCGCTGGATCCGCCGTCGCTGGAAGACTGGCCGACTCTTACCTACAACCCGGTGGACGCGCGCCGCGTGAATCTCGACACCGTCACTCGTGAGGACGTCGCAAGCTGGAAGCCGGGCGAAGTGCTACTCCTCAGCGGCAAGCTGCTGACCGGCCGCGATGCCGCTCACAAGCGCATGACGGAGATGCTCACGCGCAAAGAAGCGCTTCCGGTTGACTTCAACAATCGCTTTATCTATTACGTTGGACCGGTTGATCCTGTGAGAGATGAGGCCGTCGGCCCGGCTGGGCCTACGACCTCGACACGGATGGACAAATTCACACGCCAGATGCTGCGCGAGACCGGATTGCTGGGCATGGTCGGCAAGTCGGAGCGGGGACCGGAAGGCATCGCAGCCATTCGCGACCACAAGGCGGTTTACCTGATGGCGGTCGGCGGCGCGGCTTACCTGGTCTCGAAGGCGATCAAGAAATCGCGCGTGATGGCCTTCCACGATCTCGGCATGGAAGCGATCTATGAATTCGAAGTCGAGGACATGCCGGTGATGGTCGGCGTGGATGTTAACGGAAATTCCGTCCATGAGAGCGGCCCGAAAGAGTGGCAAGCCAAGATCGCAGAACTGGTGGAGATTGGGTAGCGATTACTGGACGAACCGCACCTCCTCGCATGATCATCTCTATCTGTAGAGGAGCGGCGCATGCCAACCGAGATCACCAAGTCCACCCGCACGGAAAAAGATTCTCTCGGCCATAAAGAAGTTCCCGGCCACGCATACTACGGCATCCAGACGGCGCGCGCGGCGGAGAACTTTCCCATCAGCGGTCTGCGGGCGCATCCCACGCTCATCCGCGCCATCGCAATGGTGAAGGAAGCAGCCGCGCTCGCCAATCGCGAACTCGGCCTCATCGACGCCAAGACTGCCAACGCCATTGTCGAAGCTGCCAAGGAGGTCCAGCAGGGCAAGTGGGACGAGCACTTCGTAGTCGACGTCTTTCAGGCAGGCGCGGGCGTCAGCTTCCACATGAACAGCAACGAGGTCATCGCCAACCGCGCGGCGGAGTTGCTGGGCGGTGCGCGCGGCGAGTATAAGCACGTCCATCCCAACGACCACGTCAACTACGGCCAGTCGACCAACGACGTCTTCCCCACGGCCATGCGCCTTGCGGCGCTGCTGGAACTGGAGAAACTGTACGCCGCGCTCGACAACCTGGTCGCCGCGCTGGACGAAAAGGGTAAGGAGTTCCACCACATCCTGAAGTCGGGCCGCACCCACATGCAGGACGCGGTTCCGATGCGGCTGGGGCAGGAGTTCACCGCATACGCCGGCGCGATCAGGCGCTCGAAGAAATCCATTCAGGAGCAGTCAGAGCTTCTGCGAGAGATCGGCCTCGGCGGCTCAGCGGTCGGCACCGGCATCAACACTCATCCCGACTACCGGCACAAGGCCATCGCCGACCTGTCGCGTATCTCGGGGCAAAAGCTCCACGTCGTCGATGACATGCGTTACGCCATGCAGTCGAACCTCGCGATGTCCAGCGTAAGTTCGGCGCTGCGCAACCTGGCGCTGGAAGTGATTCGCATCTCCAACGATCTGCGCCTGCTCGCGTCCGGGCCGAACACCGGCTTGGCGGAAATCAATCTGCCAGCGCTGCAGCCGGGCTCGTCGATCATGCCGGGCAAGATCAATCCGGTGATGCCGGAGCTGGCTGCGATGGTTTCGTTCCAGGTTGTCGGCTACGACACGGCCGTAGCTCTCGCGGTGCAGGCTGGGCAACTCGAGCTCAACGTCATGATGCCGACGATGTCTCACAGCGTGCTCACGTCCATCACGATCATGACCAACATGCTGCGACAGCTGACCGACTTTTGCATCAAAGGCATCACAGTCAATGAGCAGCGCACCAGCTACTACGTGCAAAGCACCGTCTCGCTGGCGACGGCGCTGAATCCTTACATCGGCTATGCCAAAGCGGCGGAGATCGCGAAAGAATCGGTGAAGACGGGCAAGTCGATTATCGAGATCGCTCGCGAGCGCGGCGATCTCACGGAAGAGCAGATCAAAGAGATCCTCGATCCCGCTCGGATGACCGAGCCGGTCTCGCCGCTGGACGCAGCCAAGGCACGGGAGAAGGTTAAAGCCAAGTGAGCCATCAGCTTTCAGCCGTCAGCCATCACTGAGAACTGTCGACAATCCAGGAAATTTCTCGGTGACTGCCACTTGCAAAGAGCGCTGCCATCACCCACTGAGTACGCATTTTCTGGCCGATAGCTGACGGCTGACTGCTTTACTTCTTGTAGATTACCTTCCCTGCCCGGATTGTATATTCCACTTTGGCGAAGTTGCGAACGTCGCTGGCCGGATCGCCGCTGAGAACGACCAGGTCGGCAGAATCGCCCTTCGCCAACTGGCCCGTGCCTGCTTTGAAGAACGTCGCGGGATTCGTGGTGAGCGACGCCAGAATGTCGTGGGACGTCATTCCACTTTTCGCCATCAGGACGTATTCTTCAGTTGTGTCATATCGGTTGGTGAAGCCTACATCCGTGCCGAAGAGGATGGTTCCAGCCTCGTCGAAATAGCTCCTTAACTCGTTGACTCCGGCCTGCACAAAGCGCTGCTCGGCCTGTACGGGCGCATGCTCGTTCTCGAATACGAACTCCCACAGTGTCAGAGTAGGAATCAGTGCCGTGCGCTGCGCCTTCATCCGGGTTAGCTCGTCTTTCGTGTGTTCGCCCTCGCTCGGGATGGTGTGCGCCAACACGTCCACGCCGGCGGCCAGCGCGTTGTCCTCGCCGACACGGTTCTGCGGATGCGTGAACACAGGCTTGCCGTGCGCGTGGGCCACATCCACGGCAGCCTTGGCTACGGGCTCGGGCATATCAATAACGGGCTTGTCGCCCTGGAACGACCCTGTAAACAGCTTGACGGCATCGTCGCCGGCAGCCATGTAGCCCATCGCGAGCTTTCGTGCCTCCTCCGGAGTCCCGGCCTGTGGCAAATCAGCGTCCTTGGGCAGATAGATCGGAATACCGTTCTTGGGAAAGATGTCACCGGCCATGAAGATTTGCGGCCCGGCTAGTTCGCCGTCCGCAATACGCCGCTTCAGGGCGCGCGTGTTTTCCGGCACAGATCCCAGATCGAACACCGCGACGAAACCCCAGCGCGTCAGCATCTGCTGCATGTGTTGCTCGAGCTTGTCCGCCGGTGCAGTCGCGGCGTTGTTCCACGCCTCCTCGGTGAAGTGAACATGACTGTTCCAGAATCCGGCCGTAATCGCCTTGCCTGTGCAGTCGAGGACTTGATCGGAGTCAGGCATGGCAATATCGCTGCGCTTGCCAATAGCGAGGATCTTCCCGTCATGCACCAGCACCACGGCATCGTCGATGGGAGTGGCTGTCGGCGAGGCATAAACTTTGCCCCCAACCAGGGCGAGGTCAGATGGATTGGCCTTCGTTTGCTGGCCTGATGCGACGCCGGCCGCAATCAGGAGCACAAGGAAGAAGCAGGTGGGCCGTAGAAAAAAGGAGCGGTGACAGCGTCGATCGCGCATGATCGTGATACGTAAGTCGGGCTTACTTGGTTCGAGGTTAGAATGCCCAGCGCAGCAGCGTCGCGCCGGACGTGAAGCCCGCTCCCACCGCCGCCAGCAACACCAAGTCGCCCTTCTTCAGCTTGCCCTCATCGACCGCGGTCTGCATGGCGAGCGGAATCGTGCCCGCCGTCGTATTGCCATAGCGCTCGATGTTGATGACGACCTTCTCCAGCGGCATCTTCAGGCGATCGGCCGTGGCCAGGATGATTCGTTTGTTCGCCTGATGGGCGATGAAGCAATCCACGTCCTTGCCGGTGAGCCCGTTTTTCTGCAGCACGCGTTCGGTCATCTCCGCCATCTTCTTCACCGCGTACTTGAAGACCTGGTGGCCGTCCTGGTGAATGTAGTGCATTTTCTGGTCGACCGTCTCATGCGAGGCAGGATGCAGACTTCCGCCGCCCGGCATGTACAAAGACTGTCCGCCCACGCCTTCGATTTGGGCCTCCATATCGATGATTCCGAGGTCTTCGCCATCTGCCGCAGGCTCCAGCAGCACGGCGCCGGCGCCATCGCCAAAGATGATGCAGACGGCGCGATCGGTGAAATCGGTCATCGCAGAGTTCACGTCCGATCCGATCGCCAGCACTTTCTTGTAGCGGCCGGACGCAACGAACTCGGCCCCAGTGTTCAAGGCGTAGAGAAATCCGGAGCAGCCGGCGGAGACGTCGAAGCCCCAGGTGCGATGAATTCCCAATTTGTGTTGCACCAGGCAAGCCGTCGACGGATACATCATGTCGGGAGTGACGGTTCCGACGACGATAAGATCGATTTCTTGCAAGTCGATGGGATGGGACTGAACCAGCTTCCTGACAGCTTCGACCGCCAGGTCGCTGGCGGCGACGCCTTTGTCCACCAGATGACGCTCACGGATTCCGGTGCGCTCCAGGATCCACTGGTCGGTTGTGTCGACCATTTTCTCGAGGTCTTGATTGGTAAGAATGCGAGGCGGAACGTAAGTGCCGAGAGCGGTGATTTTGGCGCGAATATTAGGCAATGAGTGCTCCGTTGATCGCTTTTCGCCTTTCGCTCATCGCTTTTCGCCAGAAGGACGCGGCCCAAGATTCGGTGGAGTTCAGCGAGCCGCCCGGCACAACAATGGCAGACTTCGCGACTGAAAGCGAAGAGCGAACAGCGAATGGCGGCTTCTATGCCAGGCGCCAGTTGACCGCTGCACACGCACTGGCCTGCTACCGTTGCTTCCTTCCGGACCTGGCGGGTTTCACAAGATTGCGTTGCGCGGGACCAGCGCCCGACGAATTCCAATATAGCATCCCTTCGCAGCGGGTGCGGGACCCGGACCGGCCGCGATGGAAGATGGTCTCGCCACGAAAACTGCGCATGGATCAATGCTAAAATAGAGAGATTGCATGGAGCCGAAAAGCGATTCTGTGGCCCTCCTGGACGCCGTTGAGGCGTCTGAAGTGACGGCCGCTCCCAAGAAAATTGGCTTTGTGAGCCTGGGCTGTCCCAAGAACCTGGTGGACAGCGAGGTGATGATGGGCCTGCTGGCGCAGGGCGGAGCGCAGATCACGCCGCGCGCCGAAGACGCCGACATCATTGTCGTGAATACCTGCTCGTTCATCGACTCCGCCAAGCAGGAGTCGGTTAACGCCATCCTGGAGATGGCGCAGCACAAGACGACTGGACGGGCACAGAAGTTGATTGTCGCCGGCTGCCTGGTCGAGCGATACCGCAACGAAATCCAGAAAAACATTCCGGAAGTCGATGCCGTCATCGGAACCGGCGAGCTGGAGCAGATCCTGAGTGCCGCCGGAATCGAGCCAGCGACAGCCTCCGGCAATTCGCCGTTCGTGATCCTGAATAGCCGTTCCGAAGGCGACGCCCGCGAAGCTGCCGGAAGGTTCTCCAAAGACGCCTGGGACGGCGCAATCGCCGACCTGCCCAGCTATCTTTACGACGAGAACACGCCGCGGGTGCTGGCGACGCCGAAATATTCGGCATACATCAAGATTGCCGAAGGCTGCGACCATCCCTGCTCGTTCTGCATTATCCCGCAGCTGCGCGGCAAGTTTCGTTCGCGCCGCTTCGAGTCCGTGATCGCCGAGGCGCAGCGCCTGGCACGACAGGAAGTGCGCGAGATCACTCTGATCGGGCAGGACACAACTTGTTACGGCGAAGACTTCGGTCTGAAAGATGGCCTGGCGCTACTGCTGGAGCGACTATCTCAAATCGACGAGCTGCGCTGGATCAGGTTCCTCTATGCCTATCCCAACAAGATCACGGGCAAGCTGCTGGGGACAATCGCGGCGCACGAGAAGATTTGCTCCTACATTGATGTTCCGTTGCAGCATGCGTCGCCGGATGTTCTGAAGCGCATGAAGCGCGGCGCAGGAGCGGAGATCTTCTTGCGCTCCATCGAGAAGATGCGGCGCGAAATTCCTGATCTCACGTTGCGCACGTCGTTCATCGTCGGCTTCCCCGGAGAAACCGAGCAGGATTTCGAGTTGCTCTGCCAATTCGTGCGTGAGGCACAGTTCGATTGGCTGGGCGTTTTCGGATATTCGGATGAAGAGGGCGCCAAGGCTTTTGACTTGCAAGATAAGGTTCCCGCAAGGGAGGTCGAGCGCCGTCGCAAGAAGCTGATGTCGATTCAGAAGCAGATCAGCCGCAGGAAGAAGCACGCGCTGGTCGGTCAGCAATTTGATCTGTTGCTCGAGGGACCATCCGCCGAGACCGAACTGCTGTGGGAGGGCCGTACCGCGATGCATGCGCCGGAGATCGACGGCACGGTGTACGTCAACGATTTCGGCGAACAGGATGCTCAGGAAGGCGAGTTCTACCGCTGCGAGATCACAGAGGCGCACGACTACGATCTGGTGGCGACGATCGTATGAATCAGTGGCTAGTGGCTAGTGGTCAGTAAGGCGTGGCGGTGGCGAAGCAGACAACGTTTCGTGAGCTAAGAAGTCGCCCAGCAGCGGAGGATCGATTCAACTAGCCACTGACCACTAGCCACTGGCCACTGCTTTTATGCCCAAGAAACACATTGCCAGCCTTCGCTGTCCCACCTGCAGAAAGATCGTGCTGGCCTCCGATCCGGAGTTCCCGTTCTGCAGCGAGCGCTGCCGTGTCGTCGATCTGGGCAAGTGGGCGAGCGGCGGCTATGTCATCTCCGCGCCGCTGAACGATCCGGAAACCGACATTTCCAGTTATCCTGACAACAATGGCAAAAAGCCGAACTGAGACTGCCCACAGCGGGCCGCCCGCGCCTGCCTGGGCGACTTTGATTGCCACCTTCTTTGGAGCAGGACGCCTGCGGCCAGCCCCCGGCACATGGGGATCGTTGGCGACAGCGCTGCTGTGGTGGCTGCTGGCATCGCATCTGCCTCCGCCGGCGAGGCTGCCGGTGATCCTGGTGCTGATCGTCATCGTGGTAGCGATCGGAATTCCTGCGGCGACGCTGGAAGAGCGCGGCTGCGGCAAGCACGACCCGGGTCATGTTGTCATCGACGAGGTCGCCGGGCAACTGGTGACGTTCATTGCGTGTCCCATCATGTGGCAAGCGTTGCTCGCCGGCTTTATACTTTTTCGTGCGTTCGATATCGTGAAGCCGCCGCCCGTACGTAGTCTGGAAAAACTGCCGGAAGGCACCGGCATCATGGTTGACGACCTGGGCGCAGGCGTCTATGCGCTGATTGTTTTGCAGCTGCTGTTGCACTTTGGAGTAGTTCGCTAAAGGCGCGGTGCCAATGGGCTATACCTTGGCTTTGAAGGGGCACAGCTTCAGCCGTGCCGATTGTGTGTCGAGGAATTGGCGTTTAGGCCCTGAGGGACAGCTACCTCAGCGGCTAAAGCCGGGTTCTCCGACTGGCCTTAGCCGGCACGCCGGAAGGCGTGCCCCTTCAAGGCACGCTTGAGCCGACTAAGGTCGTGCTGTTTAGGTTGACGATGGATCGCAAGACAGGAACAAAAAACGTAAACGGCAAGCCCCACATCGATGCCATCGATCCCGTCTGCGCTCTGCCCGGTGGAGAAATTCGCATCATGGGCAGCGGGCTGGGCCCGCACGAACTGCGCCGCCCACGAGTCAGCTTCGGCGATGTGGATGGGGCCGTCGTCATCAGCGCGGACCAGTTCATCGTGGCCCGCGTGCCCGACGGCGCCGCGTCGGGCGACGTTGTCGTTTCGGCCAATGGCTCCAGGAGCAATCCACATGAAGTCCGCATCGCCGTGCCGATCGCGGAGAGCATGCATCCCGTCGCCAACCCCGCGGTCGACGCGCAAGGCAATATCTATGTGACGTTCTCCGGCACGCGGGGGCAGAAAGTCCCGATTGCCATCTATCGCATCGACGCCCATTACACGGTCAAGCCGTTTGTGCACGAGATGATGAACGCAACCGGCCTGGCGTTTGATCGCTCGGGCAGTCTGTACGTTTCGTCGCGCTATGACGGTACGGTCTACCGCGTCGCGCAAAATGGCACCATGACGTCGTACGCCGAGGGCATGGGAGTTGCAACCGGCATCGCTTTCGATCGCGCCGGCAATCTCTATGTCGGCGACCGCAGCGGAACCATCTTCAAGATCGGCCGCGACCGCCAGATCTTCGTCTTCGCGACCATTGAGCCCAGCATTGCGGCCTATCACCTGGCCTTCGGGAACAATGGCAATCTGTACATCACCGGCCCAACCACATCCAGTTTCGACGCGGTTCATCAAGTCGATCCGCACGGCGAGGTCAGCGAGTTCTATCGCGGGCTGGGACGTCCGCAGGGGCTCGCCGTGGACGTTGACGACAATCTTTATGTCGCGGCGTCGCATAATGGGCGGCGCGGCATCGTAAAGATCACTCCTGACCGCAAAGCTTCGCTCGTCGTCTCCGGACACAATCTGGTGGGACTGGCATTCGCGCCGGGACGCTCCGCGGTGCTGGCCACCACCAGCAGCGTGCATCACCTCTCATGGGACATCGAAGGTCGATCGTTGCTGCCGGCAAGCTAAAGGCCTTTTCACCACGGAGGCACGGAGAGCACGGAGAAAAGGAAGTCAATTCATCACAGAAGACCCAAGAAAGATCGCTGCGTTCCACGCCGATATCCGCAGCGGCGGGATAGATACACCGTACCAGTTTCTGCGTTAGCTCTTCTCTTCGCTTTTTCAAAAATTCTGGTTTTCCTCCGTGCTCTCCGTGCCTCCGTGGTGAGCAATCTCCGGTGCTAGACTGAAATCGTGATTGCGGAAATCATCGCTGTTGGCTCGGAGATGCTGACTCCCTACCGCCAGGACACCAATTCCCTCTTCCTCACCGAGCGCCTCAACGCGCTGGGCATCAGTGTCGCATTCAAGACGGTCGTCGGCGACAACCTCGATCACCTCATCTCGGCGGCGCGGACTGCGATCTCCCGCGCGGACATTGCTATCTTCATGGGCGGACTTGGGCCCACGCAGGACGACCTGACGCGCGAGGCCGTGGCCGCCGCGCTTGGGATCGAACTGAAGCGCGATCACACCCTCGTCACCGAGATGTACAAGCGCTTCGCCGAGCGGCGCCTCAAAATGCCGGAGAACAACGCACAACAGGCCGACATTTTGCAGGGCGCGGTGATGTTGCCGAATCCTAAAGGCACTGCGCCAGGCCAGTGGCTGGAGACGAAGCATGACGACAAGCCACGAATCGTCGCGCTGCTTCCCGGCCCCCCGCACGAGCTGCAGGCGATGTGGGACAGCGAATGCGCGCCGCGCTTGCGCGACATAGTTCCTCCCGCGGCAATCGCCGGCCGGGTGCTGAAGGTTGCGATGATGGGCGAGTCGGCGGTCGATCTGCGCGCCGCTCCTATCTACAAGAAATATCCGAATGTCGAGACTACTGTGCTGGCGGGACAGGGCCAGGTTGAGTTTCACCTGCGCGCGACGGCAGCGACGAAAGACGAGGCGCAAGCCGAAGTGGACCGCCTGGCAGGCGAGTTGGAAGACGAACTCGACGATGCCGTCTTCTCCGCGCAAGGCGAGTCGCTGGAGGAGATTGTCAGCTACTACATGCAGATGCGAAACGCGAAGCTGGCCGTGGCCGAGTCGTGCACCGGAGGCATGATCGCCGAGCGCATCACCTCGGTTCCCGGCAGCTCGCGCTGGTTCTTGGGCGGAGCGGTGGTTTACTCCAACGACCTGAAGACGCTGTTCGCGGACGTTCCGCCGCTGATGATCGAGGCGCACGGCGCGGTGAGCAAAGAAGTCGCAGTCGCCCTGGCGGAAAATATTCGTGAACTCTGCGGCGCCGATATCGGTGTCGGCGTAACCGGAATCGCCGGTCCCGGCGGCGGGACCGAAGAGAAGCCGGTTGGCCTGGTTTACGTCGCCGTCACGAATGGTCACAAACGCGAGGTGGTGCAGCGCCGGTTTTTCGGCGATCGTGAGCGCGTGCGGCGATGGACCAGCCAGTTGGCGCTCGACCTGGTGCGGCGGTTGTTGATGTGAAAAGCAGCAACTAGCAACTAGCAGCTAGCAATTAGCAAAACCTTGATTAAGTCTGGTTTTTCGAAGGGGACGGCCTTCAGGACGTCCGTAGATGTCGCAACGGCAATGCGGCTTTAGCCGCGAGGGACTTAATTTATTTTGCAAGTCGAGCTATGCGACTGTTCGTGGCACTGGATATCGAACCCGAGATTCGCAAGCGGATTGGCGAGTTTCGCAACCAGATGCGGACGTTCGCGCCCGATGTGCGCTGGGTGGGGCCGGAGACGTTTCACGTAACCCTTCAGTTTCTGGGTGAGACGGATAAGCTGGAGGAGATTCGCAGCGCGCTGCAGCAGGTCAAAGGCGGAGCGGTCGTGATGGCGTTTCGTGGCACCGGTTTTTTTCCAAACCCGAAATCGCCGCGGGTGTTTTGGGTTGGAATCGAGTCGGACGAGTACTTGCAAGAACTGGCGAACTCGATCGGCGCAGCGCTGAAGCCGCTGGGATTCGAGCGCGACGCCGGCCCATACAAGCCGCACCTGACGCTGGCACGTGCCGGCAGTGACCGGCCCAAGCCGGTTCGCGGAGAACACTCCGCGCCGGGACTGCTCGCGGTGCGCGTCAAGCTGGAAAGTCTCGCGCCGCTCGAGTTCGGTAGAATGACAGCGCGCGAGTTTTGTCTCTTCGAGAGCAAGCTGTCGCCGACAGGTGCGCAGTACACGAAGATGACGAGATATTCGCTGAGTGAATCCGCACCTCAAGCGTGAAGTGCAGGAGGTAAAACATGATGCCGCGCGCGGGTTTTCCAACCATCTGGGTCGCGATGGTCTGCGGCGGCTTGATGCTGACGTTGGCGGCGAGCGCGGGGAATATTTCCAGGACAGGTTATGAAAACAGCCCGACGGTACAAGGCGAATCCCAGGCGAGCAAATATCCTCGTCCTGACGGTTACAAGCGCCGCCCGCCGCACCCATAAGGGCGCAACAACTACAACCGGGACCGGCGTGCTGACATCGAAGGACGACCCATCCAATGCCGCGGAGGACATCGGCTTCCAATGCGATACTGCTGTTTTTAGCCATGCCGGGAAAAATGTTTATATGGCACGCGTGCATAAGCCGTATCAGCTTAAGATTGCGGCGCGTGAAATCGGCAGCGACAAGGTGAAAGAATTCACCTGCAAGTATTAACTGCGCCTTGATTAAACTCGTCCTCATCATCGTCGCTGTCTCCTACCTGCTGGGATCGATTCCGTTTGGCTATTTACTGGTGCGCATCTTTCGCAACGAAGACGTACGCAAGACCGGCAGCGGCAACATCGGGGCCACCAACGTCGCACGCACTGGATCGAAGGGCCTGGCGATCGCAACGCTGTTTCTCGACGCTCTAAAGGGTTATGCGGCGGTTATGTTCGCCTTCTGGATTGCCAGCCGGCAGCGCCTGGAAGGACCGGTGCCCACGAGCGTTTACGATCACACGACGGGAACCATGACCAGCCAAACAATCTTCCTTCTGGCAGCGCTGGCGGCGTTCGTCGCAATTCTCGGCCACATGTTCCCCGTGTGGCTGGGCTTTAAGGGCGGCAAGGGAGTGGCGGCCGCAGCCGGATCGTTCATCGCTTTGGCGCCACGGGCGATGCTGGTCGCGCTGGTGCTGTTTGTGCTGGTGGTCGCGCTGACGCGTTATGTTTCGCTGGGCAGCATGGTCGCCGGGGCCGCGTTTCCGTTGTGTGTGTGGTGGCTCGGGCCGGGAGAACGCACTACCGCGCCCATCCTGTTGCTGATTGGCGCCTCGTCTCTGCTGATCATCGTGAGACACAAGGACAACATCCGGCGCCTGCTGGCAGGCACGGAGAACCGTTTTCGATGAGGGGTATTTCTAAATCGTATGACAGTGGGCGAATCAACGGCCCGTGCTTGTGCGGTCCGAATGGCACGGCCGGACAGCCTGGTGAAAACCCGGAAAAGCAGATCCCTCGCGGGCTGAAGCCCCCTCGTGATGACAAAAATAAAAGGCGTTGCGACGGCACGGCTGAAGCCGTGCCCTTTCAAAGAAGGAAGAACTGGTTGTGAGTGAGATTGCAGTCATCGGCGCAGGGGCGTGGGGCACGGCAATTTCTATTGTGCTGGGCCGCAAGAAGACGCACCACGTGCGGCTTTGGGCCCACGAGACCGAAGTCCGCGACAGCGTCGCCGCAGCTCGCGTGAACCAGATGTTTCTGCCGGGATACCCCATCCCGGAAACCGTTCTCTGCACGAACAGCTTCGAGGAAGCGCTGCGCGGCGTGGAGATCGTGGTCAGCGTGATGCCTTCGCACCACACGCGCCGGGTCTTTCACGCGATGCGGCCACATCTTCGGCCGGACATGCTGTTCGTCAGCGCGACCAAGGGCATCGAGAACGATACCCTGCTGCGCATGACCGAGGTCATTACCGAGCTTCTGGGCAGAGGCGCGGACGGATTTCGCCCTAGTATCGGCGCACTCAGCGGTCCGAGTTTTGCCAAGGAGGTCGCCAAAGGCGATCCGACGGCGATTACCATCGCTTCAACCGACAAAGATCTTGCAGTCGTGGTGCAGAGGGAGTTCAGCGACCCGCGCTTCCGCGTCTATACCAACGACGATGTTGTCGGCGTCGAACTGGGCGGCGCGCTGAAGAATACTATCGCCATTGCGGCGGGCATTTTGTACGGTCTTGACCTGGGACACAACACCGGGGCCGCGCTGATCACGCGAGGCCTGGCGGAGATGACGCGGCTGGTGGTCGCCTGCGGCGGAAGAGCCGCGACCATGGCCGGTCTGGCTGGGCTGGGCGACCTGGTACTGACATGTACGGGAGGGCTGTCGCGTAACCGCAGCGTGGGTGTTGAGCTGGGACGAGGACGCAAGTTGAGCGACATTATCGAAGGCATGCACGGCATGGTTGCCGAGGGCGTGCTCACCACCAACGCCGCGGTAGGGTTGGCGCGCAAGGCCAGCGTCGAGATGCCGATCACCGAGCAGATGCACGCCATTCTTCAGCAGGGCAAGAATGTGCAGGATGCAATCCGCGACTTAATGGGACGGCCGTCTACCAGCGAGGTCGGGCTGGTCAGTGGTTAGAAAACCGGTGGGCCCTTCGGGTGGCAGTCGGTATCAAAACATGCGGCTTCGCGCTTCTCTTCAACATCTAAACATTTTCGAACCGTTGTGGCAGTTCCTACATGTACGTCTTAGATGCAACATGGAACGAACGAAAAGTAACCTGTGGTGGAGGAAGGTTCATCCTGGCCGGATTGGGCTGTGCGCAGCCGCCATCCTGTCCAGTTCACTGGCGCTGGCGCAGGTCCAGAGTCCCGGACTGACGTCGCTACCTTCGGCCGAGCAGGTGATCCAGCGCAACCAGGATCCGTACAGCGGGTCGATACCGCAAGGCAAAGCGACTTCCGCGATCATCGATCTGACGGTAGAAGATGCGCTGGACCGGGGGCTTAAATACAACCTTGGGCTGTACTTGAGCGAACGCGCCACCGAGCAGAGCCGCGCCGACCGGCTACGCTCTCTCAGCAACCTGATGCCGGTGGTGAACGGCGCCTTCAGCGAAGCTGTAGACCGGCTGAACCTGAAGTCTTTTGGATTCACCTTTCCCGGCTTTCCGACATCGGTCGGCCCTTTCGGCCTGACCGAACTCCAGGCAAACGGCTCCTGGAATCCTCTTGATCTGCACTCCATCACCAAGCTTCATGCCGCGTCGCAAAACGTCAAGGCGGCACAGTTCAGTTATCGCGACGCGCGCGATACGGTGGTGCTGGCCGTGGGAGCAAACTACCTGCTCACAATTGCCAACGAGTCTCGAGTAGCCGCGGCGGAGGCCGAGCTCAAGGCGGCGCAGGCACTTTATCAATTGGCAGTTGACCAGGAGACCGCGGGCCTTGCACCCCAGATCGATACGCTGCGCGCGCGGGTACAGTTGCAGACGCAGCAGTCGATCCTCATCCAGGCCCAGAACGATCTGGAGAAACAGCGCATTGCGCTGGCGCGAGTGATCGGATTACCGGTGCAGCAGAAGTTCAGGCTGGTCAACCGCGTGCCGTATCATGCCCTGCCGGAGACGGAACTGGCGGACGCGTATGAGCGGGCGCTGAAGACGCGTCCCGATTACCAGGCCGCATTAGCTTCTCTGCGGGCCGCGCAATACAGTCGCGAGTCGGCGTGGCAGCAACGGCTGCCGTCGATCGGATTCACCGGAGATTATGGAATTCTGGGCTACAATCCCGGTGCCATGGCGCCCAACTATACGTTCGCGGCCACACTAGCCATTCCTATCTTCCAGGGTGGCAAAGTGGAAGCAGACGTCGCGCAAGCTGAAGCGACGCTCAAAGTGCGACAGGCACAAGTGGACAACCTGCGGGCAGGCATTGAGCAGGACATTGAGGACGCGCTGCTCGATATCAAGGCTGCTGCCCAGCAGGTTGAGGTCGCGAGGACGGGTTTGGATTACGCTCAGCAGACACTGGAGCAGTCGCAGGACCGCTTCGCCGCCGGTGTGACCAACAACGTGGAAGTGATCCAGGCGCAGCAGCAACTGGCGTCGGCCAGTGAGCAGTACATCGACAGCTTGTATGCCTACAACATCGCCAAGGTGCTTCTGGCGCGCGCCATCGGCAATGCCGAGCAGGCTGTGAAGCAATATCTGTCGGAGCCGGGAAGCGTGCTGCCCGCGAACCCTGCAACGCCGCCGGGTGCTCCGGGCACGCCGACACCGGTGCCGGCGCCGGGAACAGTTCCCAACGCTTCGCCAACTGCTTCCGGAGTGGTGGGAGAAGTTCACGCTGTGCAAATTGAGCAACCGACAGTTACTACCCCAGCGATTGAATCAGGCGGAAAACAAACCAGCAGCGCTGCGACAACTGCCGGTCATCAGCAATAATGAAACAGGCGGAGAACCAATGAGTCCGACCACAACCGAGCCAAACGAAATAGAACATTCCGAGCCGCAGGGTGAAACCCATGATGACAGCCATGCTGCGGAGCTCCGTCAGCGGCTCGAAGACCGGCGCGGTATGTTTCAGAAGCACCGTGCCGCGAAACCCATCGTGTTTCTGCTAGCGGTTGTGGCCATCCTTCTGGTGGGCTGGTTCTGGTGGGAGAGCCGGCAATGGGAAAACACGGATGACGCGCAGATCGACGGTCACATCTATCCCATCAGCGCGCGCGTCAGCGGGCAGGTCATCAAGGTGAACTTCGATGATGGGCAGGTGGTGCGGCAGGGCGACGTGCTGGTGGTCATCGATCCCACGGACTACACCGTAGCGTTGGAACGCGCCCGCGCCGACTATCAGGATTCGCAAGCCCAAGCCGTTGCCGCGCGCTATGGAGTCCCTGTATCCAGCGTGGGATCCTTCAGCCAGATCCGTTCCGCCAGCGCCGACATGTCGTCCGCGCAGGCCGGAGTAGCAGCTGCGCAGAAGCAAGCAGAAGCTGCGCAGGCCCAGATCGAGGAGGCACAAGCCGACGCCGTGAAGCTCAACACCGACGTGGAACGCTACCGGCAACTGCTGGGCAAGCGCGAGATCTCACAACAGCAGTTCGACGCGGCCATCGCGGCCGCAACGGCTGCCAATGCCACGGTTGAGGCGCGGAAGGCTGAGCTGCTGGCTGCCAACGCTCAGATAAAACAGGCACAGTCGCGGATTGAGCAGGCCAACGCCGAGATTAAGAACGCTCAGGCTACTCCTAACACGGTAGCTGCAACCCAGGCGAAATCGGAGTCGGCAGACGCTCAGGTCCTGCGCTATAAGGCAGCGCTGGACCAGGCGCAACTGAATCTTTCCTACACGACCATCGTCGCGCCCGTCGACGGCGTGGTGGGAAAGCGCTCCGTGCAGGTGGGCTCCAATGTCGCGGTCGGCCAGGACCTGCTGGCCGTCGTTCCGCTGAACGATGTGTGGGTCACGGCCAACTTCAAAGAGACGCAACTTACCCACATGCATCCGGGACAGCCGGTGAAGATCAAAGTTGACACCTATGGCGGCCGGAAATGGGACGGCCACGTCTCCAACATCGGCGGTGCCACGGGAGCGATATTCAGCCTGCTGCCGCCGGAAAATGCCACCGGCAACTACGTGAAAGTGGTGCAGCGTCTCCCGGTGCGCATCGACTTCGATGGTAATGAGAAGCCGGACTTTAACAAGGATGGATTGCTGCGTCCTGGGATGTCAGTCGAGCCGGACGTCAAAGTTCGGTAAGCCTGGACTTCGGGAGAAGCGTTCGCCTTGGTGCAAATCCTCTTGCGCTCGCAGTCGCCAGATCCGACACTTATAGGCCGTAAAAATGACCGAAAAGTTGTAGCCGCTTTCCAGTATTTTCTTTACACACTTACTGGGGGGCTAGTACTACTGTACGAGCCTCATAGTTACCCGTGATCAGAGCCCGCCAGTGCAAGACACCGGATTCGCTCTGTAACCCGGAAAATTCTTCTCGGAGACAAATGATGAATCGTCGCCTACTTCGTCGTCCTGATGTTGTTTTTCTTTGTATTCTGGCCACAATCCTCACTCTCTCACCCATTGCCGTTGCGCAGTGGACAGACGGCCCCACCGCAGAAAAACCGACGCTGATCGCCGATAAGATCAGCTATTTGCCGGGCGAGACGATCGTCTTTAGCGGTGGAAGTTGGAAGCCGGGAGAGGGTGTCACAATCGTCATTAAGACCGATTCCGCGGGCATCGTCGCCACCATCCAAGGCAAGGCCGACGAAAATGGCATCTTAAACATCTCCGCAACTATGCCGAAGCTGCCTTCGTTGGGCAGTGCTAACAGTGGCGGCAAGAACACGCCGGTTCTCACAGCTACCGCGATAGGTTCGGGGTCATCGGTTTCTACTCAGTTCACTCCCGGCCACGCTCCCACCGATGCTGAGCGTCTTATCAGCGAGGAAGAATTCTGGTACCACCGGCTGACGTACCCGACGGGCCACTACTCGCCCGCCTGGACGCGTAAGGCTGCCGCACAAGATGCTGCGATCAAGCGTGGGGTTCCGGCTGGGCACAAGAGCTTGGTCCTGAATCCCTCACTGGGCATCAAACCGATGAACAGCAACAGCTTCACTGCCCTTGGTCCGATGCCCGAGCACATGACGGGTTGTTCCGGCTGTTATGACTACGGAACCACCGAGGGACGCGTCAATGCCATCGTGACCGATCCGACGACGACCACCAACGGCAGTATCGTCGCCTATATGGGAAGTGTCGGCGGCGGCGTTTGGAAAACAACAAACTGCTGCACCGCCAACACCACGTGGACGGTCACTACCGATAGCCCGGAGCTGGCGACCACCAGCATTGATACGCTGGCGATCGATCCCAACAATCACCTCACCATCTATGCCGGCACGGGCGATCTGAATTACGGCTCATTCTCCATGGGCAGCCAAGGCATCCTTCAGTCCATGGACGGCGGCAACACC
>Ga0181523_10001006_pt1 | contig 31238 bp, 27 predicted proteins | sample PEATcosm2014_Bin_43_FD_119752 | JGI IMG/M metagenome (GOLD analysis project Ga0181523, IMG submission 119752) | Peatland microbial communities from MTU Mesocosm Facility, Houghton, MI, USA - PEATcosm2014_Bin05_30_metaG | ecosystem: Environmental > Terrestrial > Soil > Wetlands > Peat | place... | reverse complement strand
GCGCACTTCTTCTACTACGCGGGCTGGGCGGACAAGCTGGGGCACGCCGGGTTCGGCCCGGATCCCCGCCCGCTGGGCGTGGCCGGGCAGGTCATCCCGTGGAACTTCCCGCTGCTGATGGCGGCCTGGAAGCTGGCGCCCGCGCTGGCCGCCGGGAACACCTGCGTGCTCAAGCCGGCCGAGACCACGCCGCTGACCGCGCTGCTGCTGGCCGAGGTCATCGGTGAGGCGGGCCTGCCGCCCGGAACGGTGAACATCCTGACCGGCGACGGCGCCACCGGGCAGGCCCTGGTCGCGCACCCGGGGGTGGACAAGATCGCGTTCACCGGCTCCACCGAGGTCGGCAAGGAGATCCAGCGCGCGGTCGCGGGCACCGGGAAGAGGCTCACCCTGGAACTCGGCGGCAAGGCTGCCAACGTGGTCTTCGATGACGCGCCGCTGGACCAGGCGGTCGAGGGCATCGTCAACGGCATCTTCTTCAACCAGGGCCACGTGTGCTGCGCGGGCTCGCGGCTGCTCGTCCACGAGCCCGTCGCGGACGAGGTCGTGTCGAAGCTCAAGAACAGGATCCGCGTGCTGCGCGTGGGAGACCCCCTCGACAAGAACACCGACCTCGGCGCGATCAACTCCAGGAGGCAGCTCGGGACGATCCGGCGGCTCGTCGCGAGCGGCGTCAGGGAGGGGGCCGTCATGTTCCAGCCGCCCTGCCGCCTTCCGGAGAGGGGCTTTTACTTCCCGCCGACGCTCTTCACGGGCGTCACGCAGAGCCACCGCATCGCGCGCGAGGAGATATTCGGGCCGGTGCTCTCCATCCTCACGTTCCGCACGGTCGACGAGGCCATCGAGAAGGCGAACAACACCGCCTACGGCCTCAGCGCGGGGGTCTGGACGGACAAGGGATCGCGCATCCTGCGGATGTCGACGGAGCTCAAGGCGGGGGTCGTCTGGGCCAACACCTTCAACAGGTTCGACCCGTCGTCGCCGTTCGGCGGATACAAGGAGAGCGGGTTCGGCCGCGAGGGCGGCCGCCAGGGGCTCCTCGACTACGCGCGGGTCGCGGGGGAGGGCGCGCCGTGAGCAGGATACCCGTGACAAAGACCCCGAAGGTCTACATCGGCGGGGCGTTCGTGCGCTCGGAGAGCGCCCGGACGTTCAAGATCAGCGGGGCCGACGGCGCGTTCTTCGCGAACATCCCCCAGTGCACGCGCAAGGACCTGCGCAACGCGGTCGAGGCCGCCGCGAAGGCCGGGCCGGCCTGGGCGGCGCGCACCGCCTACAACAGGGCCCAGATCCTCTACCGCCTCGCCGAGATGCTCGAGGCCCGCGGCGCGGAGCTGGTCGGCTCGCTCGTGCGGTTCGGGGCGAGGAGGCCGGACGCGGCGAGGGGCGTGGCCGTCTGCGTCGACCGGCTGATCCACTACGCGGGGTGGGCGGACAAGTACGAGCAGCTCCTCGGCTCCGTGAACCCCGTCGCCTCGCGCCACTTCAGCTTCACGGTGACCGAGCCGATGGGCGTCGTGGGCGTCATCGCTCCGGACAGCCCGCCGCTCCTCGGGCTCGTCTCGATGATCGCCCCCGCGGTCGCCTGCGCCAACACGGTCGTCGCTCTCGCGTCCGAGAGGTTCCCCTACCCGGCGATCCTCCTGGGGGAGATGCTGGCCACGAGCGACCTGCCCGGGGGCGTCGTCAACATTCTCACCGGCTTCCGCCGGGAGCTCGTCCCGACGTTCGCCACGCACGCGCACCTGCGCGCGATCTACGCGGCGGTCGGGGAGGATGACGAGAGGGCGCTCAGGCTCGGCGCCGCCGAGAGCGTCAAGCGCGTGCGGTTCGCCAGGGAGCGCGACGCTCAGTGGCTCCTGGACTCGGCCCAGGGGCTCGACGTGATCCGCGGGTTCGTCGAGTTCAAGACGACCTGGCACCCGATCGGCTCCTGAGGAGCCGGTCGATCTCGCGCCTGCGCGGCATCGAGGGCGCGGTCCCGGGCCGCGTGACCGAGAGGGCGGCCGCCGCGTTCCCGAACCGGGCGGCCATCGGCAGGTCGCCGCCGTAGCGGACGAGGCCGGCGGCGAAGCCCCCGACGAACGCGTCGCCCGCCCCCGTCGTGTCGACGGCGCGCACGCGGTGGCCGGCGATCGCCGTCCACCCCCGCTCCGTGGACACGAGGCAGCCCTTGCGCCCCATCGTCACGATGATCGTAGGGACGCCGAGGCGGCGCCCGATCTCGTGGACGGCCCGAAGGCTCCGGCCGGGCGAGTGCCGGGTCAGCGCGGCGAACTCGTGCTCGTTCGGGATCAGGATGTCGGTCAGCGCCAGGATCCCGCGGTCGAACCCGGGCCCCATGGGGGCGGGATTGAGGATCGTCGTCGCCCCGAAGCGGCGCGCGAGCCGGAAGGCGTGCCGGTTGATCCGCGCGTTGGCCTCGCCCTGGCAGATGACGACCCTGGCGCCGCGGACGAGCCGGGCGGGGACGTCGCGCGGCCCGATCGCCACGCTCGCGCCGATTGCGACGATGATCTCGTTCTGGCTGGAGCCGTCGACGAGGATCGCGGCCGCCCCGGTCGCCTGGCCGCGCTTCGGGGCCAGCCGGGCGTCGATCCCCTCCGAGCGCAGGAACCGCGCGGCCTCGGCGCCGAACGCGTCGCGGCCGACGGCCCCGACGAAGCGGGTGCGCGCCCCGGCCCGCGCGCACGCGACCGCCTGGTTCGAGCCCTTGCCCCCGGGTCCCGTCGTGAAGGTCCCGATGACGGTCTCGCCGGCCGTCGGGAAGCGGCCGCAGCGGAACGACAGGTCCTTAACGAAGCTGCCCACGACGACGACGCTCGGTTTCATGGGATCCATCCTTGGAATGGGGGCGCTTTTGTCCACAGCGGGGTTGCGGGCGCCCCGGGGGGTCCGCCCCGGCGGCCGCAGGGCCGTTCAGCCCCCCCTCCCGACCGCTTGTCCAAAGATTGCCGTCCGGGGCGCGGACGCCTGTAATGTTTCCGTAACATGGAATTCTCCGCGGACATATCCCTGCCGGCGGCCGACGCGGCCCAGCGGTGCAAGGCGAAGAATAATCTCTACGTCCTCTTCCAGGCCTTCGGCTGGGGCGCCATGCTGGCCATCGGCACCTGGGCCATCGTGGAGTTCCCCGACCACGACGCGCAGAAATGGGACCGGACCACGGCGATCGCGGTCATGGTCATGGACCTTTCGACCGGGCTCCTGATCACCCATTGCCTGCGCCCGCTCATGGCGCGCTGGAAGTGGAAGGAGCTCGGGTGGCGCCCGCTCGTCCCGAGGCTCTTCGCGGCGGCGTTCGCGGGATCGGCCGTGTGGAACACGTTCATATCCCTTTGGATCCACGGCGTCGTCCACCTGCCCTGGAACACCAAGTACCCGGTGCCCCTGGTCCTGGTCCAGCAAGAGATCGACTGCGCGTGCCTCCTCTTCATCTGGATGTGCCTCTATTACTTCTACCACGTGTACGACCGGCTGAACCTCTCCGAGATCGAGCGGTTCCACCTGATGTCCACCGTGAAGGAGGCCGAGCTGCGCGCGCTCAAGTCGCAGGTGAACCCGCACTTCATCTTCAACTCGCTCAACTCGCTGCGGGCGCTGATCGACGAGGACCCGCCGCGGGCGCGAAAGGCCGTGACGCAGCTCGCCAACCTGCTCCGGTACTCGCTCCAGAGCGGCCAGCTGGAGACGGTGCCGTTCGAGGACGAGCTGGACGTCGTGAACGACTACCTCGCCCTGGAGCAGGTCCGCCACGAGGACAGGCTCCGGCTCCGGCTCGACATCGCCCCCGAGGCCCTCCAGCTGCGCATCCCGCCGATGCTCCTGCAGACCCTCGTGGAGAACGCCGTCAAGTACGGGATATCCCCGAGACCCGAGGGGGGAGAGATCGCCATCATCGCCCGCAACTCGGGCGGCGAGCTCAGGATCCAGGTCACCAACCCCGGCCGGATCGAGGGCAACGGGAAGGCGTCGTCGACGGGCGTCGGGCTGCACAACGCAGCCGAGAGGCTACGGCTGATCTTCGGCGAGCGCGCCACGCTCCAGCTGCGCACGGACAGGGAGCCCGAGCACGTCGTCGCCGAGGCGGTGATCCCGCTTTCGGCGCACTAGATGAAGGCGCTCCTCATCGACGACGAGCGCCTCGCGCGCAACGAGCTCCGGCGCCTGCTGGAGGCTCACCCGGAGGTCAAGGTGGCGGGCGAGGCGTCCAACGCCAGGCAGGCCCGCGAGCAGATGGCGGCGCTAAAGCCCGACATCCTCTTCCTCGACGTGCAGATGCCCGGCGAGACCGGGATGGAGCTCCTCCAGTCGCTCGAGCCCCCGGTGCCGCACGTCATCTTCACGACGGCCTACGACGAGTTCGCGGTTAAGGCGTTCGAGCTCAACGCTCTGGACTACCTCCTCAAGCCGGTCGACCCGGCGAGGCTCGCGGCCGCCGTTGAGCGCCTCCCCGGGTTGAAGGCGTCGGCCCGCCCGAAGGAGGCCGCGGGGCGCCTCCTCTCGGGGGACCGTGTGTTCGTGCGCGACGGGGACCGGTGCTGGTTCGTCGAGGTGGGCCAGATCCGGCTGCTCGAGAGCGAGGGTAACTACACGCGCGTCCACTTCGGCGACGCCCAGCCGCAGCTCTTCCGGTCCCTCAACGCGATGGAGGAGCGGCTGGACCCCAAGTTCTTCTTCAGGGCAAACCGGCGCCAGATCATCAACACCGCCTGGATCGCGGGGGTCGAGCCGTGGTTCAGCGGCGGGCTCCTGGTCCAGCTCAAGGGCGGGGCCAAGGTCGAGCTCAGCCGGAGGCAGGCGCAGGAGTTCCGCGAGCGGATGAGCTTGTAACTCGCCGGTTTGCGGGCATGCCCGAGGCATGATCGAGGCCAGGCTCCTCACCAAGGTCTTTCGCGACAGGAAGAGGGGGGAGATCCGCGGCGCGGACAGCGTGTCCTTCAGCGTGGAGCCGGGCAGGATCTACGGGCTCCTGGGGGCCAACGGGGCCGGGAAGACGACCACCCTGCGCATGCTTGCGACGCTGCTCAAGCCGACGAGCGGCAGCGCGGTGGTCGCGGGCCACGACGTCGTGCGGGATCCGGACAAGGTCAGGGCCAGCGTCGGGTTCCTCGCGGCGAGCACGGCGCTCTACGCCCGGCTGACGGCGCGCGAGACCGTCGAGTACTTCGGCAGGCTCAACGGCCTCGACGAGGCGACGCTGCGCGATCGCGTGCGCGCGCTGGCCGACGAGCTCGGCATGAACGAGTTCCTCGACCGGCGCTGCGACAAGCTCTCGACGGGGATGAAGCAGAAGACGTCGATCGCGCGGACGCTCGTCCACGACCCCCAGGTCATGATCTTCGACGAGCCGACCCTCGGGCTCGACGTGATGACCGCGCGCTCGATCGTGCGGTTCGTCCGCGAGTGCCGCGGCCGCGGCAAGACCGTGATCTACTCGACCCACGTGATGAGCGAGGCGGAGAAGCTGTGCGACGTGATCGGCATCATCCACGAGGGAAGGCTGAGGGCCGAGGGGACGCTCGCCCAGCTGAGGGCCATGACGGGCGAGGAGGACCTCGAGGAGTGCTTCGTCAGGATCGTCGCGCCGGGGGAGGGCCGATGAGCTGGCGCACCATAGCCACCATCTACGCCAAGGAGCTGCGCGACTCGCTGCGCGACCGCCGCACGCTCCTTTCGACGATCGTCATACCGACATTCGTCATGCCGGCGATCGTGATGGGTGTCGGCAGGATGGCCTCCTCGATCATATCCAGGGCGAAGGAGGAGATACCGCGGATCATGGTGATCGGGGGCGACGACTCGGCCGGCGTCCTGGCGGAGCTGAGGAAATCGGGCAAGTTCAGGGTCGAGCCTGCCGCCGCCGACTGGCGGAGCCTCATCTCCGAGAAGAGGGTCCGCGCCGCGGCCGAGATCCCCGAGGGCTTCGGGAGGGCTCTCGAGGCCGGGTCCGCGCGGCCCGTCACGCTCTACTACTACCAGGGCGAGCTCAAGTCGGGGATCGCCGTGGAGGAGCTCAGGAGCTTCTTCATCGCGCTCCGCGACCGGACGACGGCGAGGCTGCTGGCCGAACGGGGGCTGCCCGCCACGGTAGCCCGGCCGTTCGAGGTGAGGGAGGCCAACGTCGCCGCCCCGGAGAAGGTCGGGGGTAACCTGCTGGGGGGCATCATCCCCTACATCATCATCCTGCTCTGCTTCACGGGCGCCATGAACCCCGCGATGGACCTGACGGCGGGCGAGAAGGAGAGGGGCACCATGGAGACGCTCCTGTGCAGCCCGGCCGCGCGCACCGACATCGTCCTCGGGAAGTTCCTCATGGTGCTCACCGGGTCCCTCGTGGCGGTGGTCTGCTCGCTGGCCTCCGTGGGGGTGACCCTCCTCCTCGTGGGCGCGTCGCTCGGGGGCGGGGCCGCGGCGGCGGCCGCCCGGGGCGCGGCGGCCCCGACCATCGACCTGGCGGGCCTCCTTGGCGTATTGGCAATGGTGATACCCGTGGCGGTCCTGTTCTCGGCGATCCTGTTCGCGGTCTCCCTCTTCGCCAAGAGCTTCAAGGAGGCCCAGACCTACGCGGCGCCGCTCATCCTGGCCGTCTTCATGCCCGCGGTCGTCGGCGCGCTCCCCGGGATCGACCTGAGCCTGGGGCTGGCCCTGGTGCCGATCCTGAACCTCTCCCTCGTCTGCAAGGAGATGCTCTCGGGGGTGTGGCACTGGGGCTACATCGCCGTGATCTTCGGCTCGACCGCGCTCTACGCGGCCGCGGCCCTCGCCCTCGCGGTGGCGATGTTCAGGCGCGAGGGTGTCATCTTCAGGACCTGAGGCCGGGCCGCGGCCGCATTTTGGCCCGCCCGATGCTGTAAATGCCGGGTAAAACTGCTTCAATTCCGGGGCATTTATGGGGTGGAGATTTGTAAATAATCCTGATCTTATTGCGTCCATAAGAAAGATGTGATCAGTTTGCATCTATAGGAAACCAACGTAGCCATGAACACGAATGCTCCGTTCCCCGCCCCGAACCGGCCTGAGCTCACCCTCAAACGGCGGGAGCCGGGGTCGACGCAGCCTGGGATGTCGGCAACGCCCCCGCCCATGCCGTTCGGAAGCAGTGTTCCATTCGGCAGCGGCGCGCCCTTCGAGGGCGATTCCTCCAACCCCTACGGCTACGCGGCGCTCCAGGCCGCATGGGACAAGCTTTACCGGGCCCGCGCCCTGCTGGAGGCCGAGCAGGCCCACCTGCGCGACGACCGCATCGCCCTCCAGGGCGAGCTCGACGCGCTCGAGGTGCGCCGCCAGGCGGTAATCGCGCGCGAAACGCGCATCCAGCAGCTGGAGCTCCACGCGGCGCTCGACAAGGAGGAGGCCGAGGACGAGAGGCAGCCCGAGTCGACCATGCAAAAACTGACCCGGGCGCCGTTCGAGATGGCGCGCCAGGTTTTCGGCCAGAAAAAGTGATTTGGCGTGCCTCCGGCGCCCCCCCGCCATAGGGAGGCGTGTCATGGGCACAGCGCCATTCCCGCAGCACGTCATCGCGCGCAAGCGCGACGGCTCGGAGCTCGAGCGGGCTGAGATCGAGGCCTTTGTCGCGGGGGCCACGGACGGCTCCTGGGCCGACTACCAGCTCAGCGCGCTCCTGATGGCGGTCTTCCTGAAGGGGATGAGCCCGCGGGAGACGGCGATCCTGACGGAGGCCATGATGCGCTCCGGGACCGTCGCGGACCTGTCGTCGATACGCGCCCCGAAGGTGGACAAGCACTCGACGGGGGGCGTGGGCGACAAGGTCTCGCTCCACCTGGCGCCGATGGTGGCGGCCTGCGGCGTGGTCGTGCCCATGATCAGCGGGCGCGGGCTCGGCCACACTGGGGGGACGGTGGACAAGCTCGAGGCGATACCCGGGTTCCGCGTCGGCCTCTCCCTGTCCGAGTTCCGCGCGCAGCTCGAGAGGGTGGGCGTCTCGCTCATCAGCCAGACGGCCGAGATCGTGCCCGCCGACCGCAAGCTCTACGCGCTGCGCGACGTCACGGCGACGGTCGAGTCCATCCCGCTCATCTGCGCCAGCATCCTCAGCAAGAAGCTCGCGGAGGGGATCGACGCCCTCGTCCTCGACGTCAAGTTCGGGAGCGGGGCGTTCATGAAGGAGAAGGCCCGCGCGAGGGAGCTCGCCGTCGCGCTCACGTCCGTGGCTAAGGCGATGGGCAAGCCGACCCGGGCGGTGATGACCGCCATGGACGAGCCGCTCGGCCACGCCGTCGGAAACGCGCTCGAGGTCGCCGAGTCCGTCGAGTGCCTGCGGGGATCGGGCCCCGCCGACCTGATGGAGGTCACCTACGCGCTCGGCGAGCAGATGCTCGTCCTCGCCGGTACGGCTGCCGACGCCGCGGCGGCGCGGGTCCAGCTCGAGCGGAGCATCTCCTCGGGCTCCGCGCTCTCGAAGTTCCGCGAGCTTGTCGCGGCCCAGGGAGGCGACCCCCGGGTCGCCGACGATCCCTCCCTCCTGCCGGCGTGCCCGGGCAAGGTCCCGCTTCCGAGCCCATCGGACGGCTGGGTCCGCGGCGTCGACGCCCTCGGCGTCGCGCTGGCCGCGCAGGGGCTCGGGGCGGGCCGGGCGAGGGCCGAGGACGCGATCGACCCCGCGGTGGGGGTCTCCGGCCTGGCGAAGGTCGGCCAGCGCGTCGGCAAGGGCGAGCCTCTCTGCTTCGTCCACGCCTCCGACAGGGACCGCCTCGCCGACGCCCACGCGATCCTCGCCCGGGCGATCGTCGTCGGTCCGGGCCCCGTCTCGCAGCCGCCGCGCGTCGGCGAGATCATCGGCTAGGGCGGGGCCGCGCCCCCGGGGCCCCTCTCCATCGCCTCGAGATCCGACGCCAGGCGCTCCCACTCCGCGGAGGCCGCCCGCAGCTGGTCGACGACGGCGCCGAGCTCGCGGTTAAGGGCCTGCGCCTTGCCGGGGTGGGCGTAGGTCGCGGGGTCCTCGAGCGCAGCCGTGATCTCGGACTGCCTCGCCTCGAGCCCCGTGACCGCCAGCTCCAGGCTCGACACGTGGTCCCTCATCGCGCGCAGCGGCGCCGACCTGGCGGCGCGCCTCTCGGCCTCCGCGCGCTTCTGGCCCTTCGTCTTGGGCCCGCCCCGGGGCGCGGCGGGCGCCGGCGCGGGGGCTGCGGGCTCCCCGTGGCGGGGGCGCGCGTCCGACAGCCGCGCGGTCAGCGCCTCCCGGGCGCCCGTGGCCCGTGATTTCTCGAGATAGTAGTCGTAGTCGCCCGCGTAAGGGGTGAGGCGCCCCGCGGCGACGTGCAGGACGCCCTTGGCGACGCTGCGGATGAAGTGGACGTCGTGGCTGATGAAGATGAGCGTCCCCTCGTACTGGCGCAGCGCCTTCACGAGCGCGTCGATGCTCGCGATGTCCAGGTGGGTCGTCGGCTCGTCCATCAGGAGCAGGTTCGGCGGCGCGAGCAGGAGCCGCGCGAGGGCGAGCCTCGACTTCTCGCCGCCCGACAGGACGGCGACCCTCTTGAACACGTCGTCCTTTCGGAACAGGAAGCCGCCCAGCACCGTCCGGGCGAGGCGCTCCGTCACGTCCGGGTTCCTGGCGCGCATCTCCAGGGCCTCCTCGAGCACCGTCCGCCGGGCGTCGAGGTTGTCGAGGCGGTTCTGCGCGAAGTATCCCGCGGTCACGTTTCCGCCGAGCTCGCGCGTGCCCGCCTGGATGGGGATCGCGCCGGCGAGGACCTTAAGCAGGGTGGACTTGCCCGCGCCGTTCGGGCCGACGAGGACGAGGCGCTGCCCGCGCTCGGCGTGGAAGCTCAGGTCCCGGTAGACCACGTTGTCGCCGTACGCCTGGCGCACGCCCTTGAGCGTCACGACCCTGAGCCCCGACCGAGGGGGCTGGGGGAACCTGAACGAGATGCGCCGGACGTCGTCCTCGGGCGCCTCGATCGCGGCCTCCTTCAGCCTCTCGATCTGCTTCTCCTTCGACTTGGCGCGGGAGGCGAGCGAGGCCTTCGCCCCGAAGCGGTCGACGAACCGCTGCAGGTGGGCGATCTCGCGCTGCTGGTTCTTGTGGAGCGAGAGCTGCTGCTCCACGTGGGCCTCCCGCTGGCGCACGAAGTCGTCGTAGTTGCCGGTCCACCGCTGGAGCGCCTGGTCGCGGATCTCGAGGATCCCCGTGCAGGGCGCGTTCAGGAACGCCCGGTCGTGGGAGATGATGACGAGCCCGCCGGGGTAGCGCGTGAGGTAGTCCTGGAACCAGAGGAGGACCTCCAGGTCGAGGTGGTTCGTCGGCTCGTCGAGCAGGAGGAGCGCCGGCTCGCGGACCAGGAGCCGCGCAAGGTGCGCGCGCATGACCCAGCCGCCCGAGAAGGTCCTCGCCGGCCGGTTGAAGTCCGCCGGCCTGAAGCCGAGGCCCGTGAGGACGATCCTCGCCTTGGTCTCGACCGCGTATCCGCCGAGCTCCTCGAAGCGGTGGCGGTCGTCGAACTCCGCCTGCATGCACGCCGTCGAGCCGCCCGCGTCCGCGGCCCGCAGCCGGTCGCGCAGCTCGGCGAACTCGGGGGTGACGGCGGTCGCCAGGTCGAGGACGGTATCGTCGCCGGCGGGCGCCGTCTCCTGGGGCAGGTACCCGAAGCTCGCGCCCCTCTCCCAGGTGATCTCGCCCGTGTCCGCCTGCTCCTTGCCTGCGATGACGTTCAGGAGGGTGGTCTTGCCCGCGCCGTTCGGGCCGACCAGCCCGAAGCGGTCCTCCCGCCCGATGAAGAGCGAGACGTCCCCGAACAGTGTCCGGGGCCCGTGCGACTTGGAGACGCCTGCGAGCGTGAGCATGAAGGCGGCTAGAGGACACCCGGCCGGCGGCCTCGTCAATCGCGCCGGTTTAGGGTGGCAACGCGTTTCGACAGGGTGCAGGATTTGGCCCCATGAGCGCGGAATCCCGTAAACGTCTTCCCGAGGCGGTCAACGCGGCGCTCGCCCGCAGGAAGGGCCCGGTTTCCAAGTTCATCGCGCGCCACTACAGGCACTTCAACTCGGCGGCGCTCCTGGACGCGGCGAAGGCCTACGAGGCCCACCTCAAGGCCGGAGGCAAGATGCTCGTCACGCTCGCGGGGGCCATGTCCACGGCCGAGCTCGGCATATCGCTCGCCGAGATGATCCGCCGCGACAAGATCCACGCGGTCGTCTGCACGGGGGCCAACCTCGAGGAGGACGTGTTCAACCTGGTCGCCCACGACTTCTACGAGCGCGTCCCGGGCTACCGGAACCTCACAGAGGGGGACGAGCAGGCGCTCCTCAAGCGGCACATGAACCGGGTCACCGACACCTGCATCCCGGAGAAGGAGGCCATGCGCCGGATCGAGGAGGCCGTCCTCGAGGAGTGGGTGGCCGCCGACCAGGCGGGCGGGCGCCATTTCCCGCACGAGTTCATGTACAAGCTGCTCAGGGGCGGCAAGCTCGGCAGGTCGTTCCAGATCGACCGCCGGGACTCGTGGCTCCTGGCGGCCTGCGAGAAGAACCTGCCGGTCTTCGTGCCGGGGTGGGAGGACGCGACCCTGGGCAACATGTTCGCGGCGCACCTGATAACGGGCGTCGTGAAGAACGCCCACACGGTGCGCACGGGGATCGAGTACATGGTCGAGCTCGCCCGGTGGTACACGCGGACGGCGTCGAAGCTCGCCACCGGCGAGGGCTCGGTGGGGTTCTTCCAGATCGGAGGGGGGATCGCGGGCGACTTCCCGATCTGCGTCGTGCCGATGCTCCACCAGGACCTCGGCAGGAGGAACATCCCGCTCTGGGGCTACTTCTGCCAGGTCAGCGACTCGACCACGAGCTACGGGAGCTACTCGGGCGCGGTGCCGAACGAAAAGATCACCTGGGGCAAGCTGGGCGCGGCCACGCCGAAGTTCATCATCGAATCCGACGCCACGATCGTGGCCCCGCTAGTCTTTGCCTGGGTGCTCGGCGAGTAAAGATGCCGAACCGGCTCGCGAATGCGACGTCGCCGTACCTCCTGCAGCACGCGGGCAATCCCGTGGACTGGTTCCCGTGGGGCGATGAGGCCTTCGAGGCCGCGCGCTCTGCCGACCGCCCCATCTTCCTCTCGATAGGATACTCGACCTGCCACTGGTGCCACGTGATGGCCCACGAGTCGTTCGAGGACGAGGCGATCGCGGGGCTCCTGAACGAGAGCTTCGTGTGCATCAAGCTCGACAGGGAGGAGCGGCCGGACGTGGACCGGGTGTACATGGCGTACGTCCAGGCGCTCACCGGGCAGGGGGGCTGGCCGCTCAGCGTCTGGCTCACGCCCGACCTCAAGCCCTTCTACGCGGGAACGTACTTCGCGCCCAGGGACGGCGGGGGGCGCGCCGGGTTCCCGACGATCCTCAGGGCCATCGCGCGGGGATGGAGGGAGGACCGGGCCGGGCTCGTCGGCGAGGCCGAGCGGGTCGTGGACTCGCTCCGGGCCCGCGCGTCGGAGGGGGCGGCGCCCGGGGCCGGCGCCCCCGCGCCCCTCGCCGAGGCGGCGGGCGCCGCCTTCGAGAAGGCCTACCAGCACTTCGCCTCGAGCTTCGATCCCCGCCACGGGGGCTTCGGTGGCGCGCCCAAGTTCCCCAGGCCGGCGGGCCTCGCCTTCCTGCTGCGGTGCGCGGCGCTCCAGGGCCCCGGGAGCGAGGCCGGGGGAGAGGCGGCCGGGATGGTCGGGCGCACCCTGGGCGCGATGGCCCGGGGGGGGATCCACGACCATGTCGGCGGAGGGTTCCACCGCTACTCGGTGGACGACGAGTGGTTCGTGCCCCACTTCGAGAAGATGCTCTACGACCAGGCGCAGCTTGCGTCCTGCGCGCTGGAGGCCTGGCAGGCGACCGGCGACGAGCGCCACGCCTGGCTCGCCCGCGACATCGTCGAGTACGTGCTGCGCGACATGACGGGGCCGGAGGGCGGGTTCTACTCGGCCGAGGACGCGGACTCGCAGGCGCACGACGGCACCGGGCCGGCCGAGGGCGCGTTCTACGTGTGGGGGATGGCCGAGGTCGAGCTCGTGCTCGGCCGGGACGCGGATCTCGCGGCCGAACACTTCGGGATGAGGCCGGAGGGAAACGTCCCCCGCGAGCGCGATCCCCACGGGATGTTCTCGGGCAAGAACATCCTTGCCCAGGCGCGCCCGCTTGGCGAGACGGCGAGGCGGCGCGGCCTCGATCCCCAGGCGGCGAGCGACCTGCTCGCGTCGTGCCTCGCGAGGCTGCTCGAGGCGCGCTCGGCGCGGCCGCGCCCGCACCTGGACGACAAGGTCGTCGCCGGCTGGAACGGCCTCATGATCTCGGCGCTCGCCCGGGCCGCGGTCGCCCCCGCCGAGTCCCTCCTCGACCGGCGCGGGGAGTACCTTTCGGCGGCGCTACGCGCCGCCGCCTTCGCCGGGCGCGAGCTCCTCGACCTGCCCGGCGGCCTCCCGCGGCGCTCGTGGCGCGCCGGCAGGGGGTCCGCGGCCGGGTTCGCGGAGGACTGCGCCTTCCTCGTCCAGGCCTGGCTGGACCTCTACGAGGCGACGTTCGACGTCGGCTGGCTCGACCGCGCGCTCGCGCTGCAGCGGGCGATGGACGAGCGGTTCTGGGACGCCGCCGGGGGCGGCTACTTCAACTCGGCGGCGGGGGCGGCGGACGTCGTCCTGCGGCTCAAGGAGGATTACGACGGCGCCGAGCCCGCGGCGACCTCGGTGGCCGCCATGAACCTGCTCAGGCTCTCGTCCCTGGCGGGGGACGAGGGCCTGCGGGAGCGGGGCCGTCGCGCGATCGCCGCCTTCCGGGGGAGATGGGAGGAGGCGCCGCACGCGATGCCCCAGCTCCTGTGCGCGCTGGAGCCCGCGCTCGAGGCCCCGCGCCACGTGGTCATCACCGGGTCGCCCGGGTCGCCGGGCTTCGCCGCCCTGGCCTCGGTCGTCCACGAGCGGCTCGGGCCGATCCGGGCGCTGATCGCGCCGGACGCCTCGCCGGCCGCGCGGGCCTGGTTCTCGGCCCGCCTGCCCTGGCTCGCCGGGATCGGCGCCAAGGGGGACGGCCCGGCGGCCTATGTCTGCGAGGAATTCACCTGCCGGGCGCCCGCGCGCACCGCCGGGGAGCTCCGGAAGGCGCTCGGCCGCCCCCCAGGGGAGGCCTAGCGGGCGCAATCAGCATTGTTTACATTCGGCCAATGAGTGGCTTGCATTGCGACATATCACGATGAAGGTCCTTGCCGTTGAAGACGACGATCTGTCCCGTTCTGTCTTGCGCCGCTCGCTCGAACGGCTCGGGCACGAGGTGATCGACACCAAGGACGGCGAGGAGGCCTGGATGGTCTGGCTCAAGGAGAAACCCCGGGTGGTGGTGAGCGACTGGCGGATGCCGAAGCTGGACGGGCTTAAGCTCTGCAGGCGCCTGCGCGCGCAGCAGGGCCAGGAGTACCTGTATTTCATCCTGCTGACCGGCACGGGGGGATCCGGCCAGAACCGCCGCGCCGCGGCGGATGCCGGCGTGGACGATTTCCTGACCAAGCCGATCGACCTCTCGGAGCTCTGGATGAGGCTTCGCGTCGCCGAGCGGATCCTCACGTACACGATAAAGGTGCACCGGCTCGAGGAGATGATGCCGATGTGCTCGTACTGCAAAAAGATCAGGGACGACCGCAACTACTGGCAGCAGATCGAGAGCTACATCAACGAGAGGACCGGCACCGAGATCAGCCACTCGGTGTGCCCCGACTGCTACCAGAGGGTGGTGATCCCCGAGCTCGCTCGGCTCAAGCGGGAGGCGCTGAAGCCGCCCGTCGCGCGGAAGGCCTCCGCGGCTAGAAGTCCGCGGTGAGGTGCTGCTGCGCGCCCGGCTGGACCGAGCGCTCGCCCAGCGCCGTGCACTCGATCTCGTCGTTCTTGTAGAGCTTGAACTTGACGGGCGCCGTGGCGTCGTCCGTCTCCCAGCGCCACTTCCCGATCGAGACGAACGTCAGCGGCACGCCCTTCTCCCAGGTCAGCCCCGGGCCGGCGCCGCGGATGAACAGCCGGTTGCCGATCCCTATGTAGGCGGTGATGACGAGCCGCGTGGCGCCGTCGGCCGAGATGGCCGATTCGGCGTTCTCCGGCGCCGCGCGGGACGGGCCCGTGTCGAGGGCCAGGTCCGGCTCGGCCGGGGCGGCGGGCTTGCGCGGCGGCCGCTTCGGCGGGGCCGCCTCCGGGGCCGGCGCGGGCGCGGCCGGGGCCGCCGGCGCAGGCGCTTGGGCGGGGGCGGGCGCCGGAGCGGATTTCGCCACCGGTGCCGGGACGGCGGGCGCTGGCTTGGGCGCGGGAGCGGGCGCGGGCTTGGGCGCAGGTGCAGGGGCGGGCGCCGCGGGAGCCGGCTTGGGTGCGGAAACGGGCGGGGGCGGGCTGACGAACGGCGATATCGAGGACACCACGGCCGGCCGGATCTCGACGATCTGGCTCGCCGGCACGGGCGGCACCTCAAGGGGGATCGGCGCGGGCGGGGGCGCCGCGCGGACGGGCTCCTGCGCCCTGGACACGGCCGCCTCGAAGTCGGTCGCGGCCTTCGCGATCTTCTTCGCCACCGCCTCCAGCCTCGCCGCGGAATCGTCGTCGTGCTCCTTCGCGGCGGCGAGGACCGTGTGGAGCTCGGCCATCTTCTCCTTGATCTGCTGGGCGACGCGGTCGGACTGGGTGAAGTTCTCCTGGGCGATGCCCGCGAGGCGGTCGAGGCCGCTCGCCGCTATCGAGACCTGCTCCGAGGCGGAGGTGACCGTGGCCGCGAGGGCCTGGAGCGCGCGCTGGCGGTTGTCGAGGGCCTCGTCCTGGCGGCGCGCGTAGTCGGCCACGAAGGGGAAGGCGCCCAGCACGACCGCGACGGCGACGCAGATGGCGATGGCGACGAGCGTGGACCCCGTCATCGGGCGCGCCGACTGGTCGGCGATGTACCACGCCGCGAGGAGGAGGAAGGCGTCCCCGGTCAGGAAGATCCACTTCGGCAGCCTCGGTGTGTCGCTGGGCAAATCCATGTGATATGGGGGTCGGTCCTTTCTGCGGCCAAGGGCCAGTCTTTTCAACCGGAAACGCGCCGGCGCGCGGCGCCGCCTCCGAATTTCGCCGACACCGCCGCGAACAGCCTGTCCCACTCGGCGGGGTTGAGGTCCCGCTTCCTCCCGGGCGAGACCTGGCGGTGGTCGGCGATGCGGTCGATCCCCCAGCCGAGCCGCGCCCAGCGGGGCTCGAGCCATTCCAGGGCCGAGGCGATCTGGGGGCCGGAGAGCGGGGCGAGGTAGGTGTCCCCGGCGAACGACACCCCGAGGAGGAAGTCGTTGCACCGGTCGCGCCCGAGGAACCGCGAGGCCCCGGCGTGCCAGGCGATCCGCGCGTCCGGGACGAGGGTGCACCGGGCGCCGTCGACGTCGATCAGGCAGTGGTAGCTCACGCGGCTCCCCGGGTCCAGCATCCTGGCGACCGTCTCCCCGAAGCCGAGCCCGCTGTGGTGGAAGAGGGCGCCGAGGCCCTCGTGCGCGGCGGGCGCGCTGTTTGGCGAAAGCCGCTCGAATTCCCTGAAGGCCATCGGCTGGCCGGCCCCTAGGCCCGGTGCCACGCTATCACCGAAAGCGCGAAGAGGAACCCGATCCTGGCCGAGCCCTCGATCGTCATGACGACCAGGATCCATTTCAGGGGGCAGTTGCGCCGGATCGAGTACCCCGCCAGGGTCGCCGCGGCGAGGGCGAGGGCGTATGCCCGGGACATCGGGCTCAACAGAAGCGCCACGACCCATGCGGCGTAGACGATCAGGCCCGCGCTCCAGAGGAACGAAACCACTTCGCCTGGGCCCATTTCGCGGGGATCGGCGCCCCGGGCGATCTGCTTGATCCCGACATAGCGCTCGCCCATGGCCAGCTGCCAGGCCTCGAAGGCGAGGAAGACGGGCGCGAGGAGGGGAAGGCCGCTCACGCCCCGAGCCTGCCCGCGCGGGGGCCCGGCGACAATCCAGTTTGTCGGAGTTGCGCTTGCGCCCCGCTCCCGAGAGGGTCAATCTGCCGGCGAAGTGCCGATACGTACTGTCATTATCGACGATGAGGTCGTATTCCGCCAAATGCTGGCTTCCGCGCTGAGCCGGGTGCGGGGCCTGGTGGTGGCGGGTGCATTCAAGGACGGCAAGTCGGGCCTCGAGCACTGCCTGAAGGACCCCCCCGGCCTGGTCGTCGTCGACCTCTACCTGCCCGGGATGCACGGGCTCGAGGTTGTGCGCGAGGTCCGCGCGAAGCTCCCGAACACGCGGATACTGGTCCTGACGGGGCACCCCGACGGCGACCTGCCCGCCCGGCTGATAGCGCAGGGCGTGCACGGGTTCGTGGACAAGAGCGCGCCGCTCAACTACGTGCTGCAGGCGATCGAGTCGGTGATCGCCGGGGGCATGTTCTTCGCCGCCCACGTCCCGCCGAAGGCGGCCGGCGCCGCAGCAGCCGCCCAGCTTCCCAAGGTCGAGCCCTCGGTCAAGGAGGGCCCGCCGACGACCTCGGTCGACGCCGTCCAGACGCTCTCGGCCCGGGAGCTCGAGGTCGCGCGGCTTGTCGCCGAGGGGTTCTCGTCGAAGGAGATCGCGGACCGCCTGGACCTCAGCGTCCGCACGGTCGAGAAGCACCGCGCGAACATCATGGACAAGATCAAGGTCAGCGAGGTCGCCAGCCTCGTGCGCTGGTGCGTGCAGGCCGGGATCGTCAAGTCCTGACGCCGGAGGGCCCCCTCAGGGCCCCGCGTATTTCCTGAGCTCGCCGGCGAGCGCCTCGAACTCCCCGACCGCGTCCGCCAGGTCCCCCTGCGCCAGCGCGACCCCCGGATGGGCCAGCTTGTCCTCGATCCGGGTGATCAGCTCCGAGAGCCTTCCCGCTCCCATGTGAAGGGCGCTGCTCCTGAGCCCGTGGGCGATCCTCATCTGCTCCTGGCGGGTGCCGGTGCTCAGCGAGCGGACGGCCTCGGGGAAGGTGGACAGGAAGAGCCGCACGATCTCCCGCGCGGCGTCGTCGCCGACCAAGGCGGCGAGATCCTGTAGGGCAAGGTTGGGGGGAGGGGCGCTCAAGGCGACAATCGCCGCGCATAAACGGCCCGGTCGCAACCGATAAATAGCTCCGGGCCCCCTAGAGGCCCTCGATCTCCAGGTCCCCCGGCTTCAGGAGCGGCGTGAACAGCGCCTTGTTCGCGGCCTTCATGTAGGCCTCCCTCGCCTCGATCGTGCCGTCCTTGACCCGGTTCATGAGGCTCGTGTCCATGAGGACCATCCCCTCGGCGCCGCTGCCCTCGATGATCGCCCTGATGTTGGAGATCTGGCCGCTGCGCACCGTGTTGCCGAGGGCCTCGTGCTGGAGCAGGATCTCGTGGACCGCGCACCGGCCCTTGGGGATGCGCGGGCACAGCAGCTGGGCCACGATCCCGGCCAGGCAGCCGGAGAGCATCACGCGGACCTGGTTCTGGTCGTCGGCCGGGAACGAGTTGATGATCCTGTCGACGGTCTTCGGGGCGTTGTTCGTGTGCAGCGTCCCGAAGACGAGCATGCCCATCGAGGCGCAGCTCAGCGCGAGCTTCATCGTCTCGAGCTCGCGCATCTCGCCGATCAGCACGATGTCGGGGTCGTGGCGCATGGCGCTCTTGAGCGCGGCGGGGAACGACTTCGTGTGCTCGCCGATCTCCCGGTGGACGATGATGCTCTTCTTCACGGGCTGCACGAACTCGATCGGGTCCTCGATCGTGATGATGTGCCGGCACATGTTGGTGTTGATGTAGTCGATCATCGCCGCGAGCGTCGTCGACTTGCCGCTTCCCGTCGGGCCCGTGACGACGACCAGCCCCTCGTGCAGCGTGCAGAGCTTCTTCACGGCCTCGGGGAGCCCCAGCTGCTCGAGCGTCAGGATCCTTACCGGGATCTCGCGCAGCACGACGGCCTGGCCGAAGTGGGTGTAGAAGAGGTTGCCGCGGAACCGGGCGAGGCCGGGGATCTCGTAGGCGAAGTCCAGGTCCCTGCTCTCGAGGTACTCCTTCCACCGGCGCTCGGGGACGAGCTCCTTCAGCATCTTCTCCATCGCCTGGGCGGTGACCGGGGCCTCGCCGATCGGCTGGATCGACCCGGATATCCGCGCCCTGGGCGGCAGGCCCACCGAGAGGTGAAGGTCCGAGCCCTCCTTCTCGACCATCGTCCGCAGCAGTGCGTCTATCTCGGCCATGGCGGTCTAGGTGATCCTCGCGCGGATCACGCGGTTGGAGATGTTCGCCAGGGCGGTCTCCCTCGACACCCTGCCCTCGTGCCACAGCCCGTAGACGACGCCGTCCATGAGGCACATCCCCTCGCGCACGCCCGTCTCCATGGCGTTGCGCAGGCCGATCGTCTTTCCGTCGCGCACGAGGTTGGCGATGGCCATGGTGTTCACGAGGATCTCGCAGCCCATGACAAGGCCGCCGCCGGTGGCCGGGAGCAGGCGCTGGCAGACGATCCCGCGCAGGCTCTCGGCGACGCTCGAGCGGATCTGGGGCTGCTGCATCGCGGGGAAGACGTCGAGCAGCCGGTTAAGGGTCGTCGCGGCGTCGCTCGTGTGCATGGTGCCGATGACAAGGTGGCCGGTCTCGGCCGCGGTGACCGCCATCTCGATGGTCTCCAGGTCGCGCAGCTCCCCGATCACGATGATGTCGGGATCCTCGCGCAGGGCGCTCATGAGTGCGGTGTAGAACGTCTTGGTGTGCGTCCCGACCTGGCGCTGCGTCAGCGTGCAGCCCTCGGCCTCCTGCACGAACTCGATCGGGTCCTCGACCGTGATGATGTGGTCCCGCCTGGTCTCGTTGAGGTAGGCCACCATCGAGGCGAGGGTCGTCGTCTTGCCCGAGCCCACGGGCCCCGTCACCAGGACGAGCCCGTTGTGGTAGCTCAGCAGCCTCTTGAGGGTCTCGATGTGGTGCGCGAACCCGAGCTCGGCCATCGTCTTCACCTCCTTGGGGACGATCCGGTACGACCCCGCGGACCCGTCCTTCTGGAACATGAGGTTGACCCGGTACCGCTCGTGCAGGGCGGGCGCCAGGGCGCAGTCGATGTCGTGCTCGTGGAGGAACCTCTCCTTCAGCTCTGGGGACAGCAGCACGGTGTTCAGCCGGAGCGCCTCCTCGGCGTTCAGAGTGTGCTCGCTGATGTAGTGCAGGACCCGGTTCTTGCGGATGAACGGGCGCCGTCCCGCGCACATGTGGAGGTCGCTTGCCTCGTGGCGCCCGGTCGCGCTCAGGAGCTCGCGCACGCCCTCGGCGAGCGCCCTGTCGTCCATCCTGGCCACCGACTCGAAGGGGAACTCGGGCGGAGGCCCCACGGCCGCCTTCCTGACCGGGGCGGCCACGATGTCCTCGACGAGGTCGTCGGCCGGGACGAACGGGTCGGCAGGAGGCGGGCCGTCGCGGGCCTTCACCGACGCCCTGCTGGCCAGCTTCTCCAGCATCTCGACGTTCGTGACGACGTCGTCGTCGATCAGCTTCTGCGCGAACTCCAGCAGCCCGGGGCCGCCGCCGAGGTCCGCCCTCACCCTCACGCACTCCACGCGGGTGAACATGCCCGTCTCGATGCCGATCCGGACGAACCAGAGCAGGTCGGGATTCAATGCGGGCGGTTTCACGCACCCTTATCATGCTGCGCGGGAATACCCTGCCAAGCGTGAATCGGGCGCCGCGCGGGGCAGATTGGGGGATTGCAAACCCGTGCGAATGCACGGACCATGGTCCTTCATACACAGAAGATCATGCTGCGAAAGTTCATTGCCAGGCTGCGCGAGTCGTTTGCCCCCGCCCCCAAGAAACCGGCCCCCGTCGCGCCCCAGGGCGCCGCGGCCCCGCGAAGACCCGGCCAGCCGGGCGCGGACCGGGCGCGCGGGCACGGGCAGCGAGCGCAGGGCAGGGGCCAGTCCGCGCCCCAGGGAAAGACCCAGGGGTTCCGCCCGCGCGGGGAGGAGAGGCGCCCGGAGGGGCGACGCCCGGACGAGAGGCGGATGGAGGAGCGGCGACCGGGGGAGCGAGGCCAGGAGGAGAGGCGCCCGGAGGACAGGCGACCGGGGGAGCGCTACCCTGAGGAGCGCCGGCATGACGAGCGACGGCCGGAGGGCCGCGGCCCCGCCAGGGGCGTCCAGGGCCGGTTCGGCGGCGGAAGAAAGCCGCGCCCCGCCCGCGACGACTTCGAGCACCCGCACCCCGGTCCCGACAAGCCCCTGGTCCCCGTCGACATCCCGAAGATGCAGACCCCCTTCACGGCGCTCGGGCTCTGCGACGCGCTCGCCTATGCGGTCCAGGAGAAGGGCTACACCGAGCCCACTCCGATCCAGGTCCAGGCGATCCCGCTGATCCTCGAGGGCCGCGACGTCATCGGCTCCGCGCAGACGGGCACGGGCAAGACCGCCGCGTTCGCGCTCCCGATCATCCAGCGCCTGGGCGGGCACGGGCCCATGCGCTGCCTCGTCCTCGAGCCGACGCGCGAGCTGGCGCTGCAGGTCGAGGAGGCCTTCCACAAGTACGCGATGTTCACCGACCTCCGGGTGACGATCGTCTACGGCGGCGTCGGCTACGGCAAGCAGGTCGACGACCTGAGGCGCGGGATGGACATCCTGGCCGCCACTCCCGGCCGGCTGCTCGACCACCTGGAGCAGCGCAACTGCTCGCTGGACAAGATCGAGATCCTCGTCCTCGACGAGGTCGACCGGATGCTCGACATGGGATTCCTGCCGGACGTCAGGCGGATCGTGCAGAAGTGCCCGACCGACCGCCAGACCCTGTTCTTCACGGCCACCCTGCCGCCGGAGATCGAGCACCTCGCGGGCTGGGCCCTGCGCAACCCGGCCAAGGTCGAGATCGGCCGGCACAGCGCCCCCGCCGAGACGGTCGCGCACGCGTTCTATCCGGTCGTGGCCACGCAGAAGTTCGACCTGCTCCAGCTCCTCCTCGAGAAGACCGACTTCAAGAGCGTCCTCATCTTCTGCCGCACGCGCATCGGCGCGGACCGGATCGCCCACCGGCTCCTGCACAAGGGCCACAGCGTCGGCGTCCTGCATTCCGACCGGAGCCAGCGCGAGCGCGTCGAGGCGCTCGAGGGGTTCAAGTCGGGCAGGAACGACGTGCTGGTGGCGACCGACATCGCGGCGCGCGGCCTCGACATCGCGGGCGTGACCCACGTGATCAACTACGACGTGCCGGAGAACCCGGAGGACTACGTCCACCGGATCGGCCGGACCGGCAGGGCCCACCACTCGGGGGACGCGTTCACGCTCGTCACCGAGGACGACGTGAGGGACGCCCGGAGCATCGAGCGGTTCATCGGCGCCTCGGTCGAGAGGAAGAGGATCGAGGGGTTCCCGTACGTCTACTCGGCGCTGTTCGACCAGAAGGTGATCGAGGAGGCGGCCCCCAGGGCCGCGGGGCGCCTGCACCGCGGGACCCGGAGGTAGGGCGCCGGGACTGCGCCCGTCAGTCGCTGCCGTTCACCACCTTGTAGGCCGCGGCCGCGGCGATCGATCCGGCCAGCTCGCCCGCGAGAAGCACCCAGTAGTTGCTCCAGAGCGACATGCCCATGACGGAGATCCCGGTCGCCACGGCCGGGTTGAACGCGCCGCCCGACACGCCGCCGACCGCGAACGCGCCCGTCATCACGGTCATGCCGATCGCGAGGCCGTAGAACGAGTTGCCCGCCGTCGCCTTCGCGGTGGCCACGTTCAGGACGACCCAGCAGAGGGCGAACGTGAAGAGGAACTCGGCGACGAAGGCGGGCTTCCATCCGGCCAGCGCCACGGGCTGGGCCGCGCCCGGCATCTTTATCTTGAGGACGATCCAGGCCGCGACGAGGGCGGCGAGGACCTGGGCGGCCCAGTAGGGGACGACGTCCCTGGTGTCGCACTTGCCGCGCAGCCAGACGGACAGCGTCACCGCGGGGTTGAAGTGGCCGCCGGAGACGTGGCCGCCCGCGAAGATCATGACCATGAGCGACGCGCCGATTGCGATGGGGGCGAGCGGGCCCGCTCCGGGGGCGATCGACGCGGTCCCTACCGTGAAGACCAGGAAGAACGTGCCGATGAACTCGACGAGGTATTTTTTCATCCGCGGGGGTGGGGTTGGAGTCCATTCTACGGGTCGGGGCCGCGCGAACGAGCGTTTTTTGGGGTTGCGGGCGGCGCGGATTCAGGCGTCGCTGCGCACTCCGATGCGAATACAGATACCCGAGGGCGACTTCAGCGGCTACATCTTCGACCTGGACGGAACGCTGGCGGACACGATGCCGCTTCACTACTCCGCCTGGGAGCAGGCGCTGCGAAACGCCGGGCTCAAGGGCAGGCTCGACGAGAACTACTTCTACGCGCTCGGCGGGGTGCCGTCCAAGCGGGTGGCAGCGCTCCTCGGCAAGCACCACGGCCTCAAGCTGGACCCGGAGCGGGTGTACAGGGACAAGGAGGCCATCTTCATGGCCTCCCTCCAGAAGCTGGAGCTCATCGGCCCCGTCGTCGAATTCGCCCGGTCGGCCAGCAGGACGCGGCCCATCGCCATCGCCTCGGGTGGGGACAGGGACGTGGTAACCAGCACCCTCAGGAAGACGGGCCTGGCGCCGCTCTTCCCGGTCGTCGTCACCGCGGACGACGTCGAGCACGGCAAGCCCGCGCCGGACATGTTCCTCCTCGCCGCCCGCCGGATGGGGGTCGAGCCCGGGCGCTGCCTCGTCTTCGAGGACGGCGAGCCCGGGATACAGGCCGCCGAGGCCGCCGGGATGAAGTGGGTGCGGGTCCCGAGCCGGCAGTCAGCGTGAGATGCGGGCGTCGGAGCCGTACGCGGCCACCGAGACGGTGTCGCCCGCGCTGAGAGCCGCCGTGGCGGCGGCATTGGCGAAGTTGCGCGAGAGCACGGTCCGCCCGTCGGCATCCGGGAACGCCACCCACTGGTCGCTCTTCACGTCGGTGTAGGTGCGCCCGTAGAGGGTCCGGTAGGTGCGCCCGCGCACGTGCAGCTCGAAGAACGTCATCGGCTGGATGCCGGCGGACTCGAAGTCGGCCGCCTGCGCCCCGAGGAGCACGTTGCCGTAGACGGGGTCGACCTCGGCGACCGTCGTGTCGAAGCCGCGGCCGTCGGCGTGCGCCACCGCCGTCGACGGCCCGGGCTCGGGCGCGACGGTGGCGTCGTGGTACGGGGCGTCCCCCTCGGGCCGGGGCAGGGCGTCGCGGCCGCGCTCGATCCAGTCGTTCAGCGCGCGGAAGGCGGCGAGGTGCTCGGCCTGGTTTATGTTGGTGTGGCCCTCGCGCGAGATGAGGAAGAGCGCGGGCTGGACCACGGGGGCGGGGCGCGCGACGAGGGCGGTCAGGTAGCTGCGGGCCTCCCGGGCCTCGCGCAGGGTGGCCACGAACAGGAGCGGGATGCGCGGCAGGAGCGACAGGCCGACCCTCATGTCCGGCTCCTTGGCGTAGAGCGTGGCGTCGAAGACCACGGCGCCCTGGTACAGCCCCGGGTCGCGCTCGGCCATGATCGCGGCGATCAGGCCGCCGATCGACTCGCCGTCGATGACGACCCGGTCGGGCTCGCCGTGGGCCTCGGCGATGTAGGCCCGCAGCGCGTCCAGGTCGGCGATCGCGTCGCCGATGATGAGCCCGTTCCTGCGGTAGCTCGTCGTCGCGACGATCCAGCCCTCGTCGAGGAGCGCCCTCGTGAAGGCCCGCTCGGGATAGAGGTCGGCGACGAGCGGGGCCGACTCCGGGCGGTAGCCGTGGGCGATCAGGAGGACGTCGCGGTTCCATGCGCCCGGGGGGTTCGCGATGGAGAATCTCGCGCCGCCGATCTCGCCGACGTCGACCTTGACAGGGGCGGAGGGCTGGTCGGCGCCAGCGGCGCGGGGGGCCGGGCCCAGAGCGAGTCCGGCGATCGCGGCAATGGCGGCGGGCGCGCGGGTTGCCTTTCCTTTGAGGTTCAAGGGACCTCGACTAGACCGCGGCGCCGGCCAAGGCGAACCCCTTTTGGCTTCAGCTGGCGCGCGGGTTCGGCTCCAATGGAGCCTCCCCGAGCCTTGAAACCCGCAGCCCTCGCAAAACCCTACGTCCTCTCGCATCCCGAATACGTGCCGGGAAAGCCCATCGAGGAGCTGGCCCGCGACCTGGGCCTGGACCCGTCGGGGATCGTCAAGCTCGCCTCGAACGAGAACGCCTTCGGCCCGTCCCCCCTCGCGGTCGGGGCGGCCAAGCGCGCCGTAGAGCAGGGCCAGCTCTACCCGGACGGCGGCTGCTACGCGCTGCGCCGCAGGCTCGCCCGGTTCCACGGCCTGGCCCCCGAGCAGTTCGTCATCGGGAACGGCTCGAACGAGGTGATAGAGTTCCTGGGCCACGTCTTCCTCGGGCCCGGCGACGAGGTGGTGATGGGCGTCCCGGAGTTCGTCGTCTACAGGATGGTGGCGCTGCTCTTCGGCGCCCGCCCGGTCGAGGTGCCGCTCGTCAACTTCCGCAACGACCTCCGCGCGCTCGCCCGCGCCGTGACGCCGAGGACCAAGCTCGTCGTCGTCTCGAGCCCCAACAACCCGACCGGCACGGCCTGCGGCGCCGAGGAGCTCCTCGGGTTCGTCCGCTCGCTGCCCGAGGCGCTCGTGTGCGTCGTCGACGAGGCGTACGCCGACTTCGCCGAGCGCGCGCCCGACCTTCGCCCGCTCATCGCCGAGGGCCGCAACGTGATCGGGCTGCGGACGTTCTCGAAGGTGTACGGCCTCGCCTCGCTGCGCGTGGGCTACGGGTACTCGACGGCCGAGCTGGCGTCGCTCGTCGACCGCGTCCGCCAGCCGTTCAACGTGAACGCCATAGCCCAGGCGGCCGCCGCCGCCGCGCTCGACGACGCCGAGTTCAGGGCCATGTGCATCGCGGGGACCCGAAGCGGGTTGAGGCGCCTGGAGCAGGGCTGCGCGGCCCTCGGGCTCGAGTTCGTCCCCAGCCAGGCCAACTTCATGCTCGTCAAGGTCGGCGACGGCGCCCGGGTCTTCGACGCGCTCCTGCACAGGGGAGTCATCGTGCGCCCGCTCGAGCTGTACGGCCTGCCGGAGTGGATCCGCGTGACCGTCGGGACGGCCGAGCAGAACGAGCGCTTCCTGAGCGAGCTCGCGGCGGTCGCGCGCTGATCAGCGCGAGGCGGCCCGGACCAGCCGGTCGCACAGGGCCTCGGCCAGGCCGTCGCCCGCCGGCCGCTCGACGTGGATCCGGGCGAATCCGCCGGCATCGAGCCTGCGCAGGGTCGCGAAGAGCCGCCGCGCCGCGCGGCGCAGGTCGCCCCGCGCGTCGAGCCAGAACACGTTCCCCGCGCCCGGCGGGGGCGGCCCGCCGCGCGGCCTCGAGATGAAGAGCCAGGCGTCGGCCGGCGAGCCAGCGGCCATCCGCCGGGTCATCCCCGCGTGGAGGACGACCGGGGTCCTCGGGCTGTAGTGCCTGGGCATCTGGCCGGGCGCCAGCCGGCGCCCGGCCCGCGACCCCCGGGACTTCGCGACGGGGGCGCCGAGCGCCGCCGCGATCTCGCCCCGGCTGATCGCGCCGGGCCGCAGGATGGCGGGGCGCCCGGGGTCGCGCATGTCCACGATCGTCGACTCCAGCCCGATTCGGGACGGCCCCCCGTCCAGGATGTGGCGGACCCTCGGCCCGAGGTCGGCCCTGACATGGCCGGCGGTCGTGGGGCTCACGTAGCCGAACGGGTTCGCGCTCGGGGCGGCGAGCGGCACGCCCGCGAGGCGGATCAGGCGCCGGAAGAGCGGATGGGAGGGCATCCGCACGGCGACGCTCGGCAGGCCCGCCGTCGCCGCGTCCGGCACTGCCCGGGTCTTCGGGAGGACGATGGTGAGCGGGCCGGGCCAGAACCGCCTGGCGAGCCTGAGCGCGGCGGGATTGGGCCGGGCCACCCGCGCGAGGTCCCCGAGGGACGCGATGTGGACGATGAGCGGGTCGCTCGGCGGCCGGCCCTTGGCCGAGAAGATCCGCCGGCATGCCGCCGCGCTCGTGGCGTCCGCAGCGAGCCCGTAGACCGTCTCGGTCGGGACGCCGACCACGTCGCCGGCCCGGATGCGCCCGGCAAGCAGGGCGAGGTTGCGCGGGGTGCCCCTATAGATCCTTGCGCTCTTGGCCATGGCCTCCGGCGCGGGCTGACCGGCAAAAAAAAGACCGGAGCCTTTCGGGCTCCGGCCGGGCGTTCCGCGAGCCTTCGCTCACTTCGAGAGCAGCATGTTGCGCGAGTGCTTGATCGTGCGCGTCACGGCGCGCTGGTGCTTCGCGCAAAGCCCCGTGTACTTGCGGGGCAATATCTTGCCCGTGTCGGTGACGAAGCGGACCCAGGCCTGCGGGTCCGTGAAGGGGATCTGCGCGGGCGTTGGGGTCTGCTGCTTCTTTTCGGCGTCGCTCATGTTTCGGGAAAGGGTCGGATCGTGCCCGAGGGCGGGCCCATGTCAATCCCCCATTGGGGCGGGGCGCGGCCGCTTGCCACCGCCGCGGCCGCAGCCATGCTGGGATTCAGCCATGCGAATCGCGCTCGCCGCGCTCCTGGTCGGCGCAACCCTCCCCGCCCGGGCGGCCGACACGCCCGCGGACCCGCTCGCCCACCTTCGCGCGGGCCATCCCCGCCTGCTCTTCACGGACGCCGACCTGGCGGCCGCCCGGGAGGCCGCCGGCACCGATCCGCTGCGCGCCGCGCTCCACGAGCGCATCGTCGCGGCGGCGACGGCGTGCCTTGCCTCGCGGCCGCTCGTCCACGAGCTCATCGGGCCGCGCCTCCTCAAGCAGTCGCGCGCCGCGATCGTGCAGATCGCGACCTGCGCGATGGCCTACCGGCTCACCGGGGACGCCCGCTTCGCGCAGCGGGCCACGAGCGACATGCTGACCGTGGCCGCGTTCCCGGACTGGAACCCGTCGCATTTCCTGGACGTGGCCGAGATGAGCTTCGGCGTAGCGATAGGCTACGACTGGCTCTACCCGGAGCTCTCCCGCCCGCAGAGGGCCGCGATCAGGGGGGCCCTCCTCGCGAAGGCGCTCGCCTTCGCCCCGGCCGCGTACTCGCCGGGCGCGGCGAGGGACAAGCGCCTCTTCTTTGTCACGGCCAGGATGAACTGGAACCAGGTGTGCAACGGCGGGCTGCTCGCGGCGGCCCTGGCCCTGGCCGACGAGGAGCCGGGCCTCGCCCGGCTGGTCGTCGGGGGCGTGCGCAAATCGCTCCCGCTCGCCATGGACGCATACCGGCCGGACGGCGCCTACCCGGAGGGGCCCGGCTACTGGGAATACGGCACGAGCTACAACGTCGTGATCCTGGCCCTCCTCGAGGGCGCCCTGGGCACGGACTTCGGCCTGGGCGACGCGCCCGCATTCGGCCGCACCGCCTTCTACAGGACCGCCATCGTCGGCCCGACCGGCCTGGCGTTCAACTACGCCGACGGCGACGCGCGGATCGAGAACTCCCCGGCGTACGCCTGGCTCGCGCGCCGCTACGGCGACGAGGCCGCCCTGCAGAACAGCCGGGCCCTGCTCCGCTCGGAGGTCCTCGGGCGCCGCCGCGACAGGTTCCTCGCCCTGGACGCGGTCTGGTTCCCGGGCGGGCCGGCGGTCCCCGGGGGCCCCGGCGCCGGGGAGGCGGTCCCCGCGCTCGCGCGGATACCGCTCAGCCTGCACTTCCGGGGCGGCGCGGACATCGCGCTATTCCGGAGCGCGTGGAACGACCCGCGCGCCCTGTTCCTCGGCTTCAAGGCGGGCGACAACTCGACCAACCACGCCCACCTCGACCTCGGCTCGTTCGTGCTCGAGTCCGACGGCGTGCGCTGGGCCGTGGACCTGGGTCCGGACGACTACGACCTGCCCGGGTACTTCGGCGACCGGCGCTGGTCCTATTTCCGGCTCAACAACCGCAGCCACAACACGGTCACGCCCGGGGACGCGCTCCAGGACCCCAAGGCGACGGCCCCGATCGTGGCGTTCTCGGACTCGGGCCCGCGGCCCTTCGCCGTCGCCGACCTGACGGCGGCGTACCCGGGCGCCGCGCGGCGGATCCTGCGCGGAGTGGCCATGCTCGAGAGGGCGCGCGTCCTCGTCCAGGACGAGTTCTCGGGCCTGGCGCCCCGAACGCCGGTGCGCTGGGTGATGATGACCGGGGCGGACGTCGGGCTGTCGACCGACGGGCGGTCCGCCCTCCTCTCGCACGGCGGCCGCCGGCTGCGGGCCGAGGTGCTCGCGCCTGCCGGCGGGCGGTTCCAGGTGGGCTCGGCGAGGCCGCCGACGCCCGGCGAGGAACAGAACGCGGGGGACTCCGAGCTCTGCATTGAGGTAGCGCCGGGAAGCGCGGCGGCCGACCTGCGCCTAGCCGTCGTCCTCACGCCGGTCGGTGAAGGCTGGCCGCAGCTGCCCGCCCCGGAGATCGAGGGGCTCACGGACTGGCGCTGACGCGCGGGGCCGCCCCCCGGTTCCGCCGGGCTCAGATGGTGCTGAAGTCGCCCTGGTCCAGCGGGAACAGGGGCCTTCCCAGCCGCTCCGAGCTCACGCGCTCGATCTCGAGCGCGACCGTGTAGTTGTGCGTGACGAAGCGCAGGAGCTCGATGCGCGGTATGCTCAGGCAGCGCGTGCCCTGGTAGGCGATGACCGTGGCGTTCGGGGAGCTGTTCTGCATGAGGCCGATCTCGCCGAAAAACTCGCCGGCCCGGATGACGGCCAGCTGGCTGCCCTTCTGCGTGACCCTGGCCGTGCCCTGGAAGATGATGAAGAAGTCCTCGACGGTCTGGCCCTCGCTCAGGATGACGCTTCCCGGCGGGAAGCCGACGATCGTCGACAGGCGGGCGAAGCGGTTTATGGCCTGCAGGTGCCAGTTCTGGCAGAGGGAGATCCGGCGCAGGAAGGGCATCTTCAGGAGCATGTCGGTCAGCGTGGCCTGCGGGACCTTGCGGACCACGAGCTCCTCGGCCGTCGCGCGGTCCATCGTGAGCAGCGTGACCGGGGTCAGCGAGCGCAAGAGGTAGCTGGGGAACTTGGGGTCGGCGAGGTCGTGCAGCCCGATGACGTCGCCCTCGGTGAGCACCTGGACCTGCAGCGACCTGCCGGAGGGCAGCTCGCGCCGCAGGGCGATCTTGCCGCTCACGATCAGGGCGACCTGCGTGGGCAGGCTCTCGTACTCCCAGAGCGTGCTCCAGGCGCCGTGGCGGCGGACCGTCATCGCGCGGGCGAGCTCGAGGCGCTGGGGCGGCTGAAGCGTGCTCAGGAGCGGCGAGGAGGCCATCGCCTTCATCCGGCTCGACTCGTCCAGGATGAGGTCCTTGGCGCCGAACCAGCGCGCGCGCCACAGGCGGACGGTGTTGCGCCGCGCCTGCGCCCGCTCCCGCACCGAGTGGTACGTCTCCCAGATCAGGTAGCCGGCACCCAGGGCCGCCAGCGCCCCGCCGATCGTCAGCAGCATCTGGACGCCGTAGGTCACCACGAACCCCAGCCAGAAGGACGGGCTCGACGCGGGCATGCCCATCAGCCGGGAGCCCCAGAAGATGATCGCGATCATCCAGAGCACGCCGTAGCCCATCCTGGCCCAGGTCGTCGGCTGGCGCAGCGCGCGGCTCAGCAGCCAGCCCCGCGTCTCCGGGCGCCGGTTGGGCGGGAATATGTAGGACTGCTCGGCGTCGCTCAGGTTGCGCTTCTCGCCGACGTGGATCAGCTTCGAGAACTCGCCGCCGAAGATGGGGCGCATGCTGACGACCAGGGCCGCCATCGAGAAGAACTCGCAGCCGGGCCGGCGCCAGGCGGCGAATCCCGTGGCGATGGCGAGGACCGCCGGCTCGGCGAGGCCGATCACCGTCTGGGCCTTCGTCGGCAGGATCCCCGCGTCGTGCGTGTCGAGCGAGAAGCGCGGGGGCAGGGACAGCCACGTCCAGCGCGGCCGGTAGATCTCCCCGCCGGCGCCGCGGATCATGCAGCCCGCGAGGAACGCGGCGAAGCTGAGCGCCGCGCTCAGGAGCAGGAGGCCGAGCGCCCAGTCGAGGAAGGTGACCGGCGGCCTCGTGGGCAGGACGACCGCCATGATCATGCCGACGGAGAAGAGGACGGCGAGCGGCATGGCGAGCACCTGCGGGCGCACCGACATGTTCCACTCGTGGGCGCGCACGGGCTCCGGGCCGATCCCCGGCTCGAGGAGGATGTTCGCCCTCAGGGCCTTCAGGATGAGCTCGAAGAACTCGCCGAGGCGCAGGCACTGCCGGTTGCGGATCGCGCTCCCGAGCACGGCGGGGACCGTCCGCGGCACGACG
>Ga0181523_10001005_pt1 | contig 31273 bp, 24 predicted proteins | sample PEATcosm2014_Bin_43_FD_119752 | JGI IMG/M metagenome (GOLD analysis project Ga0181523, IMG submission 119752) | Peatland microbial communities from MTU Mesocosm Facility, Houghton, MI, USA - PEATcosm2014_Bin05_30_metaG | ecosystem: Environmental > Terrestrial > Soil > Wetlands > Peat | place... | reverse complement strand
CGTTACGGCCGCAGTGCTGTTCCCCGGCGAGTGGGGCAGAGGCCGCACTCCGGCAAAGGCGTATTTGATGTCGTGGGCAGAAATCTTTGCCTTGGGGAAAAGCTTTGCCACCGTCCGCAGCAGGTATTCGATTTCTTCAGTGGAAGGCGCAGTCTTTGCCGGATCGCCGGTGTCGGCGACCTCGGTGGTGCCCACCAGAACCTGCTCGTTCCAGGGCAAAATGAAAATTGGACGGCCATCCGCGGCCTCGGTGTAAAGCGCGGAGCTCGGAGCCCCCGAAAATCGCCCCAGCACAATGTGCGAGCCCCGCACTCCGCCCAGCATAGGCTTGCTGGTACGCACCGCGGAGCGCTGGCATATACGGTCGGCCCAGGGGCCCGTGCAGTTCAAAATCCAGGCAGCATCGACGCGCTCGTCTTTGCCGGTAGTACGGTCGCGCAGCAGCACCCCCCGCGCCCGGCCCTGGGCCACGTCGACGGCCAGCACTTCGCAGTGATTGCGGACGACCGCTCCGGCCTCGACCGCCTCGGTCATCCACTCCGCCACCAGGCGTTCGGGAAACTCGCATTGCGCATCTTCATAATTGAAAATCGACCACTGATGTCCGGCGTCCAGCGCACGCTCGACGCGCTTCAATTCCATCTCGCTCAGGTCGGCGGATTTTCTTCCCGCAATCTTTTGGTAAAGCCACAGGCCGGCTCGTACTTTCATGGCGGAGCGCTGGCTCTGTTCGTTCACCAGAAACAGAAAGTGCGTCGGCTGCACCAGGTGTGATCGTTCGCGCAGCAAGCTCTCCCGCTCGCGCACCGACTCGCGTACCAGGCCAATCTCCCCATGTTCCAGGTAGCGCAGGCCGCCGTGGATGATGCGGGTCGAGCGACTGGTCACGCCCGCGCCGAAATCGTTTTGCTCGACCAGCAGCGTACGCTTACCGGCGCGCGCGCACTCGCGGGCCACGGCGACGCCGTTGATGCCGCCGCCAATGATCACGACCTGAAAGTGCTGGCCTTCCAATGGCGGTCGAGGTTTAATGGCTAAACTCATGTATTTAAATAAGATGCAAATGTGTTGCGTGCGCGCGACAGTCGCGCCCGAGCAACGACACGCCCACCTCGTTTCATTGTGCGCCTCTGCGGCAAGAACATAAAGGTGACGATAGTCCAGCGGAAGCTTTCGCGAGCAATGGTGCCGGAAGTAACCGTAGCGCCGCCGTCCCGGCCGCTGTTGCGGGCTGCCCTCACGCCTTGGATTCGATGGGGTTCGCGCGAGCGCGGGCGAGACACCCCGCGACAGCCGGCGGGACGCCGGCGCTACTTGGTTGCGGAGTCACGGCGTTGCAATCGGATCGTGTTTGCGCTCATTGCCTCCTGCCTCGACGGTCATTTACATTGGTTGACTCATGTCTGGCACGGGAGAGCGATTCGAGCGAGCAGTCGCGATTATGGAACGGCTGCGCGCTCCCGGCGGGTGTCCGTGGGACCGCGAACAGACCTTCGATTCCATCAAGCCCTACACGCTGGAAGAGACCTACGAAGTCCTCGAAGCCATTGATAATCGCGACTGGGAAGAACTCGCGGGTGAGCTCGGCGATTTGTTGTTGCAGGTGCTCTCCTATGCGGAAATGGCGAAGGAGCAGGAATCATTCTCGATCGACGATGTGCTCGACCGGCTGTCGACCAAGCTCATCAACCGCCATCCGCACGTTTTTGGCGACGTGAAGGCCGACACGTCGGACGAGGTGAAGCGCAACTGGGAAGCGATCAAGGTCGAAGAGAAGAAACTGGAGGAGAAGAAGAAGCGGGAAGCTGGTGGCGTGGGAGACGACGATACTGCGGCGGGGGTAAAAGAGCAGAGGCGCTCTATCCTCGCTGGAGTTTCTTCTGCCATGCCGTCTCTGCTGGAGGCTTACAAGCTGAGTTCGCGGGCTGCACAGGCTGGTTTCGACTGGCCGGACATCGAGGGCTTGTTCGACAAATTGAACGAAGAGACCGCCGAACTGCGCGAGCAGCTGCAGGAGTTTCCCGCGCCGGGGCCGCGTCCGCAGGGTCGCGGCGTGGCGGGGTCAGGGCGGACGATCGTTCCCGAAGACTTGCAGGCGCGGCTTGAGAGTGAAGTCGGCGATCTGTTTTTTGTGTTGGTGAACCTGGCTCGCTATCTGTCGGTTGATCCGGAATCATCTCTGCGCAAGACCAATCGAAAATTCAAGCGGCGCTTTCAGTGGATGGAGGATCGCCTGCACGAGTCCGGGCGGTCTGCCGATCAGACGCCGATGGAAGAACTGGAATCGCTGTGGCAGCAGGCCAAAGCTGCGGAGCGAGATACTCCAGACCGGCCTGCGGAGAAGTCAGCGTGAGCGACGACTCCATCGTGTTGCGGCGCTGCCACCGCATCGAGGAATTCCATGCCTGCGTCGCGCTGCAGAAAGAAGTCTGGAATTTTACCGATGCGGAACTGGTGCCGCTGCGCATGTTCGTAGTCGCCGACAAGGTTGGGGGCCAGGTGATGGGCGCCTTCGATGGCAATGCGATGGTGGGCTTCGCGCTTTCGGTGCCGGGCACGCGCACTGGCCATGTCTATTTGCATTCGCACATGCTGGCCGTCCGCAAGGACTATCGCAACGCCGGCCTGGGCCGTCGACTGAAGTTGATGCAGCGCGAGGACGCGCTGGCCCGCGGCATTGAACTGATCGAGTGGACGTTCGATCCGCTGGAAATCAAGAACGCTTATCTCAATCTGGAGAGGCTGGGCGCCATCGCGCGACGCTACAACATCAACCAGTACGGCATCACGTCGTCGCCGCTCCAGGGAGGCTTGCCCAGCGACCGCCTGATTGCCGAGTGGTGGCTCAAGTCGAAGCGGGTCGAAACCCTGCTGGCCACGGGAAAGAATCCTGCGGTCGAGAGTGAGTCGAGCATCGTGGTGCCGGCGCAGATCTACGAATGGAAAGCCGCGCCCGAAACCCGCGGCCTGGCCCAGCAGGTGCAGGAACGGAACCGGGCGCAGTTTCTGATCGCATTCGCCCACGGACTCGCTGTGCTGGGCTACGAGCGCGATCCCGCAGGGAACGGCAAATTTCTGCTGGGACACTGGGATGAGAAGTGGTCGTACGCGTCGGAAGGGTAGCGCCGCCGTCCCGGCGGCTGTCGCGAGGCCGTCTTGCCCTCGCATGCGTGGGCGAGACGCCCCCGCGACAGCCGGCAAGATGCCGGCGCTACGGTCTGGCTAATTGACATGAAAATTGAAGCCATCACGCTGCGCGAAATTCACATGCCGCTCGTTCATTTTTTCGAGACGAGCTTCCACCGGCTCTACGCCCGGCGCATTCTGCTGGTCACCGTTCACAGCGAGGGCGTGGACGGATGGGGCGAGAGCGTGGTCGGCGAAGATCCTTTCTACAGCAGTGAATGGATCGAAAGCGCCTGGCCGACGCTGATCCAGTATCTGATCCCCGCACTGCTGGGAAAGCGCATTGAATCCGCCCGCGAGTGCCCGGGACTGTTCGCCAAAGTGCGCGCCCACCGCATGGCCAAGGCCGCACTGGAAAACGCTCTGTGGGACGCGGAAGCCGGGCAGAAGCAAGTGCCTTTGTGGAAGTTGCTGGGGGGCACGCGCCGCGAGATTCCCTGCGGCGTTTCCATCGGGATTCAGGATTCGATTGAGCAGCTTCTCGACAAGATTCAGATCGAACTCGCTGCCGGCTACCGGCGCATCAAGATCAAAGTTAAACCGGGCTGGGACGTGAATGTGCTGGAAAAAATCCGCTCGCGCTGGGCCGACATTACTCTGAGTTGCGACGCCAATTCCGCCTACACCCTCGATCAGGTCGAACACCTGCGCAAGTTCGATCAATTCAACCTGCTGATGATCGAGCAGCCATTGTGGAATGACGATATTTATTATCACGCACGCCTGCAGAAAGAGTTGCGCACCTCGATTTGCCTGGACGAATCGATCGTCAACGTGCGCAGCGCCGCCTTCGCCGTCGAAACCGCCGCCTGCCGCATCATAAACATCAAGGTGGGCCGCGTGGGTGGATTCTCCGAAGCGCTGAAAGTTCACGACCTCTGCCACGCCCACAATATTCCCGTGTGGTGCGGAGGGATGCTGGAAACCGGCATCGGACGCGCTCACAACATCGCGCTGTCGACGCTCGAGAATTTCAGCCTGCCCGGCGACGTTTCCGCTTCCAAACGCTACTGGAAAGAAGACATCATCGATCCGGAAGTGGAAGTCTCGTCGCAGGGGATGATCGCCATTCGCGACCTGCCGGGAACCGGCTACCGGATCAAAGAAGATTTGATTGAGAAGTTGACGGTAAGAAAAGAAACGCTGCGCGCGGGATAGCTGCCTTTCTGGAATCCCGGTTCGTATTAGGGAATGGAATCCGGGTTCGTATCGGGGCAAAGAATTTTCAGATTCGTATCAGGGCATCGCTTCACAGGCTGCGGCAAAATTCGCTTTTGGGTGGCGCAGCGCTTCCAGCGCTGCGATAAGGCTTTCTTTTCAGTCGGGGCTTTAGCCCCTGAGGCCACTAAACTGACTTTTTCCGCAACCTCTTCAGCGATGCCGTCAGGTCTCCGAGTTCGTCAGGCTTCAGCCGCTGCATGGGCGTGCAGCGGCTAAAGCCGGATATTCTTGTCGACGGAATCGGCACGGCTGAAGCCGTGCCCTGATACAAACCCTTGCTCACTGCGGAGTTTTCTGCGCTTCGGAAGTTTGCTCCGGATGCGTGTTGTGGGCCATCTTGTCCTGCTCGGTCTTCAACATCTCCACGCCCTGCGCGAAGGTCAGATGTTCGGGCATCTTGCGAAAGTCGCTCAACACTTCGTCCGACGCCATGTTCAGGCTCTTGAACAGCAGGAGTTTGCCCCGAACGTTCAAACTGATCTCGGTGATGCCCCAGGCCCCATCGCCCAGGCCCAGGTCGGCCTGCTGTACCAGGAAATGTCCGCCCTTATCGAGACGGCCGATGATCCCCCAACCGAATGAGACGTCGCGGTACAGTGTGCCATCGATCCTGGTGATGCGGCGGGCTTTGGGGTCGATGAGCAGATAGCCCTGCATGCCGTCCAGAATCTGCTCCACGCGCGATGGCGGCGAGTACGCAGGATTGGGAGCGAAGGTCAGCTTGACCAGCGGAACTCCGGCTTCGCCCATTCCGGCTTCACTATTCTCGGTGCCCGCGTATTGGTAGAGGAAGGCGTTGGGCAGGGCCTTCACGATTTGCAGGGTGCGCTGTTCGTCTTCTTTTTCGCGCGCATGCTTTTTGCGAAGCTGGTCGGGATTCGTCATGAGCCCAGCCAGATGATCGGTCTCGCCTTTTTGTTGTTCCGCGGTCAGTGGCTGGTCGTTGATGGCGATGAGCATGGCGGCCAGCGCGTCTGTGGTTTCCACATAGAGCCGGGTTTGCGAAAGTCTTGGAGTTTGCTTGCGCGAGCGGAACATGTGCAGACCGGCGGGATGGTTCGACGCCGCTACTTCATTGGCCACCGCAGCTTGCACCAGTTCGCCGGGCGGCATTTCTGGCGCCTTCGCATCCGGCGCTGTGGCGTCCTGGGCGAGCGTCGCCGGGGGCGCCAGCAGAACCATCGCCACGGCGGTCAGCAGCAGACGCGGAGTTCGCATTCGGCCTGCACAATTCATCTAGTGGTTAGTGTAGCAATCCGCCCGCAGGGTTGCAGGTGTACTTCCGAATGCTAAATCGAGCGTGTGTTTCTGACCTCGGGATGCGCGGCGCTTGCCGCATGCTCCGATAGTTGGGTATAGTCGAGACAAGCGACGCGGCCGTTCCGGTACCTGCCTTCCCAGTTGTCGTGGTACTGCAGTATTCCGCTTCCTTAAGGAGAACATCCATGAGTGCTCCGTTGTCGGCAGATTTGGCGCAGATTGGCAAGTCCGTAGTCATCAAAGGCGAATTGTCGGGCAGCGAAGACCTCTATGTTGACGGACAGGTCGAGGGCAGCATCGCTCTGAAGAACAACAGCTTGACCGTCGGCCCTAACGGCTCGGTGAAGGCCACGGTGGATGCCAAAGTAATTGTGGTGCAGGGCAAACTCGAGGGCAACGTGCAGGCCAGCGACCGGGTCGATCTGCGTAAGTCGGCTGTGGTTACCGGCGACATTGCCACGCAGCGGATTTCCATTGAGGAAGGCGCGTACCTGAAGGGCAAAGTCGACATTCAGGGCAAGTCGGAGAAAGCTGGAAAGTAACTCCCCTGGGCCCGGCGGGTGGGTTAAAGTGTTGCTTTTAGAAGTCGATTCAAGGTTCAAGGGCAGAAATCGTCTGGGGCAAGGCGGCGCGACAGTCTGATGGCATCGGTCACGCAGAATTTCATGAAGCTTTTTCGCGGCTCATCGGGCGGGGCAGAGGCGGCAACTCCACAGCCCGCCCCAAGACTGACTCGCCGTTCCAGCGGGCTCGGGGAGCTCTCTCGCTTCTGGGAATCGGATTCGCCGCTGTGCATGCTCGATCTGGGCTCGACTTCTCCCGCGAATATCCGATTCTTTACGGAGCGCAGCCACAAGATCTACAGCGAAGATCTGCTGGTGGCTTCGACCGAGCCGCATCTGGTGACGAAAGACGAGCAAGGGGCAGTCGTGCTGGACAGCCGGCGGTTCCTGGCCGACAACCTGGTGTATCCCGCGGCGCATTTCGATGTGGTGCTGTGCTGGAATCTGCCGGATTATTTGGATGAAAGCCTGGTGCGTCCGGTGATGGGACGGCTGTGGTCGGTGCTGAAGCCGGGAGGAATGCTGCTGGCGTTCTTCCACACCAAAGATGCGGGACCGGATTCGCCTTGCTACCGTTTTCACATCGTGGGGAAAGATGTGCTCGAAATGCAGCGCATCGTGCTGAAGCGGGAAGCGCGCCGCGGACCGACCGGGGCGATCCATACCGCGATTAACGATGGATTCAGGCTGCAGAGAGTTTTCAATAACCGGCATATCGAAACTTTGTTTCGGGACTTCGCCTCGATCAAGTTCTTCCTTGCGCGGGATAATGTTAGGGAAGTGCTCGTGGTGCGGTGATCGTCGTAAAGGCCCGCGCGACTTGTGTGGAGACAGCCTCCTCTGCTGTCAAATCACGGCCCTCGACGAGCGCCAACGCCTAGTTACATCACCTGCGTTTCACGCTGCGCTTCGGGCGGCCATAAAATGGACAACAGCGAATGACAGATCCATTCAAAGCGGCGAAGCTCGCGAGAAAAAGACGAACGAAGTGGTGGCGTGAGCACATCGCTCTTGCCTACATCGTTGTGACCTCGTCATTCGCCCTAGTGTTCTTTAGCGTGCGTCTTGTAGACCGGAAGCTGCCGGGATGGCTGACTGCCCTAGGTGTTACTCCATCGGGAGTGGATTTGATTATCGGAACGGCATGGTGCGGGCTGGGCCTGTGGGGTATCCGCGCGAAGGGCAATGGGGTAGGTCTGATTGTCGTCTACGGGCTGTGCCTGTTGGGAGGCCTTCTTACTCTCGCCAAAGCGTTCCAGCTTTTTTGAAAAGCGTTCGATCATAAGCAATTGTGAGCACCGGATGGAGGGTGAATAGTTGCCCGCTACGGGATGCTTTCAAAGCTGTATTGGCCTGCTTTCTTCCAGACGATGACTCCCATGCGAAAGAGATAGTGGCGGGAAATCTCCAGCCGCGGGGCTGAACCATTCGGACTCGCCGACGCGAGAATTCTCCGCATTTCCTCGGGAACATAAGCTCTGCGCACCGACGCTACTCCGTCGAAGCGGGAAACGTAGCTGCGCATCAGCGGGAAGCCTCCATAGACCAGCGCCACATGCAGGGGATGACGAATCAGATCGTTGATCAGGACCGCGGAGCGAGTTACACGCAGAGCCTCGGCGGCGAAGCGGGCGAGTTCGTCAGGCTCAAGGTGATGCGCGAACAGGGTGCTGCTGACCAGATCGAAGCTTGCGTCTGGGAAGGGAAGCGCTAGCGCGTCGGCGACTACGGCGCGGTTTCCGGGGAGCAGGTGCGAGGGGGCGCGATCGAGATGCGTTACGTCGAGCGTGATTCCTTTGCGGGCCAGTTGCTGGCTCGCAATTTTCGGGACTTCGCCGAATCCTGCGGCGACTTCGAGCACGGAGAAATGCTTGCGTCCGGTCACGGAGGCGACGCGCTCGATCAATTTGCGGGTGGTTGCGACTCCGCCGAACCAGCGGTTGATGCGGGATAAATCGCGGAGGGATGCCTCGATCTCGCGGGGAGGGCAGTCGGCGGAATCGAGGATTTCTGGCGTGATGATCCGCTGCATAGTAGCGCCGCCGTCCCGGCGGCTGTCGCGGGGACGTCTCGTCCGCGCAGGTGCGAAGGCAAGATGCCTTCGCAACAGCCGGCAGGATGCCGGGGCTACGCAAAGGCGTCAGACTTTGCCCGTTAAACTTCGGCCAGCTCTTCTTCCAGCAGTTGCTTGTTATACAGGTCGCTGTAGTAGCCGTTCAAGGCCAGGAGTTCGTCGTGAGTGCCGGTTTCGACGATGCGTCCGCTGTGCAGGACGGCGATGCGGTCGGCGTTGCGGACGGTGGAGACGCGGTGCGAAATGAAGATGGTGGTGCGGCCGCGCATGACGTCGCGCAGGTGGTTGAGAATTTTATCTTCGGTGTGGGTGTCCACGCTGGAGAGCGCGTCGTCGAGGATGAGGATCTTCGGATTGCGAATCAGGGCGCGGGCAATGGCGGTGCGCTGCTTCTGGCCGCCGGAGAGCGTGATGCCGCGCTCGCCGACCATGGTGTTGTAGCCTTCGGGAAAGCTCTCGATGTCGGTGGCGATGTTGGCGGCGTCGGCGGCTTGGTGAATCTCGTCGTCGGTGGCGTGCTCGACACCCAAGGCGATGTTCTCGCGGATGCGGTCGCTGAACAGGAAAGTTTCCTGGGGGACGAAGCCGATGCTTTTGCGCAGGGAGGCGAGCGAATAATCGCGAATCGGGCGGCCATCGATCAGGACGGTTCCCGGGCCGGCGTCGTAGATGCGCGGGATCAGGCTCACTAGCGTGGTCTTTCCTGAGCCGGTGGGGCCGACGATGGCGAGGCTGCTGCCGGCGGGGACGCGCAGGGTCAGGTCGTGCAGGACCTGCTTGCCGTCGTAGCTGAAGTTGAGCTTGCGGAATTCGATCTCGCCGGCGATGTCGCAGCTCTGAGCGGCGGGATCATCTTTGATCTCGGGCTGCTCCTGCATGATTTCGTTGATCCGAATCAGTGACGCTGTGCCGCGTTGGAAAATGTTGATAACCCATCCCAGGGCGATGATCGGCCAGGTGAGTTGCATCATGTAGGTACTAAAGGAAACAAATTGTCCGACGCTCATAGAACCGGACAGCGAGAGCGTGGTCGTGATGGCCGGAGTGGTGATCCCACCGACCGAGTTCAGATTCGAAACCAGCTTCACCGTCGAGAGACCGTGGATGACTTCGCGTCCGCCGAGCCAGAGCACCAGCACCACGGCGCAGCCCAGCATGAGCTCAAGCGTGGGCCAGAGCATGCCCATGAGGCGGACCAGTTTCAGGCTGCGGCGAATGTATTCCTGATTTTCGGTTTCGAAGGCGCGAATTTCGGCGTCTTCCTGGACGTAGGCGCGAATGAGGCGGGCTCCGGAAAAGTTTTCCTGGGCGCGCGCGGAGATGTCGGAGAACATGGCCTGGATTCGTTCGAAGCGCTCGTGAATGCGGCGGCCGAAGGTTTGAATCACGACACTCACGGCCGGCAGCGGCAGAAAGGTGTAGAGCGTGAGCCAGGGACTGATGGAAATCATGAAGGCCAGCGCGCCCGCGGTGTAGACGAAGGTGTTGGCCGAGTACATGATGGCGGGGCCGAGCAGCATGCGGACCGCGTTCAGATCGTTGGTGGCGCGGGCCATAATGTCGCCGGTGCGGTGGCGCTGGTAGTAGGAGTAGCTGAGGCTTTCGAGTCGCTGAAAAAGATCGTTACGCAGGTCGAACTCAATGTCGCGCGAGACGCCGATCACGATCCAGCGCGTGAGGAACTGGAAGATTCCTTTCGTGGTGGCGATGGCGAGCAAGATTCCGGCGTAGACCAGGAGTTTGTGGCGGGTTACGCCAGCGTGGAGATCGTCGGCGGCTTTGCCGAGCACGAGGGGGAAGAGAATCCAGATGCCGTTGGTGAGCAGAACGCACGCCGTGCCTGCGACGTAACCCCAGCGGTAGCGTTTCAGGTAGGGCAGTAGCGGGCGCAAACTCTTGGGCAGCATGCAGGGTTAGTAGATGAAATTCTAGCAGGCGGGGGTGCGTAAGTTTTCAAGCGTGCGGAGGTGTTCTGAATTCAGCTGCGGAAGAGAATCAAAGACCCCGCCCTGTCGCATAAAACGCAACAAGGACGGGGCACCCGGTGGAATTGAACTATTCCTCTGATGGCGGAGCCTGGTTGGCGTGCTCGGCCATGCGCTCCTGCATGCGGGCTTCGTGCTCCGCTTCCATCTGCTTCAATTGCGATTGCTGGTCGGTGTTCAGCAACTGGTAGAGTTGGTTGTGAAGCTTGGTCTGGGCCACGGTCAGTTCGACCTCGATCTGCGCTTTCTGCGCGGCCAGGGCGCGAACCTTGGCATCGTTGTAAGTGCCCGTGACGTATTGGCGGAGCTGCTGATCGATCTGGCGTTGCTGCTCAAGCAGGGGCTTCATCGCGGGATGAGCCGTGTGCATGATGGTTTTCATCTGCACCTTCTGGTCATCGGTCAGGTTCAGCTGGCGAGCGAAAAATCCCATCATGCGACCTTCGCCGCCCATGCCGAATTCATGGTGCATGGGAGGAGCAGGGGTTGCGTCGGCGGTCTGCGACCGGGCGATGACGCTGCCCAGCAAAACGGCCACGGCGGCAATCAACAAGCGAGCACGAAACGATTTCATGTGTCACTCCTGGAATTGGTCGGGATGTCCCGGCAATCTGCGTACCTTCATAGGAACACGGTTCGCGGAGAAAAGCCGGTAAAAAGTCAGTCAACGAGAGTAAAGTTTTGTCAAAAGGGAACGGGGAGGGTTGTGGGGGGGATACCCACTTCTCGCGCCAAAGACGCGCGAGAAATGGGGCACCCGAAGTTTGACAATTCTTTACTACGGGGCGTGGCCGAACGGGTGCACAATAATGGATGTTATGGAACGAATTCTTGTCATAGACGATGATGTGGAACTTTGCCACCTGGTGGGGGAATATTTGCGCGCCGAAGGGTTCACCATCGAATGCGTGCACGATGGCGAGAGCGGGCTGAAGAAGGCGACGGCGGGCGAGTATCTGCTGGTGGTGCTGGATGTGATGTTGCCGGGCATTAACGGGTTTGAAGTGCTGCGGCGGATTCGCGCGACTTCGCGGCTGCCGGTGCTGTTGCTCACGGCCCGGGGCGAAGATGTGGACCGGATTGTGGGCCTCGAAATTGGGGCCGACGATTATCTTCCGAAGCCGTTTAATCCGCGGGAACTGGTGGCGCGCATTCGGGCTGTGCTGCGGAGGACGCGGGGGGATGGCAGCGGATCGGCCTCGACGCCGGATATGGTGAGTGTGGGCGACGTGGAGTTGGATCCGGCGACGCGCACGGTGCGGCTGGAAGGCAAGCCGGTGGAATTGACGTCAGTGGAGTTCAATTTGCTCGAAGTGCTGTTGCGCGAGGCCGGGCGCGTTGTGCCACGGGAACGGCTGGTGAATGCGGTGCTGAGCCGCAAGTTCTCGCCGTTTGATCGCAGCATTGATATGCACGTCAGCAAGGTGCGGAAGAAGTTGGGCGATACCGACAACGATGAGCACATTAAGACGGTGCGTGGGGTGGGGTATATTTTTGCGCGTCCGCGGGAGAAGGCGAAAGTTTAGTCGGGAGCCTCAGGGGCTAGAGCCCGCTCTCGTTCCGGATGCTTCACGCGGCCCTGAAGGGCCGCTCTTCCACGGATCGTCGGCGTACGGATCGGCGGCGTACGGATTATCGCGGCGTACGGATTAAGGACGAGCGGATCGAGAGCGCGCGACTCGGAGCCGGACAAAGGATTGTGGAACATTGTTGTGGAAATTGAAGAGTCACTATGAAAAGTCTCTTTCTGCGAATCTTTCTGTCGTTCTGGATGGCGCAGGCGTTGTTCGTGGTGCTGGCCATTCTGGTGACGTTGGCGTTCCGGCCACGCGGTTCGTCGTGGGAGGCGCTGCGCACGACCGCCTTGAACGACTCGGTGAGCGCTTATGAAGAGGGCGGGCCGAGAGAAGCGGCGGATTATCTGAACGGCTTGCTGGCCACGCAGCGCGTGCGCGCCTTCCTGTTCAACGAGCGTGGGGAAGAGGTTTCTCTGCGCGGCGCGCCCGACTGGGCGGTGCGGACGCTGAACGGGGATTCACCGTCGCCGCGGGATGGAATCATCATTCCGGCCCCCAAGGTGTTCAAGGAATCGCGCGCCTCGTCGGATGGGCAACACATGTTCACGCTGGTGATGGGACTGCCCCCGGGGCCGCGCTTGTTCCTGGGCGGGCCGCGGGGAATGCCGTTCCCGGCTTTGCTGATTGGAGTGATTACGTCAGGGCTGGTGTGCTATCTGCTGGCGTGGTATTTGACCAAGCCGATCGTGCGGCTGCGGGCGGCAACGCGGCAGCTGGCGGCGGGGGACCTGACGGCGCGGAGCGGCTCTCCGGTCAGCACGCGGCGGGACGAAGTCGCGGGCCTGGTGCGCGACTTTGACGCCATGGCGGAAAGGCTGGAGATGCTGGTGAAGGCACAATCCCGCTTGCTGAACGACATTTCGCATGAGCTGCGTTCGCCGCTGGCCCGGCTGAACGTGGCGCTGGGACTGGCGCGGCAGCGCGCGGGCGTGGAGAGCACCGACATGCTGGATCGCATTGAACTCGAAGCCAGCCGCCTGAACGAATTGATTGGCAGGATTCTGACGCTGGCCCGCCTGGAAGACGGAGAACAGAAGGTGCCGCAGACTCCGGTGCCGTTGGGCGAGGTGGTGGCCAACGTTGCCGAGGATGCGGAGTTTGAGGCGCAGGAGCGCCGCTGCCACGTGCATTCGGTGATTCCCGAGGGTGACTGGGGAGTGCGGGGCAACGATTCGCTGCTGCACAGCGCGGTGGAAAACGTGGTACGCAACGCCATTCGCTATACGGCGGAAGGTAGTTCGGTGGAGATTGAACTGGCGAGTGAGGAGCGGGCGGGCGGGACGGATGCCGTTCTTCGAGTGAGCGATTGTGGGCCGGGAGTTCCTGATGATTCGTTGGGAAAGTTGTTTGAGCCGTTCTACCGGCTGGATGATGCCCGCGGACGACTCACCGGAGGCGTGGGCCTGGGATTGGCGATCACGGAGAGAGCGGTGCGCTTCCACGGAGGGAAGGTGCGGGCACTGAATCGTGCCCAGGGCGGGCTGACGGTGGAGATTCGGCTGCCGTTGATCGGGCTGGGGCAGAAGAGACAGGCGCTGGCTGAGCCGGTTCCGCTGGCGCGGCAAGCGTAAGAGAAGCGAGCCTGCCTCAGCGGCTAAAGCCGCTAATTTCCACGCCGTTTGTCGGCATCGCTAAAGCGATGCCCTGATACGGATCGTTCTCGAAAAACTGCACCCATCCCGGGATCAGATCGCGCGCATCTTCGGCGATCCTCTCGTATACTGGGAACTGGTGGGGAAGCGGGCAACTCCGCGGCGTTCTCAAGGTTCCAATAGCGGTTGTGGGAGTTTGGGAGTTTGCTCTTCCCGCGCATTCCTGATACACAAATGGGTTGAGATTTTCCCGCGTTTTTTGAGAGTGTGCAGAGCCCGGCCGGCGGGGCGCCGGGCAGTGTGTGCGCACCCTTAAACCTCACAAAGACATGGAGATCAAGCAGAGAATGTCGAAACGATTTGGGTGGCTGCTGGGGGCGGTAGCACTGGTTTTGATCGGACTGCTGATGGCTTGCGGGAGCTACTACAACGCTTCCTCCGATGGGTTACTGATTGTGGGGAGTCAGGGGTCGGGACTGCTTGAAACCTTCGCCTTCACCCTGAACAGCGGCTCGATCTACGACGTCAGCAATAATCCGAACGACACTTCGAACGAGCTGTGCGTGTTGAATGGAGTGCCCTCGTCAATCGTGGTGGACCCGGCCGGGGCGTATGCCTACACGATTCTTAACGCCAATTCGTTATGTGACACTGCGACAACCAAGAGCACGACTGGCCTGCTGGCGTTCAAGATAAACTCTAATGGGACGACGACGCAGGTCGGAAGCCAGGTGCCGTTTACAGAGGAAACCGTCACGCCGTGCGTGCCGATTCTTCCTACTCCTACTAATCCTCCTTATTGCCAGCTGAGCTCAAGCACCGAGCAGGTACCGGCGGTTCCGGGCATGATGGTGATGGACCCGGCGGGGAAGTTTCTGTTTGTGGCGGACCGCGCGACCACGGACCCTACGGGGCTCTACGTGCCGGGAGCGGTTTCGGTGTTCGCCATCGGAAGCGGTGGGAGTTTGACGGAGGCGCCGGGGTCACCCTTCTTCACGTCGACCTTTCCAACCACGCTTTACCAGGCAGGGCTCGACATTGTGAGCGTCGCGCCGACGCCTACGGTGTTCCCGCCTATCGGCCTCAATGGAGTGCAGCCCTCGGCGTGCTCGGATGTGGGGGACCCCCCGCCGACTTTGGAATACCTCTATGCGGTCGATGGGCTGGGGAACCAGGTGTTTGAATTTTCGGTCAATACGACGACCGGTGTTTTGACGAATCCGTCCACCAACAAATTCGGGGAGCCATCTTTTCCGACCGATCCGAATCCGGCCGGCGTGGCTGTTGATCCGTGCAACCGGTTCGTTTACGTGAGCGACAGCTTAACCGACAAGGTCAGCGGCTATGCCATGTGCAACAACACAGTGACCAGCCCGGTAACCGCGTGCACGAATGCTGCCATCCCGGGCGCCTTAGCCCCGGTACCAGGATCGCCGTTCGCTTTGCCGGGGAGCACGAACGGTCCCGGGCCGCTGGTGGTCGATCCTTACGGGAAATACTTATATGTATTGGGCACTCTCTCCAACACAATCAGTCCACTGCAGATCAGCTCGATTTCCGGGGTCCTGGCTCCGGGGAATCCCGCTACGGTGGCCACCGGCATAGGACCTGTTTCCATCGTGATTCGCGCCGATGACAGCTGGATGTTCGTGGCAAACCACGGTTCCGCCGCTGTTGGAGGCAACACCGTGTCGCAGTACGCGATCACGCCGGAAACCGGCGTGCTGTCGGCCCAGCCTGCGATTCAGACGGACAACTATCCGTGGGGCGTGGCGGTGAAGTAACGCAGTGGCCAGGGACCAGTGGCCAGCGATCCGTACCTCAGGGGCTAAAGCCCTAGAATTCTGTGGACGCTAGCGGCACGGCTGAAGCCGTGCCCTTCCCAAACCCTGAGGTGCGCTTTCCAGACCCTGCTGTGCCCTTCTCAATCCGCGCCGTGCCCTTCCCAAACTCCGCCGTGTCCCCAAAACCTCGTCTATGTGGGCACCTTCAGAATCAGATAGCCGCCGACCAGGACGAAGATGAGGTCGGGGGACCAGGCGGCCAGGGCTGGAGGGAGCTGGCTGAGGTCTCCCATGGCCTCGAACAGGCGCGACACGACCGTGTAGAAGACGGCAATTCCCACCGCGACGGCCACTCCGGTGATCGCTCCCTTCTTTCCAGTGGAAAGAGAGAAAGGAATGGCCAGGATCGCCATGATCAGGGTGATCAGGGGATACGACAGCTTCTTGTTGAGTTGGACGCGCAGGCGAACTACGTCGAATCCGCTCTGCTGCAGGTCGCGAATGTAGCGGCTCAACTCTTCGTAGTTCATCTCGGTATACTGCTTCACTTCCTTCTTGAAATACGATGGCGTCTCGGGAAGATCGGGGAAGGTGGCCACGTCGAAAACCCGGTAGTTGGCCATGGCCGAGACGTTGAGCGAGCGCTCCCAGCCTTGCTCGTAGACCCAGCGATTCAGATTGTCGGCCCAGTGGGCGCGGTCAGCGTGGATACGGCGGGTGATGGCGAAGCTCGACTGATCGAGCTGAAAGACGGTGACGTTGCCGAACTGGTCGCGATCGGTATCGAAGAACTGGTAGTAGTAGATGTCGTTGTTCTGGCCGAAAATCCATTTGCGATCGGGACGCAGGTAGGTTTGCGGAGGCTTGCCTTTGATCTGGTTGTGCAGAGCTTCCTGGCGCTGGTTGGTACGGGGCAGGTAAAACTGATCGGCGAAAAATAATCCCACGGCAACCACGGCGGCGGCGGCGATGACCGGGGTGACGACGCGGTAGATGCTGGTTCCCGCGGCCTTGATCGCGGTAATTTCATTGGAGCGCTGCATCAGGCCGAACGTGACCAGCACCGCCAGCAGCATGACCAGCGGAGCGACATTGTAGATGAGATAGGGCGTGACGTTGAGCAGGTATTCCGCGACCACGGCCGGCGGAACCTGGTTGCGAAGAATGTCTCCCAGCAGCTCGAACAGGGTGAATACGATGACGAGCACCAGGAACGTGGAGAGGATCATCCCGAGGTAGATGAAGAAGTCGCGCAGGATGTAGTCGTCGAGCAGCGTGGGAAAGGTGGCGCTGAACATGCGGCGGCGGGTGGAAGCGCGCTCGAAGGCGTTTTCGCGCCGGCCGCGCGCGGCCGCTGGCTGCGCGCCGGACTTGTCTCGCTTCCAGGCCGCACGAAACGAAGTCAGCTCAAACGGACGCCTCTCGGCCCGGAACAGCAGGAATAGACCTAACGCCAGAAATACGAGGTCGGCAAGCCAAGCGCCGAACCAGGAGGAGACGCGGCCTTGCCGGGCCAGCGAAACTCCGACCAGCGAGACGGTGTAGTACACGAATACCAGCAGGATGGTCAGCACAAATCCGCCGGACTTGCCACTTTTTTTCGACGACAGGCCGAGCGGGATTCCGACCAGTGCGAGTACCAGGCAGGCCGTGGGCAGCGCAAAACGCTTGTGGAATGCGATGAGATACCAGCGGGCGGTGACGGCATCGGCGCGGCCGGCCTTCTTCCACAGGGTTGAAGTATCCATCACCTCGGCGGGAAGCGACTCATCGGGCTTGGTTTCGGAGGAGGCGAGATCGAGCGGGATGTCGGTCTGCTGAAACGTCGAGATCTGGTAGTGGCCGGGGTCCTGGGGGTCAGTCTCATGCGCCGAACCGTCGATCAGGTGGAGGTGCAGGCGGTCCTGACCTTCGCTGACCACGATGCCTTCTTTGGCCAACGTGATTTTTGGGTTGGCGGCGTCGCTCAGGTCGGCCATGAACACGCCCTTCCACAAGGCCGCACCCTGGGCACTCTTCACGTCCTGGACATACAACACGATCTTGGGGAATCCTTCGTAGAAGACTCTGGGCTGGACTTCGAAGGAGACCTGCGAGCCTTTGAGGCGATCTTCGAGGTGGCCGAGCGCGGCCTGGGCGCGGGGCGCGATGTAGAGGCCGTTGAGCAGCGCCAGAAACCAGGCGGCGATGACGAAGATGGAGAGCACGCGCAGGAAACTCCACACGCCCATGCCGCTGGCGCGCATGGCGGTGATTTCACTGTCGGCGGCAAGCCGGCTGAGGCCAATGAGAATGCCGACCAGCACGCTCATGGGCAGGGTGTAGGTGAGGGCGAGCGGGACGGTGAAGAAGAAAATTTCAGCGACGCTGGGCAGCGGAGCGCTGGCGCGGACGACCAGTTCGAGAATGCGTCCGAGGTCGCGCGTGAACAGGACAAAGGTGAAGATGGCCACGCCGATCAGCGCATGGGCGGTCACTTCGCGTAGGATGTAGCGGGTCAGAATCCGCATGCGGGCGCGCTGCGAACGAGCATAGCACGAGGGCGGGCGGCGTGGGCTGTGGTCGGGTTCGCCTCGCTGCGCTTGGCTGGGCGGGCGAAGGCGCCCGTCCCCACATGAGCCGTGCTTGACGCGGGGTTTGCGGAACCGGAAGTGTCTTGAGTACGTATTCGATTTCTGAGGTGAGGAATGAAATTGGAGAGATTGGAGAATGATCGGCTGGAAAACGATCGGCGGGCTGACACTTGGGCGCTGATGGGGATTGCGGCGGCCGTTGCGCTCGCGCACTTGCTGACAAACGGGCGTTACGGATTTCATCGCGATGAGCTGCAGGTTCTGAGTGATGCGCGGCATCTGGACTGGGGATTCGTTCCGTATCCGCCGTTTACTCCATTGGTGGAGCGGATTGGGCTTTCCCTCTTCGGCGTGTCGCTGGTGGGGCTGCGACTGTTTTCTGTGATTGCGCAGGCGATCCTGGTGGTGGTTGCGGGACTGATAGCGCGGGAACTGGGCGGAGGACGACTGGCGCAGGTGACTGCTTCCCTGGCGGTTGCGCTCTCGACCCTGCCCCTGTTCGAAGGGACGGAATTTCAATACACGACGTTCGATAATCTGTGGTGGGTGTTGATTGCTTATTTCGTGGTGCGGCTGTTGAAGAGCGAGGATCCGCAGTGGTGGCTGGCGATTGGGGCGACGATCGGTATTGGATTTCAGACCAAGTACACGATGGGTTTTTATCTTTGCGGGATCATGGGCGGAGTCTTACTTACGGGGGCGCGCCGCTATTTGGGGAGCGGGTGGTTCTGGGGCGGGATGGCGCTGGGGTTTCTGATCTGTTCGCCGAACTTGATATGGCAGGTGAAGCATGGATTCATCTCGCTGCATTTTCTGCAGCACATTCATGCGCGGGATGTGGCGGAAGGACGGGGCGAGGGATTCTGGCGCGCTCAGTTCTGGATTTGCACGAATATGGTGGCGGCGCCGATGTGGATCGCCGGACTGGCGGGCTATCTGCGGGACCGGCGGTATCGGATGGTGGCGTGGATGTATTTGATCCCGCTGACGCTGTTCTTCGTGGGGAAAGGGCGCGGCTATTACATGGGCGGGGCGTACCCGATGTTGATGGCGATGGGCGCGGTGGTCGGCGAGCGCTGGGTCACGTCGCTGTCGAAAGTGCCGCGGCGGGCCGTGGAGGCCGTGTTCTTTGCCGGCGTGATGGCGTGGGGACTGTTTATGGGCGCGATGATTCTTCCGGTGGCGTCGAGCGGTGCGCTGAAGAAATTCGCGCTGGAGAATAACGGCGATCTGCGGGAGGAGATTGGTTGGGACGATTTGGTCAAGACAGTTGCCGAAGTTCGGGATTCGTTGCCTGCCGATCAGCGGGAGAATGTCGGCGTGATGGTGCGGAATTATGGCGAGGCGGGGGCGATTGAGATGCTGGGGCCGACGTATCACTTGCCTCCGCCGATCAGCGGGACGAACTCGGCATGGCTGCGCGGGTATCCGGTGCCGCCGCCATCGACACTGATTGTGCTGGGTACGTCGCGCGAGGATGCGGATCGGATGTACACCTCGTGCCGGCTGGCCGGGCATAACGGGAATTCGCTGGGCGTGAAGAATGAAGAGAGCCAGGATCATCCGGACATCTTCGTATGCGGGCCGCCGCGAGTGCCGTGGCCCGAGTTCTGGAAGGAATATCAGGGGTTTGGATAGAGCGCAGCGAGGATTTAACCCCGTAGGGGCGGCATTCGTTAGCCCAGGGCGTAAGCCCTGGGTAAGATGGCGAGTTGCCCGAGCCCGGTACGGGCGGCACTAACCGAAAACGTAGTGAGGATCGTAATTCACACCTGATTTCTTGAGCAAGAGCAGAAACTCCTCCTCAAAATTTCTTTGCTTATGGTGCTCGAGTTGATTCCGGATGTATTGCTTAACGGTAGGTAATTGCGAGGGGCTGACGCTGAATGCGCCGAAACCTTGCTGCCAGGAAAACGGTGGACCGTTTTCGGACATCCAGCGGGAAGAGTTCGCCTTTAGGTTGCGGACGACGTCGGACACGCAGTCCTTTGCCGGAACGGCCATCAGTAAATGTAGATGGTTGGCGGTTCCGCCTAATGCGAGGATGTCAATTCCGATGTTCTTTGCGATTCCGAACACGTATGCGTAAAGCTGTTCTCGGACGTCCTCTCGAATCGAAGCAGCGCGTTCTTTGGTGCTGAAGACGCAGTGGACCAGGTTTGTGCAATATGTGTGCGACATAACGTGGTGTCCCTCTGGGACTCGCTCCTGGACTACGGACCTTCCCAGCGCTGACGCGCTGGGCTAACGAATTTTGCCCCTCCGGGGCTGCGTTGGTTTACCGCCTGCGTTATGCGTTGGTTTACTGCCCGCCTCGCCTGAATAACAACTTTGTGGAACTCTACTTTATGGAACTCTGCGAACCTCGACGAGAATCATGCACGAGAATCATGGCGTGGCGACTGGCGCTGGTCTAGAAGAATTTCATCCTGCTCGGCGAATAACATCTTTAAAGAGTTCCAATTTGGGCGACAGCGTGATGGTCGTAGGATTTCCAATCTTTGTGCGCGAGCGGGACAGGAAGCCTGGGCGTGCATCGGCCGTGACGATTGACGGGAAGGTCGAGATCGCGAAGGCGGGTGTTGCCACATGACCATCTTCTCTGGTGCTGCGTGATTAGCTATTGGGCTTTAAAGAAAAGTGCTGCGAGCGGGGGCAGCGTCACCTTGAGCGAGAAGGGGCGGCCGTGGGTGGGGATTTCTTCGGCTTGCACGCCGCCTAGGTTGCCGAGGCCGCTGCCGGCGTATTCGCGGGCGTCGCTGTTGAGCATTTCGCGCCAGTAGCCGCCGTGGGGAACGCCGACGCGGTAGCCTACGCGGGGCACGGGGGTGAAGTTGCAGACCACGAGCACGGTGTCTTGCGGCTTCTCGCTTTTTCGTAACAGGGAAATTGTGCTGGTGGCGTTGTCGTTGGCGTCGACCCACTCGAAACCGGCGGGATCGTTATCGAGGACATGCATAGCCGGTTCGCTGCGATAAAAGCGGTTCAACTGCTCCATCCAGGCCTGCGCGCCGCGATGGACTTGATACTGCACGACGTCCCAATCGAGGCTGGAGTCGTGCGCCCACTCGCGCACCTGGCCAAATTCACAACCCATGAAGAGCAGTTTCTTGCCGGACTGCGCGAACATGTAGCCGAAGAGCAGGCGCAGGTTGGCGAAGCGCTGCCACTCGTCACCGGGCATCTTGCCGACCAGCGATCCCTTGCCGTGAACGACTTCGTCGTGCGAGATCGGCAGCACGAAATTTTCCTGAAACGAATAGAGCATGCGGAAGGTCAGATCGTTGTGGTGGTACTTGCGGTGGATGGGGTCGTTCTGAAAATAGCGGAGCGTGTCGTGCATCCAGCCCATGTCCCACTTCATGCCGAAGCCGAGACCGCCGATGTAGACGGGCTTTGAGACCATGGGCCAGGAAGTGGATTCCTCGGCGGTAGTCTGAATCTCGGGATGCTGGCCGTAGGCTTCCTGATTGAAGCGGCGGAGGAAGTCGATGGCGTCAAGATTTTCGCGTCCGCCGAACTTGTTGGGAATCCATTCGCCCTGTTTGCGCGAGTAGTCGAGGTAGAGCATGGACGCGACCGCGTCTACGCGCAGGCCGTCAATGTGATATTTGTCGAGCCAGAACATGGCGCTCGACATCAGGAAGCTGCGCACTTCGGGGCGTCCGTAATTGAAGATGTGGGTCTTCCAGTCGGGATGAAATCCCTGGCGCGAGTCGGCGTGCTCGTAGAGGTGCGTGCCGTCGAAGTAGGCGAGACCGTGCGCGTCGGAAGGGAAATGCGACGGCACCCAATCGAGAATCACGCCGATGCCGTGCTGATGCAGGTAGTCGACCAGGTACATGAAGTCCTGCGGCGTGCCGTAGCGTGAGGTGGGGGCGAAGTATCCGGTGGTCTGGTATCCCCAGGAGCCGTAGAAGGGATGCTCCATGATAGGCATGAACTCAACGTGCGTGAAACCCATCTGGCCAACGTATTCGGCGAGGCGTGGCGCGGTTTCGCGGTAGGTCAGCGGGCGGTTGTGTTCTTCGGGGACGCGCATCCAGGAGCCGAGATGGACTTCGTAGATTGATTGCGGAGCGCGCAGCGAATTACGGGCGGCGCGTTTCTGCATCCAGTCGTCGTCGCTCCACTGATAGTCGAGGTCCCAGACGACGGAGGCGGTGCGCGGCGGCTTTTCGTGCAGCACGCCAAGCGGATCGGCTTTATCGACCTTGTAGCCTTTGCTATGAGATTCAATGTGGAATTTGTAGAGCGCGCCTTTGGTGACGCCGGGGGCGAAGCCTTCCCAGATGCCGGACGAGCCGCGGGGGCTGAGGCGATGTGTCTTGGAGTCCCATCCATTGAAACTGCCGACCACCGAGACGGAGCGCGCGTTGGGCGCCCAGACGCTGAAGACGGCGCCAGCCTGCTCATTGAAAGTGACGAGGTGGGCCCCCATCTTTTCGTGCATGCGGTAGTTGCTGCCCTCGTTGAAGAGGTAGAGATCCTGGTCGGTGAGGAACTGCGGGGTAGCGAGGATCGGGTCAGGGCTCATGCGTTGGGCGGAATGTGCGTGCGCCTTAGTTTACAGAAACAGCGGGGCGTACGCACTACGCATCTGAAATCCGACGGTGGCCATCTGAACCAAAGGTTCGTATCAGGGCATGCCTTCAAGGCATGCCATCTGCTGGGCCGACGGCCCGGCTTCAGCCCCTGCGAGGGAAATGCCAGCGGCTAAAGCCGGGCTCTTCATGTTCTTTGGCGGCATCGCTGAAGCGATGCCCAGATACGCGAATCCCTCGCAGCCGTGGGCAAGCGAGATTCCCTACATGCTAGACTGACTGATCCAGCCATGCCTGCTTTGCGCGTCATTCTGCTGTGGCACCAGCACCAGCCGTTCTACAAGGATCTGGTCACGGGAGAATATCGTCTACCGTGGACGCGGCTGCATGCGCTGAAAGATTACTACGGGATGGTGAAGCTGCTGGACGAGTTCCCCAACGTTCATCAGAACTTCAATCTGGTGCCGTCGCTGATGGTGCAGATTGAGGATTATGTGGCGGGGACGGCGCAGGATCCGTTTCTCACGGTAGCGGCCAAGCCGGCGAAAGATCTGACGCTCGACGAACGGCGATTTGCGCTGCAATATCTGTTTCAGGCCAATCCGCAGAATGTGATTGGGCGCTATCCGCGGTACCGGGAATTGTGGGAACGGTTTCGCGAGCATGGGGACCATCCGGAGCGGGCGGAGCGGTATTTTCAGGCGCAGGATTTTACCGATCTACAGGTGTTGTCGCAGATTGCCTGGTTCGACGAATTCTTTCTCGAAGAGAAGGACGTGGCAGCGCTGGTGGCGAAGGGGCATGGGTACTCGCTGGACGATCAGAAATTTGTGATTGGGATCGAGCGGGAGTTGATAGGCCGTGTGCTTCCGGCGCATGCCGAGGCGGCGAAAAAAGGGTCGATCGAGCTCTCGGCCACTCCGTTTTATCATCCGATTCTGCCGCTGGTATGCGATACCAGCGTGGGGGCCGTTTCGTCGCCGGGGCTGCCGCTGCCCCAGAGCCGGTATCGGCATCCCGAGGATGCGCGTGAACAGCTGGTGCGCGGACTCGACTTGCTCGAGAAGGTTTTTGGGATTCGGCCGAAGGGCGTGTGGCCGTCGGAAGGCAGCGTTTCCGAGGAAGTACTGGCCATTGCGCATAGCGTGGGTGTGAAGTGGATGGCCACGGACGAAGGCGTGCTGGGACGGAGCACGGGCACGTTCTTTGCGCGCGACGCTGCCGGGCGTCTGCCGGGAAATCAGGCAGAGCAGCTCTATAACATTCATCGCTACGAGAATGGGTCAGCGGCGATGCACCTGGTGTTTCGCGATCACACGATTTCCGATTTGATCGGGTTCGTGTATGCGGGCATGCCGCCGGCGAACGCGGCGCAGCACTTGATCGGCAACATCAAGGACGCGGCCAAGCCAGTGCTGGCCAGTGGGCGGGACGCGGTGGTATCGATCATTCTCGACGGCGAGAATGCGTGGGAGTATTACCCGAAGTCGGGGCGCGAATTTCTGCGGCGCTTCTACGACGGGCTGCAGCGCGAGCCGGGGGTGGAGGCGGTGACGATTTCCGAGGCGATTGCGCGGCACAAGGATTTCGGGAAGATGACGTCGCTGATGCCGGGGTCGTGGATCGGGGCGAATTTTAATGTCTGGATCGGAGCGCCCGAGGACAATCGCGCCTGGGATTATCTGCACCACGCCCGCGAGTTCTACGCGCAGAATGCGGCGCGGGCGACCGAGGCGCAGCGCAAGCTGGCGTTCGAAGAAATTCTGATCGCCGAGGGCAGCGACTGGAACTGGTGGTACGGGCCGGAACATCACTCGGCTAACGACCGCGATTTTGACGAACTCTACCGCAAGCATCTTTCGAACGTGTATCAGGCGCTGGGAGCGGGTCCGCCGGACTCTCTGGCGCAGCCCATCAGCGGGCCCGAGGTGCGTCCGTCGTTTGTGCGGCAGACGGCGTACATTCATCCGCGCGTGGCGGGCGACAAGGTGCGATATTTCGAGTGGATGGGCGCTGCCATTTATACCGCCGACCACCGCGCGGGTGCCATGCATGGCAAACAGTTTCTGCTGGATGCGGTGTATGCCGGCATCGATTCCACCTATGTATATGGGCGGCTGGATTTCATGGGCCACGTTCCCGATGCAGATTTCGATCTGGTGGTGAACCTGGAGTCGTGGGCCAGCGGCGAGGAGCGTCCGCGGCGCGCCTTGCGAGTGGAAGCGTCGGTGCAGGAGCGCAAGCTGGGCGCGTGGAAAGTGGAGAACGAGGAGAAGCTGAAGGCGTCGTCGACCCAGCCGGATGAACATGTCAAGTTGGCGTTGCTGCGGAATTTTGAATTCAAGTTGCCGCTGGTTTGGCTGCTGGCCACTCCGAGCGCGGGCGCGGGGGAACGGGCGTCAGTAGCAGAACATAAGTCCGGCGCGGTGGGCGTGGCCGCCACCAGTAAGGTCCGGCTGCGTTTCAGCCTGTGGCAGAACCGGTTGCCGGTGGATTCGTTGCCGCTGGAAGGATGGATCGAGCTGCAGGTGGTGAGTGAGGGGGATTTGATTTTCGCGACGTGAGGGCCAAGGCAGGCTAGGGTTTTAAAATTATGAGGTTCTCGACTTTACCCTGAAGGGCTCGATCGAAGGTCACAAACCGCATTCCCGTTACGGTGGCAAACGCTCCCAAGTATGCATCTGCCCAGTTTTTCGGGTTTGGGTGGACTTGACGAGTAAGCCCGCGCAAGACGGCTTCGACATTTGGAGGCTCTTCCAGAAACAAGATTCGGCCGTCCTTGGTCCACTGGTCGTAAGCTGCCCAGGCTTGGACTTGAGTCATGACTTCGTCGGCGCCCATGACGGCTGAGGTTGTCAGGAGGCGCAACAAACTGATCTGGGTGAATCGGCAGAAGCAGAGGCGGTCATCGGGGTCAAGCGCCTCAAACCATGCTCGGGCCAAGTCGTGGTGCTCGTGGCCTCCGTAAGTAAGGGCGACCCAGACATTCACATCAGGGAAAAGGAATGATCTCGAAAATCTTGGCATTGTCTAGTTTGAGAGATCCCGGACGTTTCGAGGGTACGATGGGAAGAGTAACGCGGCCGCGTCGAGCGCGCTCACCCCTCAGTTCCTGCTCCACCCCGCGAAGAATCAATTCTTTGACTGAGCGTCCTTCACTGGCGGCCTTACCCTTGAGTTCGCGATAAAGGGGATCCGGGATATCAACCGTGGTCCGCATAGTTACATGCTGCCATATTTATGGCTGAGTGTCAAGGTGGGCATGGGCTGAGATTTTAGAGACCGGAGCGACCTCGCTCCGGTTTTGTGTGCTGCGTGAGAGTCTTTACTTGCTGCCGCCCGCTGGAGCTGGGGCTGGAGCTGCAACTGCGGTGCCCATGGTGAGCGTACGGTTTAGTTCCAATGTCAGCTCGGTGCCGGCGGGCAGGATGGCGGAACGGTGCTTGGTCAGCCAGTGAGTGGTGGTTCCTCCTGCGCCGATGGCACCGCCGACCAGCACTCCGACCGGACCGCCGACCAAGCCTCCAATCAGCATACCGCCGGCTGCGCCCCCGCCGACTTCGAGCTGGTCGCGGCTGTCATGGCCTTGGCCTTTGAACTGGCCTTCAGAATTTACGTCGGTGCCGCGGATGTTGGTGTCGACCAGGGTCGCATCGAGGAAGTAGCGCTCGCCCGTGGGCAGAATCACAGCCTCAGCGAGGATTCCGAGCGTGGGTTTGCCGGCGATTCGGCGCGGCTCACTCAACTTGGTGATACGGCCTTCGACGGTCGCTCCCACGGGGATCAGCGTGTTGCCGTTGACCACGACTGCCTGCGTGACTTTTCCCTGGAAGGGATCGCCAACATGGTTGCTGAAAGTGGCGAGCGTGGTATCGAGCCGGACCATCAGGGCAGTCCCCGCGGGCACCGGCGAGCTGGTCTGGGCCGCGAGCGCAGCCCCCAGAAACAGCATGCCGGGTAGAACTATCCATCTCTTCATTTTCGTGGTCATGGAGGGACCTCCTGAGAATCCGAAGCGTTCTACTTACTGTAGTCCAACCCGAGAGCGGGAAACAATATGCGGTCGGGACAGGGAACCAGCGGAGATAAGGGCGAGGCGGCCGTGGCCGAAGGGACGGTGCCGAAGGCGGAAATCGGCGCGAACATATGTGTCGGGCATCACACTGTGTTCATGGCCATCCGATATAATCGTCGGTTCCCTCAGCGGCTAAAGCCGGCAATCGTTTGGAAGGACTTAACGGCGCGGCTTGAAGCCGCGCCCTTTCAAAGCGAGGTATGTAATGAGGCACACGGTCTAAGACGAGGCACGGTCCAATTTGAACGGCCTAATTTAAGACAAGGCACGGTCAAATCAGCTTTCACTTACTGACGTCGAACTACTAAATCGAATTGCTAGATCCAAGTTGCTAGATCCAAGTTTCTAGATCAAGGAAAAGGGGCTTCATCTATGTCAAATATTGCAGCAATTCATGCACGAGAAGTTCTGGACTCACGCGGCAATCCTACGGTGGAAGCGGAAGTATTTCTGGGCGACGGCTCGATGGGCCGGGCGATTGTGCCGAGCGGCGCGTCGACGGGCGAGCACGAGGCGGTCGAACTGCGCGACGGCGACGCCAACCGGTTCCAGGGCAAAGGCGTGCTCAAGGCGGTCGAGAACGTGAATGGCGAGATCGCCGAGGCCGTGGCGAACTGGGATGCGTTCGATCAGCGCGGGCTGGATGCGCGGATGATTGAACTGGACGGCACGGAGAACAAAGGGCGGTTGGGCGCGAATGCGATCCTGTCGGTTTCGATGGCGGCGGCGCGGGCCTCGGCCGTGTCGCTGGATGTGCCGCTTTATCGTTATCTGGGCGGAGCCGGCGCGAACACGCTGCCTACGCCGATGATGAACATTCTGAATGGCGGAGCACACGCCGACAATAACGTGGACTTCCAGGAATTCATGGTGATGCCGGTGGGCGCGCCCTCGTTTCATGAGGCGCTGCGCTGGGGCGTGGAAGTTTTCCATACGCTGAAGGGCGTGCTGAAGAAACGCGGCTATAACACGGCGGTCGGCGATGAGGGCGGATTTGCTCCGTCGGTGAAGTCGAACGTGGAAGCGATTGAAGTTGTGCTGGAGGCGATCTCGAAGGCCGGCTACAAGCCGGGAGAAGAAATTGCGATTGCGCTGGATCCGGCGGCCAGCGAGTTTTATCAGGACGGAAAATATGTATTCAAGAAGTCGGACAAGTCGGCCAAGAGTTCCGACGAGATGATCGCGTTCTGGGCGAAGTGGATCAAGGATTACCCCGCGATTGTGTCGCTCGAAGACGGGTTGGCCGAACAAGACTGGGACGGCTGGCAGAAACTAACCAAGGAGCTTGGCGGAAAGATTCAACTGGTCGGCGACGATATCTTTGTGACGAACATAAAGATTTTCGCCGAGGGGATTGAGAAGGGACTTGCCAACTCGATTCTGATCAAACTGAATCAGATCGGGACGGTCAGCGAGACCCTGGATGCGGTTGATCTGGGACGGCGCAACGGATATACGTCGGTGATTTTGCATCGCTCGGGCGAGACGGAGGACACATTCATCGCCGATTTTGCGGTTGCCACGGGAGCGGGGCAGATCAAGACCGGGTCAGCGTCGCGTACCGACCGCATTTCGAAGTACAACCAGTTGCTGCGGATTGAGGAGGAGCTGGCAGGGACGTCGCGGTTTCTGGGGTTGAAGGCGCTGAACTACAAAGGCTGAATGTTACGTGGCTTGGTGGACAATCGTTACGACTTATAGACCAAATTTGAGGACACGAAATGATCACTGATCTGCTGCTCACTGAATTTGACGCAGAAGCGAAAAAGACGCGGGCGCTGCTGGAGCGCGTTCCCATGAATGCCGATTTCACGCCGCATCCGAAGTCGATGCCGTTGGGTAAACTGGCTCCGCATGTGGCGGAATTAGCGGGATTCGGATACACGATCCTGACCACGCCGGAACTCGATTTCGGGACAGGGAGCCGACCGCGCATTCCATTCGAGTCGCCTGAACAACTGGTAAAGGCGTTCGACGAAGGCGCGGCGAAAGTCCGCGAGGCGCTCAAGAACACCAAAGAAGATGCTTGGACTCAAAGCTGGAAGCTGAGCTTTCAAGGCAAGCCCATCTTCGCGGGATCGCGCTTTCTGGCCTATCGGCAGATGTTCCTGAATCACCTGGTGCATCATCGCGCGCAGCTCGGGGTCTACCTGCGGTTGAATGACAAGCCGCTGCCGGCAACCTACGGCCCCTCGGCGGATGACAGGATGGGATTTTAGCGTGGATTTCAATTGACCGACACAAGTCCTTCTGGGAATGAAGGAGCATCGCCTCAGGTCCTAAAGCTCATCACTGTGGCTGCTTCGGCACGAGTAAAGCCGTGCCTTTCCCGATTTTTACTCTAGAGATGCAATTTGCTACCGAAGAATTGTCATCCTGAGGGCCGCGTTCTTTGCGGACCGAGGGACCTATGCAGTCCGCGATGGTTGCAATAGGTCCTTCGCTTCGCTCAGGATGACAAGGCGCAGTAGAAATCTGAGGCCGAACTTCGCAAGCTAGGAGCCAAAAGCTAGGAGCTAGAAGCTGATTTATGTCTCGTCCTAAACCGATAATTCTGATCATTCTCGACGGCTGGGGTTACCGAGCCGAAACCAAGGCCAACGCCATCGCGCTCGCGCGCAAGCCGACCTACGACCGGTTGCTGCGGGAGTATCCCAACACGCTGATTCACACCAGCGGGCCGTTCGTGGGGCTGCCCGAGGGGCAGATGGGCAACAGCGAAGTCGGGCATCTCAACATCGGCGCGGGGCGCATTGTGCATATGGACATCACGCGCATTGATCTGATGATCCAGAACGGGGAATTCTTTTCGCATCCCGTGCTGCTGGAGGCGATGAAGAACGCGCGCACGGGCGAGCGGCGGCTGCATTTGTTTGGGTTGCTCTCGGACGGAGGCGTGCACTCGCAGCAGGCTCATCTTTATGCGTTGCTGAGGATGGCGAAGCAGAATGGGCTGGATCGCGTTTTCGTGCATGCGTTCATGGACGGGCGCGACACGCTGCCCACCAACGGCGCGGGATATCTGGAACAGCTGCAGCAGAAAATGCGTGAGTACAACTGCGGCAAAATCGCCACCGTCAATGGCCGCTACTATGCGATGGACCGCGACCGGCGCTGGGAGCGGATTTTGAAGGCCTACAACGCGATGGTGTTGGCTGACGCGGAAGGCGGCAAGCAGGCCGACCCGGTGCACGGAATGAAGGAGTCATACAACAAAGGCGTCACCGACGAATTCGTGATCCCGTTTGTGTGTACTGACAACCGTGGGCAGGCGCTGGCCACCATTCGCGACGACGACTCGTGCATCTGTTTCAATTTTCGCGCCGACCGGGTTCGCCAGATTACGCGGGCGCTCACGCGCAACAGCGGATTGAACGACAAGGGCGGTAGCGATCTTCCAGGCGCGGCCGATCTGGATACGGCGATTCCGCGCGACCGGGTGCCGAAAAATCTGCGCTATGTCTGCATGACGCAGTACGACAAGAATTTCAGCCTGCCGGTGGTGGTCCCGGCGGAATCGATGGCGAACATTCTGGCCAACGTGATGGGCAATCAGAAGATGCGCAACCTGCGGGTGGCGGAGACGGAGAAGTACGCGCACGTCACTTATTTTTTCAATGGCGGGGTGGAGACTCCATTCCCCGGCGAAGAGCGAGTGCTGGTGCCTTCGCAAAAGGTTGCGACCTACGATCTGAAGCCGGAGATGAGCGCGGCGGGGATTGCCGATGCGGTGATCAAGGCCACCGAGGATGGAACGTTCGACGTGATGATCGTGAACTTCGCCAATGCCGACATGGTCGGGCACTCGGGCAAACTCGAACCCACGATCAAGGCGGTCGAAACCGTCGACGCCTGCCTTGCCCGCATTGAATCTGCGATTCGCGCCAAGGGCGGAGCCATGCTGATCACGGCCGATCACGGCAATGCCGAGATGATGATCGATCCGGTGAGCGGTGGTCCGCACACGGCGCACACCACCAACCCTGTGCCGTTCATTGTGGTGTCGGAGGACGCCAAGAAGTTCACGCTGAAGCCCGGAGGATCGCTGCGCGATATTTCGCCGACTCTGCTGGGGATGCTGGCGGTCGACGAGCCGCATGAGATGACGGGGAGCGACCTGAGGGTGTTCAAAGGGAAGTGAGGTCGGAAATCCTTACTCCCCGGTGGCGATGGATTGCAGCACTCGCATGTCTTTCAAGGCAACGCCATCACGATATTCAAGCAGATCGGTTTCGATACTTTCCCCTGAGGAAATGAAGACAATCGCGCCGGTTTTGCCGCCGCCGAGGTCGATGATGTTCAATAACTTTGGCTCGTCGCCCTGATATCCGGAGGTGCGGGGTTCGAGCGCGATTATATGTAGCGTTGGCTCGGGGGAAAACCACGCGCCAATAGAGTAGGAGTTATCGTCAGTGGCCTGCGCACCGGAGTACCATCCTGCAGATGCATAGTACCGGAGCCTGCCGTCAGACAGGTGGAACGCCTTGACCTCGACGAGAGGCGAAACCCGTTCGGTCGCGCGTCGCGCAGCCTCGGTCGCAAGTACCTTCATGCGGCTGGTGAGCAGGTCCGCGATCTGCGTCTGAACGTCAAACCGAACAGGCCCGGGCTCCAAATAGGCGTAGGTGCTGCCCGCCATGGGAGGTCCCTTCTCGCTGGCGTTCGGTGATTCGTGATGACGGCGTACGACGTAATAGTCGTTCTCCAAGAGTAAGTCGTCCTTGTTTAGGCTGCCCAGTGCTCCCAGAAAGGAATCATTCCCGACCCCTTCGTCGGTTTCAGCACCGACCAAGTCCGTCAAGGTAACAGTTCGAACCAAATCCCCACCGAGAAGAAGAT
>Ga0181523_10001003_pt1 | contig 31354 bp, 22 predicted proteins | sample PEATcosm2014_Bin_43_FD_119752 | JGI IMG/M metagenome (GOLD analysis project Ga0181523, IMG submission 119752) | Peatland microbial communities from MTU Mesocosm Facility, Houghton, MI, USA - PEATcosm2014_Bin05_30_metaG | ecosystem: Environmental > Terrestrial > Soil > Wetlands > Peat | place... | reverse complement strand
TCGGCCAAGGCTTCGGCCATCTCGACCGAGAGGCCGTGCAGGCTGACGTAGTCGAGGTAGCGGTTGGCGGCGAAGAGCTCGGCCGTCCGCTTCGAGGCGGCCGCGCCCATCGTCACGACGTGGAAGGCCGCGTAGTCCTTCTCACCCGAGTCGACCGACCTGAAGAAGTCGGCGATGCAGAGGTAGGGCTCCTTCCGCTGGCGGGGAAACTGAAAGCGGGTGCGCTCGGCGGTTCGCTCGTCGTCGGTGTAGATGATGAGGTCGTTGCCTTCAGAGTTGGCGGGGAAGTAGCCCCACGCCACCAACGGCACGAGGGCACCCTCCGCCTTCGCCTCGTCGAGACGCGCCCGCAGCTCGGCTCGCACGCGTTCTTTGAAGTCGGCGTCCGTCTCGCCCGCCACCGGGCGATAGCCCCACTGGTTGCGGAACAGCGCCGTCTCGTTGAGGTAGGCGACGACGTCGTCGAGGGGGATGCCCGTGGCGACGCGACTTCCCAGGAAGGGCGGCACGAAGACCTCGTTGTCCGTCTCGACCTCGGGCGATCGCGGCGGCAGCGTGGCCGGATCGACCGCGGCCAAGAGCTCGCTCTGGCGTTGCGGCAGCACGCGTCCCGACCGCTGCGTGCCGAAGGTCGGGTCGTCGACCCCGCTCTGCTTGATCTCCATCATGCGATCGAGCACGCGCAGCCCCTCGAAGGCATCCTTTCCGTAGAAGACCTTGCCGTCGTAGGTGCCGCGCAGGTCCTTCTCGACGTAGGTCCGTGTCAGGGCCGCTCCGCCCAGCACCACGGTGTAGGCCGACTTGCCGAGGCGGTTCAGCTCCTCGAGGTTCTCGCGCATGATGAGCGTGGACTTCACGAGGAGGCCGCTCATTCCGATGGCATCGGCGGCGACGTCGTCGGCTTTGGCGACCATCTCGGCGATGGGGACCTTGATGCCGAGGTTGAAGACCTCGTAGCCGTTGTTCGTGAGGATGATGTCGACGAGGTTCTTGCCGATGTCGTGGACGTCGCCCTTCACGGTGGCCAGCACGATGCGGCCGCGTCCCCCCGCCTCCACCTTCTCCATGTGCGGCTCGAGGTGAGCGACGGCCGCCTTCATGGTTTCGGCCGACTGCAGCACGAACGGGAGCTGCATCTGACCGGAGCCGAAGAGGTCTCCCACCGTCCGCATCCCCGCCAGCAGCATGTCGTTCACGATCGCAAGGGCGCTGTGGCCGGCCCCGAGCGCCTCGTCGAGCTCGTCGGTCAGCCCGTTGCGGTCGCCGTCGACGATGCGCTGCTCGAGACGACGCTCCACCGGCCACCCACTGCGGTCCTCCCGGGTGGAGGCGACGGCGCCACCCGCCCGCTCGAAGAAGTCGATCAGCTCGGCGAGCGGGTCGTAGCCCTGGCGCCGCCGGTCGTAGACGAGGTCGAGACAGAGCTCCAGCTCACGCTCGCCGATGCGGTTGAGGGGCAGGATCTTGCCGGCATGCACGATGGCGGCGTCGAGACCCGCCTCCGTGCACTCGTGCAGGAACACCGAGTTGAGGACCTGGCGGGCTGCCGGGCTGAGGCCGAACGAGACGTTGGAGAGGCCGAGGACGGTGTGCACTCCGGGCAGCTCGGCCTTGATCCGCTTGATGCCCTCGATCGTCTCGATGCCGTCCCGCCGGGACTCTTCCATACCGGTCGAGAGCGGGAGGGCGAGCGGATCGAAGAGGAGATCCTCGGGCTTGAGACCGTACCGACCGACGGCAAGGTCGTGAATCGCCTTGGCAGCGCGGAACTTCCAGTCCGCCGTGCGAGCCTGCCCGTCGGTGTCGATGCAGGTGCAGATGACCGCCGCCCCGTACTCCTTGGCAAGACTGAGGAAACGGTCGAGACGCGTCCCGGGCGCGTCTCCGTCCTCCAGGTTGACGGAGTTGAGGACGGCTCTTCCTCCGATCCACTGCAGGGCGGCTTCGACGACAGGCGGCTCGGTGGAGTCGATGACGAGCGGGATCGTCGACTGGGCGGCAAAGCGCGACGCCACCTCCGTCATGTCGCCGACGCCGTCGGCGCCGGTGTAGTCGACGCAGACGTCGATCATGTGGGCACCCTCTCGCACCTGGTCCTTGGCCATGGCGACGGTCGTCTCCCAGTCGCCCGAGAGCATGGCCTCGCGGAACCGTTTCGACCCGTTGGCGTTCGTTCGTTCGCCGATGACGAGAAACGAGAGCTCCTGATCGAAGGGAACCGCCGCGTAGAGGGAGGCGGCGCCCGGTTCGTGGACCGGGCGGCGCTTGGCCGGCGTGAGGTCCCGGCAAGCTTCGACGACGCTCGCCAGGTGCTCGGGCGTCGTGCCGCAACAGCCTCCGATGACGGTGACGCCGAGCTCGGTGACAAACGATGCCAGATGCGTCGCCAGGGCATCCGGGGTCAGGTCGTAGTGCATCTTGCCTTCGACCACGGACGGCAGCCCGGCGTTCGGCAGGGCGGAGATGGGTGTGAGCGAGTGCTCGAAGAGGTGGTGAAGGGACTCCCGCATCTCGACGGGACCCGTTGCGCAGTTCATTCCGAGGACGTCCGGACCCATCGCCTCGAGGGCGGTGAGAGCGGCACCGACCTCGGTGCCGAGAAGCATGCGGCCCGTCAGCTCGATGGTGACCTGCACCTGGAGCGGAACCTGGCGACCGACCGCCGCCATCGCCCGTCGGCACGCCTGCATGGCCGCCTTGGCCTGCAGGGTGTCATAGCTCGTTTCGATCACGAGAAGATCGGCGCCGCCGGTGAGCAAGCCGCGGGCGAGCACCTCGTAGGCGTCCCGCACCTCGTTGAAGCTGATCTGGCCGAGGGTGGGGAGCTTCGTACCGGGACCGAGTGAGCCGGCCACGAAGCGGGGCCGATCGGCCGTCGCGTACCCTCGCACCACCTCGACGGCGAGCTCGGCCGATCTCCTGGCGATCTCCTCGGCGCGGTCGCCGAGGCGGTATTCGGCAAGGACGTAGGGGAGAGCTCCGAAGGAGTTCGTCTCGACGACATCGACTCCCACCTCGAGGAACGAGCGGTGCAGGTCCCTCACGACCTCTGGACGGGTGATGCAGAGATACTCATTACATCCCTCGTATGCCTCGCCGCCGAAATCGTCTGCCCGGAGCTCGCGGCGCTGCAGATTCGTGCCGGTGGCGCCGTCGAAGATGACGACACGCTCGCGCGCGAGCTCTAGGTAGAGGGAGGAGGAGGACACCTTCCGACGGATTCTACTTGGAGCCGCCTGAGGGCCCCGACGTTCACGTCGCCTCAGGGCTCTCCAGGCGGGCTTCGACCCGCCGCTCCGACTGGGCGGCTGTCGGCACATTGCTGGGTGCGCCTCGCGCGGGATGGGCGGCCTGGGCGCTGCGTCGCCGGGCGTGCTCGAGCAGCGCCCAACTGGCGCATTCGCTCGCCAAGGCCGGATGGAAGGCCCAGCGCATCAACTGCTGCTCCACGGCGGAGCGGTCCTCCCCATAGTCGAGCAGGCTCAGGGCGAGCCGCCGGCCGTGCAGGCGGAGCCGGTCGGTCAGCACGCTCGGCCGGCTGAGGCTGGTCTCCCTGGCGTGCCGGCGCTGGAGCGACTCAGGCAGCCGCCGCAGGTGCCGCCCCGCCAGCGGCGGCAGGTAGCGCCGCACGGCGAGCGATGTCTGCCTCCAGTGAGCCATGTCGAAGTCCACGCACCGCTTGAGCGTGCGAGCAAACGGTGCGTTCGGCCCGGAGCGCTCGCCGAGGCCCAAGGCTCTCGCAAGATCCTCCTGGTCGAGCTCGAGACCTCCGGGCACATCGTCGAGATGAGTGGCAAACCTCCGGAGCAGCCACGTCGTGGAGGGCCCGAGGACCGGCAACCAGTACGTCTCGACATAGGCGGAACGCGGATCGTGGCCGACCTCGTCGACCACCGGGTCGAGCCACGCCTCGATGCGCAGCGGCGGCGGCTGTAGGTCCGGGCTGGCGTGGTCATACGGGGAGTACACCGGGGTCATGTCGCCTCCAGGAGGAAGAGGGATTCTGGGCTGGCGCCACGTGAGCTCACGGGCACCCAATATCAGGCTTTCATAGTATTTCATGATGTTCAATACCTCTTCATGCCGTCGGCGCGACTCGGTCGCAGGTTCGGGGAATGTTGAGTGAACGGGTAGGGTTTCTGAGAAGGAGCAACGAGGTACCTGATCAGGAGGCATCCAGCCGGTGGCGAGCTTCAGAGACCTGCTGAGTCAGGTCAAGCAATCGATTCGAGAGGTCGACCCCGAGGGAGCGGAGGCGGAGCGCCCCGCGGCAGTGTTCCTCGACGTGCGTGAGGCCGACGAATACGCCCAGGGAGCCATCCCGGGCGCCCTCCACATCCCACGCGGCTATGTGGAGCTGCAGATCGAGGGCCGCCTGCCGGACAAGTCGCAGCCGATCGTCGTCTACTGCGCCGGTGGCACGCGTTCCGCCCTCGCCGCCAAAGCCCTCGGCGAGCTCGGTTACACCGAGGTCGTGTCGATGGCAGGCGGGTTCAACAAATGGAAGGACGAGGGCCGTCCCTGGAGCGCCCCTCGTACCCTCGATGCCGATCAGCGCAACCGCTACCAGCGGCACCTGCTGTTGCCAGAGGTGGGCGAGTCGGGCCAGCAGCGCCTGCTCGAGTCACGAGTCCTCCTGCTCGGGGCCGGCGGGCTGGGGTCGCCGGCCGCCCTCTACCTGGCGGCCGCCGGCGTCGGAACGCTCGGCATCATCGACATGGACGTCGTCGACGCCTCCAATCTGCAGCGCCAGATCCTTCACAACCTCGACCGCATCGGCGAGCGCAAGGTGGACTCGGCCAAGAAGACCCTCACCGCCATGAACCCTGACGTCGACGTCGTCACCTACGACACGCGTCTCGGCGCCGACAACATCCTGTCGATCATCGACGGCTACGACGCCATTGTCGACGGCACCGACAACTTCCCCACGAGGTACCTCGTGAACGACGCCTCCCTGCTGAAGCGGATACCAGTCGTGCATGGGTCGATCTTCCGCTTCGAGGGACAGGTCACGGTCTTCAAGCCGTACGACGGCCCCTGCTACCGATGCCTCATCCCGGAGCCACCTCCGGCTGAGCTGGCGCCGTCGTGCGCCGAGGCCGGCGTGCTCGGTGTGCTGCCCGGCATCATCGGATCGATGCAGGCGATGGAGACCATCAAGCTGTTGCTGGATCTCGGCGACTCGCTCGCCGGCCGCCTGCTTGCCTACGACGCCCTCGAGGCGTCGTTCCGGACCTTCAAGGTCCGGCGGGACCCGGCATGCCCTGCCTGTGGTGAGAACGCAGGCCCGATCGTGATCGCCGAGTACGACGACCTGTGCATGCCTCACCCGCAGGTGGCGGCCCTTTCCTAAGGCCTGGCGGGGCGGCCGGCTGCGGGTCTGTTGGGGCCACAAGGCCTCAGGATGACAGGTGGGGGCGCGGCTCTTACGCTTGAGGCATGCCTCAGCCACCCCAGCCAGTCCACGAGGAACCGGAACGGCGTACGGACTCTGGGATCGAGGTCAGGCGCCGCTACGAGCCGGCCGACCTCGCCGGCTGGGATCCGGTGACGCAACTCGGCGAGCCCGGCCAGTTCCCCTTCACGAGGGGCGTCCAGAGCGACATGTACCGGGGCCGCCTCTGGACGATGCGCCAATACGCCGGCTTCGGGTCGGCGCAGGCTACGAACGAGCGCTTCAAGTTCCTGCTGGCTGCAGGACAGACGGGGCTGTCCTGCGCCTTCGACTTGCCGACCCAGATGGGCTTCGATTCCGATCATCCGCGGGCCGAGGGGGAAGTCGGCAAAGTCGGCGTCGCCATCGCCTCGCTGGAGGACATGCGGACGCTCTTCGGCGGAATCCCGCTCGACCAGGTGACGACGTCGATGACGATCAACGCCACGGCCGCCATCCTCCTGCTGCTCTACGAGCTCGTGGCGGAGGAGCAGGGTGTGACGGCCGACCGTATCGGCGGCACCATCCAAAACGACATCCTCAAGGAATACGTCGCACGCGGCACCTACATCTATCCGCCCCGCCCGTCGATGCGCCTCGTCACCGACATCTTCGCTTATTGCGCCGAGCACATACCCGGCTGGAACACGATCTCGATCTCTGGGTACCACATCCGTGAGGCCGGATCGACGGCCGTGCAGGAGCTGGCCTTCACACTGGCCGACGGCATCGCCTACGTCGAGGCCGCCCTCGCCGCCGGCCTCGAGGTGGATGCCTTCGCCGGCCGCCTCAGCTTCTTCTTCAACGCCCACAACAACCTCTTCGAGGAGGTCGCCAAGTTCCGGGCCGCCCGCCGGTTGTGGGCGCGACTGATGCGGGAGCGTTTTGGGGCGAAGAGCGACCGGTCGATGCGCCTGCGCTTCCACACCCAGACGGGTGGTTCGACCTTGACGGCACAGCAACCCGAGGTCAACACCGTACGCGTCGCCGTGCAGGCCCTGGGGGCCGTGCTCGGGGGAACGCAGTCGCTGCACACCAACGGCTTCGACGAGGCCCTCGGCCTGCCGACCGAGCATGCCGCCAAGCTGGCGTTGCGCACCCAGCAGGTCATCGGTTACGAGTCCGGCGTCACCGAGACGGTCGACCCGCTGGCGGGCTCCTATTACGTCGAGTGGCTGACCGACCAGGTCGAAGCCTTGGCGCTCGAGTACATCGAGCGCATCGACGAGATGGGCGGCGCCGTGGCCGCCATCGAAGCCGGTTACATGCAGGAGGAGATCGAGCAGGCCGCCTACGAGTTCGCAAAAGGCGTCGACTCGGGGGAGAAGGTCGTCGTGGGGGTGAACCGCTTCGCCGAGCCGGAGGCCACCGAGCCCGACGTCTTCCCCATCGATCCCGCCCAGCAGCAGGCACAGGTCGAGAGCGTCCGCGCCGTACGTGCGCGCCGCGCGCAGGGACAGGTCGACAGCCTCCTCGCCGAGGTCGCTGCTGCCGCCAGAGGGACGCAGAACCTGCTCGTCCCGATGCGAGCGGCCCTCAAGGCGGAGGCCACGCTCGGCGAGGTGTCCGACGTGCTGCGCGGAGCCTTCGGCGAGTACCAGCCGGCGCGTTGACGGCGGCGAGGTCGGCGCCGGCGGCGCCCGAGCCGCGCACGGGGGCACGTGTCATCGTGAAGGACCGTGACGGCTCGGTGCTGTTGTTTCGCGGTCTCGATCCCGCCGTTCCCGATGTGCAGTTCTGGTTCACCCCCGGCGGTGGCCTCGACGCAGCGGAGACCTTCGTCGAGGCGGCGGCTCGAGAGCTCAGGGAGGAGGCGGGTTTCGAGCTGCTGGTCCCCGGCCCCGTCGTGCGTGAGGACGAGGTCGAATTCGCCTTCGAGGGAGTGACGTACCGGCAGCGGCAGCGTTTCTTCGCCGTGCAGGTTCCCATCGTCGGCGCCGGCACGGACCTCGACGACCGCGGCTGGACCGACGACGAACGCCGCTCCGTCACCGGTTACCGCTGGTGGACCCTCGACGAGCTGGAGGCGACAACGGAGTCGGTCTACCCGACCGACCTGGCGGCTCTCGTTCGCCGGATCACGCAGTGGGGCTCAGCCGAGCCCATCTGAGCTCAGGCGTCGTGGCGGTAGGCCTCCGCCGTCAGGCGGCGGCGTTCCTCCGGGCTGCAGGCAAGGTCGATCACGGTCCAGGCCATGGCCGTCGCCCCGTCGAGCACGGCCTGATCGGCGACGGCACCGCCGGCGGCCGCCGTGAACTCGGGCTGGTGGTTCACGGCCGGGAAGGAGTCCAAGCCGAGCATGGGGTGGATGGCCGGGATCGACAACGAGACGTTGGCCATGTCGGTCGATCCGCTCATGGGGCGATCTCCTGGCGGCGGGAAGACCCGCCCCAGCTGCGTGGCGTTCGCCCGGTAGAGGCCGGCCATCACCTCGTCGGTGTGGAACTCGGAGTAGGTCGGTCCCTGCGGCACGATCTCGAAGGTCGACCCCGTGGCGAGCGCCCCCGCCTCGAAACACCGCCTCACCCGCGGCGACCATTCCTCCAAGGCCTTGAGCGTGCGCGCCCTCACGTAGTACTTGGCCTTGGTATGAGCGGGCACGATGTTGGGTGCCGCCCCCCCGAGGGTCACGATCCCGTGCACCTGGTCGCCGAAGTCGGCATGCTGGCGCAGGAGGCCGACGGCCACCTGGGCGACGGTGAGGGCGTCGGCGGCATTGATGCCCCGCTCGGGGAAGGCCGATGCGTGCGCCTCCTTGCCGTGGTAGACGACGTCGAAGTGCTCGACGGCGAGACAGGGCATGCGGTCGAGCTCGGCGGGCGCCGGGTGCACCATCATGGCGGCGTTCACCCCGTCGAAACCCCCCCGCTCCATCATGAGCACCTTCCCACCGCCACCTTCTTCTGCCGGCGTCCCGAGCACCCTGATCGTGATGCCGAGATCGTCGGCGATGGGGGCGAGCGCCCGTCCGGCGCCGATGGCGGCCGAGGCGATCACGTTGTGCCCACAGGCGTGCCCGATCCCGGGAAGGGCGTCGTACTCGGCGCAGATGGCGAGAACGAACGGCCCTGAGCCGGCAGAGGCGACGAAGGCGGTCGGCAAGTCGCAGACTCCCATCTCGACCGCGAGCCCGGCCTCGGCGAGCTGCTCGGCACACCAGGCCGAGGCGCTCTCCTCCTCGAAGCCCAGCTCCGGCTTGGCATGGATGCGGTGCGACAAGCCGATGAGGCTGTCCCGGTCCCTGGCGACGGCTGCGGCAGCCCGCTCCTTCAGCGCGGCAGCGGCCCCGCTCACGCGATCACCGCCACGACGTCGCCGGCGCCGAGGGCGTCTCCCACCGCCACCTTCAGCTCCTTCACGGTGCCCGCCCGATCGGTGTTGACGGGGTTCTCCATCTTCATCGCCTCGAGGACACAGATCGTCTCGCCAGCTTCCACGGTGTCTCCTTCGCTCACGAGGACCTTCACGATCGTTCCCTGCATCGGCACGGTGACCCGCCCGTCGCCGCCGGGGACGGGGGCCCCCGACGACCGCGGCCGCGAGGCGCGGCCGGCCCCTCCACCGGCGCCGGAGCCGGAGCCCAGCCCGCCGGCGGCAGCGCCCGTCTCCGGCACCCAGAGCTTGACTCGGTAGCGCCGGCCGTCGACCTCGGCATCGACCTCCCGAAGGACACGGCGTTCGCTTTCCGCTTCCGCCGGCGTCGCGGCGGCGTCGCGGGTGGGCAGCGAGGCGAAGTCGAGGCGCTCCTCCACCCATCGTGTCGAGTGGGTGGCGGCGATGAAATCGGCGTGGGCCAGGATCGCCTCGTGGGCCGGGATCGTCGTGGCGATGCCCTCGACCACCGTTTCCAGGAGCGCTCGCTGCATGCGGCGCCGAGCCGTCTCACGGTCGTCGCCCCACACGACGACCTTGGCGACGAGGTTGTCGTAGAACTGGCTGACGGTGTCGCCGGAGTCGTAGCCGGCGTCGGTGCGAACACCGAAGCCGCCCGGTGGGCGAAAGCGCGAGATGCGTCCCGGGCTCGGGAGGAACCTCCCACCGGTCGGATCCTCGGCGTTCAGGCGGCACTCGATGGCATGCCCACGGCGGCGGCTCGCGAGGTCCGCTTGCGTGAACCCGATGGGCTCGCCGGCGGCCACCCGCAGCTGCAGCGCCACGAGGTCGAGACCCGTCACGAGCTCGGTGACGGGATGCTCCACTTGGAGGCGGGTGTTCATCTCGAGGAAGTAGAAGGCGCCCCCCTCATAGAGGAACTCGACCGTGCCGGCCCCCTCGTAGGCACAGGCCTTGCAGATGCGGACGGAGGCCTCGCCCATCGCCTGCCGCACCTCGTCAGGAAACTCGGGCGCCGGCGACTCCTCGATGAGCTTTTGATGGCGGCGCTGGTAGGAGCAGTCGCGCTCGCCCAGCCAGAGGGCGTTGCCCTGCTTGTCCGCGAAGACCTGCATCTCGATGTGACGCGGCCAGCTGAGATAGCGCTCGGGGTAGACCTCCGGTCGCCCGAAGTAGGCCGTCGCTTCCCGCTGAGCCGACTCCATCGCCTCGGCGGCCTCGTCGGGGCCGTTCACGACCTTCATCCCTCGCCCGCCCCCGCCGAAGGCGGCCTTGATGGCCACCGGCCATCCGTGCTCCTCGCCGAATGCCACCACCTCGGAAGCATTGGTGAGCGGCTCGCTGCGCCCAGGCACGCCGGCGACACCGGCGGCCTCGGCGGCGATGCGGGACGAGATCTTGTCGCCCATGACCTCGATGGCCTCCGGTGGCGGCCCGATGAAGGTGCCGCCGGCGGCGGCGATGGCACGTGCGAAGGCGGCGTTCTCGGAGAAGAAGCCGTATCCGGGGTGCACGGCGTCGGCCCCGCTCCGCTCGATGGCCGACAGGATCGCCTCGGTGTTGAGGTAGCTCTCGGCTGCGGTGTGGCCGCCGAGGGAGTACGCCTCGTCCGCCAAGCGGACGTGCAGGGCGTCGCGGTCGAGCTCCGAATAGACGGCGACCGTGGCGATCCCGAGCTCTCGGCAGGTGCGAATCACGCGTACGGCGATCTCGCCCCGATTGGCGATCAACACCTTTTCGAACACGGCTCCCCTTCCTCGGCCTAAGGTCGCCTGCCGATGGCCGACGATCCGACGAAGAGGGATCTCGCTGCCCAGCAGGGCTCAGCCGAGCAGGCTACCCCCGACGCCGAGGCGTCCACGAGGCTAAGCGCCGGGATGCTGTTCCGTTCCCCGCACAGGCTGCAGGTCGTGGACTCGACGAACCGTTACGCGGCGGACCTCGCCCGTGACGGAGCGCCCGAGGGGACGACGGTTCTCGCCGAGCGCCAGACGGCCGGCAGGGGCCGTCTCGGGCGCAGGTGGGCAGATGTGGCGGGCGGCTCGGTGCTGTGCTCGGTGCTGTTTCGCCCCCAGCTGCCGCTCGGCGAGTGGCACGTCATCTCATGGCTCGTGGCCCTCGCCGCTCGTGACGCCTGCGCCGACGCCGCCGCCGTGGAGCTGACCTGCAAGTGGCCGAACGACCTGCAGGCAGGCGAGCGCAAGGTCGCCGGCTTGCTGGCCGAAGTGGTCTGGCCACCCGCCGAGGGGGCCGGCTCCGTGCCCACCACGGGCGGCCGGGGGGAAGGACCCGGCCTCGTCGTGGGCATCGGGATCAACTGCAACTGGCCGGCGGACTGGCCTCCGAGAGACGACCCGGACGCCACCGCCATCATCGCCAGCGCCACGTCCCTCGACCGTGTCGCCGGCTTGCCGGTGGACCGGGATGCCGTGGCGGACCGCTTGCTCGACCGTGTCGCCCAGCGCTACGCCGTCCTCACGAGCAGCCCGGCCGGTGCTCGGTCCATGGCGGCCGAGTACCGGCGAAACCTCTCGACGATCGGCCGCGTCGTGCGAGTCGAGCTCGCAGATGAGTCGTTCGTCGGCCGTGCTCTCGACGTCAACGACGACGGCCACCTCCTGGTGGACATCGGGGCGTGCATCCGCGCCGTCGCGGCCGGCGACGTCGTCCACCTGCGCTGACGGGCGGTGGGCCGGCCCCTCGCCGCCGGCACGAGACCGCCGCCCGCCCGACGGGGCCGCGCTGTTGCCAACCGAACGTGGCGGCGGCGTAGCCTGCGTCTCATGCGACTCCTCATCACGGGCGGCGCCGGCTTCATCGGCTCGAACTTCGCCCGCTACTGGGCGGCCCGAAGGCCGGACGACGAGCTCGTCGTGCTCGACGCCCTCACCTACGCCGGCAACCGTGCCAACCTCGCCGACCTCGAAGCCGCCGGCAAGGTCGCCTTCGTGCACGCCGACATCGCCGACGAGCCGAGCGTGGAGCACACGATCAGCGCTCACGGGATCGACACGATCGTCAACTTCGCCGCCGAGTCCCACAACAGCCTGGCGGTGCTCGATCCGCAGCGTTTCTTCAGGACGAACGTCATGGGGACGCTCGCCCTGTGCGAGGTCGCCCGCCGCCTCGAGGTGGGGCGGTTCCATCACATCTCGACGTGCGAGGTGTACGGCGATCTCGCCCTCGACAGCGACGAGGCCTTCACCGAGGAGTCGCCCTATCGACCGCGGACGCCCTACAACGCCTCCAAGGCAGCCGCTGACCACGTCGTTCGCTCCTACGGCGAGACGTTCGGCCTGCGGGCGACGATCACGAACTGCTGCAACAACTACGGCCCGTACCAGTTCCCCGAGAAAGTGATCCCGTTGTTCGCCACGAGGGCGCTCAAGGGCGAGCACTTGCCGCTGTACGCATCGACACAGAACCGCCGCGAATGGCTGCATGTCGATGACCACTGCAGCGCCATCGAGGCCGTGCTCGAGCGCGGCCGCATCGGTGAGACCTACCTCGTGGGCTCGGGTCGGGAGGCGAGCATCGAGGAGATCGCCGACATCGTGCTCGCCGCCACCGGTAAACCGGCGTCGCTCAAGACGATCGTGCCGGATCGGCCCGGCCACGATCGCCGTTACCTGCTCGACTCCACCAAGATCAGGACGGAGCTCGGATGGGAGCCCGCCGTCGGGTTCGACGAGGGTCTCGCCGCCACGATCGCCTGGTTCCGTGACAACCCGGCGTGGTGGGAGCCACTCATTGGGCGCTCGCCCGTCGTGGAGGACGCCTGGACGCAGCCAGGGACGGCTCCGGAAGGCTCCGGCATCGCCGCACCCGCCGCCCAGGCCTCGCCGGCAGGTGCGGCCTCCGCGCCGGGTGCCTGAGACAGACTTGCGAATCCTCGTCACCGGAGCCGCCGGCCAGGTTGGGTCCGAGCTCGTCGCCGAGCTCGAGCGCCGGGCTGCCGCCCGTCACCGCGGACCGTCCTGGAAAGTGGCCGCCACGACGCGGGATCAGCTCGACATCGCCTCACGCGACTCGGTACTGGCGGCCGTCGTGAGCACCGAGCCACATGTCATCATCCACCCAGCTGCCTGGACGGCCGTTGACGCCTGTGAAGGCGACCCGGACCGGGCTTTTCGTGTGAACGCCCTTGGCACCCGCCACGTCGCCGAAGCCGCCCGCATCGTCGGTGCCCACGTCTGCTACCTCTCGACCGACTACGTCTTCGACGGCACATCCGAGCGGCCCTACAACGAGTGGGACGCCCCGAACCCCATGTCGGTGTACGGCCGCTCCAAGCTGGCGGGCGAGCGCGAGCTGGCCGCCGGCGCCACCATCGTTCGGACGGCCTGGGTGGTCGGCCGCAACGGGCCGAACATGGCAAAGACCGTCCTCCGCCTCGCCGCCGAGGGCGGCGTCCTGAAGTTCGTGGACGACCAGTGTGGCTCGCCCACGCTCGCCAGCGATCTCGCCGGCAAGGTCGTCGACTTGGCCGTCTCGCGGCGGCCGGGCATCTTCCACGTCACGAACCAGGGCAGCACGAGCTGGTACGGCTTCGCCCGCGAGGTCCTCCGCCTCGCCGGCCAGGACCCTGAGCGGGTACGACCCATCGTGACGGCGGACCTCGACCCGCCCCGGCCGGCCCCGCGGCCGGCGTGCTCGGTGCTCGACAACGCCGCCCTCCGCCTCGCCGGCGAGGATCTGCTGCCGAGCTGGCAGGATGCTCTCGCCCGTCTTGTTGGTGACCTGCTCGGTGGGTGACGTCGACGCTGCCTCGTCGCACGGCGCCGGGCCGGCGTCCCACGACGCCGAGATGAACGGCGGCGGCCGTCCGGCCGCCCGTGTGGCCGCCGTCATCATCAACTACAACGCCGGCCGAGCGCTGGCGGGCTGCGTCGCCAGTCTGCAGGCAGAGGGTGTGGGCGAGATCGTCGTGGTCGACAATGCCTCCGCCGACTCCTCCATGACCGAGTTGGCAATGACGTGGCCGGCGACGAAGCCCATCCACTCCGCCCGCAACCTCGGCTACGGAGCCGGCGCCAACCTCGGCGCCCGCGCGACGACGGCCGAGTACCTGCTCGTCTGCAACCCGGACCTCGTGGCGAGCCCCGGGTCGGTCGCCTCGCTGGCGGCCGTCCTCGACGACTGCCCGAAGGTCGCCATCGTCGGACCGATGCTGCGGGAGGTGTCCGGGGTCGTCTACCCCTCGGGCCGGGAGTTCCCCGGTATGGGTGAGGCGATCGGCCACGGGTTTCTGGGTTTGTTCTGGGGCGGAAACCCCTGGACCCGCCGGTACCGGCGTATCGGCCAGGAGCAGCACCGCTCACGCGAGGCCGATTGGGTGTCCGGAGCGTTCCTCCTCGTCAGGCGGGAGGCCTTCGACGAAGTCGGCGGGTTCGACGAGCGCTACTTCATGTACGTGGAAGACGTCGACCTGTGCTGGCGGTTGCGGCAGGCCGGATGGCAGATCTGGTACGAGCCGTCGGCCGAGGTCGTGCACGAGCAAGGCCGCTCCGCATCCCGGCATCCGTACCGGATGCTGGTCTCCCATCACCGGTCGATGTGGCTCTTCGCCAGGCAGACGGCGCAAGGGCCCGAGCGGGCGATGCTGCCGCTCGTGGCGCTCGGCCTCGCCGCCCGCCTCGTCCTCGCCTGGGCGGAGCACCTGTTGAGCCCGCGATCCAGACTGCGTTCGCGGCCGGACTAAGGTTTCAGGCCGTGCCCGGTGACAACTTCAGCCGCAGGGTCGCGCGCGCCGCCGCATCGGGCGGTGGCCGGACCTATCGTGCCCAGACGCCGGTGACCTGGTATCTGGTCCTCCTCGTCATCTGCCTCCTCGGTGTCTCGCTCGTCGCCTACAGCCGCTACGAGCTGATCCACCCGCCCGTGGCAGCCACCAAGCCCGTCGTTCCGCCCACCGCCTCCAACGAATGGGAGGCCGCCGTGGCCGTGGACGTCTGCGGTCAGTTCGTGCCGTCAGCCCTGCCCGTCGACGACGTCGCCGACGACCCGCTGGCATCCATCGGCGACGGGGTCGTCCGCATCGAGCCCGGGATCTCCCCCCAGGCCGCCGAGTACGAGGGCAAGAACGCCACACTCGGTGCCTACCTGCTCATCGAGGGCGTCGGCATTTCGTCCAACCTCCTCGAGATACCGGGCAAACCGGTGCCTGTCCCGACGACGACGACCACGACGACGACCGTGGCCAAGGGCAAGAAGGCCAAGGGCACCACGACGACGTCCACGTCGAGCACGACGTCCACGTCGAGCACGACCTCCACGACCGTGGCCAAGGGCAAGAAGGCCAAGGGCACCACGACCACGACGTCCACGTCCAGCACCACGACCACGACGACGGTGCTGACGAAACCGGGACCGGCTCGTGACTACAAGAACGGCGTCACGAAGTGCGGTTCTCAGCCCGGCTACATCGAGGTGGAGACGTGGCCGTCACCGACCGCGACGAAGGGCACCGTCGTGCCGGCGTCGCAGGCCGACGGCGTCCGCCTCGCTGACGGCCAGCTGATCACGATCGCCTTTCTCCCGAAGGGGGAGGCGCTCCCGCAGCCTCCCGCCGCCGATCGGAACGCCGTGCAGTCCTTCATGATCGCGGATCCATCTGGTGTCTCGGCAGGTGCTCCGACCTCGACTTCGGCGACAACGAGCACCTCGACGAGCTCGACGTCAACGACCGTCGCCAAGAAGAAGGGAACGTCGACATCGACCTCCTCTTCGTCGACGACCTCCTCGACGTCAGCATCGACGACGTCCTCGACGTCCTAGCTTGACCGGGCAGATCGCCCTCATCCGCCGAAGCGACGCATGATGGACGTCATCGTCCTGGTCGGTGGCGAGGGCACGCGGCTGCGACCGCTCACCTACGACGTCCCCAAGCAGATGCTCCCGGTCGTCGACCGGACCCTCATCGCCCACGTGGTCGGCTGGCTCGGGCGCAACGGGCTGCACCGCGCCGTGCTGTCGCTCGGCTACCGGCCCGACGCTTTCGTCGAGGCCTTCCCCGACGGGACGATCGAGGGCGTGGAGCTCGTCTACGCCGTCGAGCCGGAGCCGCTCGATACGGCGGGCGCCGTGCGTTTCGCGGCCGAGCACGCCGGGGTGGAGGGGCGATTCGTCGTCCTCAACGGCGACGTCCTGACGGATCTCGACCTCGGCTGCCTCGTCGCCTTTCACGTCGAGCACGAGGCGGAGGCGTCCATCCACCTCACTCCGGTGGAGGATCCGTCCGCTTTCGGAGTCGTTCCCACCGATGCTGAGGGCCGCGTCATCGAGTTCGTCGAGAAGCCGCCGGCGGGAACCGCCCCCACGAATCTCATCAACGGGGGGACCTACGTGCTCGAGCGGTCCGTCCTCGACCGCATTCCGGGCGGCCGTCGCGTCTCGATCGAGCGGGAGACCTTCCCGGCCCTCGTCGAGCGGGGGCGGCTCTTTGCCATGGCCACCGACGACTACTGGCTCGACACGGGCACTCCCGCCAAGTACCTGCAGGCCCAGTTCGACATCTTGAGGGGCCTTCGAACGGCTGCCTCCTGCCCCGACGCCGAGGAGCGGGCGCCCGGCGTCTTCGTCGCCACCGGCGCCGTCGTCGAGGCGGCGCTCTCCGGTGTCGCCTACGTCGGAGCCGGCGCACGCCTCGCCGGCGGGGCCGGCGTGGCAGACTGCGTCGTCGGTGCGGGCGCCCGCGTGGCGGCGGGCGCCCGACTGGCAACCTCCTGTCTCCTACCGGGTGCCGTCGTCGGCCAGGACTGCGTGGTGACCGACAGCATCGTCGGGCCTGGCGCCGTCCTCGGGGATGGGGTGTGCCTCGACAACATGACCGTGGTACGTGGTGGCGCCGAGGTCCCGAACGGGACATCGCTGAGCGGGGCGCGGTATCCGCGATGAGCCGGATGCTCGTCACCGGGGGGGCGGGCTTCATCGGCTCGACGCTCGTCGACCGCCTCCTTGCCGAAGGACATGAGGTTGACGTCGTCGACGACCTCTCGACCGGGTCGCTGGCGAACCTGAGCGAGGCGCGCGCCTCCGGAGGAGCGTTTCGCTTCCATCAGCTCGATATCCGTGACGAGGCGCTCACCGGGCTCGTGCTGCATCGGCCTCCGGAGGTGATCTTCCACCTGGCGGCGCAGATCTCCGTTTCGGCCTCCGTCGCCCAGCCCGTCTTCGATGCCGAGGTGAACGTGCTCGGCAGCCTCCGTGTGATGGAGGCCGCCCGCGCCGCCAAGACCCGCAAGATCGTCTACGCGGCGAGCGGCGGCACCCTGTACGGCGAGGTGGATCCGGTGGACCTGCCCGTCGCCGAGCACGCCCCGCACGGGCCCATGTCGCCGTATGGCGTCTCGAAGAAAGCCGCCATCGACTACCTGGCGGCCTACCGCTCGTTGCACCACATGGAGTTCACGGCGCTGGCGCTCGCCAACGTCTACGGTCCCCGCCAGGACCCCCACGGCGAGGCCGGCGTCGTGGCCATCTTCGCCAACCTCCTCGTCGCCGGCGAACCGTGCGTCATCTTCGGCGACGGCGCCCACACGCGGGACTATGTCTTCGTCGACGACGCCGTCGATGCCTTCGCCCGCGCCGCCAAGCGAGGCGGCGGCCTCGTGCTCAACATCGGCACGGGCATCGAGACCTCCACGTCCGAGCTCTACCGACTGATGGCGGCCGCTGCCGGCACGAGCGCTGCGGCCCGGCATGCTCCCGAGCGACCCGGCGACATCAGGCGCAGCGCCCTTGACCCGGACCGCGCGGGCATCCACCTCGGCTGGAAGCCGTGGACCACGGTGGCCGAGGGTGTCGCACGCGTCATCGACGAGCACCGATCTCGTGAATGACTCCGTGAACGACCCGGTGCAGGGCGACGACCTGCGACCCGGGTGTCTCCGGCTGCGGCCCGCATGATCGCGGTGCTCTGCGGCGGCGTCGGTGCGGCCCGCTTCCTGAGCGGATTGCTCCAGGTCGTCGACGCCGCCGACGTCGTCGCCGTCGTCAACACGGGCGACGACACCGAACTGCACGGCCTGTGCATCAGCCCGGATCTCGACACGATCACCTACACGCTCTCGGGCCGTGTGAACCCGGCCACGGGTTGGGGGCTGGCCGGGGACGACTTCACGACGATGGACGCCCTCGAGGCGCTCGGCGGGCACACCTGGTTCCGTCTCGGCAACCTCGACCTGGCGACCCACCTCTACCGGACGGGCCGCCTGCGCGCCGGGGAGACGCTCTCGGCCGTGACGGCAGATCTCGCTCGTGCCTTCGGGCTCGGGCTGGCGCTGCTGCCGATGTCCGACGATCCCGTGCACACGCTCCTCACGCTCGCCGACAGCGGTGAGGAGGTCGGCTTTCAGGACTACTTCGTTCGGTTGCGGCACGCCGTGGCCGTCGAGAGCGTGCGCTTCTCGGGTGCCGATCGGGCGGTGCCGGCGCCCGGAGTGAGGGAGGCCCTCGAGACGGCCAGCACGATCGTCATCGCCCCGTCGAACCCAGTCGTGTCCATCGACCCCATCCTGTCGGTGCCGGGCGTGCGGGCGCTCCTCGCCTCACGTCGCCAGCACGTCGTCGGCATCTCGCCGATCATCGCCGGCGCCGCCCTCAAGGGTCCGGCCGACCGCCTGCTCGCTGAGCTCGGCGGTGAGGCCACCGCTGCCGGCGTGGCCCGATGGCTGCGCGATGTCTGCGGGAGCCTCGTCATCGACGAGGTGGACGCCGGTCAGGTGGCGGCGGTCGAAGCCTGCGGCATGCGCTGCGTCGTCACGGCGACCGTGATGAGCGATCCCGCCGTCTCCGCCGCCCTCGCCCGCGCCGTGCTGGGAAGCGGTGGAGGTGCCGGTGCACCGATCCCAGTTGCCGGGTAGTCCGACCGGCTGCACCGACCTGCGGCAGAATCCCGGCATGGATACCCCGCCCTCGCTCACCGTCTTGGCCGTCACCGGGCTGCCGGAGGTGACTGCGGGGGACGACCTGGCTGCCATGATCGCGGCCGCGACAGCCCTCGAGGACCGTGACGTCGTCGTCGTCACACAGAAGATCGTCTCCAAGGCGGAAGGCCGCGTTGTCGCCGTCGATCCGGAGGATGCCGAGGCACGACGTGAGCTCGCCGAAGGCGAGGCGGTCCGGGTGCTGCGACGCCGCGGTGATCTCGTCATCACCGAAACGAGCCATGGCTTCGTCTGCGCCAACTCGGGCGTGGACCTCTCGAACATGGCTGAAGGCTTCGCAGCGCTTCTCCCGGTCGATCCGGACCGGTCGGCCCGGCGCATCCGCGACGGCCTGCGTGCCCGCACCGGCCGTGAGGTCGGGGTGATCGTCACCGACACCTTCGGCCGCGCCTGGCGACGGGGCGTCACCGACGTCGCCATCGGCAGCGCCGGCTTGCGCGGCATCGTCGACCTCCGAGGGTCGGCCGACGCCATGGGTCGCACCCTCGTTGCCACGGAGGTCTGTGTCATCGACGAGATCGCCGGCGCCGCCGAGCTCGTCATGGGCAAGGCCGCCGGCGTGCCCGTTGCGCTCGTGCGCGGCGTCGACCGGTCGGTCTTCGGCCCGGGGTCGGTGCGAGAAGAGGTCGTGCGGCCCTATGCCGAGGATCTCTTTCGGTGAGCGAAGGCGCGCCGCTCGTCGTGGCGCTCGACGTCCTTCCCCTGGCGGGGCCACGTTCGGGCGTCGGCGTGTGTTGCGACCAGCTGCTGGGCGCCCTCGCCGTCCGCCCGGACATCGAGGTGCGGGCGTACGCCGTCGCTCGGCACGCGAGGAGCGAGGTGACCGGCCTTCCGGCTGGCGTACCGTTCCGGCCGGTCTCGATCCCGACGAGAGTCGCCCACACCGCCTGGCGGTACGTGGGTGTTCCCTCTGCCGAGTTCGTCGCCGGGCGCGTCTCAGTCGTTCACGGCACGAACTTCGTCGTGCCGCCCTCCCGTCGGATCGGCGCCGTCGTGACGGTGAACGACGTCACGCCGTGGCGATACCCCGAGCTGTGCGCTCCCGCCTCGCTCGCCTACCCGAGGCTCGTGCGGCGAGCGGTGCGGGCAGGCGCCCTCGTGCACACGGCATCGCACCATGTCGCCGAGGAGCTGTCCGAGCTGGTGGGGGTGCGGCTCGAAAGCGTGGCGGTGATCCCCTACGGCCTCCCGCCAACGCCGGCGCCTCTCGGGAGGGCTGCCCCGCCCGTCGAGGGGCCCTACCTGCTCGCCATCTCGACGATCGAGCCCCGCAAGGACTACCCGACGCTCGTCGAGGCCTTCGCTCAGCTCGCCACGTCACAGCCCGCCCTCCGGCTTGTCATCGCCGGAGCCGAGGGGAGGGGCAGCCCGGCGCTCGACGCGGCCGTGGCGGCAGCGCGATGCCGGGACCGTGTCGTGCGCCTCGGCTATGTGGACGACGCTGTGCGGGCCGCCCTCCTGGCGGGGGCGAGGGCACTCGCCTACCCCTCGATCTACGAGGGTTTCGGCTTCCCGCCCCTCGAAGCCATGGCAGCCGGCATCCCCGTCGTCGTCACGGCCGGCGGAGCCGTTCCGGAGATCGCCGGCGACGGCGCCCTCGTCGTGCCCGTGGGCGATGTTGTCGCCCTCGCCGGAGCGCTCGAGCAGGTGCTCTCCGACGAGGCGTTGCGGGCGGCTCTCGTCGCCCGGGGACGGATCCGGGCGGGCACGTACTCCTGGACGGCCACGGCCGACGCCATGGTCGCCCTCTACCGCGAAGCGGCGGCGGCTCACACATGACGACGCCAGAGCGCGACGCGGCCGCGCGGCGGGGTGGCTCCGCGGCCCCCCGTCTCGATGTAGCGGTCGTCGCCGAGCAGCTCCGCCGGCGCCTGCCAGGCGGGATCGGGACCTACACCATGGGATTGCTGAGCGGTCTGTCGGCCATTGCTCCGAGGCCGGACGTGACGATCGTGGCCAGCACGAACCCGCCCGACGGGGACGATCCCCTCCTCCGCTTCGGGTTTCCCGTCGAGATCGTCGGCGGTCCCCTCCTCGCCGCCGCCGGCCGCCTTCAACGGCTTCGCAGCGTCCCCGACCAGGTCGTCACGCGGCTGTGGGACCGGGGTCGGCTCCAAGTGAGCGGCCACGACCTGATACATGCCACCTCGCTGGCGGCCCCGCCGACGGGGAGCACGCCGCTCACGGTCATGATCCACGACCTCGGCTGGCGACAGGTGCCGGAGGCCTACCCACGCCGCGGCGTCGCCTGGCACGAGGCGGCGCTTCGTCGCGTCGCCCGCAGCGCCGCCGCCGTCGCCGTCCCTTCCCGGGCAGTGGCCGATGACCTCATGCGAGCCTCCGTCGAGCTGGACACCTCCCACATCGAGGTCATCCCGGAGGGGTGCGACCACCTGCCGCCACCCGACAACGACTCCGCCGGCCGTCTCCTTCGACGCCTCGGCGTCACGGGGGACTACCTGCTCACCGTCAGCACCCTGGAGCCTCGGAAGAACCTCCGCCGGCTGCTGGAGGCCTACCGCCAGCTGCGCAAGCAGCTGGCGGAGCCGTGGCCACTGCTCGTCGTCGGTCCCGCCGGCTGGGGTCCGGAGCTCGTGCCCGGCGACGGCGTCGTCATGGTGGGACGCGTCGAGGACGCCGTGCTGAGCGCCCTCTACGCCGGCGCCCGTGTCGTCGTGTACGTGCCGCTGACGGAGGGCTTCGGCCTGCCGGCCGTCGAGGCGCTCGCGGCCGGGGCGCCTTTGCTCGTCAGCTCGGCCGTCCCGAGCATCGTCGAGCACGACAGCCCGGCGGTCGTCGTGGACGCCCGCTCGACCGGCGAGCTGACGCGGGCCCTCGGGGAGCTCGCCAGCGACGACGCCCGTCGGGCCGAGCTGGCCCGCGCCGGACCGGCGAGCGTTCGCGAGCGCACGTGGCAAGCGGCCGCCCGCCGCCACCTGCACTGGTGGGCGGAGGTGGCCGGTTGACGGCGCCGATCGCCACGAGCCTGGACGTGAGCGCCATCCCGGAGCGCCCTGCCGGTGCGGGTCGCTACGTCGTCGAGCTCGTGCGGGCGCTCGAGGGCCTCGAGGGCCTCGCCCTCACGGTCGTCTGCCGTACCGGCGACGCCGCCCGTTGGCGACGCCTGGCGCCGTCCAGCCGGCTCCTCGAGGCCGTCTGGGCGCCCCGCCCCCTTCGGGTTGCCTACGAGCAGCGGCGCCTCGGCTCGGTCATCCGCCATCTCGACGATCCCCCCGTGAAGGTTCACCACGGCCCGCACTACACCTTCCCGCACGGCCTCGGTGACGTCGGCGCCGTCGTCACGGTTCACGACCTCACGTTCTTCGACCATCCGGAATGGCACGTCCCCGCCAAGGTGCCGTTCTTCCGGCGAGCGATCCGGCGAGCCGCTCGGAAGGCCGACGTCATCGTCTGCGTGAGCGACGCCACGGCCAGCCGGCTGCAGGCTCTCTTGTCACCGCGCGGCGTCGTGCTTGTGGCGCCGCATGGCGTCGACCACGCCCGGTTCCACCCACGACGGCCAGGGGGCGGGACGGACGCCGCCCTCATCGAGCAAGCCGGCTGCCCGCCGGGGCTCGAGTACATCGTGCATCTCGGGACCGCCGAACCACGCAAAGGCATCGTCCCGCTCGTCGAGGCGTTCGACGCCATCGCCGGGCGCCACCCGGGCCTCGAGCTCGTCCTGGCCGGCATCGAAGGCTGGGGGAGTGCGGAGGTGGCGGCAGCCGTGGCCGCTGCCGGCAACCGCTCGCGCATCCGGCGCCTCGGCTACGTCGACGACGAGGCCGTGCCGGCGCTGCTGCGCTCCGCCCGCCTTGTCGCCTACCCGTCCTTCGAGGAGGGTTTTGGCCTGCCGGCCCTCGAGGCCCTCGCCTGTGGCGCCCCGCTCGTCACGACCTCGGGCACCGCCATGGCCGACGTCGCCGGGTCGGCCGCCTGGACGGTCCCAGCGGGGGACGTGGCGGCCTTGGCCTCTGCGCTCGAGCGTGCCCTCTCAGCCGAAGAGCCCGAGCTCGAGCAGCGACGGGTGGAGGGGCTGCAGCGATCCGCCGCCTTCTCCTGGGCGCACACGGCGGCGGTCCACCTGGAGGCCTACGAGGTGGCGGCACGGGCTCACCGGGGTGATCGTTCCGACCACCGGTAGGGTGGGGCGGTGCGGGCATATGTGACGGGTGGGTCCGGCTTCGTCGGGGGGTGGCTGAGTGCCCACCTACGCGAGTGCGGCGACGACGTCCTCCTCACCGACGCCGAAGTCGACGTCACCGACGACGAGGCGCTCGCCTCATCGCTCATCCCGGCTGCCCCCGACGTCGTCTACCACCTGGCGGCGCTCGCCCACGTGGGCGGTTCCTGGGCCGATCCCGCCCGTACCTTTGAGGTGAACGCCCTCGGTACGTTGCGAGTGCTGCAGGCGGCCGCCCGCTGCGAAGCGCCCCCTGTCGTCCTCGTCGTCAGCTCGGCGGAGGTTTACGGCCACGCCGTCGCGGAGGAGCCGCTCACGGAGGAGGCCGAGCTGCGTCCGGTCACGCCGTATGCCGTCAGCAAGGTGGCGGCTGAGTACCTGGCGCTGCAGGCTTTTCTCGGAGGAGGCCTGCGCACCGTCCGCGTGCGACCGTTCAACCACGTCGGGGCGGGCCAGTCTCCCGAGTTCGTGGTGCCTGCGCTCGCTCAGCGCATCGCCCGCGCCGAGCGAGCAGGCGGTGGCGAGGTGCGGGTGGGCAATCTCGCCGCCTCACGGGACTTCACCGACGTGCGGGACGTCGTTCGCGCCTACCGGCTGTTGGCCGGTCACGCTCTCGGCCACCCTGGTGTCGCTGGGGAGGTCTACAACGTCGCCAGTGGCAGGGCGGTCACCATCGCCGAGGTCGCCCGCATGCTGTGCGCCATGGTGAGCGCGCCCGTCGAGCTCGTGCAGGATCCCGCCTTGTTCCGGCCTGTCGACGTGCCTGTGTTCGTCGGCGATGCCGCATCCCTCAGGGCGGCGACCGGGTGGCAGCCCGAGGTCCCCTTCGAAGCGACCGTGGCCGACATGTTCGACTACTGGCGCAAGCAGGTGGCCGCCGAAGTCTGAGTCTTGACATGGCGAGACCCGCCTCCTCCGAGGGGGATGGAGAAGGCGGGCCTCGTTCGTGCCGGCGGCGCGGCGATCCTGGCGAAGAGGGAGCCACCGGATCGCTCATGCGAACCGCCGGACGATTCCCCTCAGCCGGCGGATGCCGACCGGGTTCGGATCAGGCTGCGAGTGACGTCAGGTATCCACGCAGCTGGTCGCGGGCCTCCCTGGCCTGGTGGATGGCCGCCTGGGCACCGGCGGGCAGGCGCTCGGAGACCGGCTCGACGGTGGCGTCGAAACGCTCGATCAGCTGGCTGATCGTCTTGTCGAACTCCTTCATCGCCTTGGCGATCTCCTTGCGCAGGTCCATGATGGGCGCCTGGCCACGCTTGCTCATGTGGCCGAGCTGCTCCTGCAACGTCTCGAGCTGGCTCTGCAGCTCGTGGCGCCGCACCTGCGCCTTCTGGAATCCCAGCACGCCGAGCCCGATGGCCACGTAAGCGGCGTCCTGGGCGACCTTCGTCAGGTCGCTGGCGGTCCGCTCCACGTCGGTCCTCGTCTTGCGGAGATCGGTCTTGATACCTGGCATGGCATCTCTCTTTCTCTTTGGCAGCGGCCGCGGCCGGTGCCTCTCTGGAGGCTCAAGAGGCACGGCACCTCGGCTGGGGAGCCGCTCCTCTGTCTGCGTACTACTGTAGCACTGAACGCTAACAGTTGCAAGCACTTTGTGGCGAGTAGCGTTGGCTGCCTGATGCCGGAGGAGTACGTACCGCCGGTCGTCGCCGTCGTCGTCACCGCTGAGGCGGACGCCTGGCTGGAACAGTGCCTCGAGTCGCTCGAGCAGCAGAACTACCCCAGCCTGGACGTCCTCGTCATCGATACCGGGACCAGCGATGGCGTGACCAATCGAGTCGCTGGGGTCATGCCGAGCGCGTTCGTGCGCCGACGCCCCGACTCAGGCGGGTTCGGTGCTGCCGCCAACGACGTGCTCGTCGGCATCGAGGGCGCCAGCTTCTTCCTCTTCTGCCATGAGGACGTCGCCCTTGCCCCTGATGCCATCCGCGTCATGGTCGAGGAGGCGTTCCGCTCCAACGCCGGCATCGTGGGGCCGAAGCTCGTCGAGTGGGACGCCCCTGACCACCTCCTGCAAGTCGGCCTCGGGGTGAGCAAGTTCGGCACACCGGTGCGGCGAGTGCAGGAGGGTGAGCTCGACCAGTCGCAGCACGACGAAGTCCGCGAGGTCTTTGCCGTACCGAGCGCCTGCCTCCTGGCGCGAGTCGATCTCTTCGCGGCGGTGGGGGGATTCGACGAGGAGATGGGCGCCTGCGGCGAGGACGTCGACCTCTGCTGGCGGGCCCAGCTGGCGGGCGCCCGCGTCGTGACGGCGCCCCGGGCGCTCGTCCGGCACCGGCAGTCGACGGCAGCCGACCGGGCCGACGCCGAGGAGGAGCTGATCGTGCGGCGCCGCAACGAGCTGCGGACCGTCCTCAAGAACTACGGTTTCGCCCGCCGCTTCCTGAACGTGCTGCAACTCCTCCTGCTGACGCTCCTCGACTCCGCCACGGCGCCGCTCACTGGTCGGCGACGGCAGGCACGGGCGGGGCGCTCGGCCTGGAGGTGGAATCTCGCCCGCCGCAAGTCCGTGATGGAGGCACGCCGCCGGCTCCGAGAGGTACGTCAGGTGAGCGACGGCGTCATCACGAGCCGGATGGCGCCCCGAAGCCGTCCCCACCGTCCGACCCAGCAGCCGGCACACGGCGAGTCGCCAGGCCCCGGCCGCGCTGCCGGCTTCCGGCGGGACGTCCGCAGGCCGGCGAGCGAGGGCCGCCCCGGCCGCGGCGAGCGCTCTCTCGAGGTCGACCGGTTGACGGAGTGGATCGTGCGCCTCCAGCACGGCGAGGTTCCCGTCGCGCAGGTCGTGGCCGCCGTCGTCATCGGTCTCGTCGTGCTGCTCGGGATTCGGGGCCTGCTCTTCGGTCGCCTTCCCGTCGTCGGCGACCTCGTGCCGGGCCCGAGTGCGCTCCACCTCGTCCGCCAATGGCTGACGGGCCGGAGCGATCCTGGCTGGCGGTCGACTCAGGTGGCACCGACCGCCTACGGGCTCATCGGCATCCTCGGCACCATCCTCGGCAACAGCTCGGCCCTCGCCCTCAAGGTGGTGTTCGTGAGCGGCCTCGTCGTGGGGACGATCGGCACGTCGAGGCTCGTGCGTGATTTCGGGTCCTCACGTGCCCGTGTCGTCGCCGCCGTGGCCTTCGCCGGCTCACCGCTCGTCTGGAACGGGCTCGCCCGCGGCGATCTCGAGGCCTCCGTCGCCCTCGCCGGTCTGCCCTTCGTGCTCGGGCGCCTGGCGCGTGCGAGCGGGTTGCGACCCTTCGTGCCCGCTCATGGCGCCAAGAGCCGGGGGTGGAGCCTGCGGGATCTCGCCGCCGAGATCGCCCCGCTCGGCCTCCTCCTGGCGGTCATGGGTGCGCTCGCCCCTCCGGTCGTGCTCGACGTCGGCGTCGTGATTCTGGCATCGCTCCTCGCCTCGGTCGCCGTCGGAGGAGCCCGCTCCCTGCTGCGCAGCGCCGTCGTGGGAACCGGCGGGGTGGTGGTGGCTTTCCTGTGCTGCCTGCCATGGTCGGTCACATGGCTCCAGAGCGGGGCGCGCTGGAGCCTGTTCGCCGGCGCCGTACCGCCAGCAGGCGGAGGGTTGCGCCCTGCCGACCTGCTGCGCGGGCACACCGGGCCGATCGGCGGCTGGTGGGGGGCGGCCGGCCTCGTGGTGCTGGCGGCCTTCGCCTTCCTGTGGGCACGCGGCCCGCGCCTCGCCTGGGCGACCCGCTGGTGGATCTGCGCCCTGGCGTCGGTCGTGCTCGCCTGGGTCGGGAACGAAGGATGGCTCGGTGCCGGCGGGGGCAGGGCTGAGGTGCTCGTGGCGCCGGCGGCCGTCGCCTTGGCGGCGTGCTGCGGCATCGGTGCTGCCGCCTTCGAGCTCGACTTGAAGCGGCACCGCTTCGGCTGGCGGCAGATCACGGGCGTGCTGGCGGTCGGCTGTTTCGTGATCGGGCTCCTGCCGGTCCTCGGGGTCGTCTTCGGCGGTCGTGCCGACATGCCCGGGGTCGGATTCGAAGAAACCGCCTCCGAGTTCACGACATCGGCGCCGCCCGGCTCGCGCGTGCTGTGGATCGGGGATCCCCGCGCCTTGCCCGGTTCGGCCTTCCAGAGCGGCTACGGCACGGCTGCGTTCGTGACGACGAGCGGGCTTCCCTCCCTGGCGACGCTCTGGCCAACGGCCGCCCCCGGCCCGGCGAACGCCGTCATCACGGACGTCACCTTTGCCATGGCCGGCAAGACGTTGCAGCTTGGAGCCCTGCTGGCGCCGGCGGGGATCCGTTTCGTGGTCGTGCCGACGGCGGCCGTCCCGACGCTGATCGGGGTACAGACGCCGGCAGCGGCGCCTCCAGCGACCGGCCTCCTCCGAGCCCTCGAGGCGCAGACTGACTTGCGTCAGCTGCCCAACGAGGCAGGCGTCCTCGTCTGGTCGAATGCCGCCTGGGTGCCCGCCGACGGCACCGGCACCCTGCTGCCAGCCGGCACTCGCGCAAGCGGGGCACTGGGCGCCGTCGGGGTTGCTGGCGGCCTGCTCGTCGTCGTCCTCTGCATCGCCGAAGGGCTGCGCCGGCGGCGGGCGCCGCGGCGCCGCGCCGGAGGCGTCGCCGGGCCCCGTACCAGGGCAGCCGAAGCGCCGCCGGTCGAAGGAGACGGCGCCGCAGCCGCCTCGGCGTCGCCTGCGGCACCTCTTCGAGGCGGGGCTACCGTGCCGGGCGGGTCCGACCCCGGCGCAACCGCCGGCGAGCCGGGCGGGCCGGCCGCGCCCGACGCGTCCGACGCCAGCCCGGGAGCAGGAGACGCCGGTGTGTCGATCGACGAGCAGCCTGCTGCCGCAGCAGCCTCGTTGTCGGCAGCTGAGGAAGGCCGCCCCTCATGACGGTCAGCAGCCAGCGCCGCACCGGCACGCCCCGCTCCCGCCGGCGCGAGTCCGACCGGGCCGAGGCGAGACTGCGCCTGCGCGCCGGGTTCGTCGTGGCTGCCCTCTTGGCCGGCACGCTCGTCGCCGGTGGCGCCCTGCACGCCCGCCCGCCCCGATCGGCCGCCGTGCTGCAGGCCGGTCAACTTCCCGTCGTCGACCTCGCCTCGTCGGCGGCTGTGGAGTGGCAGTGCCCTGGACCGCTTCCGGCCGGCGCTTCCGCCCTTCACTCGTCCGTGATCGTCGCCAACCCGGGAGACCAGCCGGCCGAGGTCGAAGCACAGGTCGTGGCCGTGAGCGCCGGCTTCGCGAACGCCTCGTCGCTCCCGTCCTACACGACCCGCCTCTCGGTTGCGCCGCACAGCCAGGGAATCGTCCCGCTGCGGACGACCGGCCCCCTCCAGCACGACGCCGTCAGCGTCCTCTCCATGACCGGGTCCGTCGCCGTCTTCGAATCGGTCGCAGCTGTGGCGGCCCACACCCACGTCCGTCGCCATGTGCCCTCTGTCCCGCCGATGGCCCCGGAGCAGTCGCCCTGCGCCACGAGCCCGACGTCGAGCTCGTACCTCGCTGCTGGTTCGACGACCGGGCGCTCCGACGTCGTGCTGTCCCTCTTCAACCCCACGGCCACCCAGGCGGTGGCGGCGGTGGAGGTATCGACCGGATCGGCTGTCGTCTCGCCGCCGCCGCTGCAGGGCCTCATCATCAAGCCCTACTCGCTGCAGGTCTTCGATCTCGCACGGTCAGTCGTGCAGCAGGGGATCCTCGCCGTCACCGAGACGACGTCCGTCGGGCGTCTCGTCCTCGGGGCGTCGGAGACACTGGCGGCGGACGCCACGGCCAACATCGCCATCAGCGGCCAAGCCCTCCTCATCGGTGTCGCCACCCCACAGGACACCTGGGTGATGCCCGCAGGGCTCGCACAACCCGGCCGCTCGGTCAGCATGAGTGTCTACGATCCGGGGAGACGGCCCGCCACCGTCACGATCTCGTGCGCCGTGGCCGGCCATTCACTCGTCGAGATCACGGACACGGTAAGTGCCGGCGGGGTACGCGAGATCCTGCTTCCCTTTCCCGCCGCGACGTCGTCGGCGTCGAAGAGCAAGGCACCCTCGTTGCCCGTGGACGGCCCGATCGTCGTTCGGACGGCACAGGGTGTCGGCGTCGTGGTGGCCCGCGTCGCCACCCGGCGGGTGAGCGCCCATGCTGAAACGGTGGCTCTCTCCGTCGGCACGGCCAACCCGGCCGACGACTGGCTCCTGCCTGCCTCCTCGCCACCGGCGACGGCACAGACGCCGGGGATCGCCGGTGGCATCGTCGTCTCGAACCCCAGCCCGTCGGGTGTTCAGGTCGAGGTACTGCAACTGACGACTGCCGGCGCCTCGGGTCCATCGCAGGTCGCGACCGTGACGGTCGCCCCCGACAGCAGCGCCACCGTGAAGTTCCGCCTCCTTGCCCCGGCGGGCGGGCCGTCGTTCGCCGGCCTGGAGGTGCGGGCCAGCTCCACGGTCGTGGTGGAGCAGGACTTCTTCGCCGTGGCCGGGACGTCGGGACCTGCTCTTGACGTGCCGGCGCCGGTGCAGGGGATCCCGGTCACCCGCTGAGGCGCCTTCCCCTGAGGCGCCGCCACGGTACGGCCGGCGTCTCAGCTAACCCGGCCGGTGGGTTCAGGGCCCCGGTTCAGTCATTCCACTCCGGCGGGACGCGTGGACCCTCCGGGGACAGCGAGGCGGCGCTCGGCGGGGCGGCCGGCGAGGACATCCCGAGGGGGGACGGCTCGCCTCCGCCGACGAGCGAGGTGGCAAAGCGTGCCGAGTCCGGGACGTCGTCACCGGGAGGAAGCTCGTGCACGGGTCGGCCGTAAGCCTCGTCGACCAAGCGGGCGATCTCGCGCCCGTCGATCGTCTCGTGCTCGAGCAGGGCGTTCGCGACCGAGTCGAGCCCGCCACGGTGGTCGCTCAGCACCTGCTCGGCGCGTAGCTCCTGTGCCCGCAGGATCCGCTCGATCTCCTCGTCGACGACGCGGCTCGTGTCCTCCGAGTAGTCCCGCGTGTGCATGAGGTCCTCGCCGAGAAACACCGTCCCCTGCGAGCCCCACGCCATCGGGCCGATCCGGTCGGACATGCCCCACTCGCGCACCATCTTGCGCGCGAGCTCGGTGTTGCGCTGCAGGTCGTCACTGGCGCCGGTCGACAGGCCGTCGTAGACGAGCTTCTCGGCAACACGGCCGCCCATGCGGACGGCGAGCGAGTCCTCGATGTACTCACGCGGGTAGATGTGGCGCTCCTCGGCCGGGAGTTGTTGGGTGACGCCGAGCGCCATGCCCGTCGGGATGATGCTGACCTTGAGGAGCGGGTCGGCATGCGGCAGCACGTAGGCGAGGACGGCGTGCCCTCCCTCGTGGTAGGCGACCCGTTCCTTCTCGTCCGGCGAGAGGGCCATCGACTCGCGGGGCATCCCCATGAGGACGCGGTCGCGGGCGGCGTCGAAGTCACGCATCTGGATCCACTGGCTCCCGCGCCGCACGGCGTGCAGCGCCGCCTCGTTCACGAGGTTGGCGAGCTCGGCTCCGCTCATGCCCGGTGTACCGCGGGCCACGATCGAGAGGTCGACGTCGTCGCTGATGCGCTTGTCCCGGCAGTGCACCTGCAGGATGGGGAGCCGCTCGTCGAGGTCGGGGAGCGGGACGACGATCTGGCGGTCGAAACGACCAGGGCGCAACAGGGCCGGGTCGAGGATATCGGGGCGGTTCGTGGCCGCCATGATGACGACGCCCTCGGTGGGGTCGAAACCGTCCATCTCGTTCAACATCTGGTTGAGCGTCTGCTCACGCTCGTCGTGACCGCCGCCGAGACCGGCGCCACGCTTACGCCCGATCGAGTCGATCTCGTCCACGAAGATGATGGCGGGCGCCTGCTTGCGGGCCGTCTGGAACAAGTCGCGCACGCGGCTTGCGCCGACGCCGACGAACATCTCCATGAAGTCCGAACCACTCACCGACAAGAAGGGCACGCCTGCCTCACCGGCCACGGCGCGTGCCAGGAGCGTCTTGCCGGTGCCCGGTGGGCCGACGAGCAAGACGCCCTTCGGCACCCGAGCGCCGATATCTCGAAACCGTGCCGATGATTTCAGGAAGTCGACGACCTCGCTGATCTCCTGCTTGACGCCGGCATACCCTGCGACGTCGTTGAAGGTGGTACGAGGCCGCTCCGTCGTGTACACCTTCGCCCGGGAACGACCGATCGACATGATGCCGGTCATCTGGCCCTGCGCCCGCCGGCTCATCCAGATGAAGAACGCCACCAGCAACACGACCGGGATCATCCACTCGAGGAGGAGGTCGACGATGCTGCTTGACGGGCTCGAGTACGTCAGCGTGACGTCGTCGAGCGCAAGCTTGGCCACGATGGCATTCGGCAGGCCCGAGCCCGGGCCCGTCGTGCTGTAGGCCGTACCGCCCTTCAAGTTCCCGGAGATGGCGGCGTTCGTGTTGTTGTAGTTGGCGGTCAGCACCTTGTTGGCGTTCACGTCGCTCACCCATGCCGAGTAATTGATCGGCTTGGCGGTGCTGC
>Ga0181523_10001001_pt1 | contig 31384 bp, 25 predicted proteins | sample PEATcosm2014_Bin_43_FD_119752 | JGI IMG/M metagenome (GOLD analysis project Ga0181523, IMG submission 119752) | Peatland microbial communities from MTU Mesocosm Facility, Houghton, MI, USA - PEATcosm2014_Bin05_30_metaG | ecosystem: Environmental > Terrestrial > Soil > Wetlands > Peat | place... | reverse complement strand
CACTGAGGCTGCTGGCAACCTGCTGGTCAACGTCGGTGCCAGCACCTACACGGTCGCGATCACGGCGAGCGAATCGTTGTCCTCGATCGAAAGCGCGATCAATGGCACCTCCGGCCTCGGCTCCAGCGGTGCAGTGACCGCAAGCGACGACGGCAGCGGCCACCTGGTGCTGACCGGCAACACCAACACCACCGCGTTCACCGTCGTGGCCAATGCGGAGTCTGCGGCTCTCGGCGTCACCACCAGTGCCACGGCCAGCAACGCCGTCGCGCCGGTCTCGGCCACGCGCACCACGCTGCAGGGCAACTACAACAGCATCCTGACGCAGATCAACCAGCTCGCCGGTGACTCGTCCTACAACGGCGTCAACCTGCTCGCTGGCGATAACCTGCAGGTGCTGTTCAACGAGAACGGCACCAGCTCGCTGAACATCCAGGGCGTGAACTTCGATTCGACCGGTCTCGGCTTGGCGACGATCTCCGGCACCGGGTTCCTCGACAACAACAACATTACGACCACGGAAACGGCGATCAACGCCGCGATCACCGCCGTGCGCGCCCAGACCGAGACGTTCGGCACGAACTCCTCGACGATCTCGACCCGTCAGACGTTCGAGCAGAACATGATCAACACCCTGCAGACCGGCGCCAGCAACCTCGTGCTAGCCGACCAGAACCAGGAAAGCGCCAACCTGCTGACCGAGCAGACACAACAGCAGCTGGAAATCTCGGCGCTGTCGATCGCCAACCAGGCGAACCAGTCGGTCCTGAAGTTGTTCCCGTAATATGTTCTGGAAGAGGCCTGCGGTGAAGGCGGCGGGGCGAAAACCCCGCCGCCTTCATTACTATACGTTCCGGTTCGAAAGCGGATATGGCGGCATTGATTTGTGATTTCTTATACTTTCCCAAAAGCGGAGATTGGCTCCAGACGACGCCGTGGCACGTCCTGCCACCGCTGTGCGGTCGTGCCCGGTTAGCGCGAAGCCGGCCGCAGCTGCTGCTCCCGTCGGGCAAAATCACCCGTGAATGCGGACTCGAGGCCATCACGCGCTCGTCGGCACGTCGGTCGAGCACATCATGGTTTTTGTATTTCTCTAACCACTGGATTTTGGTGGCAAGCTGATTACGTTGGTCAGCGCCAGCCGCAATGCTCATTACGAATCCACCCTCAAGCACGTGCGCGACGACACCCGTGAGCTCTCCGACGCGATCGATGTGAGCAATGATCCGTTCGCCCACGCTTACGCTGACAGGTGAAGCAAGAGCGACCGCACCCGGAGACAGATAGACTGCACGACAATCGAAGACGCGTCGCTCGCCACGCGCGTCGCGCCGTTCCGACGACGAAAATCGTGCCGGAATACTGACAATGATGCGAACGTCTTCTTGACGCTCGACAAATATGACGTCACCAAAATCCACGTGCTCCAGCGACATGACCTTCGCTCCGAAGCGGCCAATTTTCCGCAAGATACAGCTTGGGAGTTGATTTCTTTTTAACTGGATTGCAGCGTAAAGCGCTGCACTCATTAGCAGTTCTTAAACCCACATGCACCGCGATCTTGGAGCGCCACCCAAGCGGACATTTAGGAGATACCAGTAAAACGCCCGGAAAATCTCATCTGGGCGGAAGCAGACGTGGAAGTCGCGTCCGAGCCCTTGCTCATTTGTGGGGATTGGGTCGAAGCCACGATCTGTTGTCGCTCAGGCATGAGCGCCGTCCTTGTTGCAAGCACGGCCTCGATCTTGGCCTTTAGCGTTTGCGCATCGAAAGGCTTGACAATGTAGATGTGTGCGCCTGCCTTTTTCGCCGCGATCACGCTTTCAGAATTAGATTCTCCGATTACGATGTACGGGATTCGCTTGAGGCCCGGATCACCTCGCACTTCTCGCAGGAGTTCATTTCCAGTCATCGGCTCCAAGTACCATTCCGAAATTACGAGTCCATAGCGTTTGACGCGCATCTTGGCGAGAGCGTCGGCTCCATTGATTGCGTCGTCAACATCGACGAATCCCACTTGCCGCAACAGAGTTCGGATGATGTGGGTCGTCGCGCCGTGGTCGTCAACCACAAGGACGGGCATAAACGGATCGAGTGCCATACTCGGTTATTGGCGCATGATGAGCACACTAATCCGTGTCGCTCGGGAACCGAGGTGGGACGCTCCAAGGCGACCCCTGCCACAATCGCCGGCGATGATACGATCATGGGTTCAACAATCGGTAAATCTAATATCAAGTTATGTTGCAGCGCACAAACGACATGTAAGGGCGCAAGTCAGATTCGCCCCATGATCCGTCTCCGAGCTAAACGAGCCGCACCATCGCAAATGGCATAAGTGGGATTTTTACCGGGCTAAAATCCGTTGCCCTGCTTCCGGGATACTGAGCGGCGGTAGCTAGTAACGGTGCGGGCAATGCGGTCAACTCGCTAATTCAATCTGCCAAGCACCGCGCCGCGGCGACGGCATAGATGCGCCGTTGGCTCAGCATGTGGGCGGTGAATGACAGCGCGTCGAACAACGACACGATGGCGCGGTCGCGGACATTGAGGCCGCCCGCATAGGCGCCGAAGGCCGGCATGACCATCCGCTTGCCGTCCGAGGCAAAGCAGCGCCGGCTCACGGCGCGGCCGCGGCGCGCGATCCGCGCCTGCGGATGCAGGTGGCCGGCGATTTCGCCATCGCACGGATGCGGCGACGGCTCGTGACGAAACGTCAGCGGGCCGAGCGCCAAAATCTCGGCAAACCGGCCGCCGATATTATCGGCCGGATCGGGATCGTGGTTGCCGGCGAGCCACAGCCAATCGCGGCCGCGTTGCAATGATTTGAGTCCGGCGCGGCTGATGTCGCTCATGCGCGCCGGTCCGCCGCCGTCATGGAAACTGTCGCCCAGCGCGATAACGAGATGCGGCGCATAGCGCTCGATGAGCATGGCGAGCCGCGCCAAGGTCGCGGCCGTGTCATAGGGCGGCAACAACACGCCGCGCGCGGCAAAGGCCGAGCCTTTTTCCAGATGCAGATCGGCGACGACGAGCAGGCGTTCTTCCGGCCAATACAGCGCGCCGGCGCAATCGGCTACCAGCGCCGCGCCGGCGACGGCAATGTCCTGACCTCCCCCTGCGAGGGGGAGGACGGCGGGCGCAGCCCGCCGGGTGGGGGTCAGTGCCCTCACTGCATCGCCTCCTTCACCAACTCGTCCTCGGCCTCGGCCAAAAGCGTATCAGCCGCTTCGCCGTAGACCGCCTCGCGGCCGATCTCCAGCATCACCGGGACCGCGAGCGGCGAGACGTGGTCGAGCGCTTTATGGACGATTCGGCCCTTGATGCGCGAGAGCATATCGCCGAGACGGCGCACGTCGAGGAGACCGGTGGCGGCGTCGGCCCGCGCCGCGCGCAGCAGCATGTGATCGGGCTGGTGGCTGCGCAGCACGTCGTAGACGAGGTCGGTCGAGATCGTGACCTGGCGGCGGGATTTTTCCTCGCCCGGAAAACGCCGTTCGATCAGGCCGGCGATGATCGCACAGTTGCGAAACGTGCGCTTCATCAGCGCCGATTCGGCGAGCCAGGCTTCGAGATCGTCGCCGAGCATGTCCTCGTCGAACAAAGCGGCCAGCGAAAGCTCGCCGCGCGCAAGCCATGCCGCGACGTCGCCGAGACCCCAGACCGCAAGCGCATATTCGTTGGCGACGAATCCCATCGGCTTGAGTCGCGCGCGCTCAAGCCGCCGCGTCAGCAGCATGCCCAGCGTTTGATGCGCCAGCCGCCCTTCAAACGGATAGCAGACGAGGTAGTATTTGTTGGCGCGCGGAAAGGTTTCGACCAACAATTCGCGCTGGCCCGGCATCTGCGAGCGCCATTGCTGGATTTCCAGCCACTCGCGCACCTGGCCGGGCAGCGCCCGCCATTCCTGCGGATGCGAGATGATGCCGCGCACGCGCTCGGCGAGATAAGTCGACAACGGAAATTTGCCGCCTTCATAGGCCGGCACCTTCGGATCCTCAGACGCTGCCCGCGAGACATAGACTTCGTCCTCGACGATTGCCTCGTATTGCAGGATTTCCCCGGCGAACACGAAGGTATCGCCGGGCACCATGGTCTCGACGAAATATTCCTCGACCTCGCCGAGAAGCCGGCCGCCGCGCGGAATCATTTTCGAAGCGCGCGAGCGCACCAGGCGAACTTTCAGCATGTCGGCTTCGACGATGGTGCCGACATTGAGCCGGTAGCGTTGCGCGACCCAAGGATTGGCGATGCGCCAGCGGCCGTCCTTGCCTTGGCGGATGCGGGCGAAGCGCTCATAGGCTTTGAGCGCATAGCCGCCGGTGGCGACGAAATCGACCGCGGCATCGAAGTCAGCGCGCGTGAGCGCGGCATAAGGTGCCGCCGACGTCACTTCGGCGTAAAGCTCGTCGCTCAGGAACGGCGCGCCGCAGGCGCAGCCGAGCACGTGCTGGGCCAGCACGTCGAGCGCGCCGATGCGCGAGGCCGGCGTGTCTTGCGCATTTTCGGCGATGGCGTCGAGGGCGGCACGGCATTCCAGCACCTCGAAGCGGTTGGCCGGCACCAGCACGCCTTTGGACGGCTCGTCCATGCGGTGATTGGCGCGGCCGATGCGTTGCAGCATGCGCGAGGCGCCCTTCGGCGCGCCGATATTGATGACCAGATCGACGTCGCCCCAGTCGACGCCGAGATCCAACGACGACGTGCAGACCACGGCGCGCAGGCGGCCGCTCGTCATGGCGCCTTCAACCTTGCGCCGCTGCGCCACGTCGAGCGAGCCGTGATGCAACGCGATGGCGAGATTGTCGTCGTTGATATGCCAAAGGTCCTGGAAAATGCCTTCGGCCTGGCTGCGGGTATTGACGAACACGAGCGTCGTGCGGTGCGCCTTGATGAGCTGATAAACCTCACCCAGGGCATAGCGCGCCGAATGGCCGGCCCACGGCACGCGCTCGCTTGAGTCCAGCATGGCGACATCGGGCGCGGCGCCGGGTTCGGCGACGATGAGGTCGGCAAGGGCCGATCCGCCGCGCTGCGGCACCATGAAACGGCACAGATCGTCGGGCTCGGCCACGGTCGCCGACAGGCCGATGCTGGTGAGATTTGGCGCCAGGCGAAACAGCCGCGCTAGGCCGAGCGAGAGCAGATCGCCGCGTTTCGAGGTCACCAGCGCGTGCAGCTCATCGAGGATCACGCGCTTGAGCGAACCAAACAAATACGGCGCGTCGGCAGAGGCCAGCAACAGCGCCAGCTGCTCCGGCGTGGTGAGCAAAATCTCCGGCGGATCGCGGCGCTGGCGCTGGCGCTTCGAGCTCGGCGTATCGCCGGTGCGCGTCTCGATGCGGATCGGCAGCCCCATCTCGGCGATCGGCGTTTCCAGATTGCGCGCGATATCGACCGCAAGCGCCTTCAACGGCGAAATGTAAAGCGTATGCAGTCCGCCCTCGCGGCGCACGCTGCGGCCGATGGAAATGAGCTTTCTCTTCTCCCCTCCCCCTTGTGGGGAGGGGTCGGGGGTGGGGGTCGGGATGTTGGGCGCAAGCGTGGACGCATGCGCGTCACCTCTCGACCCCCCACTCCCACCCTCCCCCACAAGGGGAGAGGGAGCCGCTCGCGCAAGCGGCGAGGATCGAGACTTCGATTCAGCTCCGCTCAGCTCCACCAGGCTCGGCAAAAATCCCGCCAAGGTCTTGCCGCCACCGGTCGGCGCGATCAGCAGCACCGAGCGGCCGGCCTGGGCTTTTGCCAACAGCTCCAACTGGTGCGTGCGCGGCGTCCAGCCGCGGCTGGCGAACCAGCGGGTAAAAGGCTCCGGCAGGATGTTCAGACGTTCGAGGACGGTCACTCGCCAGAAGTAGCGAGCCGAGGCATCGTGGTCGAGGGCTGCGCCACCGCGACAAGGCTGTCGACCGGCACGCCCTTTTCGCTGCGCACCGCGGCTTTGGCGAGATGCGCCGGCGCGAGGCCGGCTGCGTCAAGCACGCGGCGCACATAGTCCTCGCCATGGGCATAGCGCAGCGTCGGCAACAATTTTACGCCGCCGCCATGGGTCTCGACCGTAAAGGCGAGCAGGCCACCAGGGGCGAGGATGCGCGCAATGCCGTCGATGATCGGCGCGAGATCGTTCACATAGACAAAGACATCGGCGACCAGGACGAGGTGATAGTTTCCCTTGTCGCCAGCTTCGTCCGCCAAAAAATCCGCGAGGTCCGCAGTCACGAGCCGATCGTAAAGGCCCTTGGTCGACGCTTGCGCGATCATGGCGGGCGAAAGATCGACGCCGACCAGCCAGTCGACGTATGGCCGGAACGCGGCGCCACCGAGGCCGGTGCCGCAGCCGAGGTCCAGCATGGAGCCGAAGCGCATCTTCCGGCCGACCGCGCGCGTGACGGTTTCGACCGCATCGTGCAACAGCGCCGGGCCGCGATAATTCAGGCGCTCCGTGAGCGCCGTGTCGTAACGGGCGGCATATTGGTCGAACAGCCGGCGGACGTACGTTTCAGTCATTGCCGGGGTGGCTTCGCCGGCGCCAAGCCGCGCCAGCTGCAGCCGTGCGCCGTGATAGTCCTCGGGATCGGCATCGCGCGCTTGCTCGAACGCGGCAATGGCGCCGTCACGGTCGCCGAGCTGGTCGCGGATGGCGCCGAGCGCGAACCAGGCCGTGGCAAAGCGCGGCACAAGCTCGACCGTCTGCACCAGAATGTCGGCGGCGCCAGCCATGTCGCCCTGGGCGACATGATCGAGCGCCCATTTGTAGCGCCGGTCGGCGATCAGGTCGCCGGAGGAGACAAAGAGCGGGCCGGTATCCGTCATCGGGCGATGCTCGCGTGGCGCAGCGAAATGACTATTTATGACTCGCGATGCGACCTGAAGACATATTGGTGCCGACGCCGGCCGGCGTCTGCTGCAAATTGGGCGGCTTCCATGTCGACCCGACGCGGCCGGTCGAACGGGCCCTGATCACGCACGCCCATTCGGACCATTCCCGCGCCGGCCACGGCGCCGTGCTGGCGACGCAGGAGACGCTGGACCTGATGCGGCTGCGCTACGGCGAGAATTTTGCCGGCACGACGCAGGCGGCGGCCTATGGCGAAAGCATTGGTCTCGGCGGCGTGACAGTAACGTTCCATCCCGCCGGCCACGTGCTTGGCTCGGCGCAGATCGCCGTCGAGGCCAACGGTATGCGCGTGGTCGCCTCTGGCGACTATAAAAACGTCGCCGATCCGACCTGCGCCCCGTTCGAGCTGGTGCCGTGCGACGTGTTCATCACCGAGGCGACGTTCGCACTGCCGGTGTTCCGCCACGGCGAGCCCGGCGGCGAGATCGCAAAACTCCTGCGCTCGGTCGCGCTGTTTCCCGAGCGGGCGCACCTGGTCGGCGCCTATTCGCTCGGCAAGGCGCAGCGTGTGATCGCGCTGCTGCGCCGGGCCGGTTACGACGCGCCGATCTATCTGCATGGCGCCATGGAGAAGATCACGCGCTACTACGAAAGCCGCGGCATCGCGCTCGGCGAATTGCGGCTGGTCAGCGGCGCCACCAAGCAAAACCTCGCCGGCACCATTACCATCTGCCCGCCGTCGGCCTTGAACGATCTGTGGACGCGCCGGTTCCCCGATCCGCTGGCTGCCTTTGCCTCGGGGTGGACGCGGGTGCGCGCACGGGCGCGGCAGCAGGGCGTGTCGCTGCCGCTGGTCATTTCCGATCACGCCGACTGGGATGGCCTCACCGCCACTATCTCCGCCACCGGCGCGGGCGAGATCTGGGTTACCCATGGCCAGGAGGACGCGCTGGTGCACTGGTGCGTCACGCGCGGGCTGAAAGCACGCCCGCTCGACATCGTCGGCTATGGCGACGAGGACAACGAGCCGGCGAACAGCGAGGCGGAGGCATGAACCGCTTCGCCGAGCTTTTGGATCGCCTCGCCTACGAGCCGGCGCGCAACAACAAGCTGCGGCTGATCACCGATTATTTTCGCTCGACGCCCGATCCCGAGCGCGGCTGGGCGCTCGCCGCGCTCACGGGTGCGCTGAGCTTCCCGCACGCCAAGGCCGGTCTCATTCGCAGCCTGATCGCCGAGCGCACCGACCCGGTGCTGTTCGAGCTGTCCTACGATTATGTCGGCGATCTTTCAGAAACCGTCGCGCTGATGTGGCCGACTTCTTCGCCCTTTCCCGCAGGCGGGGAAGGGAAATGCGAAGAACTGTCGCTCACCGCGGTCATCCAAACGCTGTCCACATTCGGCAAGGCGCAACTGCCGAAGCAGTTGGCGCGCTGGCTCGATGCGCTCGACGAGACCGGGCGCTGGGCGTTGATCAAGCTGGTCACCGGCGGCTTGCGCATCGGCGTCTCGGCGCGGCTCGCCAAGACCGCGGTCGCGGCGCTCTCTGGCACCGACGCGCAAGACATCGAATTGCTGTGGCCGGGGCTGACGCCGCCCTATCTCGACCTGTTCGCCTGGCTCGAAGGCCGCGCGGAAAAACCGGCGAGCAACGACCCGGCGCAGTTCCGGCCGCCGATGCTGGCGCACGCGCTCGACGATGCCGATCTTGCCGGGCTCGAGGCGGGCGACTTCATGGCGGAATGGAAATGGGACGGCATTCGCATCCAGGCGGTCGCCGCCCGACACGATGACACAACAATCGCTCGGCTCTATTCGCGCACCGGCGAGGACATTTCCAAAAGCTTTCCCGATCTCCTCGACGCGCTGCACCTGCCCGGCGCCATCGACGGCGAATTGCTGATCATGCGCGATCGCCGGGTGCAGTCGTTCAACGTGCTGCAACAACGGCTCAATCGCAAAACCGTCACGCCGAAGCTGATCGCGGAATTCCCCGCCCATCTGCGCGCCTACGATCTGCTCGCCGACGGCGGCGAGGATTTGCGCGAGCGGCCCTTCATCGAGCGGCGTGCCCGGCTGGAAAGCTTCGTCGCGCGGCTCAACGATGAGCGCATCGATCTCTCTCCCCTCGTCCCATTCGCGAGCTGGGACGAACTCACCGCGGCGCGAAAGAATCCGGCCGCCGCCGGCGCCGGCGAGGACTCCGCAGCGGTCGAAGGCGTCATGCTCAAGCGGCGCGATGCGCTCTACCTGCCGGGCCGACCGAAAGGCCCGTGGTGGAAATGGAAGCGCGACCCCTTCATCATCGATGCGGTCCTGATGTATGCCCAGCGCGGCCACGGCAAGCGCTCGTCATATTATTCGGACTACACGTTCGGCGTCTGGACACGCAGCGACGGTGGCGACGAGTTGGTGCCGGTTGGCAAGGCCTATTTCGGCTTCACCGACGAGGAACTGTTGCAGATCGACCGTTTCGTTCGCCGCAACACCACCGACCGCTTCGGCCCGGTGCGCGAGGTGGTGCATGAACCCGACCAGGGCCTGGTGCTCGAAGTCGCGTTCGAGGGGCTGCAACGCTCGACCCGGCACAAATCCGGGCTGGCGATGCGCTTCCCGCGCATCAACCGGCTGCGCTGGGACAAGCCGCCCGGCGAGGCCGACCGCCTGGAGCGGCTGGAGACCATGATCGCGCGGATCGAGGAAGGGTGCGTCGCGTGAGCGCATCCCACGCGCGGCACGCTGCTCCGCCGGCAAAGCTCCGCCCTGGCCGCCTCCGCGATCTCGATGCGCTGGTCGCGCTCGAAAACGCCGTCTTCACCACCGACATCCTGACGCGGCGGAGCTTTCGCCACTTTCTTACCTCGCCGAAGAGCTCGCTGATCGTTGCCGAGGACAGCGGCAAGCTCGCCGGCTACGCGCTGGTGCTTTATCCGGCGCACTCGAAACTCGCCCGGCTTTATTCCATCGCGGTTGCCCCGCATGTCACGAGCCGCGGCATCGGCCCCTTGCTGCTTGCCGAGGCGGAAGCGGCGGCCGCGCGCCGACGGCGCCGCGCCATGCGGCTCGAAGTCCACGAGCACAATGCCCGCGCCATCGGTCGCTACGAAAAGTCGGGCTACCGGCTGTTCGGCCGGCTCCATCGCTACTATGACGACGGCGGCGACGCGCTGCGCTTCGAGAAGCCGCTCGGCGGAACCAAAATCCCCGCCTGACTGTGACAGCCGAATCGGTTTAGACGGTGGACATCGTCACCGGTGCTGTCGCCAACGGATTTGAATCCGGTTATGACGAATCGTGCCGTGCCTGATTTCGAACGCATGATCGGCCTTATTTTGCACAACGCTGTCGACTGGGGGACCAGCCCATGACCGGCTGGGTCATCCTTGTCGACCAAGGCCGCGACCTGCCCAACGCCGAGACCCCGCACAAGGTCATCTCCACGGGCGAATATCTGGCGCGGCCGCGTCTGTTCGACATGGGGCGGCCGAAAATCGTCAACCTCGCCCGCTCCTACGCCTACCAGTCCAAGGGCTATTACGCCTCGCTGCTCGCCGAGGCGCGCGGCCACCGCGTGGTGCCGACCGTCGAGACCATGCTGGAACTGCGTGAGCAAAAGCTCTACGAGCACGCGTTGCCGGATCTCGAGGACGAGCTCAACCGCTGCGCCCGCCGCGCAGAATTCCAGCCCGAGGGCGAGTTCAAGCTCCTGGTCTGTTTCGGCATCGCCCGCGACCTGCGCTTCGAGCCGTTCGGCCGCCTCTTGTTCGACTGGTTCCGCTGCCCGGCGCTGGAAGTCATCGTCGAGCCGGGCGCCCGGCTGTCGATCGACCGCATCCGCCCGCGCGCCATTACCCGGCTCGCCAATGGCGAAGGGGAGTTCTTCCGCGAGTCGCTGAACAATCACACCAAGCGGGAATGGCGCGACCCCAAGGCGCGCTCGGTCGCCAAATACGATCTGGCGGTGCTATACGACCCGAACGAGAACGAGAAGACCGCGCCGTCGTCGCCGAGCTCGATCAAGCACTTCGCGCGCATCGCCGAGAAGCTGTCGGTCGATGTCGAGCCGATCACCAAGCGCCAGCTCGCCGAGCTTGCCGAATACGACGGCCTGTTCATCCGCGAGACCACTTCGATCGACAATCACACCTACCGCTTCGCCCGCCGCGCCTGGCAGGAAGGCATGCCGGTCATCGACGATCCGATCTCGATGATCCGCTGCACCAACAAAGTGTTCCTGATGGAGCTGTTGCAGGGGAATCAGGTGCCGACGCCGCCGACCGTGATCCTCGCCGAGGATACCGACCTGACCAAGGTGGTTGACGAGCTCGGCCTGCCGCTGGTGGTCAAGATCCCGGACGGCTCGTTCTCGCGCGGCGTGCACAAGATCGAATCGCCGGCGGCGCTCAAGCGCATCTGCGAGGAACTGTTCGAAGAGACCGATCTCCTCCTGGCGCAAAAATTCCTGCCGACCGATTTCGATTGGCGGGTCGGCGTGCTGGCCGGCGAGCCGCTGTTCGTCTGCCAATACCGCATGGCGCGCGGCCATTGGCAGGTGGTGAAGTACAAGGCCGACGGCTCGTCCCATGAAGGCGGCTTCCGCGCCTTCGATCTCGCCCAGGCGCCAAACGAAGTGATCGACATCGCGGTGCGCGCGGCACGGCCGATCGGCGACGGTTTTTACGGCGTCGACCTCAAGCAGACCGACAACGGCATCGTCGTCATGGAAGTCAACGACAACCCGAACCTCGAACATGGCATCGAGGACGTCGTCGGCAAGGACGAGATTTGGACGCGCCTGCTCAAGTGGTTCATCGATCGCTTTGAGCAGTAGACCTTGTGTCCCGGATGCGGTGCAGCACGAAGTGGTGCACCGCTGATCCGGGACCGTCGCAGGCTCGGAGTTTGTGACGATCCCGGGTCTGCAGCGCATCACTACGCTGCGCTTCGTGCTGCGCAGCGCCCGGGAAACCGGCTCAGGATGCCGCCTTCGTCACCTGATCCAGCGGCCAGCGCGCCCGAGGCGCGACATCGAGCGGATCGGTGAGACCGAGAGCAAGGCGCTCGGCGCCGGCCCAGGCGATCATGGCGCCGTTGTCGGTGCACAGGGCCGGCGGCGGCGCCACCAGCGTGGTGCCGACCTCGAAGGCGACGCGGTGCAAGACTTTGCGGATCGCCTGATTGGCCGCAACGCCGCCGGCGCAAACCAGAGCGGTCGGCGTGCCGAGGCGATCGCGGAACATGCGCATTCCGGCGCGCAGCCGGTCCATCACCACGTCGACCACCGCTTGCTGGAACGAGGCGCACAGATCGGCCACGTCCTGGTCGCTCAGCGGCGCGATCTTCTCGGCCTCAAGCCGCAGCGCCGTCTTCAGTCCGGACAGCGAAAAATTGGCATCGTGACGCCCAAGCATTGGCCGCGGCAGCGCGAACCGCTTGGCATCGCCGCGGGCGGCCTCTTTCTCGACCAAAGGCCCGCCCGGATAGCCGAGGCCGAGCAGCTTTGCGGTCTTGTCGAAAGCCTCGCCGATCGCATCATCCACCGTGCCGCCAAAGCGCAGATAATCGCCAACGCCGCGCACCGCGAGGATTTGGGTGTGGCCGCCGGAGGCGAGAAACAGACAATAGGGAAACGGCGTCGCGTCGGTGAGCCGCGCGGTGAGCGCATGCGCCTCCAGGTGATTGACCGCGATCAGCGGCTTGTCGTGGGCAAGCGCGATGGCCTTCGCCGTGGTCAGGCCGACGATGACGCCGCCGATCAGGCCGGGCCCGGCGGCGGCGGCGATGCCGTCGAGTGCCTCAAACGACATCTGCGCTTCGGCCATGGCCTTGGCGATGATGGCATCGAGCGCCTCGACATGGGCGCGCGCCGCGATCTCCGGCACTACGCCGCCGAATTCGGCGTGTTCGCTCACTTGTGAAAGAACAATATTGGACAGAATCCGCCCTTTGCCGTCCTCGGTCCGTTCGACCACGGCCGCGGCGGTCTCGTCGCACGTCGTCTCGATGCCGAGGATGACCATTTCTATATTATAAGGCTGCCAACATCTGGGCGCGGCCTAGCACCTGAAGGGCTCATGGCACAATCCTCGACCCCCGTTTTGCGTATCGGTTCGCGCGGCTCGCCGCTGGCGCTGGTGCAGGCGCGCGAGGTGCAAAACCGCCTCGCCGCGGCCTGCGGCCTCGATGCCGCGCGGATCGAGATCAAAATCATCCGCACCACCGGCGACGTCGTTCAGGACCGGCCGCTCAACGACCTCGGCGGCAAGGGGCTCTTCACCAAGGAAATCGAAGAGGCGCTGCTCGGCGGCACCATCGACCTCGCGGTGCATTCGTCGAAGGATATGACCACGGTGCTGCCGCCTGGTCTCGTGCTGTCAGCGTTTTTGCCGCGCGAGGATGCGCGCGACGCCTTCATCAGCGCTAAGGCCAAAACCTTGCGTGATCTGCCGCGCGGCGCGGCGGTCGGTACGGCATCGCTGCGGCGGCAGGCTTTGGTCAAGCGGCTGCGGCCGGATCTTGCCATCGTGCCGCTGCGCGGCAACGTCGAGACACGTTTGCGCAAGATCGAAGCCGGCGAGGCCGATGCAACGCTGCTCGCGGTCGCCGGCTTGAAGCGGCTCGGGCTACTCGACGCCGCGGCGGCATTGCTCGACGTCGACGAATTCCTCCCGGCCGTCGGCCAAGGCGCGATCGGCATCGAGACCCGCACTGACGACACCGCGACCCGCGCGCTGGTCGCCAAGATCGACGACGCCGATACCGCGACCGCGGTGACCGCCGAGCGCGCTTTCCTCGCCGTGCTCGACGGCTCCTGCCGCACGCCGATCGGCGGCCACGCGCGGATTAACAACGGCATCATCCGTTTCCACGGCATGATCGTAAAACCCGACGGCAGCGCGGCGTTCGAGGTTTCGCGCGAGGGTTCCCGTGCCCAGGCGGCGGAGCTCGGCGCCGATGCCGGCCGCGAGCTTAAAGCGCGCGGCGGCGCCGATTTCTTCGTGCGGGATTAAAAAAAGTGAGGCTTTTGCTTACGCGCCCCGAGCCCGACGCGCAGCGGACCGCCGCCGCGCTACGCGCGCAAGGCCACGACGTGATCATCGCGCCGCTGCTGCGCATCGCGCCGGTCGCCGATGCGGAAATCGGCGCCGGGCCTTGGGCCGCGATTTTGATCACCAGTTCCAACGCCGCGAGTGCCGTCGTGGCGCACGCGCGCGCCGCGGAATTGCTCGCGCTGCCGGTCTTCGCCGTCGGCGGGCGCAGCGCCGACGCCATGGCCGCGGCCGGCTTCGCCGACGTGACCTCCGCCGATGGCAATGTGAGCGACCTGGCGCGCCTCGTCGCCGCGCGGCTGCACCCGGCAGCCCCGCTCCTATACCTTGCTGGAGAAGACCGCTCCGGCGATCTTGCCGGCGACCTGCGCGCCCGCGGCTTTGCCGTCGAGACCGCGATCATCTATCGCGCCGTCGCCGCCTCAAACCTGCCACCGGCCGCAGCGGAGGCGCTGGCCGGCGGCATCGACGGCGTGCTGCACTTCTCGCGCCGCAGCGCCGAGGTTTTTGTCGATGCGGCGCGGGCCGCAGGCGTGCTCGAAAGCGCGCTGCAAGCTGTCCATTTCTGCCTGTCGACGCGGATCGCGGAGCCGCTGGCCCGGGCCGGCGCCGCCGACATTCGCGTCGCCGAGCGTCCAAACGAAGCCGTATTACTCGCGCTTATTGACGCGGCCTGATCTGTTGCCGCCATCCTTGGCCCGTACTATGCCGTGGCGGCCGGCCTTGCCCGATCGGCCGATCTGGCGGCACACGCCTAAGTTACTGCTTGGGGACTGCATGAGCGAGCCAGACAGCACACCGCTGCGACGACCGCCGACCATCGACCTGACGGCGACGGAAGTCGAAGCGGAAAAGCCCCCTACGGTGCAGGAACCGGCAAAGGATCCGGCCGCCGACAGCGCGGCGTCCGACGGTCCAGCGGGCCAACAAACGGCCGAAGCTGCTCCCGGCCGGCCGCGTTCGCGCATCAAAACGACTGTCGCCGGAACTGCCGCGGGCGTAATTGCGGTCGTGGCGATCGGCGCCGGGCTTTGGTTCGGTGGTTACGTGCCGCCGGGCCTGCTGCCGGCGTCACCAAGTCCGCCGCCGACGGACACCTCGGCGATTGCCGACATCTCGGCGCGGCTGAACAAAATCGAAGGCGCTATTGCGACCCAAAAGCCATCTGCGCCACCGCAGCCCGACCCGGCGCTGGTCTCCCGTCTGGCAGCCGCCGAAGCCGCGACGAAATCGCTCAGCGATTCACTCGCCGCTCTGACGCACCGCGTCGATGACGCTGCGGCGGCGGCGCAAAATGCCCTCGCCCAGGCCAAGAGCGCCTCGACCGCGGCCGACGCGGCGACGAGCGCCGGGCAGTCCGGCGTGACGCGCAGCGATCTCGATGCGCTGGCGGCCCGCATCGCGCCACTCGAAAGCACCGTGAAGACGCTTGCCGATGACATCAAGCACGAGACCGCGACTGCCGACGACCGCGCGGCGCGGCTGGCGGTCGCCGCCGAGGCATTGCGCGCCGTAGTCGAACGGGGCATGCCGTATCAAGCCGAGCTCGCCGCGGTGAAATCGCTCGGCGCCGACTCGAGCGCGACGGCACCGCTTGAAGCTTTCGCCGAAACCGGTGTGCCCAGAGCCGCGGCGCAGGCGCACGAGCTTGCAAGCCTTATGCCGGCCCTGCAGCAGGCGGCCGAGCCGGCGGCGAGCAACAATTCCTTTCTCGGCCGGCTCGAGAACAACGCACGGCGCCTCGTCGAGATCACGCCGGTCGATGCGCCGCCGGGCGACGATCCAGCCTCGGTGGTGACGCGGATCAGCGTCGATGCGGCGCATGCCGACATTGCCGCGGCGCTTGCCGATATCGCCAAATTGCCGGACGCGGCAAAGCCGGTTGTCGCGGCGTGGGTCGAGAAAGCGCAGGCGCGCGATGCCGCCATCGCGGCGAGCCGAAAATTTGCCGCCGACGCGCTCGCGGCGCTCAGCAAGCCGAACCCGCAATGATCCGCATCGTTTTCTTTCTCATTGTCGTCGGAGTGCTGGCACTCGGCGCTGCCTGGCTCGCCGACCGGCCGGGCGACTTGATCGTCACCTGGCAGGGCATTCGCATGAAAACGTCGCCGCTGGTGATGGCTGCGGCGCTGCTGGTCGCGGTGGCGGTGCTGGTCTTCGTCTGGAGCATCGTTCGCGCCATCGTGCGTTCGCCGGCCGTGCTGGCCAGGCGGCGGCGCGAGCGCCGCGGCGCGCGGGCCTACGCGGCGATCTCCGACGGTTTGATCGCGGTCGGCTCGGGCGATATCGACGCCGCACTCAAACTTTCGGCCGATGCCAATCGTCTCGCGCCGGGCGAGCCGCTGACCCTGCTCCTGAGCGCGCAGGCGGCCCAGCTCTCCGGCGACCGCGACGGCGCCGAGCGTGCATTTCGCGCCATGGCAGGCCGCGCCGACACCAAAGCGCTCGGCCTGCATGGCCTGTTCATCGAAGCGCACCGCCGCGACGATCACGAAAGCGCACGCGCCCACGCCGAGGAAGCCGCGGCCACCGCACCGACGCTGGGCTGGGCCGGCCGGGCGGTGTTGGAAGCGCGCTGCAAGGAAGGCGATTGGTCCAGTGCGCTAGCGCTCTTGGAACGCCATCGCGGCGCGCTCGACAAAGCGAGCTACCGCCGCCAGCGCGCGGTGTTGCTGACCGCACGCGCGCTCGCCACCGAGGATTCCGACCGCGACGCCGCCAAGAACGACGCGCTCGAAGCGGTCAAGCTGGCGCCGACTTTGGTGCCGGCGGTGGCGCTGGCCGCCCGGCTCCTCGCCCAAGGCGGCTACTTGCGCAAGGCCAACCGCATCATCGACACCGCCTGGCGCGCCAACCCACATCCGGAATTGGCGCAAAGTTTTGCCGAGCTGCGCTCAGGCGAGTCCGCGCGCGATCGTTTGAAGCGGATCGACGCATTGGCAAAGCGCGCGCCCGGCAATGTCGAGGGGGCGCTCGCCGTCGCCCGCGCCGCCATCGATGCCCGCGAATTCGCCCGCGCCCGCTCAGCGCTGGCGCCGTATCTCGACGCGCCGAGCAAACGCGTCGCGCTGTTGATGGCCGCGCTGGAGCGCGCGGAAGGCGACGAAGGCCGCGCCCGCGAATGGCTGGGGCGCGCGCTGCACGCCGCGCCCGATCCGGCATGGACTGCCGACGGCTACGTCTCCGACCGCTGGCTGCCGCTGTCGCCCGTCACCGGCCGGATCGACGCCTTCGAATGGCGGGTGCCGCTCACCGGAATGACGAGCACGGCGCCTGTGATCGAGTCGGAGCCTGTCTTGGTCGCGCCGGCCAAGCCCACGGCCGAGCCCACCGCGAATGAGCCGCGCGACCGCGACCACGCACTACCTCTTCCGGCGCATGACGCCGCGCCAGCGCCGCTGCAGGCGCAGCCGGCAAGGCCGAAGTCCGACCCAGTGATCCCCCTGGTCCACGCCCCCGACGATCCCGGGCCCGGAGCCGAGATTGTCGAAGAGACCGAACCCGAGCCGGACGCAAAACCCAGCGGCTGGCGGAAAATCTTCGAGTGAATTTTGCCGGGGCGACTTGCCAAAGCACGCGCATAAGTGCACTATATTGCATGAAGTATAATGCACTTATGCGGACGGCTCGTGGTCAATTCGACACCAAATCCGGCTGAAAAGCCCGCATTATCAATCCCTACCGCCTCCGAAGCCGCATTCCTCGCCGCGATCGGGAGCGAGGTGCGGCGCAACCGCGCCAAGCGCGGCATGACGCGGCGACAATTGGCGCAAGCGTCGCAGACGTCCGAGCGTTACCTGGCGCAGATCGAAAGCGGCGTCGGCAATCCTTCTGTCAGCGTGCTGCGCGCCATCGCGCAGGCGCTCGATCTGCCGTGTTCCGCGCTGCTGCCGGAAGCCGGCGCGCGCACCGCGGCGCTCGGCGCCATTCTCGATCTGTTGGCGCAAGTGCCGGAGGGCGAATTGCCGGCGCTCGCTAGTGACATCGAGACTCGCTTGGCGCGACCGGGCAGCGCCGACCGCGCGCGGCGCATCGCGCTGGTCGGACTGCGCGGCGCCGGCAAGTCGACGCTTGGCCGCATGCTGGCGCAGCATCTGGGCTGGCCGTTCATCGAGCTCGACCGGCTGGTCGAGGAGGATTACGGCGCCAGCATTCCCGATCTCATCGAGATGGCCGGCACGGCGACGTTCCGCCGCCATGAGCGCAGCGCGCTCGACCGCATCATCACCACGCACGACGCGGCGATCATCACCACCGCCGGCGGCATCGTGTCGAACCCGGAAACCTACGCGCTGCTGCTTCGGCGCACCCACACGATCTGGATCAAGGCGCGACCGGAAGATCACATGAGCCGCGTCATGGCCCAGGGCGATTTCCGCCCCATGGCGCAAAACCGCGCCGCCATGGCCGACCTCGTCGCCATCCTTGAGGCGCGACGCACCGACTATTCCCGCGCCGAAGCCGAGATCGACACCTCGGGCGAGGCGATAGAGCAAAGTTTCGCCAAGCTGTTGCAGACCGTGACGGTGTTGCTGGAAGGCAAGTCGTGACGCTCGCCGACGAAGGCTTTCTCGAGCTTGAGCCGCTGCGGCTCGAATACCGCATGATCGGCCCGTGGCCCGACGCCCCCGACGCAGCCGCGCCGACCATCGTCATGCTGCACGAGGGCCTCGGCTCGGTCGGCCTGTGGGGAAGTTTTCCCGACGCCGTCGCTGAGGCGACTGGCGCCGGCGTGTTCGTCTATTCGCGCGCCGGCTACGGCAAATCGCGCCCGGGACCGATGCCGCGTTCGATCTCGTTCATGCACGAGGAAGCCTGCACGGTGCTGCCGCGCGTGCTCGACGCAATCGGCTTTCAGCGCGGCCTCCTGCTCGGCCACAGCGACGGCGCTTCGATCGCGACCATCTATGCCGGTTCCGTGCAGGATCATCGCGTGCGCGGCTTGGTACTCATGGCGCCGCATTTTTTCATCGAGGACATGGGCATCGCCGAGATCGAGCGCGCCCGCGACGCGTTCATTGCCGGCCCGCTGCGCGAAAAGCTCAAGCGCTGGCACGCCGACGTCGATTGCGCGTTCCGCTCCTGGAGCGAGCCGTGGCTGGATCCGGATTTCCGCAAGTGGGACATCACCGAGGCGCTCGGCTACATCCGCGTGCCGATCCTGGTGGTGCAGGGCGAGGACGATCAATACGGCACGCTCAAACAGGTCGAGGCGGCGCAGCAGGAATGCTTCTGCCCGGTCGAGGCCGCGGTGCTGCCGAAGGTGCGCCACGCGCCGTTCCGCGAAGCGCCCGAACTTACGCTCAAGATCGTCGTTGACTTCATCAACCGGCTGTTTCGCGACCACCACGAGGGCGAAAAGCGGGCCGATTCAGGGGTTGCCGCGATATGAATTATAGTGCATATTAACTGGATAGCTGCACTATAGTACATATTGCCGTTGCCGAGTGAGGCAGAGATGGCTGAATCTGCAACTGCGCGTCCGCTGTCGAACGGCAAGACGCGGATCGATTTCCAGACCGAGCCGGCGCGCTACCGCCATTGGCGGCTCAAGATCGACGGCGATGTCGCAACGCTGCTGATGGACGTCGACGAGAAGGGCGCGTTGTTCGAAGGCTACGAGCTGAAGCTCAACTCATACGATCTCGGCGTCGATATCGAACTGGCCGACGCCATCGAGCGGCTGCGCTTCGAGCATCCGCAAGTGCGCGTCGTGGTGCTGCGCTCGGCCAAGCCGCGGGTTTTTTGCGCCGGCGCCAATATCCGCATGCTGGCCGGCGCCACGCACGCCCACAAGGTCAACTTCTGCAAGTTCACCAACGAGACCCGCAACGGCATCGAGGATCTGAGCGAGCATTCCGGGCTCAAATCCATCTGCGCCATCAACGGCACCGCGGCCGGCGGCGGCTATGAGCTGGCGCTCGCCACCGACCACATCATGCTGGTGGACGACGGCTCGGCCTCGGTATCGCTGCCGGAATTGCCGCTGCTCGCGGTGCTGCCCGGCACCGGCGGGCTGACCCGCGTCTCCGACAAGCGCAAAGTGCGCCGCGACCATGCCGACGTGTTCTGCACCACCGAAGAAGGCGTCAAAGGCAAGCGCGCGGTCGAATGGCGGCTGGTCGACGACGTAGTGCCGGGCTCGAAATTCGACGACGCGGTCATGGCGCGCGCCAAGGAATTCGCCGCAAAGTCGCCGCGCAACGGCACCGGCAAGGGCATCACGCTTGCGCCGCTGACGCGCACGTTCGCCGCCGACAGCGTCGAATACGGCTCGCTCGCGGTCGAGTTCAACCGCGCGGAGCGCATCGCCACCATTACGCTGCGCGGACCTTCGGCGCCGCCGCCGGCCTCCGCCGACGCCATGGTGGCGCTGGGCCCAAATTTTTGGCCGCTCCAGCTCGCCCGCGAGCTTGACGATGCGATCCTCAACATCCGGCTCAACGAGCTCGAGGTCGCCGCAATCGTCTTCAAATCCTCCGGTGAGCCGGCGCAAGTCCTCGCCTACGATCATTTCCTCGATGCCAGCAAGCAGCACTGGCTGGCGCGAGAAATCCGCCATCTGTGGAAGCGCGTGCTCAAGAGGATCGATCTCACGTCGCGCTCGCTGGTCACTTTGATCGAGCCGGGCTCATGCTTTGCCGGCACGCTCGCTGAGCTCGCTTTTGCAAGCGATCGTTCGTACATGCTGATCGGTGGCCGCGAGGGTGACAACAAGCCGCCGGCGACGCTGGCGCTGACCGACATAAATTTCGGCGCCTATCCGATGTCGAACGGGCTGACGCGGCTCGGCTGCCGCTTCCTCGGTAACCCCTCCGACGTCGACGCCGCCAAAGCCGAGCGCGAAAAGATGCTCGACGCCGAGGCCGCGGAGCGGCTCGGCCTCGTCACCTTCGCGCTCGACGACATCGACTGGGACGATGAAGTGCGCGTGTTCCTGGAAGAGCGCGCCAGCTTCTCGCCCGACAGTCTTACCGGCCTCGAAGCCAATCTGCGCTTCGCCGGACCGGAGACCATGGAATCGAAAATCTTCGCCCGGCTGACCGCGTGGCAGAACTGGATCTTCCAGCGCCCCAACGCGATCGGCGAGGAAGGCGCGCTCAAGCGCTACGGCACCGGCCAGAAGCCGGTGTTCGACACACGCAGAGTTTAAGGTGAAGCCATGAACATCGAGAACGTCGACTACACCACAAAGATCCCGAACAACGTCAATCTCGCCGAAGACCGCCAGGTGCTGCGCGCGCTGGAGAGCTGGCACCCCGGCTATATCGACTGGTGGATGGACATGGGGCCGGAAGGTTTCCAGAACGCGGAGGTTTATCTGCGCACCGCCGTCTCCGTCGATCCGAAGGGCTGGGCCAAATTCGATTACGTGAAGATGCCCGACTATCGCTGGGGCATCCTGCTGGCGCCGAAGGAGGAGAACCGCAAGATTCCGTTCGGGCGCCATTACGGCGAGCCGGTCTGGCAGGACATTCCCGGCGAATATCGCGCCATGCTGCGGCGTCTCGTCGTCATCCAGGGCGACACCGAGCCGGCTTCCGTCGAGCAGCAGCGCCACTTGGGAAAGACAGCGCCGTCGCTCTACGACATGCGCAATGTCTTCCAGGTCAATGTCGAGGAAGGCCGCCACCTTTGGGCGATGGTCTATATCTTGCAGAAATATTTCGGCCGCGACGGCCGCGAGGAAGCCGCCGAGCTGTTAAAGCGCCGCTCCGGCGACGCCGATAAGCCGCGCATGCTCGGCGCCTTCAACGAGGCGACGCCGGACTGGCTGTCGTTCCACATGTTCACCTTCTTCACCGACCGCGACGGCAAGATGCAATTGGAGAGTCTGGCGCAATCCGGCTTCGATCCGCTGTCGCGCACCTGCCGCTTCATGCTGACCGAAGAGGCGCACCACATGTTCGTCGGCGAGACCGGCGTCGGCCGCACCATCCAGCGCACCTGCGAGGCGATGAAGGCGGCCGGCATCGAGGATCCGTTCGATATCGGCAAGGTGCGCGACCTCGGCGTCATCGACCTGCCGACCATCCAGAAAAAGCTCAATCTGCATTACACATTGTCGCTCGACCTGTTCGGCTCGGAAATGTCGACCAACGCCGCCAACACGTTTACGGCGGGACTGAAGGGCCGCTTCCAGGAAACCAAGATCGACGACGATCACCAGCTCGAACACGCGACCTATCCGGTGCTGAAATTCGTCGACGGCGAGATCAAGCGGGTCGACGAGCCGGCGCTCACCGCGATCAACATGCGGCTGCGCGACGACTACACCGCCGATTGCCAGCGCGGCCTCGATCGCTGGAACAAGATCATCGACAAGACCGGCGTCGCGTTCAAACTCGAACTGCCGCATGTCGGGTTCCACCGCCTGATCGGCGAGTTCAAGGACGTGAAAGTGTCGCCGGCCGGCATGCTGATCGACGACGCGACCTGGAAACGCGACTCCGGCCAGTGGCTGCCATCGAAGGACGACGGCGATTTCATCTCAAGCCTGATGCAGCGCGTGGTCGAGCCCGGCCAATTCGCCAGCTGGATCGCCCCGCCGCGCATCGGCATCGACAACAAGCCGGGCGATTTCGAATACGTGAAGATCGCGGCGTGATCGTCATTCCGGGGCCGGCCGAAGGCCGGAACCCGGAATCCATAATCACAGAACGGGCAGAACTGCCGCTGCGCGTCTGCCGCAGCGATGGTGGTTATGGATTCCGGGCTCGCGCTTCGCGCGCCCCGGAATGACGGACTCAAAGCCCCTTCGGCTCCGCCAGCGGGCCTTCGCGTAAACGAGAAAGATCGAAGCGGTCGATCTCGCGCAGCAGCTCGACGAACGCGCGCGCGCCTTGCATCAGCGAGGCCTCGCCTTTTTCCGCCGTCGCCAGCGTGGCGTCGCCGAGCGCGCCGCTTGGATGCAGATCCTGGGTCATCCAGGCAAAGCCGGCGGGCCGGTAGGCGCCGAGCCACTTGAACTCGCGCGCCATGGCGATGGTCGCAGGCATTGCGTTCGCGGCCTTGTCCATGCGCACGGTGTCGGGCTGCGCCGCCAGCATCAGCGAGGTCTCGACGTCGCCGGCGTGGATGCCGTGCCGCTTCTCCTCAGCCCCGAACGCGCCGTCCGGATAGCCGAAGCGATGCCAGCCGACGGTCACCGCCAGCATGCCGAGCCGGGTGCGCAGGTCGCGCGCCACGATTTCCATGGCCGCGACATTGCCGCCGTGGCTGGTGATCAGCACGAGCTTGCGCACGCCCGCGCGCGCCAGGCTCTCGCCGAGCTCGGTCCAGGCCGCGATCGCGGTGGTCGCGGAATGCGTCAGCGTGCCGGGATAAGACAAATGCTCGGCCGAAACGCCGATGCGCTGCACCGGCAGGAACGACACCGGCAGCTCCTCGGGCAGGATTTTTTCGACCCACGCCAGATAGGCTTCGGCGATGTAGGTATCGACGCCGAGCGGCAGATGCGGCCCGTGCTGCTCGACCGCGGCGAGCGGCAGCACGGTGATCCAGCGCGCGGTGTCGGCGCCGGCGCCGGCGACGTCCTGCCAGGTCATGTCCATCCAATTGCGCTTCGGCCGGGTCATCCGTGTCTACTCGCCATTTCTTCCAGAGCCTTCTATTCTCGCGTCGCCAACGCGGGGGAGCAACCGGATTTACGTTCTATGATACTGGACGCCGGCGGCGCGCTCAGTGCGGCGGAAAGTTCGCGCTAGCGTCCGGTCCCAGCCATGCAGGATCGATTTTCATGACTTGCCAGATCTGTGGCGGCGCTCCACGCACAATCTTTCTGAAAGAGCGCAATGTGTCGTGCGGCGACTATTTTGAGGGCCGCAGGCTATATGAAAGGAACCTCGGCGATTTTGCGCTGCTTGAATGCACGGTCTGCGGCTTCGGCTATTTCCCCGAGATGCAGTCGTGGCCCGAAGAAAAGTACCGAACAGAAATCTATAACGACGATTATCATCTTTGCGATCCGCCGTTCGAGGATTCGCGTCCGAGGAAGCTGGCCGCCTGGCTGAGCGACAATCTGCAACCCTGCGATCTGATCGATTTCGGCGGCGGTGAGGGCAAGCTCGCGGACCTATTGGCTGAAAAGGGCTTTGCTGCCCGTTCCTACGATCCGTTCTACGGAGACCCTAACTTCCCGGACGGCAATGCCGATGTGGTTACCGCGTTCGAGGTCGTCGAGCACGTACCCGATCAACGCCAGCTTTTCACATCGCTGAACTCGCTGTGTCGCCCGGGCGGCATCATTGTTTTTTCGACGTCGCTGAAGCGGCCAGTGATGACCGATGATTGGTGGTACGCGTCGGCCCGTAATGGCCATGTGTCGTTTCATACGGCCGAGAGTCTGGCCCGGTTCATGGCGCATTTCGGCCTGGCAAGCGTCTCGTTGTCGCAAGAGTTGCATATTGCCGCCCCGCAGCCGGCGACGCTCGCCGCGATTGCCGGTTGGCGGGCCATTGCGGTGAGTGATACGCCTGGGTTTGCGTTCAGCGAAAGATGGTTACGCATGGTGCCGTCCGCCGCTTGGCAGCATTAAAAGCTGGTGCTCGCAGAAAGGACTCCCGGATGCCGCTGGCAAGGATGGTCTCCGTCGCGCTCATCGGCTGTATCGCCGCGATGGGACCGGCGGCCGCTCAGGCGCTCGACAAAGTCACATTCGGCACCAATTGGGTGGCCGAGGGCGAGCATGGCGGTTTCTACCAGGCGCTGGCCGACGGTACGTACAGGAAATATGGCCTCGACGTCACCATCCTGCCCGGCGGCCCGAACGCCAATAATCGCATTCTCTTGCCGGCCGGCAAGATCGATTTTTTTCTCGACGGCAACTCGCTGCAGGGCTTTGACGCCGTCGCGCAGAATGCGCCGACAATCGAAGTCGCCGCCTTGTTTCAAAAAGATCCTCAGGTTCTCATCGCCCATCCGGACCAGAACATCGAAAAGTTCGAGGACCTGAAGAATTTGACGATTTTCATCTCGAAGGACGCGATGCCGAACTATTTCCTGTGGCTGAAGTCCGATTACGGCTTCAAGGATTCTCAGGTCAAGCCGTACACCTTCAATCCGCAACCCTTCCTCGCCGACAAAAAAAGCGCGATGCAAGGCTATCTGACGTCGGAGCCGTTTGCGATCGAGAAACAGACGAAAGCGGCGCCCAAGGTCTTCCTGCTCGCCGACCGGGGTTTCAGCGCCTACTCGACGTTGATTGAGACGCGCCGCGACCTCGTCGACAACAAGCCCGACCTGGTGCAGCGCTTCGTCGATGCCTCGATCGTCGGCTGGTACAATTACATCTATCACGACAATTCCGCCGCCAATGCGCTGATCAAGAAACAGAACCCGGAGATGACCGACGATCTGCTGGCCTATTGCGTCGCCAAGCTGAAGGAGTATGGCATCGTCGATTCCGGCGACGCCACGACGCTCGGCGTCGGCGTCATGACCGACGCGCGCATGAAGGATTTTTTCGACAAGATGGTGCACGCCGGCGTCACCAAGGCCGATCTCGATTACCGCAAATCCTACACGCTGCAGTTCGTCGGCAAGAAGGTCGGACTCGATCTGCGGCCGAAATGACGAAGACTTCACATCGTTCCGGCGCTCCCATCGTCGCGCTACACGGCGTCGGCAAGACGTTTCCAAGCGGCACGGTGGCGCTGACCGGCCTCGATCTCGACGTGCGCGAAGGCGAATTCCTGTCGCTGCTCGGCCCGTCGGGTTGCGGCAAATCGACGGCGTTGCGGATCATCGCCGGGCTGACCGAGCCGACCCAGGGCGCGGTGGAATGGACAGAAGCGGCCAAGACCGAGAACGAGAACCGATTGGGCTTTGTGTTCCAAGAGCCGACATTGATGCCGTGGGCGAACGTGTCCAACAACGTGCTGTTGCCACTCAAGCTCAAGAGCGTCGCATCGGAGCGGGCATCCGAGCGCGTCGCCGCGGCGCTCGATCGCGTGGGCTTGCAAAAATTCGGCACCGCCTATCCGCGCGAATTGTCGGGCGGCATGCGCATGCGGGTCTCGATCGCGCGCGCGCTGGTCACCGAGCCGGCGCTGCTGTTGATGGACGAGCCGTTCGCCGCGCTTGACGAGATCACCCGCTTCAAGCTCAACAACGATCTCTTGCAGGTCTGGCAGGCGCTGCGCACCACGGTGGTCTTCGTCACCCATTCGGTATTCGAGTCGGTTTATCTGTCGAGCCGCATCGTGGTGATGGCGGCCCGGCCGGGCCGCGTCTTCACCGAACTCGCGATCGACGCGCCCTACCCGCGCGACCAGACGTTCCGCACCTCGGCCGAATATGCCGCGCTGTGCCGCCGCACCTCGGACGCGCTGGCGCGCGCCATGGCGGCGGGAGGCGAGCCATGACCCAGCGCAGCTTTGCGCAGGAGTATCGCGACCGCGTGCTGCGCGTCGTGCTGCCGGTCATCGTGCTGGCGCTCAGCCTTGCGGCCTGGGAATTGGTGGTGCGGCTGGCGCAGATTCCGCCCTACGTGCTGCCGGCGCCGAGCCTTATCCTGCAAACATTTGTCGTCGACAGAGCGCTGCTGACGCAATCGCTCCTGGTCACGCTCAGTACCACGCTGCAGGGTTTTTTGCTAGCGGCGGTCGGCGGCGTCGGACTTGCCGTGCTTTTCAACCTGTCGCGGCTGGTCGAGTATTCGTTTTATCCCTTCGCGGTGATCCTGCAGGTGACGCCGATCGTCGCCGTCGCGCCGCTATTGTTGATCTACCTGCCGCAGCCTGTGGCGGTTCTGACCTGCGCCTGGATCGTGGCGTTCTTTCCGGTGCTGGCCAACACCACGCTCGGGCTCAACTCGATCGACCGCAATCTCGCCGACCTGTTCGCGCTCTATGGCGCGTCGCGCGGCCAAGTGTTGTGGAACCTGAAGCTGCCGTCGGCGCTGCCCTACATCCTCGGCGGCTTGCGCATTGCCGGCGGGCTGTCGCTGATCGGCGCCGTGGTCGCCGAAATCGCCGCCGGCTCGGCCGGCGCCGGTTCCGGCCTCGCCTATCGCATCGTTGAATCGGGCTATCGCCTCAATATTCCACGCATGTTCGCAGCCCTGGTGCTGCTATCCATCGCCGGCATCGTGATTTTCTACGCGTTGGCATTCGTTAATCATATTGCGCTGCGCCGCTGGCACGAAAGCGCGCTGGAAGCCGAGAGTTAAGGGTAGGCGGCGTATTGACCATAATTCCGGGGCGAACTTGCCCGGATCGTTGGACCCAATATATCCGAACGTGCAAAATGTTCGCGATGCGTCTGCCCAGTCCGTGAGCCCGCCACGAAGCCGCGCGAAAAAATGCAAGATTCTCCGCTGAAAAGTTCCTTGCTGGCGTCGACCGCCGAAGCCCGCGCCGTGGTGTGGAACGGAATCCTCGGCGCCGCCAAGCACCTCGGCAAGCGCGCGCCGCTGCCGCTGCGGCAGCGTCCCACGGTGGTTCAGCTGCGGCAGGGCACGTCCGAGACGCCGGTCTATTTCATCGGCGCCGGACTCTACGAGCTCAATACCGCGCAAATGATGCCGCCGCGGCATTCGATCTTTGCGGCCGAGATCGCCTGGCCGGCGGCATGGCATGACGCCGCGGCCAGAAACGACACCGACGCCACGCCGGTCCTGGAAGACATGGTGGTGCCCTATGTGACGGCTTTGCGGGCGCACGCCGGCTCGACGCCATGCGTGCTCGTCGGATATTCGTTCCACGCCTCGATGGCGTTCGAGATCGCGCATCAACTGCAAGCAAATGGCTGCCAGGTCGAACTGGTTATGGTCTTGGATGCGCCGGCCGAGTATCCACTCCCGCACAAGATTGCCTGGAAGAATCTGCGGGATACCTGGATGCCGGGCGCGAGCGAACCTGCCGCATCGATCGCGGCCCGTCTCGAGATCTCGCTGTCGATTATGCGCTGGACGCTCACAGTAGCCGGGAGATTCCTCAAGCGCCGCTTCGTCGAGAGCGCGTTGGGCAATCGGGGCGAGCTGACCACGAAGCTCGATACGTTGGGCCGGCCGATGTATTGGCCGCTGATCAATCGGCTCTACGACAATTCGCTGCGCTCATACAAGCTGCGCCGCCTGGATTGCCGCGGCGTGCTGTTCCGGGCGGACCGGATGGAAGATTGCCCATCGGCGAAGGTGGATTACAGCTTGGGCTGGACCGGTCTGTTCGGCAAAGGGCTCGAAATCATCCAAGTGACCGGCGATCATTACACGATGATGCGGGAGCATCCGCATGATCAAAATCTCGCCCGGGAAATGAGCGATGCGCTCGATCGCCATTGCGCAAAGCCGCAACGCGCGACCGAAAGCCCGGCCATTGCAATTTCGTAACTCCGTGAGACTTATCCGAGACTCATCGCCAGCACGCGCGCGACATGCATGGCCTCGCGCCCCGCGCCATCCTTGATCTGATGCCGGCACGACGTGCCGTCGGCGACGATGATGGCGTCCGCGGGCGCTTTGCGCACCGCGGGCAACAGCGACAGCTCGCCCATGGCGCGCGAGACGTCGATCGTGTCGGCATGATAGCCGAATGCGCCGGCCATGCCGCAGCAGCTCGACTCGATGGGCTCGACTTCGAGCTCGGGAATGAGCTTCAGCGTCGCCGTCACCGTGGCCATGGTGTCGAATGATTTTTGATGGCAATGGCCGTGCAACAGCGCCCGTTTCTTCGTCGGCATAAGCGGCAGGCTGAGCTTGCCCGCGGCGGCCTCGCGCGCCAAAAATTCCTCGAACAGCAGCGCGCGGCTTGCGACTTGGCGCGCCGCATCGCTCTTTATCAGCGATGGTATTTCGTCGCGGAAGCTGAACACGCAGCTCGGCTCCAATCCGACGATTGGCGTATCGGCCGCGGCAAACGGCGCCAGCGCGGCGAGCGTCCTCTCCATTTCCTGGCGCGCTTCGCTCACCTTGCCGACAGAAAGAAAAGTACGGCCGCAGCAGAGCGGACGCGCACCGTCAAGGGGCGCCGCGACCGTGACGCGATAGCCGGCGGCGGCGAGCACCGCCAGCGCGGCGTCGATATTTTCGCGCTCGAAATAGCGATTGAAGGTATCGGCGAACACGACGACTTGACGACCGGTCCCCTTGCCGTTTGCAGAAGACCTGATTTCGCTGAACCAATCCGAGCGCCACTTCGGCAGGCTGCGCTGCGCGCTGAAGCCGGCGATGGCTTCCGACATTTTGCCCGCGCCGGGAATCACGTCGCGCAAATTCAATAGCCAAGAGAATTTTGACGCCGTAGGCGCGTAGCGCGGCAGATAGCCGACCAGATGGTCGTGCAGCGACAAGCCGAATTTTTCACTCCGCGTGCGTAAAACCTCGATCTTCATGCGCGCCATGTCGACGCCGGTCGGGCATTCGCGCCGGCAGGCTTTGCAGGAGACGCAAAGTTGCAGCGTCGCCGCCATGGCGTCGGACGTGAGCGCATCCGGCCCGAGTTGCCCGGTGATGGCCAGCCGCAGCGTGTTGGCGCGGCCGCGGGTGACGTCGCGCTCGTCGCGGGTGACGCGGTAGCTCGGGCACATGACGCCGCCCGAGAGCGCGCGGCAGGCGCCATTGTTGTTGCACATCTCGACCGCGCCCTGGAAGCCGCCGCCGGCGCCGGAATAGGCTGACCAGTCGAGCGCGCTAGTCATTTCCTCGGCGCGATAATCCGGCCCGTAACGGAAATTGCCGCGGTCGTCGAATTTCGGCGCCCGCACGATCTTGCCGGGATTGTACAGGCCGCGCGGATCGAAACGGTCCTTCACCTCCTCAAAGGCGTGCACCAGCTCGGTGCCGAACATCGCCTCGTGGAATTCCGAGCGCACGATGCCGTCGCCGTGCTCGCCGGAATGCGAGCCCTTGTATTCGCGCACCATGGCGAAGGCGTCTTCGGCAATGGCGCGCATGGCGCGCACGTCCTTGTCGAGCCGAAGATTGAGCACCGGGCGCACATGCAGGCAGCCGACGGCGGCGTGCGCATACCAAGTACCGCGCGTGCCGTTCCTTTCAAAAACCTCCGTGAGCCGCGCCGTATAATCGGCGAGGTGCTCCAGCGGCACGGCGCAATCTTCGACGAACGAGACCGGTTTGCCCGCCTCCTTCATCGACATCATGATGTTCAGGCCTGCGGTGCGCACTTCGGTGATGCCGGCTTGCAGCTTTGGATCGAGCACTTCGACGACACCGCCCCACTTGGCGCCGCTATGATCCCAGGCGATGCCGAGATCGCCGAGCATTTCGCGGAGCCGTTTCAAGCGCCGCAGATTTTCGTCCCAATCGTCCTCGGCGAATTCGACGAACAGGATCGCTTCCGGGTCGCCGCGCAGAAATGCGGTGACCGTCGGCTTGAACATGGCGATGTCGGCCGCCAGCCCCAGCATGGTGCGGTCGATCAACTCGACCGCGATGGGCCCAAGCGTGACGATGTGCTGCGCCGCCTTCATCGCTTCGTGAAAACTGCCGAAGTGGCAGGCGCCCACGGCGCGGCGGCCGAGCAGCGGCGCGAGCTTCAGCTCGATCTTTGTCGAGAACGCCAGCGTGCCTTCGGAGCCGACGAGGAGATGCGCCAGATTGATGTCGTTCCTGCCCGGCACCAGCGCATCGAGATTATAGCCGCCGACGCGGCGCTGCACCTTTGGAAAGCGCCGCTCGATCTCGCCGGCCTCGCGCGCGGCGATGGCGAGCAGGTCGCGCACCAGATCCTCTGGCACGTTGACGCCGGAATCGCCGATGCGCCCGAAATGCGCGCGCGTGCCGTCGGCCAGCATGGCGTCGATCGACAGCACGTTCTCACGCGTATTGCCGTAACGCAGCGAGCGCGCGCCGCAGGAATTGTTGCCGACCATACCGCCGATGGTGGCGCGCGAGGCGGTCGAGATGTCGACCGGGAACCACAGGCCGGAGGACTTCAGCTTGCGATTGAGCTCGTCGAGCACGATGCCCGGCTCGACCGTGCAGCGGCGGCCGGCAACATCGAGATCGAGTACACGGTCGAGATTGCGCGAGCAGTCGATCACCAGCCCATGGTTGACCGTCTGACCCGCCTGCGAGGTGCCGCCGCCGCGCGGCGTCACCGGCACCCCTTCCGCGCGGCAAATCCCAATGGCGCGTTCGGCTTCCTCTATGGTGCGCGGCGTCACCACGCCGAGCGGCATGATCTGGTAGTGCGAGGCATCGGTGGCATAGCGCCCACGGGTAAAGGCGTCGAAACTCACCTCGCCCACCTCTCCGGCCTTCAGGCGGCGTTCCAAGCCGGGCAACAGCCGTATTGGCAAATTATCCTCCGCAATCCCACTTCCCTGTCATCATTCGCGCATGCGGATGATCCGGCATTCACCGCCGCTTATGCCTGAATTTGGCGGCTGGCGCGTACTGGATGCCCCGCTTTCGCGGGGCATGACAACCGTAGGGCTTGACCCGAATGTCGCATTCGCTATTCAACCCCACAAGGCGCGCGCGCCCTCGGACTGCGCCGCCGGGAATTTGATCGTCCGAAGGAGTGCCGATAAT
>Ga0181523_10000994_pt1 | contig 31511 bp, 28 predicted proteins | sample PEATcosm2014_Bin_43_FD_119752 | JGI IMG/M metagenome (GOLD analysis project Ga0181523, IMG submission 119752) | Peatland microbial communities from MTU Mesocosm Facility, Houghton, MI, USA - PEATcosm2014_Bin05_30_metaG | ecosystem: Environmental > Terrestrial > Soil > Wetlands > Peat | place... | reverse complement strand
GCTTCGTCGACCACGAGAATGCCACCGCGCGGCTGCAGCGCTTTTGCAAGCCCCAGCAAATCGTTCTTGGCGAGCAGCCGGCCGTCCGGATTGTTGGGGTTGCCGACGATTGCGAGTTCGGCATCGCCGATCGCGCTGATGTCGCGGACTTCGGCAACGGCGTGCCCGGCCAGCGCCGCGGCGCGAGCGTGTTCGGAATAGGTCGGCGTCAGGATCGCGGCCCGGCCCGGCCGCACCAGGCCGCAAACGAGCGGCAGCAAAATCTGCGTCCCCGGCGCCGGCACGGTAAATGTCGCGGCGGGCGCGCCGTAGGCTTTTGCGGCGATGCCGGCGAGACGATCGAGCGCGGCGGGATCCGGCAACCGCGCAAACATTTCCTCCGGCAAAGGTGGCAGCGGATATGGGTTAGGATTGATCCCGGTCGAAAGGTCGGTGAAAGGTGCGGTGGCTTCGGGAAACAGACGCCGGGCGGCGGCAAGATTGCCGCCGTGCTGGAGCGGCTCGTCCGCGCCGCTGAAGGGGAACATGTCGGTCGCGCTTGCACTCTTCGCCATGTTGATCGAGCTCTGCGTCGGTTATCCGGAGCGGCTTGTTCGCGCGATCGGCCATCCGGTGACTTGGATCGGCAGTTTGATCGGTGAACTCGACCGCGCGCTCAACCGCGACTCGGCAGGCCCGGGCGCGCGGCGGCTTGCCGGCGCGGTTGCGATGCTGATCGTCATTGTCATGGTCGGGTTGATTGCGCTCGTGATTGAACGCGAACTCTTCCATCTGCGCTTCGGCATTCTTGTCATGGCGCTCGCGGCAAGCACGCTGATCGCGCAACGCAGCCTGTACCGGCATGTCGCCGATGTCGCAACCGCGCTCGAGGCCGACGAACTCGGCGCCGGCCGCGCCGCGGTGTCGCACATCGTCGGCCGCGATACGGGTACGCTCGACGCAGCCGGCATTGCCCGCGCCGCCATCGAAAGCCTCGCCGAGAATTTCTCCGATGCCATCGTGGCGCCGGTGTTGTGGCTTGTCATCGCCGGGCTCCCTGGCGGGGCAGTCTACAAAGCAATCAACACTGCCGACAGTATGATCGGCCACCGTACCGCGCGTCACGCGGCGTTCGGCTGGGCGGCGGCCAGGCTCGACGATCTCGTCAACCTGCCGGCCTCGCGGCTTGCCGCGCTGTTGCTCATCGCAGCGGCAGCGCTCAAGGACGGCGCCTCCTCCGTCGCAGCATGGCAAACGGTCTGGCTCGACGCGTCGCGTCACCGGTCGCCCAATGCGGGCTATCCGGAAGCGGCGGTGGCCGGCGCGCTCGGTCTCTCGCTCGCCGGGCCGCGGACTTACGGCGGCGTGCGCGTCGACGATGCCGTGATGGGTGGTGGGCGTTGGGACGCGACCGCCGCCGACATCCGCCGCGCGCTGGCGCTTTATCGCACCGCCGATGCCATCCTCATTGCGATCCTCGCGCTATTGGCGGCAATCTTCATCGCGCCAATTTGAGCAGTTCGTCGAGATCGAGATGCGCCGTGAGATGTGCGGCGAGCCCATCGAGCGTGCGCTCGATCGAGGCGTCATAGGCGACGTCGGTCGCGCCTGCGGCGAAGCGAGCAAGCCATGCCGCGCGCTGGCGGTCGTCGGCGAAGAGGCCATGGATGTAGGTGCCCATGACGCGCCCGTCCGCTGAAATCGCGCCCTCGGGCGATCCGTCGGCGAGCCGAGCGAATGGCCGCCCGCAATCAGGCCCCGCGGTCACGCCCATATGCATCTCATAGCCGGCAAAGGCCGCGCCATCGGACGTCGTTCCGCGCACCGCTTCGAGGCGCTTTTCGTCCGAGAGAACGGTTTTCACATCGATGAGACAAAGGCCGTCGACCTTGGCCGGCGGGCCTTCGACGCCGTCGGGGTCGGCGACGCTGCGTCCCAGCATCTGGTAGCCGCCGCACAGGCCCAGAACCGTTCCGCCGCGCCGCCGATGCGCGGCGATATCGATATCGAATCCGGCGGCGCGCAGCGCATGGAGGTCGGCGATGGTCGCCTTCGATCCGGGCAGGAGAATAAGATCGGCGTCGCCGGGTAGCGCCGCGCCCGGCCGCACGCGAATGAGCTCTACTGCCGGCTCGGCATCGAGCGGATCGAGATCGTCGAAATTGGCGATGTGCGGCAGGATCGGCACGGCGATGCGCAGACGCGCTTGCAATTTTGCCGGCGGATTATGCTCGAGCGCGAGCGCATCCTCCGCCGGCAAAAGCCTCGCGTCTGGAAAAAACGGCACCAAGCCGAGCGGCTGCCATCCGGTGAGCTGCGCGATGCGCGCCATGCCGTCGGCAAACAGTGCCGCATCGCCACGGAACTTGTTGACGATGAAACCGCGGATCAGTGCGGCATCTTCCTGCGCGATCACGGTTTTGCTGCCGACCAGGCTCGCGATCACCCCGCCGCGATCGATGTCGCCGATCAGCACGACCGGAACATCGGCGGCGTGCGCAAAACCCATATTGGCGATATCGTTTGCCCGCAGATTCACTTCAGCCGCGCTGCCGGCGCCTTCGATCAGCACAATGTCGGCATCGCGCCGGAGCCGCTCGTAGCTGTCGAGAACGAACGGCAAAAGATCGTGCTTGATGTGCTGATAGGCGGCGGCCTTGGCGCTGCCATAGACGCGGCCCTGCACGATGATTTGCGCGCCGATCTCGCTCTGCGGCTTGAGCAAGACCGGGTTCATGTGCACGCTCGCTGCCGCGCGAGCAGCCCGGGCTTGCAAGGCCTGCGCGCGCCCGATCTCGCCGCCATCCGCCGTCACCGCGGCATTGTTCGACATGTTCTGCGGCTTGAATGGACGCACGCTTAGCCCGCGTAGCGTCAAGGCGCGCGCCAGCCCGGCAACGATGAGCGACTTGCCGACGTCGGAGCCGGTGCCCTGAAACATCAGCGCCCGCGCCGGCATCGCCTAGAACTCGATTCCCGCTTGCGCCTTCACGCCGGAGGCGAAATGGTGCTTCACCAGGGCCATTTCGGTGACGAGATCCGCGGCGGCGAGCAATTCTGGCTTGGCGTTGCGCCCGGTGACGACGACATGCAGGCCGAGCCGCCGCGCGGTCAGCGCGGCGACGACCGCGTTAAGGTCGAGGTATTCGTAGCGCAGCGCGATATTGAGCTCGTCGAGCACGACCATCGCGATGCTCGGATCGGCCATGAGTTCGCCGGCCTTGGCCCAGGCGCGTTCGGCTGCGGCGATATCGCGGGCGCGATCCTGCGTCTCCCAGGTAAATCCTTCGCCCATCGTGTGCCAGACGAGCTGCTCGCCGAATTTTACCAGCGCGTCGCGCTCCGCCGAGTGCCAGGCGCCCTTGATGAACTGCACGACGCCGACGCGGCGGCCGCGCCCCAGCATGCGCAGCGCCAGCCCGAACGCGGCCGTCGATTTGCCCTTGCCGGCGCCGGTGTGGACGATGAGCAAGCCTTTTTCGATCGTCTTCTCCGCCACTTCGGCGTCTTGCACCGCCTTGCGCTTCGCCATTTTGGCGCGATGCCGCTCGGCTTCGGACTTGTCGATCGTTTGCGTCATGGCGCTGCCTTACAAGGTACCCTTCACCGCAAGCGGCAATCCGGCGACGACGAGGACGACGCGATCGGCCCGTGCGGCGATGCGCTGATTGAGAAGGCCTTGCAGGTCGCGGAACCGTCGGCCGAGCGGATGATCCGGCACGATGCCGTAGCCCACTTCATTGGCGACCAAAACCGCCGGCCCTGCAACCGCCATCAGCGCGGCTTCCAATTGCACGACTTCGGCGTCGATATCCGCCTCCGCCAGCATCAGGTTCGACAGCCAAAGCGTCAGGCAATCGACCAGCACCGGCGTGGTTTGGCACGATTTCAGCGCGGCGGCGAGATCGCGCGGCGCCTCGACGGTTTGCCACCCCGAATTGCGCCGCGAGCGATGGGCGGCAATGCGCGCCGCCATTTCCTCATCGCCGGCCTCCGCCGTCGCCAAATAGCTCCAGGGTGGCGGGAAAGCGGCGATCAAGCTCTCGGCATAGCGGCTTTTGCCCGAACGGGCGCCGCCGAGGACGAGAGTAAGTTTTGCTACGCTCGGCATCACATCTGACCGGAACTCGGACGGCCAGATTGACAGGGCTGCCCGGCGAAATCTATCACTAGCCGATCGATGGTCCCTCGCGATGAGGGTGAATAGGGAATGCGGTGCGGCCGTTGTCTTAAATCTTCGGCCAAATCCGCAGCTGCCCCCGCAACTGTGAGCGGGTAGTCTCGTCCGGTTAAGCCACTGGCACTAGAGCATGATCCGGAAAAGCAGATTCCGGTTTTCCGAATAGGATCATGTTCGAATAAATGCCGGGAAGGCGGGGCGAGGCGACGATCCGCGAGCCAGGAGACCTGCCATCGGCCGTGTCGACGCGACAAACACGGGTCGGGGTGTACCTGTGGATGATCCGAAAGACGAAAGTCTTTCGGTCCTCGCTCGCGCCGACGGCAGGTCAGGCGAGGACATTGCGTGCTCAGATTCCTGAAGTCGGCGGTCGATGACGCATCGGCCGATCAGCGTCCCAAGATTGTCGCGATCTACGCCATTCTTCTGACGGCGAATGCCCTGGTCTGGGCCTGGGCGGTCATCGCGCTCGCCGGCCGGCCGACGCTGCTTGGCACCGCCGTGCTCGCTTATGTGCTTGGGCTGCGTCACGCGGTCGATGCCGACCACATCGCCAGCATCGACAATGTGGTGCGCAAGCTCATGCAGGAGGGCAAGCGGCCGGTCTCGGTCGGCCTGTTCTTCTCGCTCGGCCATTCGCTGTCCATTTCGCTTGCGGTTGCGGCGATCGCGGCGACGGCATTCGCGCTGCAGGGCCGTTTTGCGCATTTGCAATCGATCGGCAGTCTGATCGGCACCGGAGCCTCGGCATTTTTCCTCCTCGCCATCGCGCTGATCAACCTCGTCATCCTGCGCGGCGTCTGGCGCAGTTTCCGCCGCGCGCGGCGCGGCGAGCCGGTCGCCGAACAGGAGCTTGACCAACTCCTTTCCGGCCGCGGCTTGCTCGCCCGCATCTTCCGGCCGCTGTTTCGCATGGTGTCGCGCAGCTGGCACATGTTCCCGATCGGCTTTTTGTTTGGGCTCGGCTTCGATACCGCGACCGAGATCACTCTCTTCACCGTGGCGGCAAGCCAGGCGTCCGGCGGCATGACTTTCGCCACCGTGATGATTTTTCCGGCTCTGTTCACCGCGGGCATGACGATCGTCGATACCAGCGACAGTGTGCTGATGGTCGGCGCCTATGGCTGGGCATTCCTCAATCCGATCCGCAAGATTTGGTACAACCTCACCATCACGGCTATTTCAGTTCTGGTCGCGCTCTTGATCGGCGGCGTCGAGGCGCTCGGTCTCATCGCCGGCAAGCTCAAGCTTGTCGGAGGATTCTGGGATTTGGTCGGCGCGCTCAACGGCGGGCTCGCCAATTTCGGCTATCTCGTCGTCGGAGTTTTTCTGGTTAGCTGGGCCGCCTCGTATCTCATTTACCGCTGGCAAGGGCTCGACAGGCCAATCGTCGAGCGCGTCGAGGCAGTCCAATGACAACCGCGCCGGTCGTCTACGTCTGCGTCACTTGCCGCCGAGCCGGCGAGCCGGATTCCGACCCGCGTGCCGGCGCTCTTCTTGCCGCGGCAACCGAGCGCGCGGCAAGCGGAACCGAAGTCTCCGTGCGTCGGCTGCGCTGCCTTGCCAATTGCACGCGCGGCCCCAGCGCCGCGATGCGCTGCAGCGGTTCTTGGGCTTATGTATTCGGCGGTCTCGACGAGCGCTGCGGCGGCGCATTGATCGAAGGCGTACGGCTCCTCGCCGGCGCCGCGGACGGCATTCTGCCGTGGCGCGGCCGGCCGGAAATCCTCAAGCGCGGTTTGATCGCGCGGATTCCTCCCCTCGATTTCCAAGAGGTCGACGTATGAACGGCAACGGTCAACTCGCGCGCATCCCCTGCACCATCATCACCGGCTTTCTCGGCGCCGGAAAAACCACGTTGATTCGCCATGTCATTGCCAACGCGCAGGGCCGCCGCCTTGCCGTCATCGTCAACGAGTTCGGCGACGTCGGCATCGACGGCGAGATTCTCAAGGGCTGCGGCAACGCCGCCTGCCCGGAGGACAACATCGTCGAGCTGGCCAACGGTTGTCTGTGCTGCACGGTGGCCGACGAATTCGTGCCGGCGCTGAACGCCATTCTGGCGAAGGCGGGCGTCGAGCATATCGTGATCGAAACCTCGGGATTGGCTTTGCCGAAGCCCTTGGTGCAGGCGTTCCATTGGCCGGCGATCAAGAGCCGCGTGACGGTCGACGGCGTGGTGGTCGTGGTCGACGGCGCGGCGCTCGCCGACGGCCGGGTCGCGCAGGATCTCGATGCGCTGGGGCGCCAGCGCGCCGCCGATAATGCGCTGATGCATGACGATCCGGTCGAAGAGGTTTTCGAAGATCAGATCGCCTGCGCCGATCTCGTCGTGCTCAACAAGCGCGACCTTCTCGACGATGCCGGCGTGAAGGCCGCGCTGGCGACCATCTCGCGCGCGCTGCCGCGCAGCGTGAAGGTGCTCACCGTCACCGACGGCAAGGTCGACGAGGCGCTCCTGCTCGGTCTCGGCGTCGGCACCGAAGCGGACATCGCCAATCGCCGCACCAGGCACGACGCCGAGGCGGAGCACGATCACGACGATTTCGATTCCTTCGTCGTGCCGCTTGGCGAAATCGCCGACCCGTCGGCGCTGGTCGCACGCGTCGCCGCACTCGCCGAGGAATTCGACGTGCTTCGCGTCAAGGGCTTCGCGGCGATCGCGAACAAACCGCTGCGCTTATTGGTCCAAGCGGTCGGTCCGCGCGTGACACATCAATACGACCGGCCCTGGGCGGCGTCGGAGGCGCGCCAGGGCCGGCTCGTCGTGATTGGATTGAAGGGACTCGATCGCGCCGCGGTAACGCGCGCTCTCCTAGGCTAGGCGAAACGATGCATCTGCTGACGACGAGTTCCACCGGCCTCGACGAAATCGTCGAAGCGATCGACCTCGGCCAGCCGCCGGGCGATATCGCCGTTCTGTCGTTCGCGGACAGCGATCTCTCCGGCCTCGCCGCGGCCTGGGAAGCGGAACGCGAGGCGTTGCCGAGCGTGAGGCTCGCGCATTTGCGCGATCTGCGTCATCCCATGTCGGTCGATCTGTGGATCAATCGCGTCGGCGGATACGCCAGAGTGATCTTGGTCCGCCTGCTCGGCGGACTGGATTGGTGGAAATACGGCATTGAGCGGCTCGCGGTCCTGGCGCGCGAGCGCGGCATCGCGCTCGCCGTGTTGCCCGGCGAAGATCGCGACGACGAACGACTTGAAGCCGCCTCGACGCTGCCGCCTGCGGAGCTCGATACGTTGCTGCGGTTTTTCCGCGAAGGCGGCCGGGACAATATGCGCGCGCTGCTGCGCCGGCTCGCGTGCCATGCCGGCCGCGATATCGAATCGCGCGAGCCCGCGCCGGTTCCGCGCCTCGCCGGCTATTTGCCGGGCGAGGGCGCGGTCGATCTGGATCGATTGATTGCTTCGCTGGCGCGGGACAAACGATCGGTGGTGCCGATCGTGTTTTACCGCGCCATGCTGCTCGCGGCCGACACGGCGCCGATCGATACGCTCTACGCGGCGCTTGCGGCACGCGGCCTGGCGCCGGCGCCGTTGGTCATCACCAGCCTGAAGGACCGCGCGGCCGACGCCTTTTTGCGCCAAGCTTTGGCCCGGCTCGATCCGGCATTGATCGTCACGACGACCGCCTTCGCCGCCGGCGGCACTGCCGACGAGCCGGCGGCGCTCGATACGGCGGGCGTGCCGGTCTTGCAGGTTATCAACGCGACCACCAAACGTGCGGCCTGGCGTGACAGTCCGCGCGGGCTAGGCGCCGCGGACCTGGCGATGCATGTCGTGCTGCCGGAACTCGACGGCCGCGTACTCGCAGGCGCCGTCGCGTTTAAGGATCCGCTGCCGCTGCAAGAGGGGCTCGCTTTTACCGCGCTGGCGAGCCGGCCCGAGCCGAATCGCGTCGCGATGGTCGCGGATCGCATTGCCGCTCTCGTTCGCTTGCGCGCATTGCCGCGCGGCGGACGGCGCGTCGGCATCCTCATGCCGGATTACCCCGGCGCCAAGGGTCGCGCCGGTTATGCGGTCGGACTCGACGTGCCCGCGAGCGTGATCGCGGCTATGGCCGATCTTGCCGCTGCCGGCTACGCGGTGCGGGACGCGCCGAAAACGCCGCAGGCATTGCTTGCCGCGCTGTCGGGCGATGCTGGCGACGCAAAGCTCACGTTCGCGCAATACGAGACTTTTTTGGCGAGGCTGCCGAGTGCGGCAGTCGCGCGCTTGCGCGAGGCGTGGGGCGCTCCGTCGGACGATCCGGCCGTGCGCGACGGCGCGTTCCGTTTTCGCGCGGAAAAATTCGGCAACATATGGGTCGCGCTGCCGCCCGATCGCGGTCGCTCATCGCAACGACGCACCGATTATCACGATCCGCTCTTGCCGCCGCGTCACGCGCTGGTCGCTTTCGGACTCTGGCTGCAACACGAGGCGAAAGTCGATGCGCTCGTTCACATGGGGGCGCACGGCACGCTGGAATGGTTGCCGGGCAAGGCGGTCGCGCTGACCGCGGGGTGCTTTCCCGAGATCGTCACCGGAGCGCTGCCGGTGATTTATCCGTTTATTGTCAGCAATCCAGGCGAGGCGGCGCAAGCCAAGCGCCGCATTGCCGGAGTGACGATCGGCCATTTGCCGCCTCCGCTCGTTGCCGGCGGGCCAAGCGGTGATGCGCACGAGCTCGAACTGTTGCTCGACGAATATGCCCAGGCCGACGGGCTTGATCGCCGCCGCCGCGAGCGGCTCGCCAATCTCATTGTCGAGACGGCGCAACGGACCGGGTTGGCGCAGGAGGCTGGGGTCCCGGCCGGCGTCGGCGGCGCCGTTTCGCCCGACGAGGCGCTGCGACGCATCGATGCCTGGCTGTGCGATCTCAAAGACCTCGCCGTCAAAGACGGCCAGCACATCTATGGCCGCCTCGCCGCCGGCGTCGACGATCCGGCGTGGGTGGCCAGCGCCGAGGCCGAGCGCACGGCGCTTATTGCCGCGCTCGACGGCGCCCGCATCGCGCCAGGACCGGCCGGCGCGCCCGCACGCGGCCGGCGCGACGTGCTGCCGACCGGTCGCAATCTCTTTACTGCCGATCCGCGCACGCTGCCGACGCCGACCGCGGTGGAGCTCGGCCGCCGCGCCTCCGATGAAGTCGTGCGCGCGCATTTACAGACGCACGGCGAGATGCCGCGCGCGATTGTCATCGATTTGTGGGGCAGCGCCACTTTGCGCACCGGCGGCGAGGAGATCGCGCAAGGTCTTGCGCTACTCGGCTGCCGGCCGGTCTGGGAGCATTCGAGCGGCCGCGTCACCGGCGTTGAAGTGCTGCCCTGCGCGACGATGGGACGCGCGCGCGTCGACGTTACTTGGCGCATTTCCGGGCTGTTCCGCGATCTGTTCCCGGCGCAGATCGCGCTCATCGACGCCGCGGTGCAGGCGGTTGCGGCGCGCGACGAGGCCGACGACGAGAATCCGCTCCCGGCAGCCAAGCGTGCCGCCGCTGGCGAAGCCGCCGCGCACCTGCATCGCATTTTCGGCACGGCGCCGGGCGTCTATGGCGCGGGCGTCGAGGATTTGCTCGGCCGCGATGCCGACAGTGACGCCGTCGGGGCGGCCTATCTCGCGGCCACCTCGCATGCCTACGGCGGCGCCGATGGCGAAGCGGACGCGGCGCCGGGCGCTTTCGCGCAACGTGTCGCCAGAGCCGACATGCTGGTGCACGTCAGCGACGATCCGGGGCGCGATCTTCTTGAAGGCGCGGAGGACGCGGCCTTTGTCGGCGGCTTCGCGGCGGCCGCGAAACTGCTCGGCCGTTCGGCCGATCTCGTGATGCTCGATATGACCGATCCGCAGCGGCCGCGTGCGCGGGCGCTGTCCGCGGCATTGGCGCGCATCGTGCGCGCACGTGCGGTCAATCCGCGTTTCATCGCCGGCCAAATGCGCCACGGCCAGTGCGGGGCCGCGGAGCTTGCCGAAACCGTCGATCGTCTCGTCGCGTTTGCGGAAATTACGGGCGCGGTCGCCGGTGAACTGTTCGACCTCCTGCATGACGCCTATGTCGCCGACCCCGCCGTGCGCGATTTTCTGCTGCGTGAAAATCCCGCGGCTGCCGCCGTGATTGCCGAGCGGCTCGATGCCGCGCGCCGCCGCGGTCTGTGGCACCCACGTCGCAACGATGTCGACGCCGGTCTCGCCGCGCTACGGACGGAGGTCACGGCATGACTGGGGACGCGCTGGCGATGCCGCAACGCCGCGGCGCCTGTCCCGGCCTGTCGGCGCCGATGCCGACCGGCGACGGCCTGCTGGCGCGGCTGCAACCGATCGGCACCATCCCGCTCGCCGCATTTGCCGCTGTGTGCGCGGCGACGCGACGGCATGGCAACGGCGTAATCGAAATCACCTCGCGCGGCAGCCTCCAGATTCGCGGATTGAGCGCGACGTCAGCCCCGCGCTTCGCCGCCGACATTGCCGCCCTCGACATCGTTGCGGAGGACGGCGTTGCGATTTGCTGTAATCCGCTCGCCGGGTTGGATGCCGCCGAGATTTTCGATTCCAGCGTGCTCGCCGGCGAACTGCGCCACGCGTTGACGCAGGCATCGCTCGCGCCAAAACTCAGCGGCAAAGTCTCGGTCGCAATCGACGGCGGCGGCGTGCTCGGCCTTGTACACCTCGCCGCCGACATCCGGCTCGGCGCGCAAATGAAGAGTGGTGTAGTCGCGGTCGCGGTCGGCGGTGACTTTGCGACCGCGAATCCTCTTGGCGTCGTCTCCCGTCCCGATGCGGCCGAGGCCGTTACGCGATTGCTCGATGTTTTGGCCAAAAGAGGCCGCGATGCGCGCGCCCGTGACATCGTTGCGACTGAAGGAATTGCCGCATTCCAACATGCTCTGACAGAGCTCCTGATAGGTGAAGCGCTGCCGCGCCCGATGCGCCGTTCCGCCGAAGCAATCGGCCTGCACGGATTGCGGGATGGATCACTGGCGTGCGGCGTTGCTCTCGCCTTCGGCCACGCCGATGCAACCGCGCTGGAGCGGTTAGTCGAGGCCGCGGCGACTTGCGGAGCGAACGGCCTGGGTACCGCGCCGGGCCGAACGCTGTTTGCGATCGGCATGACGCCGGATACCGCATCTGCCTTTGCCGGCGCCGCCGGACGACTAGGCTTTATCGTACGCGCCGACGATCCGCGGCGCAGCGTCGTCGCCTGTGCCGGCGCGCCGATTTGCGCTTCCGCGCATATCGCCGCGCGTAAACTGGCGCCGGTCATCGCCAACGAAATCGCGCCGCACTGTGGCGGCAACTTTACGGTTCATCTTTCCGGTTGCGCCAAGGGCTGCGCCCATGCCGCGCCCGCCGCATTGACTGTCGTCGGTACGCCGGACGGCTGCGCGCTCGTTGCCGACGGCTCGGCGCGCGACGCTCCGTTCGCGCTGGTTGCGACCGACGAACTGCCGGTGGCGATTGCACAGTCGCTGCGTGAACGAAAACGGGAGGGCGCTCATGTCTGAACGCGCCGCCTATTTGCGCGACGGCACCGCGATCTATGAACGCTCTTTCGCCATCATCCGCGCCGAGGCGGATTTGTCGCGTTTTTCGGCGGAGGAAGCCGATGTCGCGGTGCGGATGATCCATGCCTGCGGCCAGGTCGATGTAGCGCAGCACATCGTCTTCGGCGGCGATCTCGTCGCCGCGGCGCGCGCGGCGCTTGGCGCGGGCGCGCCGGTCCTCTGCGATTCTGAAATGGTGGCGCAAGGCATTACGCGCGCACGGCTGCCGTCGCGCAATGAAGTCATTTGCACGCTCAACGATCCGCGCACCGCGACGCTGGCGGAGAAGAACGGCACGACCCGCTCGGCGGCGGCGCTCGATCTGTGGCTCGACCGTCTCGGCGGCGTGGTGGTCGCCATCGGCAATGCGCCGACCGCGTTGTTCCGCCTGCTCGAACTGATCGATGCCGGCGCGCCAAAGCCGGCCGCCATTCTCGGCATCCCGGTCGGCTTCGTCGGTGCGGCGGAATCGAAGGAAGCGCTCGCGCAAGATCCGCGTGGCGTGCCGTTTCTCATCGTGCGCGGTCGCATTGGCGGCAGCGCCATGACGGCGGCGGCGGTCAACGCAATTGCGAGGGCAGGGCTGTGAGTGAGCTTATGAGCGCGGCAAAGCTGATCGGCGTCGGCGTCGGCCCGGGCGATCCGGAATTGCTGACGCTGAAAGCGATGCGCGCGCTCGGCGAGGCCGACGTGATCGTGCACTTCGCCAAAGTCGGGAACGCCAGTCATTCGCGGGCGATCGTCGAGCGCCATCTGCGCGCCGGCGTCGCCGAACTGCCGCTCTATTATCCCGTCACCACCGAGCTGCCGGCTCACAGCGTGGATTATGGCGACGCGATCCGCAATTTTTATGACCACGCCGCGGCGGCGATCGCGGCGCAACTCGACGCCGGACGCGTGGTCGCTGTGATCTGCGAAGGTGATCCGCTGTTCTACGGGTCCTATATGCATCTGCATGCGCGGCTCGCGGCGCGCTATCCGGCGGAGATCGTCGCCGGCGTGACCGGCATGTCGGGGTGCTGGTCGGCGGCCGGAATGCCGATCGCGCAGGGCGACGATGTCTTCACCGTGCTGCCGGCGACCTTGCCCGAGGGCGAGCTGGTGCGGCGGCTGGCCGAGGCCGACGCGGCAGTGGTGATGAAAGTCGGGCGGCATCTGCCGAAACTGCGTCGGGCGCTGCAAAAGAGCGGCCGCCTGCCGCGCGCCATCTATGTGGAGCGCGGCACCACGGCCGAGGAAAAAATGATCCCACTGAGCGCGAAGTCCGACGACGAGGCGCCGTATTTTGCCGTCGTCCTGGTGCCGGGTTGGCAGAAACGGCCGGGAGTGGGGAAATGAGCGGGCGCGTCGCCGTCGTTGGATTGGGCCCGGGCGATCTGCGCTATCTTACCGCGGAAGCGGTCGAAACGCTCGCAGCGGCGGAAGCGTTGTACGGCTATGCGCCATATCTCGAACGCCTGCCGACGCGTGCCGGCCAGAACCGATATCCGTCCGACAACCGCGAGGAGGGCGCGCGCGCCGCCGCCGCGCTCGGCCACGCCGCGCAAGGCGCGAATATCGCCGTCGTTTCCGGCGGCGATCCCGGCGTATTCGCCATGGCGGCTGCGATCTGCGAACAGATCGAGCGGGGTTCGGACGCCTGGCGCGACCTCGATGTGGTTTTCATTCCCGGCATTACCGCGATGCTGGCGGTCGCGGCGCAGATCGGTGCGCCGCTCGGCCACGATTTCTGCGCGCTGTCGCTGTCCGATAATCTGAAACCTTGGGGCGTGATCGAGCGCCGGCTCGAAGCGGCGGCAGGCGCGGGCTTTGTCATTGCGCTTTACAATCCGGTTTCACGGGCGCGGCCATGGCAGTTCGGCAATGCCATTGAACTGCTGCGCAGGCACCTGCCGCCGCCAACGCCCGTGGTGTTCGGTCGCGCCGTCGGGCGGCCGGATGAGCGTGTGAGCATCACAACCCTCGCGGCAGCCGGCGCGACGCCCGCCGATATGGCAACGCTGGTAATCGTCGGCACGCGTGAAACGCGCGTGATTGCGCGGCCCGGCCGTGCGCCTCTGATCTACACGCCGCGCGCCACCGCGGAGGTGAGCGCATGATCGAGCCAGGCTATCGCATCGTCCACCGTTTCGACCGCGGACGCATCGGGCGCGCGCGGCCGGCGCAGCAGGATGACCTCGATGCCGAGCGCGCGCGCGGCGGCGATCTTGCCATAGGCCGCGCTGCCGCCGCTGTTTTTCGCGATGACAACTTCGATCGCGTGCGCCGTCATCAGTTCGCGGTCGCTGGCTTCGCTAAAGGGGCCGCGCGCGGTGACGTAGGCTACCTGCGGCAGCGGCAGCGGCGGATCGACCGGATCGACGCTGCGGATAAGATAGAAGTGCTGCGGCGCGGCGGCGAAGGGGCTGAGTTCGTTGCGGCCGAGCGCGACAAAGACGCGGCGGCTTTTTCCCCCGATCGCGCTCGCCGCCGCGCCCGCATCGTTCACTTCAATCCAACGATCGCCGGCGGCGGCGATCCAGGGCGGCCGGTGCAGCGTCATGAAGGGCACGGCGGTTTGGCGCGCCGCGGCGGCGGCGTTTTGCGAAATGATGTTTGCATAGGGATGCGTGGCGTCGATCAGCGCATCGACCCGCTCCGTGACAAGGTAATCGGTCAAGCCCGCCGCGCCGCCAAAACCGCCAACGCGGATCGGTACGGCGTGCGGAACCGGCGAAGCTGTGCGCCCGGCGAGCGACAGCGTCACGTCGAGGCCGCCGCGTTTGGCGAGGCGTTCACCCAACGCGCGAGCTTCCGTCGTGCCGCCGAGAATGAGAATGCGTGGCAGGATGTCCGACATGCCTGTTTCTAAGTTGCCGATTCCGGATGCGCTCTCGCGCGACAATGCCGCAGCGCCGCGCTGGCTGTCCATTGTCGGCATCGGCGAGGACGGCGTCGAGGGCTTAAGCCCGGTCGCGCGCGGGTTGGTCGAGGCGGCGGAGATCGTGTTTGGCAGCCGGCGTCATCTCGGGCTTGCGGCGCCGCTCATTCGCGGCGCGGCACGGCCGTGGCCGACTCCGTTCGATGGGACCGCCGAGGAAGTCTCACGGCATCGCGGCCGGCAAGTCTGCGTGCTCGCCTCCGGCGATCCGTTTCAGTACGGCGTTGGCGCAGTTTTGGCGCGGCACATCGATGCGCGCGAAATGACCGTCTTGCCGGCGCCGTCGGCCTTTAGCTTGGCCGCGGCTCGGCTCGGCTGGTCGCTGCCGCAAACGGTGCTGCTTTCGCTGCACGGCCGCACCCTCGATCTGCTTCGCCCGCATTTGCAGCCGGGCGCGCGCATTCTGGCTTTGACCTCCGACGGCGAAGCGCCGGCGGCGCTTGCGAAGCTTCTTGCCGAAATTGGCTTTGGCGCCTCGCGTTTGGCGATCCTTGAAGCGCTCGGCGGGCCGCGCGAGCGCGTTCGCGCGACCACCGCGAACACCTACGATTTTGGCGCCGTCGATGCGCTCAACACTCTGGCAATCGAGGTGGAGGCGGCGCCGAACGCCCGCGTGCAGGCGCTGACGCCCGGTCTGGCGGAAAATTTATTCGAACACGACGGCCAGATTACCAAGCGTGAAATCCGTGCGGTGACGCTGTCGTCGCTGGCGCCGCGCCGCGGCGAGCTGTTGTGGGACATCGGCGCCGGTTCGGGTTCGGTTGCGATCGAATGGATGCTGGCCGATCCGGCAATGCGCGCGATTGCGATCGAGCGCCGCGCGGATCGCGCGGCGCGCATCCACCGCAACGCCGCCGCGTTCGGCGTGCCGGGCTTGGAGGTCGTGCAAGCCGCAGCGCCGGCTGCGCTGTCGGACCTCCCGGCTCCCGACGCCATTTTTGTCGGCGGCGGCGGCGATCCCGCGGTGCTCGATGCCACGGCGCGCGCACTGCGGCCCGGCGGCCGGCTCGCGGTCAATGCCGTGACGCTGGAGACCGAGGCGCTGCTGCTCGCCCGCCACGCCGCGTTGGGCGGCGAATTGATCCGAATCGCGGTGTCGCGCGCGGCACCGGTTGGTGAAAAGACCGGCTGGCGTGCGGGCATGCCGGTGACGCAATGGCTATGGACCAAGCCATGACGGTGCATTTTATCGGCGCCGGACCCGGCGCGGCCGACCTCATCACGGTGCGCGGACGCGATCTCATCGCCCGCTGCGGGGTTTGCCTTTATGCCGGTTCGATCGTGCCGCGCGAGTTGTTGACTTATTGTCCGCCGGGCGCGCGTATCGTCGACACTGCGCCGCTATCGCTCGACGAGATCGAGACCGAGTTTGTCGATGCCCACGCCGCCGGGCTTGACGTGGCGCGGCTTCATTCCGGCGATCTTTCGATCTACTCGGCGCTCGCCGAACAACTACGCCGGCTCGAGCGGTGCGGCATTGCCTACACCCTGACGCCGGGCGTGCCGGCCTTTGCCGCGGCGGCAGCGGCGTTGCAATGCGAGCTCACCGTGCCGGAAGTCGCGCAGAGTGTGGTGCTCACGCGCGTGTCCGGGCGCGCCTCGCGCATGCCTGACCGTGAGAAGCTTGCCGCCTTCGCCGCCAGTGGCGCGACGCTCGTCATTCATCTCGCCATTCATGCGATCGACGCGATCGTCAATGAACTTCTGCCATCTTATGGCGCCGATTGCCCGGCGGCCGTGGTGGTGCAAGCAAGTTCGCCGGCTCAGCGCGTCATTCGCGGTACTCTTGCCGACATCACCGCAAAAATTGCCGAGCAGCGTATCGAGCGAACTGCGCTTATTCTTGTCGGCCGCGCGCTCGCCGCACGCGATTTCCGCGACAGTGCGCTCTACGATGCCGATTATCGCCGCCGGTTTCGCGGAGGCGCCGCATGATCCGACCCTCAGACCTTGAACGGCGCGCGGCCGACCAGATTTCGCTCGCGGTCGAACAACACGACTTCGACCGCAATATCGCGGCCGGCGATAACTTCCTCGGCCGTGTGTCGCGCCGCCAGCGCCACGGCGTCGCCGAGCGCGATGCCCGCATCTTGCGCCAGCGTGAAAGCTTCGGCGGCGGTGTTCGCCGCCAGAATACGCCGGCACAGTTGCGCGTCGCCGCCCGCGGCGGCGGCGAAGTTCGCCAGTTCGGCAAGATCCACCTCGCCGCGCTTGGAATGCAGATCGGTCAAGCCTTGCGCCAGCTTCGTCATCTTGGCGACGCCGCCGGCGATGGTGACGCGCGCCACCGGATGGCGCCGCAGATATTTCAGCATGCCGCCGACAAAGTCGCCCATGTCGATCAGCGCGATCTCCGGCAGCCCGTAGAGCTTTTGCACGGCCGTCTCGGAACTCGCGCCTGTGGCGCCGGCGATGTGGGCGAGACCCGCGGCGCGCGCGACTTCGATGCCGGAATGAATCGAATGGATCCACGCCGAGCACGAATAGGGCACGACGATTCCGGTGGTGCCGAGGATCGACAGACCGCCAACAATACCGAGCCGGCCGTTGAGTGTTTTTGCCGCCAGCGCTTCACCGCCCGGAATCGATATCTCGACCTCGGCGTCGGTCGCGCGGCCTGCCGCCGCCGCAATTTCCGCGATGGCGTCGGCGATCATGCGGCGCGGCACCGGATTGATCGCGGGCTCGCCCGGCGTGATGGGCAGGCCGGCGCGCGTGACCGTGCCAACGCCTTCGCCGGCGCGAAACGTCACACCGGCGCCGGGCACGCCAACACGAACCGTCGCGCAGATCAGTGCACCATGCGTGACGTCTGGATCGTCGCCGGCGTCCTTGATCACGCCGGCCGTCGCCGAGCTTGCGTCCCGCCGCGTCGTGGCCAGGGCGAAACTCGGCCGTTCGCCGCGCGGCAGCGTTACCGCGACCGGATCCGGAAACTCGCCGGTCACAAGCGCGGCGAAGGCCGCCTTCGCCGCCGCCGCGGCACAAGTGCCGGTGGTCCAACCCCGGCGCAATGGCGGGACCTGTTTGGCCATAATGCTCCCTTTGCGCCAAGCTTTAGTCCCGCCCGGCGTGGGCGTCACGGTGGGTCTGCATTATGACGGCCTGGGACGCCTTGGCGGCGCAGCGCGCGGGCATTCCGGTCTTCGAACCGGGCCACGTCTGGCTCGCGGGAGCCGGGCCGGGCGATCCGGGCCTGCTCACGCTCGATGCGCTGGCCGGTCTGGCCCAGGCTGACGTCGTGGTTCACGACGCGCTGGTCGATCAACGCATCTTGGCATTGGCTGGATCGCAAGCGCGGCTTGAGTTTGCCGGCAAGCGCGGCGGCAAGCCGTCGGCGCTACAGGCCGATATCAGCGAGCTGCTGGTCGCGCTCGCCCGCGCCGGCCACCGGGTGCTGCGTCTCAAGGGCGGCGACCCCTTCGTGTTCGGCCGCGGCGGCGAGGAAGCGATGACGCTGGCGGCAGCCGGCATCCCGTTTCGCATCGTTCCCGGCGTTACCGCCGGGCTTGCGGCGCTCGCGGCGGCGGCCATTCCGGCAACGCTGCGCGGTATTAACCGGGCGGTCATTTTCGCCGCCGGTCATGGCGCCGAAGAGGATTTCGACTGGGGGCCGCTCGCCCGCGCCGGCCAGCCGATCGTGCTCTACATGGTGATGCATAATCTCGATCGAATCGCCGCCGCATTGATGGATGCGGGACTAGCCGGCACGACGCCGGCGGCGGTGATCGCCTCGGCGACCACGCCGCGGCAGCGTGTCCTGGTGTCGACGCTGGAAAAACTTTCCGGCGCGGCGCGCGCACAAGAATTCGAGCCGCCGGCCATCGTTGTGATCGGCGATATCGTGACCATGCGCGAGCGGCTCATCGGAGAAAACGCGCACGTCAATAAGGACGCGAAATGACGGCGCGCGGCCTCATTATTGCCGCGCCAAGCTCCGGCGCCGGCAAAACCACCGTCACGCTTGCCGTGCTGGCGGCGCTGGCGCGGCGCGGCATCAAGGTGCGCGCGGCCAAGGCCGGGCCGGACTATATCGACCCGGCATTTCACGCCGCGGCGATCGGCGCCGCGAGCGTCAATCTCGATAGCTGGGCCATGCCGGGCCCATTGCTCGATGCCTTAGCGGTGCAAGCCGCCGGCGCGGCCGATATTTTTGTTGTTGAAGGCGTCATGGGCCTGTTCGACGGCGCCGCCGGCGTCGCGGGCCGTCGCGGCGCGACCGCCGATCTCGCTGCTCATTTCGGCCTGCCGGTCGTCCTCGTGCTCGACGTCGCGCGCCAAGCGCAGTCGGCGGCGGCCGTCGTGCGGGGTTTTGCCGCGCACGATCCGGCGGTGCGCATCGCCGGCGTCGTTCTCAACCGCACGGCAAGCGAAAAACACCGCGCGCTGGTCGCTGACGCGATCACTGTGCTCGGCATTCCCGTTTTCGGCGCAGTGCCGCGCGAGGCCGCATTGGCGTTGCCGGAGCGCCATCTCGGTCTCGTCCAAGCCGGCGAACACGCCGATCTTGCCGCGTTGATCGACCGTCTCGCGGCTATGGCCGAGCAGCATCTCGATCTCGATGCGATGATCGCCAATGCCGCGTCGCTTTGCGTCGGCGCAGCTGACGTCATTGCGGCCGCTTTGCCGCCGCCCGGCCAGCGCATTGCGCTGGCGCATGACCGGGCGTTCAGCTTCGTCTATCCGCATCTCATCGAAACGTGGCGCCGCGCCGGAGCGGAGCTTATTCTGTTCTCGCCGCTGGCCGACGAGCCGCCTGCCGAACGCGCCGATTGCTGTTGGCTGCCCGGCGGTTATCCGGAGCTGCATGCTGATGCGCTCGCCGCGGCGCGGCGCTTTACCGGCGGCTTGCAGCGTTTCGCCGAGACGCGGGCCGTTCACGGTGAGTGCGGCGGCTACATGGTGCTGGGTCGAAGCCTCGAAGATGCGGGAGGCAAGCACCACGCCATGACCGGCTTGCTCGGCCATTCGACGAGCTTCGCCAAGCGCAAATTGCATCTCGGCTACCGCACGGCGCGGCTTCTTGCCGACAATATCTTAGGCGGGAAGGGCGCGATCGTGCGCGGCCACGAATTCCATTACGCCACGTTGACTTCGCCCGGCGACGATAAGTCTTTTGCCGAACTATGTGACGGTGAAGGCCGCGCACTCGGCAATGCGGGCGGGCGCCGCGGCCACGTCACGGGAACGTTCTTTCATGCCATCGCTGCCGCCGCGGGATAAAAACGCTCAGCACTCCAGCAGCGCCACGGTGCCAAGACCGCCGTCGGCGCAGATGCTGACGACGGCGCGGCTGCCCGGCGCCATCGCGGCGAGTTCCTTGACCGCCTGACTCAAAATGCGCGCGCCGGTGGCCGCAAACGGATGGCCGAGCGCCACGCTGCCGCCGTTCGGGTTCATCCGCTCGATCGGAAACCGGCCGAACGTATTCTCGATGCCGGCCTTGGCACGGACGAACTCTTTGTCCTGCAGCGCCTTGATGTGGCAGGCCACTTGCGCCGAGAATGCCTCGTGGATTTCCCACAATGCGATGTCGTCATAGTTCAGCCCGTGCCGCGCCAGCAGGCGCGGAATCGCGGTGACCGGCGCCATCAGCAAACCCTCGTAAAAAATATCGATCGCGGCCATTTCGAAATCGATCATGCGTACCCGCGGCGTTGTTGCCGGGAGGCGGGCAAGGCCCTCGTCGGTCGCAACCCACAGGGCCGCGGCACCGTCGGTCAGCGGCGACGAGTTGCCCGCCGTGATGGTGCCGTGTCCGCTGGTGCGGTCGAACACGGGTTTCAACTTGGCGAGCCCGTCTAGCGACGTGTCGCGGCGCGGAAAGTGATCCTTGGTGACGCCGTCGAGCGGAACGATCAGATCGTTAAAGAAGCCGCGATCCTGCGCGGCAACCGCGCGGCGATGGCTGTCGAGCGCCAGCGCGTCCTCCTCCTGGCGGGTGATTTTCCAGTCCTTCGCCATGTCCTCGGTGTGTTCGCCCATACTGCGGCCGGTGACGCGGTTCTTCACTTCCGGCACGTAGAGCCGGATGTCGGATGGCCGTAGCCGGCGCAGGATGCGCAAGCGGTCGCGCGTGCTGCGCGCTTGAAACATGCGCCGCAACCAGACCGACAGATTCATGCTGAGGCCAAATTCGACGCGGGTCATGCTTTCGACGCCGCCGACCAGCGCGAGCGCCGCGCGGCGCGCGCCAAGGATGCCGACCGCTTCGAAGGCGGCGACCATGCTGGTCGAGCACTGCATGATCGTGGTGAAGGTCGGCACCTGCGGATTGAGCTTGCTGTCGAGCCAGATTTCGCGCGCCAGATTGGCGTAAGCGAGATTGAGGACGACGGAGCCCCAGACTCCGAAGTCGATCGGTCCGCTGACTTGCTGCGCCATCGCCTGAACGACCGGCACCGACAACGCCAGCGCGTCGCGATTGGCGAGCGGTCCATCCACCGCGACGAACGGCGTGCGCAGGCCGGCTGCCAACCAAACTGCTTGTCCGCCATTGCCAGGCATCGGTCAGCCCGCCGCCTTCGGCTCCGCCTCGTCGGCCGGTTTGTCGGAGACGCCGGCTTCCGCAAATGTCGCCATGCCGGTATGGCAGGCGAGCGCGGCGCGCAGGATGTTGAGCGCCACCGCGGCGCCGGACGCTTCGCCAAGCCGCATGTTGAGATCGACAAGCGGATGCAGGCCCATTTCCTCAAGCAGCAGGCGGTGACCGGCTTCGGCGGAGACGTGGCCGGCTTGCGCATGCGCCAGCGTGTCGGCGCGCAGCTTCGCCAGCGGCGCCACCGCGGCGGTGCAGACGAAGCCGTCGAGCAGGACCGGGATGCGCTGGCGCCGCGCCGCCAGGGTAGCGCCAAGAATGGCGGCAAGCTCGCGGCCGCCGAACGCCGCGGCCACCGCCAACGGATCGTAGAGCTTAGCAACGTGCCGCGCGATCGCTTGGTCGATGACGGCGCGTTTTCGCGCCAAGCCGTCTTCGTCGACGCCGGTGCCGCGGCCGGCCCAACGCGCGCCGCCGCCGCCGAACAGTGCCGCGGCGATGGTCGCTGCCGCGGTGGTATTGCCGATGCCCATTTCGCCGAGGCAAACCAGATCGCAGTCCGGCGCCACCGCGTCGTAGCCGGCGGCCACCGCAGCAAGGAATTCCTGCTCGGTCAGCGCGGGCTGTTGCGTGAAGTCGGCGGTCGGCGTTTCGAGCGACAGCGGAATGACGCGCAATTTGGCGCCGGCGCTGCGCGCGAGCTGATTGATCGCGGCGCCGCCCGCGGCGAAGTTCGCCACCATCTGTGCCGTCACCTCGGCCGGATAGGCCGAAACGCCGCGCTTGGTGACGCCGTGATTGCCGGCGAAAACCAGAATCTCGACGTGATCGAGCCGCGGCGGCGCATGGCCCTGCCAATGGGCGAGCCAGGCGACCAGGTCTTCGAGCCGCCCGAGGCTCTTTGGCGGCTTGGTCAGGATCGCGTCGCGCTGGGCGACGGCGGCGCTGGCCGCAGGATGACCGCTCGGCAAGTCGAGACAGATCGCGCGCAGGCCGGAAAATGAGGTAAAGTTTGTCATGGGGATGTGATTCCGCGCGCCGGCAAGGCACGGCAAGTTTAGCACGATTTCCAGCAGATGACGATTTCAAGCAGCTGGCTCGAAGACCGCGCAGAAGAGCTCAAGGCGAGCATCGTGTTTTGCACGCGGCTGCCGTTGCTGCGCGCAACTCCGATCGCAGGCAGCGCCATTGCCAAAACCGCCTGGGCGTTTCCGATTGCCGGGCTCGCAGTCGGGATTGTTGGCGCCGTGGTCTATGCGGTGGCGCACCGTGTCGGGCTGCCGCCGTGGCCGGCTGCGGCGCTCGCCGTTGCGGCGACGATGCTCGTCACCGGCTGCCTGCACGAGGACGGGCTCGCCGATACCGCCGACGGTTTCGGCGGCGGCAAAACCCGCGAACAAAAACTCGACATCATGCGGGACAGCCGCATCGGCGTTTACGGCGTCTGCGCTTTGGCGATGTCGCTCGTTTTGCGCATCGCCGTGCTGGCAAGCCTGCCCAGCGCGCATGCGGTCGTATGGGCGCTGCTTGCATCACATGCCGGTGCGCGCGCGGCGATGCCGGCATTGATGCTTTTGCTGCCGCCGGCGCGCAGCGACGGTTTGTCGTTCGATGCCGGCCGGCCGCCGGGTGAGGTTGTCGCTGCCGCCGGAGTGATTGGCTTTCTGATTCTCGTCATCTGCCTTCATCTCGGTCACGGCATATTGGCGCTGATCCTTCTCGCCGTGATCGTCGCGCTGATGGCATGGCTTAGCATGCGGCAGATCAAGGGCCAGACCGGCGACGTGATGGGCGCGCTCGAGCAAGTGAGCGAGATCGCCGTACTGCTCGTTGCCTTGGGCTGAGCTTACGCCGCCGCGCGGCCGTGCTCGGGCTCAAGCGGCAGCTTGACCGGCTGTTTGAGCTTGGCCGACAGATCGAGCGCCTTGGTCAACATCAACCGGTTATGCGCTTCGGCGGCGGTGGCGGCCTGCGTCGGCAGGCCGAGCGAAACGCGATTGAGCCACGACACCGTCTCGTCCGCCATCGGTCCGCGCAACTCGCCGAGCACCATGTCGCCTGGCGGATAAGAACCCATGAAATCGACCAGACGGCTCTCGTCGGGCGCGTAGCCTTCGCTCTGCGGTGCCGACACCGCCAGCACCATATCGCGATGAGTGTCGTCGATGGTCAGGACGCCATGGGTGCCGTTGATGCCGACCTCCAGGCTATAAACCGCGCCCGGCCAAGTGACCGGCAGCGCCCAGGAGATACTGAGGTTATGGACCGTTCCGTCGGAGAACATGATCATTCCGGCGGTGGCGTCGATGCCGTGGTAAAGCGGGCCGAGCACCTTGTCGACCGAACGCGCATAGCATTCGACCGGCGTTTTCTTTTCCAGATACCACATCACGATATCGAGCGCGTGGGTGCCGGAGATCACCATCGGCGAGATCGTCGCCGGGTCGTCGGTGCGCTTGTAATTATCAATGGCGACGAGACGATTCATGAACGCGCGCGACGTCACCATCGTCACGTCGCCGAGCGCGCCGTTACGCACCTTCTCTTTTGCGCCGAGCCATTTCCTTCGAAAGCGCTGGGTGTAGCCGACCACGGCGTCGAGCTTGGCGTCGGTGATCGCTTTGAGTACGCGGGCGGACTGGGCGAGATCGGTGGCGAGCGGCTTTTCGATCAGCATCGGCACGCCGCGCTCGACCGCGGCCAGGACCGGATCGACGTGAAGGTGCTCGTCGGTGGCGATGATGGCGCAGGTTACTTCCGGCCGCGCCAACAATTCACGGTGACTGGTGGTGATGAAGTCGGCGCCGATACGCGCGCCGACGTCACCGCCGCGATTGTGGTTGAGTTCGGCTATGCCGATCCATTCCACGGCGGGATGGCGCGCCGCCACTTCGCCGCGGAACAGGCCGACGCGACCGGCGCCGATAATGGCGACGCCGACGCCTTTTGCACCCTTTTTCATACGTTTAATCCCGCGCGGTTTTTCTTCTTCAGTTCGGCAATTCCGAAAATCGTCTCGTTGGAGAGCGGCAGATCGATCGGCTCGTTGCGATCGGCGGACAAATCGGCGGCGCTATAAGTCTCCATCACGCGCCTTGCGCTTTCCGGTGTCACCATCACCGCGGTGTCGCGGATGCAGGCTTCGAGGAAATGCATGGTCTCGGGGCCCAAGCCGCCGGCATAGACGTGATCGACCCACTCTCCGGGCATGGTCGACATCGGGAATTCCTGGCCGCGCGTTGCGGTATTGAGCCAATTGTCGCGCTGGGTATCGTCGAGCGTGAGCGCGCCCTCGGTGCCGGTGATCTCGATCCAGGTCGAGCAGTAATTCGGAAAGCTCGGCGGGAAATTCCAGCCGCCGCCGATCATCACCACGACGCCGTTGTCCATGGTCACGGTCGTAAACATAATATCGTGCGAGCCGTTGATCGGCTGCATGTAGCCGTAGGCGCCTTGGCTGTAGACGCGCACCGGCTTCGCCGGCTCCAAGAGCCAGAACACGAAATCGAGATCGTGGGTCGATTCCATCACCACCGGCGACAGCCGGACCCGGCTGGCGATCTTCTTGCCGAGCTCGCGAGACAGATGCCGGCTGACCAGCACCGAGACCACCTTGCCGAGCGTGCCGTCGGCGATCTTCTTTTTGGCGTAGGCGACCTTGGGATTGAAGCGCTGCGAATAGCCGATGGTGAATTTCAGGCCGTTGCGCTTGGCCAATTGGATCAGCTCATCGGCTTCCCACAATTCGAGCGCAATCGGCTTTTCAAGCATGACGTTCTTGCCGGATTTCAGGCAGTCGCGCGCGATCGGGTAGTGGTTTGCCTCCGGCGTGGTCGAGACATAGACGATGCGGATGTTATCGTTGTTGATAAGGTCGTTGTAGTCGAGCGTCGCGGTCGCCGGCTTGTATAGCTTTTTTACCTCGGCGAGCCGGTCCGGCTTGATGTCGCACAGATGCAACTTGTCGACCAGCGCCGTGCGCGACAGCGTGTCCGCGCGCAGACCGCCGATCCAGCCGACACCGATTACGCCTGCTTCCATCGTTTTCACTGGACGTTTCCCCTTACTGCGGGCGCATAAAAACCATGATGCGACGAGACGTGCAACGCTTTATCCGTCGCCGTCAGGATGACGGTACTGGCGCCGCGACACCAAATACCCGCTCGGCAAATTGCGGATAGACCTCGGCCAGCATTGGTGCGACGACTGAACGCATCATTTGCAAGGTCTCGGCCGACGGCGCCGGCGTGGTCGGCACTTCCGCAGGCCGGTCGAAGTCGAAGCCGGTATTCCCGATCACTTCCTCGACGCTGTGGCCGGGATGCACGCTGGCGAGGCGAAAGCGCTGACGCGCGCGGTCGAAGTCGAACAGGCAGCGGTTGGTGACCAGCGCGATCGGGCCGCCGGGCCGGAATACGTTTCCGTCGCTGCCGCCTGGCGCACTGACGAAGTCGACTTTCGGCACCAGCGTGCGGCGCGAGTGTTCGACACGAAACAGGATTACCTTCGGCACCACGTAATAGAGATAGGCCGAGCCGAACGAGCCGGGAAAACGCGCCTTCGGATGGTCGTAATCGCCGACGCTGACCAGATTGATGTTGCCCGCGCCGTCGATCTGGCCGCCGGACAGAAAAAACACGTCGATGCGGCCCTGGCCGGCGCAGTCGAACAATTCGCGCGCGCCATCGGTGAAGAACGTGTGTTGGCGGCTGCCGAGCAGCGAAACGTAAGGCCGGCCGTGACCGCGTTCGCGGGCGAGCAGCGCCGCAGTTGCCGGAATCGGCGAGGCTGAGCCGACCGCAACGTGGCGCACGTCGCCGATCAGCCGGCAGATCACGTCGGCGAGCAGTTCCTCGTCGCGGAAATTTTCGGCCGGCGCGCCGCTCATGCGACTACCGCGGCCCGCTCGTGCACATAACGCTGCAAATAGTCGGCAAAGCCTTCGATCGTAGCGGCAAGAAGCGCATATTCGGCGAGATGCTTACCATCGATCGGGTAATGGTCCGGCAAGGGCAGGGGCCACGCGCCGCGCTGAGCGACGGCGACAGCCTCGACGTAAAAGCCCGGCAATGTGCCGGCGGCCAGCAATGGATCGCGCAACAGATCGCCGTCGTAAATTTGTTCCACGGTGACGATCGTTTTCTGCGCCGCATGCGCCATCGTCACAAGCTCGCGCTGGGTGCCGATAAAGACATTCCCCGCGCGGTCGGCCATCGGCGCATGGAATAAAGCGACGTCGGGCTTGAGCGCCGGCAACAGCACGATCGGATCGTTGTTGCCGAACGGATTGTCCACCAGTCTCCAATCCGTCCGGTGCGCCAGCACGTCGGAGCCGATGAGCCCGCGCAGCGGCATGAACGGCACGCCTTTTTCAGCAGCCTGGAACTGCGCGTGCAGCGCCGGGCAGGTGGCATCCAGCATGCGGATCGTGCCGGCAAGAATGGCGGCGGCAAAGCGCGGCGCCGGGCCGAATTCGCCGAGGCTGACGGCGGACGTTTCCAGCGTCTCGACGCAGCCGGCGCCGATCAGCAAGTCCGCCTGCAGGGTCGAGGTCGGCAGCGTCACGAGATGCAAGCGCCTGATGCCGCGCCGGATCAGCGCGCGCGTCGCCGCCATCGGCGCGCCCGAGGACTCGCGCGGCACCGCCAACATGCAGCCGTCGACGATCGGCGCCAGGGCTTCGTCGAGCGTGCGAACGATTGCCGTCATGACGACAGGCTACTCCCTCTCCGCGCGGGCGGGGAGAGGGAAAGCTTTACGACAGCGCCGACTTCACGTTATCCGGCGACAGTGGCGCGCGGCGGATGCGTACCCCTGATGCGTCGAATACGGCATTGGCGATCGCCGCCGGGGCCGGCCGGCTCGACGTCTCGCCGGCGCCCGATGGTGCGATTTGCGGATGATCGATCAGCACAATATCCACTTGTTGCGATCCGAGTTAGACCCGGTGCTTCTTCGGTGAAATCTATTCCTTGAGCAGCGTTGCCATGATGCGCTCGCGCGTCATCGGCAGGTCGCGAATGCGGGCCCCGAGCGCGTGCGACACCGCGTTGCCGATCGCGGCGGCGGTCGGGCCGGCGGTCGCTTCGCCGACGCCGAGCGGCGGCTCGTCCTTGGTGTTGACGAGCTCGATATCGATTTCCGGCACTTCGCTGAATTTCAGCACCGGATAGGTTTCCCAATCGAACGAGCTCACGCCGTTGTCGAAGCGGACCTGCTCTTTGAGCACCCAGCTTGCCGATTGGATTATGCCGCCTTCGAGCTGATTGATCGCGCCGTCCGGATTGACCACGAGGCCGGCATCGCTCGCGCACCAGACATGGCGCAGGCGGATCGTCTCGTCGACGTCGAGCTCGACGACAACCGCGGCATAGGCGGCGCGGTTCTTGTAGCGTGCAAAGGCGATGCCGCGGCCGCGGCCGGCGCCGCCAAGCTCGCCGGCCTTCCAGCCGGCCATGGCGGCGACCTTCTCGATGACGGTGCGCGCGCGACGATCGGCGGTGATCGAGAGCCGGTATTGCACGGGATCTTGGCCCGCGCGTTCGGCCAACTCGTCGATGGCGCATTCGATCGCGAACACGTTCGGCATGGCGCCGAGTCCGCGCAGCGCCGAGGTGCGCACCGGCGTCTCCATCACCAGGTGATGGATGATGCGCTTTCCGGCGATGTCATAGAGCGGCTCCGCGTTGCGGGTGGCGCCGCCGCCATTGGCTTCCGGAACGTCGCCCGGCGGCGGCTCGGGCAACGGATTGGGCAGCGCTTGCCCGCCCAGCAGGTTGCCGCCTGCGCCGGGGCGATAATTGTGCGTGCCGCTCCAGATCTCCGCCGTCCAGTCGGAAGGCTTGCCGGCTTCGTCGAGGAGGGCGCGGACCTTCACCACCATCGCCGGGCTCTTCGGCTCGTAGACAAACTCCTCTTCGCGGCGCCAGCGCACGCGGATCGGCACGCCCGGCATCTTCATCGCGACGATGGCGGCATCGGCCGCGGCGTCGTCGGCGCCGTTATGGCCGTAGCAGCCGGAGCCCTGCACGTGGTGCACGGTGATGGCCGACGCGTCGAGGCCGAGTGTGCGCGCCAGCGCCGCCCGCAGCGGGAACACGCCCTGGCAATGCGTCCAGACCGTGAGATGACCGTCGCGATAGACCGCCAAGCCGCAGGACGGCGAGATTGACGCATGCGCGAGATGGCCGCGCGTATAGGTCGCTTCGAACCGCGCGCGGCCCTGCGGATCGGCCGGCTCCGGCGCGCCGATGATGCGGTCAACCGCCGGCCGTTGAATGAGCCAGGACGCCTCGGCCTGGAGCGAGGTCGGCGTCTCGACGTGTTGCCAGGTGACGTGATTGGCCGCGGCGGCGCCGGCGAGATCGACGGCGGTCTCGTCGTTGCCGACGATAGCGAGGAAATTGCCATTGCGCACGAATTCGACAGGCGCCTTGGCGGCGCGCTTGATCGCCTGTTCGTCGATGGCTGCAATCGCGGCGCCGCGGTTGGGCTGGCGCACCACTCGCGCATGCACCATGCCGTCGAGAACCATGTCGTGGATGAAGGCCGGCTTGCCGAAAATCTTCGCCGGCAAATCGAGGCGCGCGCTGCTCTGGCCGATGGCGGCGAAATCCGCGGCCGCCTTGCGCCTGCCGCTACCGGTCGCTTTGGCGGACAGATCGACTGCGCCCGCGAGTGTCCAGTAATCCTGGCCGGTCGGCGTGCCGTTGCGAAGGATATTGCCGTCGCGAATGTCAAGTTCGCTCGGCTTGCAGCCGAGCACGCGCGCCGCCCGTTCGATGAACAGGCCCCGCACATCCGCGCAGGCCTGCCGCATCGCCACGCCGCCGAATTGGATCGACTGGCTGCCGGCGGTATAGCCCTCGTTCGGCGTGAATTCGGTGTCGCCGGAGCGGATCGTGATGCGCTCCATCGCGACGTCGAGCTCGTCGGCGGCGATCTGTGTCATCGCCGTCAGCACGCCCTGGCCGAGTTCGACGCGGCCGGTGCCGACGGTCACTTTGCCGGGCGCGGGAAATGTCACCCAGCGATCGAGGCTCGGATTGTCGGCCAGCGGGCCGGGCAGGACGGGCGCGTTCATTGCGGTATTCCTGGCCTCACACCCTCGCGCATGCGCGCCGCAGCCTTTTCGACCGCACGCATGATCCGGTTATGCGCGCCGCAACGGCAGATATTGCCGTCGAGCGCCTGTGCGATTTCAAGCCGCGTCGGTGACGCGTTGCGCTCGAGCAGCGCCTTCGCCGCGATCAGGATGCCGGCGAGGCAGTAGCCGCATTGGCCGGCCTGCTCTTCGATGAAGGCCTGTTGCAGCGGGTGCGGGCGTTCCGGCGTCCCAAGACCCTCGACGGTGGTAACGCCTTTTCCGGCGACGCTCCACACCGGTTTGGTGCAGCATTTCTCGGGCGCGCCGTCGATCAGCACCATGCAGCAGCCGCACTGATCGAGCCCGCAACCGTATCTCGTGCCCATCACGCCGAGATCGTTGCGCAAAACATTCAGGAGCGGGGTCTCCTCGTTGTCGAGCGAGATGCTGACGGGTTTGCCGTTGAGGCTGAATTCGAACTTTTTCGTCATGCGCTGTTCACGCTCGTACGATCGTAACGTTTGGGCGTCGGAAACCGCACTGCTCGCGCAAAATCCGTCTGTCGAGATTATGGCCAGGGTCGAATGCGACATCTAATCAGAACCCCGTCATCATCTCAACGCTTCGTCCTGCAGGCCTTTACATCCTTCAATATGAAGGCCAATAACGGCGTCTGGATTGACCTGGCATCGAGCGTCCGTCCCGGCTGGGGCAGGTTATTATCGTACCGGGCATCATCGTAACGGAGCATGCGAAGCATGACGGAGAAGTTTGGCCGATTGGCGCTGCATATGTGGACGATCGACACCACGCCGCTCGCGACCGCGCTCGATGCCGCACGCGTCGCGGGCTACGACGCGGTCGAGCTGCGCCGCACCGACTTCAAACGTTGCTTCGATACCGGCATGACGAACGCGCAAGTGCTCGATCTCATCCGCAAGACCGGCATTCCGGTTGGCGTGCTCGGCGTCGAATATGGCTGGCTGTTCGCCGCCGGCGATGAAAGCAAGCGGCTGTTCGGCGTGTTCCGGGAGTCGTGCGAGAATGCGGTCGCGCTCGGCTGCAATATGCTGATGAGCGCGCCCGGACCGGTCCAAGGCTCGATTCCGAATGCAATCGATTATCTTAAGCGGGCCGGCGACATCGCGGCCGAATATGGCTTGCGGCTGGCCATCGAATTCAATTCGCAGCATCCCGTACTCAACAAGCTTTCGGTGCTGCGCGAGTTGCTCGACGGCGCCGGCAAGGAAAATTGCGGTTATCTGATCGACGCCTATCACTTCACCCGCAGCGGCGCGGGCGGCCGCGGTTTCGAGAGCGTGCCGGCCGAGCGGATTTTCTGCTTCCAATACAGCGACCTTTCGGCCAACCCGGTGACCGGCGTGGCCCGCCCGACCGATCGCCTGCCGCCAGGCAAAGGCGTTGTCAAATGGCGCGAGATGCTCGGCCTCTTGGCGGAGAAAAAATATACCGGCTATCTGAGCTACGAAGCTCCCAATCCCGAACTATGGGCACGCTCGCCCTACGATGTCGCGCGCGAGGGCGTCGAGCTGACGCGCCAATTGTTGCGCGACGCCGTCCCCAGTTACGTCGGCGCATGATCCCGAAAAAGCGGATAAGATCCCGCGCAATTTAAATCGAGGTCCATCATGGCAGCAGAACAGGAACTCCCGCTCTTCCTCGGGCTCACCGACAAGTCGATCACCGCCATTCCGGCGACCGTCGAGAAGCAACGCTACATGACCAGCGTCGCGCCCAAGGCCGCCAATCCGGGCAAATGGGTTGAGCAGCCGCGGCTGCCAATTCCGACCGGCGAACATGCTGTAATCGAATGCCAGGGCAAAATTCATGTCATTGCCGGCTATGCCAAGCACCGCGTCGATCAGAATTTTCATCAGGTCTATGACCCGTCAACGAGGTCCTGGTCGCTGAAGGCGCCATTCCCGCACCCGTGCAATCACGTCGCCGGTGTCTCGATCGGCACCAAGATTTATACCTTCGGCGGCTTCGTCGAGCAGAACCGCTGTCCGCACTCCAAGTGCTTCGTCTATGACACGACGACCGACCAGTGGACGCCGATCGCCGGATTGTCGCGTCCGCGCGGTGCGATCTCGGCCATCGTGCTCGACGGCAAGATTCATCTGCTCGGCGGACGCGACGTGCGCTCGGTGGAGTGGCACGAAGTATACGATCCGGCAGACAACAAATATTCGGACCGCGCCAGCATGCGCGGCTCGACCGGCACGCAGCCCTTCGTCGGCCAGCGCGACCATATGGGCGTCGCG
>Ga0181523_10000993_pt1 | contig 31519 bp, 30 predicted proteins | sample PEATcosm2014_Bin_43_FD_119752 | JGI IMG/M metagenome (GOLD analysis project Ga0181523, IMG submission 119752) | Peatland microbial communities from MTU Mesocosm Facility, Houghton, MI, USA - PEATcosm2014_Bin05_30_metaG | ecosystem: Environmental > Terrestrial > Soil > Wetlands > Peat | place... | reverse complement strand
GCTCTCCGACCGGCGACCTGCACAAACATCAGACACCCGCGAACCGACCCGAAGAGGTGCAGTGTGAAACCAAAGGTTTCATCCGCGGCGCCTGGACCGCAGAGCGGACGACCCTGACGCCAGCGGCCTGGAACACGGCGTCGAAGGAGCCCGTGAACTGGCCTGCGAGATCCCTGATCAGGAACTTGACCGGAGTCACGCGTGCGCTGAGGTCCATCAGGAAGTTACGCGCCACTTGTGTCGTCCAGGCGCCGCAGGGGTTCGCGGTGATGCCGCCAGGTGAGCGCGGCGGGTGCCGTGCTCGATGACGATCAGGGCGTAGAGGCGCCGCAGCAGCACGGTGTCCACGTGGACAAAGCCGACCGCCAGGATGCCGCGGGCCTGCGCGGTCAGGAACTGCTGCCAGGTCGGACCCGACCGGCGCGGTGCGGGATCGATCCCGGCATCGTGCAGGATCTGCCACACGGTGGAGGCGGCGATCGGGTGGCCGAGCCTGACGAGCTCGCTCTGCACCCGCCGGTGCCCCCATGTCGGATTGTCCCTGGCCATGCGGATCACGAGCTTGCTGATCGCAGCCGTCGTGGACGGTCGCCCGGGCCGCCGCCAGCTCGTGTAGTCCCATTTGCGGGTGACCAGTCGCCGGTGCCAGGCCAGGAGCGTCGCCGGGGTCACCGCGAACACCCCGCCCCGTCGGTGCCGGGGGATCAGCCGGGACAGCGCCGCGAGCCACAGCCGGTCGCCCGGCTGGTAGCGGACCCGGCTGATCTGGCGGCGCAGCACCGCGTTCTCGTGCCGGAGCACCAGGAGTTCGGCATCCTTGGACGCCTCACGCCGGGCCAGCACGATCAGGCCGTCGAGCAGGCAGCGCGCAAGCAGGTAGCCCACCGAGAAGATCACCCAGCGATGATCTCAGCCCGCAAGCCTGGCCAGGCGCGATCGAATAATCGAGCCCCACAGGATCGGAGCGACAAGAGCGCCCAGCCGCTCGGCTGGGTGCGGGCAGAGCCTGTCGCCAGGTGGTATGGAGAGTGTACCACAGTTGTGTGGTACAGTCTGGTTGTGGAACCACCAGTAGTCATAGAGCGGATCAGCGAGCTTCTAGACCGCGACGGGTTGCAGACCTCCAACACCTCGATGCGGATCCCTACGGCGCTGCGGGATGCCGCTGCGCTTGCGGTCAGGGAACTGGGCGTGGCGGCGTCCGCCACCGCGCTGACAACTGCCGCGCTGCGAGCGACACTTGAGGCGGTGGTGATGCAGGCCGCCCTCGATGCCCACTATGAGCAACATCCGCAGGCCCGCCCCGACCTCGGCGATCTTGCCGTCGCGGCGGCAGAGCTCGACGGCCATCCGCTGGCGGTTGAGCCGGAGCGGCTGCGCCGGGCAGCTGTCGAGATCGTTGCGAAGCACCCGGACGCCAGCCCTGATGACGTGCTCCTATGGGCTGAGGCACGGGCCCTGTCCGCGGCATGAGCCGTATCGTCGTGCTGGATAACGAGGCGGTCCAGGCCCTGCAGAATCCGGCTCATCCTAAGCACCGCCGGGTGGTGAGCCTGGCCCAGGTCGTGGCGAGCCGGAAGCGGCGTGCCGCCACCGTGGAGGTGGCGGTGCCCACCGCGGTCCGCGTCGAGGCAGGGTGGGACCGCACCTCCCCGGAGTGGGTGTTCCCGAACCGCCTGCGCATCGCCGATGTTCCGCTCGACGCGGTTCGTGCCAGCACCGCAGCGGCCATCCGTCACCGGACCGAGGTCTCGGTAGCTGACGCGCACCTGGGCGCGGTTATCCAGTCAACGTCGGCCGGGCAGCAGATCACGGTCGTGACCAGCGACCTGGGTGACATGCGCCTGGTGGCCGGAGACAGGGATATCACCGTTGTCGCTATCTGAACCGTCAGGGCGCCCCCTGCCAGGCCGGGCGGGGCATGTGTCAGCGTCGCGGGCGTGACGCGTGGACAGCCAAGTGGACAGCCCTCATGCCAGATTGTGTGTCCGAGGCGACCAGGAGCCGTAACCGCCGGCGGCGCGCTCGGCGTCACGCTGAGGAGAGTGGTGAGCGGGGGACGGTGACCGCTCGGACAGGCCCTGGACCGCCGACCGGCTCGTTGTTTCTTCGTTACCGGGCCTGGGTGTATCTGTGCGGACTGAGGTTGCTCTGTATGACTCGGGAGGAAGACCTCCTCGCATCGAGCTTTACTCCGCTTGGTGGCCTGTTGCATATTCTGGCGATGGGTTGCGCCGGCGAGATTGGGGGAAGGCGTGTGAGCGGATGGTTTCATCATTGGGTAATCGTAGATTTCTATGATCCGGTTTGGCCCAATATCGCGGCGTCGATTCTGTGCGCGGTCTGGGCTGTGCGCAGGATAAAGATCCACCTTAAGCGACATCACCAGCTAATGCTGCGCCACTTTGCATTTCTTCACGAGAAGAGCGACGATTTCAATAGTGGGACGGCTATCCGTGTCGGTGCCATAAACGGAAGCAACACCAGCGGGGGAGATCGGGAGAGACCGGGCACACATGAGCGCACCTAACAAGGAGAAAACACCCGAGCTTTCATCGAAGGCATGGCTGCGGCATGGGCCAAAGGGCCTGTTTGGCTCGACCGACCCAGGCATGCTGCTCGCAATGGGCGATCGCGTGAGCTTCGTCACGCGGGATGGACCTGTATTCGAGGCCGATCGGGCTGAGATCCAGGCCAAGTGGCCGGGATGGGAGTTTGGCGGCGGCGTCCACCTGAGGGTGGACGGCAAGATCTATCGGCTGTCGCTCGCTCGGCCACCGCACGCAACTGAGATGGACGATGCACTGCGCAAGGCCCTGTCAGAGTTCGTGCTCGAGAACCTGTCAGCCTGGTACGCGGTGGGCACTGGCTTCCGCGACGTCCACGAAGGGCGAGCCAGCGGCAAGGCTTGGAAGGCCTATTTCGGCGCCGAATTGGCTGAGACTGCCACGGAAAATGAGACTGCCGAAGACGAGATTTAGAACAGAGGCGCAGCGTTCATCGGTGAGGCGCGAGCCAGATCCGTCGCACATGCAACGTTCGCTCATCGGCTAGAAGAGTTAGGTCCGTTCGTCACGGCGATCTTGGGTGGCTGACCGATACAATCTGGTGCTATGTCCAGCGTGCGTCTCCCGGGAGCTGAGCCCGCTCCGTTTTGCGCGGGTGGAGGCTCGGGACGGTACGGCACGAAAGTACAGCAACCGGCCTGGATTCCGGGGGACTGATGTGGGCGTCCTGGGACGGTGACCTGCGGGGATGGACGCGAGTGGACGTGGTGCCGCTGTATGGCATGCAAGAAGTCTGGGGTTCGAGCCCGCTTAGCTCCACACCAGGTCAGGGGCACATTGAGATCTTGAAGTGATCAACTCTGGTAGCCAGCAGGATGCGGCGGGCGCCTTCGGATCCTGGCGCAGGACGCGTGCGAAAGCGGCGTGATCATGGCTGAGGTCCGCGTGCCGAGGGAGGGCGTGGCCGCTCAGTCTGGATCCGGGGCCACGTTGGCTCGGGGATTACCTTCGTTGGCATGAGTGAGAGTTCTCAGGCGTTCGATGCCGAGGTCACCGACCATCAGGTGATCCTCAGGGCAGGCCAGGTCGAGGCGGTCGTGGTTCCCCTGGAGGAATACCCGCACGCTCAAGGCTCTGGAGCAGCGCGAGACCGAGCTGTACTGGTCGCTCACCAGAGCAGGCATCCGTCACTGCCCGGTGATGGCGTCCCTGATGGCATGGTCTACGACTCGATAGAAGCGCTGGTGGCCGATCTCGGCGCAGGCAATGAAGAATGTCCGCACGCCCGGGTTCCTGATCGACCTGCGCCGCCTGCCTGACGAGCACCACCCACTGTTCGTGCAGGCGAAACGGGCGGGTCGCGATCCCGGTCGCGTAGGCGACCGGCCAGCGAGTTACCGGCCTCGACTCTTCCCCGGCGATGCTTGCGCAAGCTCGCGTCCGTGCGGCTGAGGCGGGTGTGGAACTTGACTTGCGCGAGGGTGACATGCGCGACCTCGCCGTTGACCAGCCGGCGGCGCTGATCTACTGCCCGTTCCGCGCGCTGCTGCACCTGCCGACCTGGGCCGACCGCCGTCGCACCTTCGAGCGCGTTGCCGCCTCGCTCCAGCCGCAAGGGCGGTCCGCCCGGAACGCCTTTGCTTTCGACCACCGGATCGCCGCGCGACTCGACGGGCAGCACCAGGACGAGCCTGTGCCGCACACGAACCGGTACTCAGTGGGCGACAACCGGATCGACATCACGCTCGACGACGGCGCGATGAGCTCCTTTTGGCGGGCCACGAAGAACGAGTGGCTCGGGCTCCTCGACGTCGCTGGCCATGAGCTGGAGGAACTCTACGGCGGCTTCGCTGGAGAGCCGTTTGACGATGACAGCCGGGAATACGTCTTTGTCGCGCGCCGCTGAGCGAGCAGCCCGATTACCATCTGTCCTACAGTGACCCGCAGTAGCCCGAAAAGCCGCCGGCAGCAGTCGTGCTAGGACCTCCCGGGCACGATTCTGGCGGACCGGCATGATTCAGGCGTACCTGGACGATTATCGCGGATAGGGTACGATTCCGGCAGAATTGCAGCACGTTGCGCGACGAACAGGAAGGCGAGCCGTGACCACCTTCAGTCCTGGCCTGCGGCCAGTGGAGGAGCCCCGGGGCAAGGGCCTCAAGACCGGCGCTCTTGGCCTGGTGTCCAGCGTGGTCATGGGCGTGGCCTCGACCGCCCCCGCCTATAGCCTGGCCGCGACGCTGTTCTTCGTGGTGGCCGCCGTGGGGCTGAAGTCCCCGCTGGTGGCCGTGCTGGCGTTCGTGCCGATGCTGCTGTGCTCCATCGGCTTCAGCGAGATGAACAAGGCCGATCCCGACTGCGGGACCACGTTCATCTGGGCGGCCCGTGCGTTCGGGCCGAAGACCGGCTGGGCCGGCGGCTGGGGCGTCGTGGCGGCCGACGTCCTGGTCATGGCCAGCCTGGCGCAGGTAGCCGGGCAGTACGTGTTCTTCCTCGTCCAGGGGCCGACCAGCGCGATCGGCGGCAATAACTCCAGCGGCTGGGTGCTGCTGGTCGGCATTCTGTGGATCGTCGTGATGACCTACATCTGCTACCGCGGCATCGAGGTCTCGGCCAACTTCCAGAAGGTGTTGCTGTCCATCGAGATCATCATGCTCCTGGTCATGTCGGTCACGGCGCTGGTCCGGATGCTCGGCAGTCATCCGCCGCCCGGGTCGCTGCATCTGAGCCTCAGCTGGCTGTCGCCGTCGCACCTGCCGGTCTCGGCCTTCGTATCCGGGATCGTCTTGATGCTGTTCATCTACTGGGGCTGGGACACTGCCTTGTCGGTGAATGAGGAGACCGCGGACAAGTCCCAGACGCCCGGCCGGGCGGCGATCATCTCGACGGTCCTGCTGCTCGTCACCTACGTGATCGTGATCGTCGCCGTGCAGGCGTTCGCCGGCATCGGCGGGAAGGGCGTCGGGCTGACTAATCCGGCGCACCAGTTCGACGTGCTGTCGGTCACCGGCGGCGCCATCTTCGGCTCTTCCGGGCTCGGGACGGTCTTGTCCCGGCTGCTGATCCTCATGGTGCTCAGCTCGGCTGCCGCCTCGACCCAGACCACGATCTTGCCGACCGCGCGCACGACCCTGTCGATGGCGGCCTACGGGGCGCTGCCCGAGTCCTTCGCCAAGATCAACCCCAGGTACCTGACCCCGACGGTGTCCACTGTGGTGATGGGCGTGATCTCGATCGCCCTGTACATCCCGCTGAACTACATCTCCGGTGGCAACCCGATCGCTGACGCGGTCACCGCGATTGGCCTGTATATCGCGTTCTACTACGGGCTGACCGCGTTCTCCTGTGTCTGGTATTACCGGGCCACGCTGACCAGCAGCGCCCGGAATCTGTGGATGCGCGGCATCCTGCCCGGGCTAGGCGGGCTGATCATGTACGCAGCCGGCTTCTACAGCCTGCAGAGCGACTGGGTGGCGTCCAACAGCGCCACCAGATGGACCATGCCGGTCCTGCACTGGCAGATCGGCGGTATCTTCATCATCGCCGCGCTGGCCGCGCTGGCCGGAGTAATCGGCTTTGCCTACATGCGCGTCACCGCCGCTGCCTACTTCCGCAAGGAAACACTGACCAGGGCCAAGCCCGTGCTGGGGTTTAACCAGGAGCTGTGAGCCCGGCCGACCGCGCGGGCCGGCCGGGCGACAGCGAGCCAGGGCCTGGCGAGCCAGCGCCTGGCCAAGGGAATCGGGCATGCTGGCGGCGCGTTTCCCGGAGCAGGCCGCGTCCTGCCGGAGCGGACGGCGCCCGGATGCCGCCGGGCCGGGAAACGTCCTGGTCACTGGCGGGGTCTGGCTGTCCGCGCTGATAATTGGCATCGAGGGCCACCATGGTGCAGTCTGGGCGCTAGCTGGTTGCTCCGCCGACGGCGGATTCGGCCGCGGACAGCTGGGGGAAGGATATGGCCTCTTCAGCTCGGTCAGCCCACGCCGGCGCGGCCGCCGGCCGGCCGTCCTGGCCCATCCGGTCCGGCGCGGTCCCGGCGCTGGCCGACAGTTTCAGTGCCAGGCCCGAGACGGCTCCCCGCCTGGCGGCCACGCTGCCGGCCGGGGCGGCGGTCGCGCTCGTCCCCGATCGAGCGGCGGCCCCGGCTGCCTTCCCCGGCCCGGTGGTGCCTCCCGATGCGCAGGACTGGCCGAGATCAACGGGTAAGACCCAGCTCGCCGCATCTTTTGCCGAGTCGCTGTGGCAGTCAGGCGGGGTGGATCTCCTGGTCTGGATCGAGGCCACGAGCCGGGCCTCGGTGCTGTCCGGCTACGCCGCGGCGACGGCGGCGGCAACCGGCCGGGACCAGGCGAGCAGCTGTGAGTCAGTCGCCGCCCAGTTCCTCAGCTGGCTGGGTGAGACCAGCCGTTCGTGGCTGGTGGTATTCGATGATCTGACCGACCTGGCGAACCTGGATGGTCTGTGGCCGGTCGGCCCGGCCGGCCGGGTGCTGGTGACCTCCGCCGACGCTGCGGCCGTCCCCAGCGGCGTGCGGCTCCTGCCAGTCGGTCCGTTCAGCGTGCGCGAGGCAATCAGATACCTGAACGAGCGCCTGTCGTCCGACCCGGACAAGCGGCTCGGTGCGGTCGAGCTGGCTCAGGATCTGGACTCCGATCCAGTCGCGCTGGCCCAGGCCAGCGCGGTGATCGCCAGCTCCCCGCTGTCGTGCCGCGAGTACCGGGCCCATTTCGTCCGCCGGCGGGAGCACCTGGCCGAGTCTTCCCGGGCCAGGCCGTCGGCAGCCGCGGTGACCTGGACGTTCTCGTTCAGGCAGGCGGATCAGCTGTCGCCGGACGGATCGGCCCAGTCGCTGCTGGCCCTGACCGCGCTGATGGACGGGCACGGCATTCCCCAGACCGTCCTCGCCGCTCCTGCGGCAAGCGATTTCCTCGCGGGCGGCGACGGGCCGGCCAGCGGCGAGCGCGCCCTGGCGGCGCTGGCAGCGCTGGAACAGGCCGGCCTGCTGACCGTCGACCCGGTGACGGCGCCGCCGGCGGTCCGGATCAGCCCAGTGCTGCAGGCGGCGCTGCGGGCCGCGATACCCGGCAGCATGCTGGATAAGGCGGCCAGTTCGGTCGCGGACGCGCTGCTCCAGGCCTGGCCGGAACGGGAGCTGCCCGGCTGGCCTGCTTCCGGCCTGCGATCCTGCGTGGCGGCCCTCCGGCAGATCACCGAAGACCTGCTGTGGGAGGGCGGCTGCCATCCCGTGCTGGTACGGGCAGGAGACAGCCTGGACCGTGCCGGCCTGACCGGACCCGCTGTGGAGAACTGGCGCGACCTGGCCACGACCGGAGTCCGCCTGCTCGGCGGCGGGCACCCGGACACGCTGCTGGCCGGCCAGCGGCTGGCCGACGCCTACCTGGCCGCCGGGCGCGCGGATGACGCCATTCCGTGGTTCCAGTGGCTACTGGACAGCCTGACCCGCACGCTCGGGCCGCATCACCGGGACGTGATCGAGGCGGAGCGACGCCTGAGCCACGCCCTCGTGGCGGCGCGCCGGCTTCCCGCTGCGTTGACTGTCCTTGAGCGCGCGGTTCCCCAGTTCGAGCAGGTCTGCGGGCCCGGGCATGCCGACACGGTCGGCGCGCGGGACGAACTCGCCGCCGCCTACCTGGCTGCGGGCCAGTACTCCGACGCCATCACCCTCTACCGGCGCACGCTGGCTGACCGGGAGCGCGCCCAGGGATCCCGGCATCCGCAGACGATGACCACTCGTCACGGCCTGGCCGACTCCTACCTGGCCAGCGGCCGGGCAAAAGAGGCAGTCGCGGCCTACAAGCGGGTGGTGGCCGACCGGGAGCGCGTCCTGGGTCCCGATTACCTGGACACGCTGACGGCACTGAACGACCTCGGCACCGCCTACCAGGGGACCGGCCACCCAGCGGCGGCGGAGCTGACCTGTGAGCAGGCCTGGGCCGGGTTCGAGCGGGTGCTGGGCCCCCGTCACCCCGACACGCTGCGGAGCCGTGCGAAGCTGGCCCAGGTGTACCGCCGGCTGGGGCGCTATGGCGACGCCCGCGCGCTGCTGCGCGACACGGTCGACCGCCTGGAGCGCATCCTGCCCGATGGCGATCCGCTGATCACCGAACTGCGCCAGAGCCTGGCCGACATCGGCGACGAGTAACCCGCGCGCAGGATGCCCCGGGCCGGCGCCCGGCCGCGGCCACGCTGGCTGCGCTATCAGTGGCTGGCGGTCTGCTGCCGGTGCGGGAGCTTCCAGCCTGGCCGGGCGAAGTGGCAGGTGTAGCCGTCGGGGTAGCGCTCGAGGTAGTTCTGGTGCTCGGGCTCGGCTTCCCAGAACGGGCCGGCCGGCTCGACCTCGGTGACGACCTGGCCCGGCCACAGGCCGGACGGGTTCTGGGCGGCAGGCCGGCGGCAGCGCGGCGCTGGTTGTCTGCCTGGCGGGCGTTCGCAGTTCATGGCCCAGGATCCTATTTTCGAGCAGCACAGGTTTGTGGTCATCCTGGTGGGCGACCGGCGCCGCGCGCTGCTTGACGTCATTGCCGGGACGGCCGTCATCTACTCGTGGGACGCGCGGGCGGCGCGGCTGCGGTTCCTGTCCAGAGGCTGAGCAGGCAGCCGCGGCCGACCCGAGCTGGGTCTTTACCCGGCCTGGTCGGGAGGCTGCTCAGCTGGCTGCTCGGGCGTCCCGTCGGCGTTCTCGACCGGGACCCGGGTACCTTCCAGCCTGGCCTCGCTGACAGGGACGCTGACCTCGAGGACTCCCTTGTCGTACCGGGCGGTGACGTCCGCTGGGTCGACCCTGGCGGGGAGCCTGACCGCGCGGGCGAGCGATCCGTAGCGGAACTCCGAGCGATACGGCCTGTTGTCCTGCTGGCGGCGCTCGGCGCGGATGGTCAGGATCCGGCCGTCGACGGTGACGTCGATGTCGTTATCCGGGTCCAGGCCGGGCATCTCGGCCCGGATCACGAAGCGGTCGTCCCGGATCGATTCCTCAAGCCGGAACACCTGGCCCGCCAGGAACGGCGGCGGTCCGGTCCACGGGGACTCCAGCCAGTCGGCCAGGTCCGGGAACAAGGCGCGGAACTTCGCAGGCGCCTGCGGGCGCGGCAGCTTAGCCATGATGTCCTCCCACTGCAGATACGACCACGTTATCTGTTCTGGCCTGGCTGGCCGTAGCTCTTCTGGCCTGGCCAGCCGTGCGGACTGAGCTGGGCGCGCCATCCTCCGCGGCGCTGGCCCGGCCGGCTGCGCGGGCCCGGCCCGCTCCTCGGGCGGCCTGGCGGGGGGCGCGGGTGCGGCGTGCCCGTTAGCGGCGGCGGGAGGCGCGGATCTGGCCTGCCCAATCATGGCCGTCGGCGGCTCGGGCACGGCGTGGCCGTTAGCTGTGGTCAGCGGCGCGGATCCGGCGTGTCCGTTCGCGGCTGGGGGCGCTGGTGCGGCATGGCCGTTAGCGGCGGCCATGGGCGCTGATTCGGCTGCGGGAGCCGACCGGGCACAGGATGGCTGGGGCTGCGGCGCGGGCTCAGCCTTGTCCGCGTATCCGGGCATCCACCTGAGCACTTCAGCGCGGAAGGGTGCTTCGCATTCGAGCTGGCAGAGCACGCCGATGCCCGCTGCTGACACCCGGTGGATGAGCACGTACGAGGGCGGCAGGTTGAGGCGCCGCAGAACGCTGGATGAACGCAAGGCTGATGTCTGCGCGGTCTCGGTGCGCAGCCATTCGCGGCTGAACCGGAACGACTCCGCCTTGGATGGCTCGGCGAGCGGCGCCAGGAAGGCGCGCAGGGCTGTCAGGTCAATGCTGACACCATCCCGGAGATAGCCGTGCGACCGGAACTCCTCCTCGAGCTTCGCGGGGTCACCGCCTTCGTGCATGAGCCGCAGCACCCGGCCGAAGACGGGCGGGAAGCCGTCTGGCAGCCGGCTGACGGCGCCAAAGTCGAGCACGCCGAGCCGCCCGTCGGGAAGCAGGCGGAAGTTACCCGGGTGCGGGTCCGCGTGCAGGAGCCTGACCCGCGCCGGACCCGAGAACAGGAAACGGACGATCATGATGCCGGCCCGGTTCCGCTGGGCGGCCGTGCCGTCGGCGATGATCCTGGCGAGCGGGACGCCGTCAAGCCATTCGGTGACGAGCACGTGGTCGCTGACCGAGACCACGCGCGGGACGCAGACGTCCGGGTCGCCGGCGTAGGCGGCGGCGAAAACGCCCTGGGCGGCGGCTTCCAGCCGGTAATCGAGTTCCTCGGCCACTCTTTTCCGCAGTTCGGCGAGCAGCGGCTTGGCATCGAGGCCAGGCATGAGCCCGCTGAAAAGCCGGGCGAAGCGGCTCAGCTGGTTGAAATCGCTGATCAGCGCCTTTCCCGCGCCTGGGTACTGGATCTTGACGGCAACCTGGCGCCCGTCGTGCCACACGGCCCGGTGCACCTGGCCGATGGACGCCGCGGCGGTCGGCTGGTCGTCGAACTCGGTGAAGCCGGTCCGCCACTGCTCGCCCATGTCGCCCGCGAGCACCTTGTGAATAGTCGGCGCAGGCAGCGGCGGCGCGGATTCCTGCAGCCTGGTCAGGGTGGCCCGGTATGGTTCGGCCAGCTCCGGGGGCAGCGCCGCCTCGAACACCGACAGCGCCTGGCCGAGCTTCATCGCGCCGCCCTTGAGGTCGCCGAGAACCCTGAAGACCTGATCGGCCGTCCGCTGCTGGATCTCCTGGGCGACGAGGTCAGCTGGTCGGCCGCCTAGCCGCTTGCCGGTTCCCAGCGCGGTCCGGCTTGCGTATCCGACCGGCAGCCTGGCTAGCCTGGCCGTGCGGGTAACCGCATGGCGTGGCAGAGTGCTCATGATCCCATTCTCCCTTAACCGGCCATAATGCGCCGCGGTGATCGCCAGCTGCGCCGCGGCCGAACCCGTCACGACATGCCGGGCGCGCCGGGTAGATGCCCAGTTCCCGCCTCCCGTACGCTGGAAATCAAGATGGCGACCCACCCACCATGGCCGGCCGGATGGACGAGCCGGCATCTGCGGCACATCGCCGGGATCTTCCGGCAGGACCAGAATCCTGCCGCGCGGGTATATGAGAGCATCGGGCCTGACTTCTTCCTTGCGCCTGCCCCTGGCTGGCTCAACCTGGGCCTATGGGAAAGTCCGGGATCCGAGGACGAGGCCGAGAAGGCCTGCAGTCGGCTGGTGCAGACCGTGGCGATACCGCTGCCCGAGAACGGCGTGATCCTCGACGTCGGGAACGGCCTGGGCGCGCAGGATCCGGTCATCGCCGAGGTCCTGCGCCCGCGCAGGCTCGTCGCGGTGAACATCACCGAATGGCAGCTGTCAGCCGGCCGCGACCGGCTCCGCGAGGCGGGCGCGCTGCCGGTCGCGGGCGACGCGACCCGGTTGCCGGTAGCAGACCAGAGCATTGACGGCGTGATCAGCGTCGAGGCGGCGTTCCACTTCCGGTCCCGGCGGGCGTTCTTCGATGAGTGCTTCCGGGTGCTCAGGCCCGGCGGGGTGCTGAGCTTCTCCGACATCGCAACTGAGCGGCTGCCGCTCGGTCCCCTGGAAGTGCTGGCAGGCCTTACCCAGATGCGGGTCTTCGGGCTGCGCCCGAGCGCGGCCATGACGACGGATCAGATCGCCGCGGCCGCCCGCGCGGCCGGCTTCACGGGCGTGGATGTCACCGTGTGCGGAGATCTGGTCATCGCCCCGGCCCTTCAGCTGATCGGGCAGCGGCTCCGGTCAACGCCAGCCGTGCCCGCTGCGCCCGCCGGGCAGCGTACTGCGGCCCGGCTCCTGCTCAGCCAGGTGGAGCTCTTGTGGCGTCGCCGGATCATTCAGTACATCCTCATCCGGGCCGTCCGGCCCTAACCGCGGCCGCGGCAACCGCGTGGGCGCAGGGGCGATGATCGATGTACAGGCGCCGCCCGGCTGGCGGTTGCTCATGAGGTTCTGAAAATCTCGCCCCGTGGTGCCATTCGGAGGAAGTAGCCCGGCGGCTCCTGGGCCGCCGGTATGAGCGGGCGATTGATGCGTCGCTCAGCCGCCTGGGGACGGTCGCCACGCCGAGCCGCGCGTGATCGGCGTGGTTACGCCGTCTCATTCAGCAGCGCCGCGATGTGCTGATCGGCCGATGCGTACCTCGCGGGCCTGCCGGGCGCCTACTCGCCCGGTGGAAAGTCGGTGGAGGCGGCGAGTTCGGCCTGGGTCTCGAAGTCGGCGATCCGCCCGCGGAGCGTGTCGGTGGTGGACTGCAAGGCCTGGGAGCCGAGGACCATGCGCAGCGGCGCGGGTTCGGCTCCGGCGCTGTCGATGATGCGGGTGGCCATGCGGGCCGGGTCGCCGGGGACAAGGCCGTTGGCGGGGTCGAGCATCTTCTGGAAGGCGTGGGCGGGGTTGCCGTCGTAGGCGGGCATGAGGGTGGCGACGCGAGCGCTGCCGTATCGGAACTCGGTGCGGGCGCCACCAGGTTCCACGATGGTGACGCCGATGCCGAACGGTGCGACCCTCTTGGGCGACGGCTTCGCAGAAGCCTTCGATGCCCCACTTGGTGGCGTGGTAGGGCGAGTTGCCGGGGAAGGCGACCTGACCGCCGTAGGAGGAGATCTGGATGATGCGGCCGCCGCCTTGGGCGCGCAGGTGCGGCAGCACGGCGTGGTGCCACCACCGCCGAGGGCCAGGAGTTCGCCCGCAGCTACCAATCCACCGCCGTGACGCTGATCGCGGGACTGCGCGTGCGAGTGCCGATTATTCATCCTGCCTGGTCAGGCGGCATGTCGGTACTCGCGTCTCGGCCGGAACCTGGTCATGGACTTGGAAGACGCCAGCGCCAGGGCGAAATTCCTGATCCGTGACCGCGACTCCCAATTCACCGACGCCGGGCTGGAGGTCGTCAAGACCGGGGTCCGGATGCCCCGAATGAAACTCGATCATGGAGCGCTGGATGCAAACCTGCCGGCGCGAACTCCTCGATCGCACCCTGATCTGGAACCAGCGCCACCTCCTGCACGCGCTGCGCGGCCCAGGCGGCGGTGGGGTGTGCGCTGGCGCCGAGGATCCGGATGCGCCGGGTGGCGTGTTCGATGACGGCGAGGCCGTACAGGCGCGCCCCGGTCAGGGTGCGGGTCTCGAAGAAGTCACCGGCCAGCAGGGCGTCGGCCTGACTGCGCAGGAAGCGGGTCCAGGTTGCCGTCCGGGTGCGGGCGCAACGCCGTGCTCGTTCACGATCTCCCAGATGGTGGAGGCGGCGACCTTGATGCCGAGGGCCGCGAGTTCGCCGTGGATGCGCCGGTATCCCCGGGAGGAGTTCTCGCGGGCCAGGCGCAGGACCAGAGCGCGGATCGAGCGGACGGTGCGCGGGCGCCCGCGCCGCTTAAGCGCGCAGGTCGCGGCATGGCGCCGCGGCAGGCCCGAGGAGGCCTTGCCGCTGATCGAACGCGGCGTCGCCTTCTCGCGGACCTTTGGCCAGCCCATCCAGCTGGCGAATGCGCTGCTCAGCCAGGCGCCAGCGCTGCGGGCCCTGGGCGAGCACCAGCGTGCCGCGGATGCGATAGCTGAGGCGAGATCCATCCTCGAATCCTGCCCTGATCCGGGGATCCTGGCCGGCAGGCTGGCTGCCCTCGACCGGCCACCGCAGATCCGCCGGGTCCTATCCGGAGATCAGGAGCTGACGCAGCGGGAACTCCGGGCGCTCAGGCTGCTGAACAGTGATCTGTCCGAGCAGGATATCGGCCGCGAGCTGTATGTGGCCCACAACACGGTCCACAGCCACGTCAGGTCGATCTACCGCAAGCTCGCGGTCTCCTCACGGGCCGACGCGCTCGAGCGTGGCCGCCAGCTCGGCCTGCTCTAGCCCTAGCGAGCATCCAGGGAATAACGCACCGGGCGCCACCGGCCGGCGTCGCCGCCCGGGTCTGCCTGCCTCGTCGTCTGTCGCTGGCCGGCGCTGGACGTGCGGGCCGGGTCTGGCTGGCAGCAGCTTCCCCTAGGTGAATCCGGCCGGCAGGTGATGACGGGTCGCCTGCCTGGGTGTGAGGCTGCGCAGTAATGGACAGCAACTGGACGCAAGCCCGCAGGTACCGGCTTGTCCTTCGCGGGGAGCTGGGCGATCCGTGAGGATTCCTATTTGAAGGCATGCAGCTGCAGCGGCTTTCGGGCATGACGGTGCTGACCGGCCAGGTGACCGATCAGACGCAACTGCTCGGGCTCATCGAGCGAATCCAGGAACTGGGCGTCGAGCTCGTATCCGTCAATCCGGACCAGGAAACGGACTGCGGTGCAGCGGATCCTGAGACCGAACCCGGCTGGTCATGATTGCTCATCGGCACACCCGCAGAACGACACCGCCGCCGCGGTCCAGGCGCTTGGCCACCGAGGAGCCGGCCGCATCCCAGCCCCGTGGAGGTTCGATGACCACTCCGAGGGGCGATACGAATCCACGGGCCGATACGAACTAGAGCACCGATGACTGTCACCCAGACAATGCCCAAGCCTCCGACCGCGTCGGAGCAGAGGTTCGCGGTTGCTTCCTGGCTGCCGAGAAATCCCCCGGGGGAAATTCCTCGGCCCGATCGCGGCGCTGCTAATCCCCGAGTCAATGGGGTACGCTCGGTTGCCGGCGTCCCAGTTCAGGCCGGACTGTATGCAGCGCCCCTGGCGCTGGTCGCATACGCCCTCTTCGGCGGGTCTCGGCTGCTGGTGTTCTGACCGGCTGGATCCGTAGCGGCAGTCTCGGCAAGCGTCTTGAGCTCGCTGTCGCCGCACGATCAGGCAGCGGCTCTGAAGGTGACCGCGGCACTTGCAATCGCGACCGGGGTCGTCTTTCTCGTCGCCGGACTGGCCCGAATGGGCTGGATCGCGAGCTTCATGTCCAAGGCGGTGATGGCGGAGCTCATCACCTGCATGGCTATCCAGATCATCGTGGGACAGCTTGGCAAACTGTTCGGCGTCCATGCGGGGTCTGGCGACACGTTCCAGAAGCTTTGCTCGGTGGTGTCCCACGTCGGTCAGTGGAACTGGACCGCAATGGCGCTCGGCGTCACAGCACTCGCGCTGATTTTCGCTCTCCAGCGGTTCGCCCCTGTGGTGCCGGCTGCCCCGACCGCCATCGTTGTCGCGGGTGATCGTTGCAGTGTTCAGTCCCGGCATCAACTCGTTCCCAAGATCCCCGCTGGGCTGCCCCCGTTCGCTGTCGCGACCGGGATCTCGGGGGTAGGACTGGGTGACGCTAATACTCGGCTCCAAGATCCCCGCAAATTCCCCACGGCCAGAGCCCCCGGCCTGCTGCAGGATCAGCCCCGGGACAGGAACCGCAGCCGCGCCGCCCGCGCGTCCCAGGAGTAGATGACCGCCGTCCCGGCGATGACGTCGTGCAGCGCCCGGCGATGGCCGCCCACGAGGATGCCCGCGACCCCAGCCCGAGGAACAGGAAGCTCAGCGGGAATGCCAGCGTGCGCACGACTGCCCGGCGGCCGCTTGCGTCGGTGCCATCGTCTCGCACCACCCGCACGCCGAACAGCGCCATGCCAACCGTCCTGCCGCTCGCGGCCCAGGAATAGGCGAAGTAGCTGAACCCCCAGACCGCGTACGCGATGACCACCCAGATGTCGCCCCTGTTCCAGGCGATGTCCTTGCCGGTCAGCACCCTCGCCGCGAACGACACGGCGGCAAGGGCGAGCATGAACACGCCGAGACTGACCCCACGTCCACGGCGAAGGCGGTAAGACGCGATGCGAAACCCGCGCATTTCCCTTGCAGGCCCTCCTGGATGACGGGGGGTCCGGAGGGCGCGGCATCGCCCCCGCGCGCCGTCATGACCCTGCCGTGGCCCGCAGCCCGTCAGTCGGGCCGGGCGGGCCGGTGTAGGGGCGGCGGCGAAGCCGCCCTATCCAGCGGGCGATGAACTCGTCGAGCCCGACCGTCTGGCTGCGGACCACGTCGAGCACATCGCTCGCGACCCCGCTGGAGGACCTGGCGATGACGGCACCGAGGTCCGTCTGCTCGACCAGCTCGTCGATGTCGATGCGCTCGACGACGGCATTCACGTCCACCCGGTCGACTATGGCTTCCACATCCACCCGCGCGAGCAGGCCGTCCAGGTCGATCCGGTCCAGCAGGGCATTCAGATCGACTCGGTCCAGCAGGGCATTCAGATCGACTCGGTCCAGCAGCGCATTCACATCCAGCGCGGAAACCGCAAGCTCGACCGCCCGCTCCGTGACGTCCTGGGCCAGCGCCTCCGCGCGCGGGGCCAGCCGGTCCCCCACCGAGCGCCGTCGTCCAAACGGGTCCATTTGCATGGCCTTTCGTGGTGCGGTCGCTAAATGGTGGAAGCGGGTGCCTGTCGCTTGGTCGAGTACCGGGGCCCTGCTGTTTCACTCACATGCGGTCCCCACAGATACCAGTCGCTGGCCTGCCGCAGCCCGTCCTCCAGCTGACCGAACCCTGTCGCCTGCCACGCGCATGGGACCACTCTTCGGGGTTGGGTCTGTCACGAGCATGGGACCACCTGGTTGCCAGTGATGGGACCACCCGGCGTGTCGGCTTGGGGGTCTTGATCACTTCCGGTACCCGGTGCCTTCAGGTCGATCGACTTGGGGGTTCGGGGGATGGCGTTCCGGGAGGTTGCCGTGATTGAGATTCGTGAGGTTCTGCGGGCCTGGCTTTCGGGGGCGGGGCTGCGGAAGGTCGCTGAGCAGGCGGGCGTGGACCGTAAGACCGCCCGCCGGTATGTGCAGGCCGGCGTGGAAGCGGGGGTAGCTCGTGACGGCGGGCTGTCGCAGCTGACCGACGAGCTGGTCGGGCAGGTCGCCGAGGCGGTCCGGCCGGTGCGCCCGGGCGGGCACGGGCAGGCGTGGGAGCAGCTGGAGGCCTGCCACGCTGATATCAGGGCGCAGGTGAAGCAGGGCCTGACGGTCGTGAAGATCGGGGTCTTCCTGGAGCGCCGCGGGGTGGTGGTGCCGTACCGGACGCTGCACCGGTTCTGCGTGGAGCGGTGCGGATTCGGGCCAGCCGCAGCGACGGTGCGTGTCGCCGACGGGGAGCCGGGGATGGAGTGCCAGATCGATTTCGGTTACCTGGGGATGCTGGCGGATCCGGTGACGGGGCGGCAGCGGAAGGTACACGCCCTGATCTTCACCGCGTGCTACTCGCGGCACATGTTCGTGTGGCTGTCGTTCACCCAGACCCTGGCCGCGTTCACCAGCGGGTGCGAGGCCGCGCGGGCGTATTTCGGCGGCATCTTCAAGGTGCTGGTCCCTGACAACGCCTCAGCGATCGTCGCGGCCGCGGACGCGGTGAACCCCCGGTTCACCGCGGGCTGGCTCGATTACGCCCAGGCCCGGGGGTTCGCCACTGACCCGGCCCGGGTCCGCTCCCCGAAGGACAAGCCGAGGGTGGAGCGGGCCGTGCGGTACGTGCGCGGGAACTTCTTCGCAGGCGAGGACTTCGCCGGCCTGTCCGATGCGCAGGCCCGGGCCGAAGCGTGGTGCCGGGACGTGGCCGGGGCGCGCATCCACGGCACCATCCAGGCGCGCCCCGCGGAGGTGTTCGCGGACCGTGAAGCCGCCGTGCTGCTGCCGCTGCCCGCGGCTCCGTATGACGTGCCGGTGTTCACCCGGGTGAAAGTGCACCGCGACTTCCACGTCGAGGTCGGCCGGGCCCTGTATTCGGCGCCGAAGGAATACCTCGGCTGCCACCTGGACGCCCGCGCGGACTCGGCGCTGGTCAAGCTGTACTGCCGCGGCCAGCTGGTCAAGGCCCACCCGCGCCAGCAGCCGGGCCGGCGGGTCACGGACCCGGCCGGCCTGCCCGCGGAGAAGACCACCTACGCGATGCGCGATGTCGCGTCGCTGGCGCGGGCGGCGCGCCGGCACGGCGACAGCGTGGGGGTCTACGCGGAGCGGCTGCTGGACACCGACCTGCCGTGGACGAAGATGCGGCAGGTTTACCGGCTGCTGGGGCTGGTCCGCCGCTACGGGCCCGGCCCGGTGGACACAGCCTGCGAGCGGGCGCTTGAACTCGACGTCCTCAACGTCACCAAGATCGCGTCGATGCTGGAGAAGGCAACCGAGAACACGCCCGTCCCGCCCCGCCCCGCGGTAGCGGCCACTGCGCGGTTCGCCCGCGACCCGGCCGAGTACCGGCCCGTGCAGCTGACCCTCATTCCCGGCGGGGAGGTGACCCCGTGACAGCGATCATGCGCGATACGGTCAGCCCGGACCTGCGCACGACCCTGCGGGCGCTCAAGCTCGGCCAGATGCTCGACACGCTGCCCGAGCGGCTCACCCTGGCCCGGCAGCAGAAAATGGCCCATGCCGACTTCCTCGAGCTCATCCTGGCTGATGAGGTCACCCGCCGCGAGGCCAAGTCCGCCTCGCTGCGCGCCCGCGCCGCCGGGCTCGATGCGGGGATGCGGCTCGATGCCTGGGACGAGACCGCCGCAGTTCGCTATGACCGGCAGCTGTGGAACGAGCTGGCCAGCCTGCGGTTCCTCGACGGCCCGCACCGGGGCTGTGATCCTGGGCCCGGTCGGGGTCGGCAAGACCCACCTGGCCTGCGCGCTCGGGCACATCGCGATCCGGCGGCGCCGCACCGTCCACATGGCCCCGGCCGCCCGGCTGTTCAAGCGGCTCAAGGCCGCCCGCCTGGACAACACCCTGGAATACGAGATGCGCCGGCTCGCCGGAGTCGAGCTGCTGATCCTGGACCTATCTGGGGTTCCCTGCCGCCCGTCCGTGACGTCAGCCAGCGTGGCCTAGAGCAGAGTTTTCGCACGTCAGCGTGTCGCTATCCGGGGTCCCACAGCAACGTCGGTGACGTCGGCATGATGTCCGGCCATGGGGGTGCAGCGTGTTGTCGCGGACGGGGAGCGGACATGGACGGTTGTCGGGGAGGATCACCTGCCGGCCGGGCCGGCGGAGGAGTACCTGGAGTTCCTGCGGGTGGCCCAGCGGGCCTCGCCGAACACGGTCCGCTCCTATGCGGCATCGCTGTCGCGCTGGTGGGATTACCTGACTGCGGCCGGGCTCAGCTGGGACGAGGTGACCCTGCCGTCGTTTACCCCGTTCCTGACTGTGCTGCGCACCGGGGACCCGCCCGGGGTGTCCCGGCTGCCTGCCGGTGCGGGCGGGCAGATGGCGGCGGAGTCGACGGTGGCGGCCCGGGTCACGGCGGTGCTGTCGTTCTACCGCTACCACGCTGACGTGCACCAGGTGCCGGTGGCCGGGCGGCTCTACCGGGTGAGCACTCGCGGCGGCAGCTACGTTCCCGGGCTGGCGCACCTGCAGCGTGGTCGGGATCAGCTACGGCCAGCGGTACGGCTGCGCCGGCATGCCTGCCGGCCCGTGCCGCTGCTCACCCCGCTGCAGGTTGAGGCCATCTTGGATGGGTGCGCGCGATGGGACGCGGCGTGTGGCGAGTGGACAGGGTCGGTGCGTGACCGGCTGATGTTCGCCACTTTGGCAGAGACAGGGATGCGGCTGGGCGAGTGCCTGTCTACCCGGCACTGTGACTGGCACGCCGGCCGCGGCGGCACCCCGTTCATTGAGGTGGTGCCCCGTCAGGACCACCCGGCCGGGGCGCGGGTGAAGAACAGCCGGTACCGGCGGATCCACATCAGCGACGAGCTGGAACGCCTGCACAGCGAGTACCTGTGGCAGCTGTGCGACGCGGGCGCGCACCAGGCGCTGGACCTGGAGAACCACTTCGTGTTCGTCAACCTGTGCCGCGGGCGGTGGCTGGCGCCGCTGCGCCCGGAGACCGTCTATGACCTGGTCGCTACGCTGAAACGGCGGCTCGGATCAGCGGTGCCCGATGGCTGGACCCCGCACTGGTTCAGGCACACTCATGCCTCGGCGTTGCTGCTGTCGGGCGCGAGGGAGCACGTGGTGATGCGGCGGCTCGGGCACGCCGACATCCAGACCACGCTCAGCCTTTACGGCTGGGTCAGCGAGGATGCCGAGCTGGCCGCGCTGGCTGGCTGGCGCCGCTTCTGCGCGGGGTGGGACGGCAGGCAGGGCAGCAGCGGTGAGTGAGCCCCGGCGGCCCGGGCTGCACGCCATCACCGGCCCGCCCGGCGGGCTGGCCCGCAGCGCCGCGCTGATGAGCGGCCTTGCGCCGGTGTTCGCAGCGGCCACGTTCGATCCGGCCGATCCCGTGCTCGCCGAGGTCTGCAGCTCCTCATCGCGCGCGGTGCTGCGCACCGGGATGCTGCCGGTCCCGATGCAGCGGGAGATCTCCTGGTGGGTGGCGACCTGCCACGCTAACGGCGAGCGCGTGATCCGCACTGGCGAATGGAACCAGTGGGCGGCCATCGCGGCCGGCATCGCCGCCCGCCGTCCCGAGGTGCGCTCCTTCGCGGACCTGCCGCTGGCGGAGTGGATGGCCGCCTGGGTGCGGGCGTTCCATGCCGCCCATGGCAGGCTCCCCGCCGCAGGCACCCGGGAGCGGGCCGGGGCCGCTCTTGGGGGCATGCTGCCCCGGCTGGCCGTGTACTACAGCGACGCGCCCTGGTGGAAACACGATCTGTGGTGCCTGCGGTTCGATCCGCGCATCCCCCGCCGCGACCACGAGCCGCACGGTGACGCCTCGGTCCGCTGGGACAACATTGAGCCGTCCTGGCTGCGCGAGGGAGTCAAGTTCTGCACCCGCCTCCAGCTCGAGACCGGGCAGCTGACCTGGTCGACGGTGATGCAGGTGCACGTGTTCGCCGCCCGCTTTGGCGAGTTCGCCCTCGCCCGCGGCCTCGGCCACCCCGCCCTGACCGCCGACCCCTCACAGCTGCGGGCGCTGGCACTGGACTTCCGGGCGTTCCTGCAACGGTGGCGGCGGGACCGGCCCGCCCATGGCCGCGCCCGCGGCGGGCCGCTGGACGCGCGGTCGGTCGCCCGCAGCCAGCGGTTCATCGGCAACTTCTACCGGTTCATGAACGACTACCAGGTCGATGCCGCCGCCGCGACCGGTGATGACCGGTGGCTGGCGCTGACCGACAGCCACGCCCGGCTCTACCGCATCGACGAGCTCCGCGCGGAGCGGGCGATCCGCCAGGCTGACGAGCGCAACTACATCAGCGACGCCGACCTGGCCCGCATGCTGCAGTATGTGGAGCTGCTCGGGATGCCCCGTGACCAGTCCATGACCATCACCCGCCACGGCCGGGCCATTGACGTCGCCGGGTTCGGCCAGCCAGCGATGATGCGCGCCTGGCTGATCCAGGCGCTCACCGGCCGGCGCGCAGCCGAGGTGCTGCTGATGGACTTCGACCCGCTGACCGCCATTCCCGGCGTCGACCCAGCTGCCGTCCCCGACGGGGGCATGGTGGCCCGGCTTCGCTACCAGCAGACCAAGGTCGATGGCGCGCCCTCCACGATCCTGGTCGGCGCCGACGTCGCCGAGATCGTCGGCGAGCAGCAGGCCTGGGTCCGCGAGCACTGGCGGCTCGGGCCGGACGGGTCGGTGCGCTACCTGTTCCCCAAGCTCGCCGGCAACCGCAAGGGCACCCGGGCCTGGGAGACCAGCCACCACGACGGGATGCTGCGCAAGCTCAGCGGCGTGCTGGGGCTCCGGGACGCCAGCGGGCGGCCGCTGAGCTACTCCCACAGCCACCGCCTGCGGCACACCAAGGCCACCACCCTGCTGAATGCGGGCGCACCGATCCACGTCGTGCAGCGCTACCTCGGCCATCGCTCGCCCGAGATGAGCATGCGGTATGCCGCGACCCTGGCTACCACCGCCGAACGGGAGTTCCTGGCCATGGCCAGGATCGGCCGCGACGGGCGGACGATCGCCATGGACGGCCGGGACATGCTCGACGTGCTCCAGCTCGACCGGCGCACCGACCGGGTTCTGCCCAACGGCTGGTGCCTGCTGCCGCCCGCCCGGTCCTGCGACAAGGGCAACGCCTGCCACGGCTGTGATCACTTCGCCACCGACCGCAGCCACCTACCCGAGATCCGCCGCCAGCTCGCCGGGACCGAGCAGCTGATTGAGCATCGCAAGGCCCAGCACCTGGCCCGATACGGGGAACCGATGAGCGAGGGCAATATCTGGCTGGAGCAGCGCCTGGCCGAGGTCCGCAGCATGCGCCTGGAAATCGCCGCCCTGGAAGCCCAGCCCGGCGACGCCAGCATCATCCGCGGCAGCGGGGTCTGCGGACGATCTGGCTACCAGGGCAAGCCGGTGCCCGTCGCCATCACCCCCGGGCCGGGCCCGTCATGAGCGGCAGCCCCCTGGGCGCCTCACCGCGCACCGGGGAGGCATCGACAGCCGCCCAGCGCAGAGCCGACGCGCTGCGCCGAGCTGCCCAGGCCAAACGCGAGGCCGCCACCGCCCGCGCCGAGACGGCGATCCGCCAGCTCGTCAAGAACCAGCAGGAGATCAACTTCCGGTCCGTTGCCCGCGCCGCAGGGGTCAGCCTCGATTTCCTCTACGCCAGCCCCGGCCTGCGCAGGCGCATCGAGGGCCTGCGCGCCCAGCAGGCCGCCGCCACTGCCCCAGCCCCGTCCGCCAGCCCCAGCCCCGCCGAGACCACGGGCAGCATCGTGCACGCGCTGACCGCCAGGCTCCGCGAGGAACGCGCCGCCCGGCGGACTGCCGTGGACGACCTCGAGCAGCGGCTCGCCGCCGCCCACGGCGAGCTCCTCCGCCTCAGCCGGGTCCTGCAACAGCACGGCATCCAAGCCCGGCCTTCGACGTTACGGACGCGTCCGTAACGTCAGTACCTGCGGAAACAACTAACCGATCAAGATCAACACCAGATAACTGGACGACTTCGCGCTCCAGCCGCTCGACGCCACCGAGACCGCCGACTTCTACCAGCTCTGCGTCGAACGCCACCAGCGGGCCTCGACAGTGGTCACCTCCAACCGCACCGCCGAGGAATGGCTGGCCATGATGGCCGACCCGCTACTCGCCCAGTCCGCCGTCGACCGCCTCGTCTCCACCGCCCACGAACTCGTCATCGAAGGCGAGTCCTACCGGCGCCGCCAGAAACCATCCATCAGCGTGTCCATTGACGACGAGAAAGGAAACCACCATGATCACTCATGACCCAAGGTGGTCCCTTCCTCGTGGCAGCACCCCGGTCCCATCACGCTGGCAAGCGACAGGCAGTTCGGGGGGACTTGCAGGATCTCTGGGTCATGTCACCGCTTGCTTGCCTCCCCGGCGGCCTCCGCTTGTAGGTTGGGGCATTTTCAGGCTCTCGCAGATCAGAAGATGCGGCTCTTGATCGCACATGGACGAACGCGTCGACGCCTGCAGTATGTTTACAATAAGCTAAACTTAACAGGATGGGAGCCGGGCGGTTGGACGAGTGGGAGATCTACGTGACCGACGAGGTCCGAGACTGGATCACCTCACTTGATGACCTGTCGCATCGGCTGGTCGTGCAGGCCATCGACATCCTGGCCGACCGCGGGCCAACGCTGGGCCGTCCGCTGGTCGACCATGTCGAGCATTCGACGGTCCAGAACCTCAAGGAGCTGCGGCCGGGGTCGGCGGGCCGAAGTGAGCTTCGGGTCCTGTTCGCCTTCGACCCGTAGCGGTCGGCCATCCTGCTGGTCGCCGGTGATAAGTCGGGCAGCTGGCGGGAGTGGTACCGGCAGGCAATCCCGAGGGCTGAGCAGTTGCTGGAGATATACCTGAAGGAACGGGCGCAACAGGAGGGAGGGACCGGTGACCTTCACTAAGTGGTCGCAGATCCGTGATGAGCAGATCGAGCGGATAGGCCGTGAGGAGTTCGAGGCGGGCAAGGAACAGATGCTGGCCCAGGCGCGCGGCTGGCGGCTGGCTGAGATTCGCCGTCGCCGGGGTCTGACCCAGGCGCAGGTTGCTGCCCGGATGGGCGTCGGCAAGAGCCGGGTCAGCCAGATCGAGAAGGGCCGGGTCTCCACGCGTGACGTGCTGGACCGGTATGTGGAGGCGCTGGGCGGGCGGCTCAGCCTGATGGCCGACTTCGGTGACGAGCTCCTGCGTGTGGGTTGACCCTGCGCGACGCGCCGGATGAAACACGGCCGCACGGGACCTGCAGTGCCGTACCTGTGCCGTCGTAGTTCGGCTTACGGTGGCGCAGCGTGCGGACGATGTCCGGGCAGGGACGCTGCGCACGATTGAGCGTGACCTGGAGCCTGGGCTGAGAAAGGGTGGCTGCGATGAGTGAGTGCGCCTACGACCCGGAACTGGATACCACCGCCCTGGAGGTACGGCGGGAGGAGCGTTTCTGCGGGCAGGCCATCCCCACGGGCACGTGACCATGGCCGAGATCTGCCTCCAGGCTGAGCGCCGGCATCCAGTCTCCGCTTGGATGTTCGACTGATCGAACACGCACTGATCATGGACTCGTCTGGGGACAGTTCTGGTAGCCACCGTGCAGGCACACTGGCTGCCGTCCAGACTCCTCCAGGCCGGATTCCCGCAGCTAGATGGCTAACCCGGCGTCGCCCAGACCCACCCAGGCCCGTGCCGTAGTCGCATGGCATGCAAGAGGTCTGGGGTTCGAATCCCCATAGCTCCACTGGTTTTCCCAGTTCAAAGCGCAATTTTAAGATCATCTAGGCGGACGTGGCAGATTGGCACTCAGCCTCACGGATTGACTCCAGATGGCAGGCCGGATTCGCGCGACCATCGTTTCCGTTGAACAGGGTCACTGCCGAGGGGATGGCGGTCGCACCAGTTTCTGAGTGGCAGGTGCGGCGCGTAGCCGGGCGGGCGGATCTCACGGGAGCATCTCACGCTGCGTGAGCACCTCCGCGCCCGGCTCACGATCCAGATCCGCTGGGCGCAGTGCTGGGGCAGGAACTCGGCCGTGGTGACGAACATCGGGCAGGTGAGACAAGAGTTGGCGTGCGGGCAGGTCTTCACCATCGGCAGCTGGCAGTACCCGTTCGGCAGCGCCTGGGTAGCCCGTGAGAGGTGGTGCTTTGCCCACGCAGGCCGGCCGCTGGACAGGGTTTACGCGGCGGTGTTCCTGTTTTGCGCCGCGTCACCAGTCGGAGGCCGGCCAGTCGCCCATGGCAAAATCAGCTAGGTGCAGATCGGGATGCTTGGATCATTCGAGCTTCGCACGGACGACGGCGTCCTCGCCGACGTGCCGGGCGCGCGGCTGCGCGGGCTGTTGATCGCCCTCGCGCTCGAACCAGGTCACGCAGTCTCGAAGGCGACGCTCGTCGACTGGATTTGGGGTGAGCGCCCGCCCTCCGACGCGGCGAATGCCTTGCAACGCTTGGTTTCCCGGCTGCGGAAGGCACTGCCGGAAGGGTTGGTCGAGGGGCAGACGGACGGCTACCGGTTGAGGGTGGAACCCGACGCTGTCGACGCCGTGCGGTTCGAACGCCTCGTCGGCCAGGCCCGCAATGACGAGGATCCACGGCGGGTACGGCTGCTGCGCGAGGCCCTCGCATTGTGGCGCGGCGCGGCCATGCAGGACGTCGGTTTGCAGGATAGTGCCGCGTTTGACGCGGCGGTCACCCGGCTCGAGGGGCTACGCCTGACTGCCATGGAGGATCGGTTCGATGCGGAGATCAGCCTCGGCCACAGTGTGCAGCTGGTCACGGAACTAACCGACTTGGTGGCCGCGCATCCGGTACGAGAACGGCTTGTCGCCGCGCTGATGCGTGCCCTCGTCGCGACCGGTCGCGACACCGAGGCGCTGCTCGTGTACCAGCGCACGCGAGAAGCCCTGGCCGACGCGCTGGGCGTCGACCCCTCACCGGAGCTGTCCGCATTGCACGTCGCGCTGCTGCGGGGCGAGTTGGGACGGCGGGAGGAAAACCGGAAGACCAACTTGCGCGCCGAGCTAACCAGCTTCGTCGGCAAGGACGCTGATGTCGCCGCGGTCCGCGAACTCATCGCCGAACATCGGCTCACCACCGTGATCGGGCCGGGCGGCTCAGGGAAGACCAGGCTGGCCACGGAAACCGCGCGCACGCTGCTCGGCGACCTACCGGACGGGGCCTGGCTGGTGGAACTCGCAGCCATCGGCGCGGACGGTGACGTGGCGCAATCGACGCTCGCCGCGCTCGGCCTCCGGGATGCTCTGCTCGGCGGCGCACCGAACGCGGAACCGACGGACCGGCTCATCGCCGCGATCCGCGAGCGGGCGGCGCTGTTGATTCTGGACAACTGTGAGCACGTCATCGAGTCGGCGGCGGCGTTCGCCCACCGGGTGCTCGGGGAGTGCCAGCGGCTGCGGATCCTGGCGACGAGCAGGGAACCGCTCGGCATCACCGGTGAGCAGCTGTGGCTGGTCGAGCCGCTGGCCTTGCCGGAGGGGGACGCCAGCCCCGGCGAGATCGAGTCCTCTCCAGCCGTCCAGTTGCTGCGGGACCGGGCCGGCGCGGTGCGCAAGGATCTTGCGACCGACGCCCGCACGCTGTCGACCATGGCGCGCGTCTGCCGGGCGCTGGACGGGATGCCGCTGGCGATCGAACTCGCCGCGGCCAGGTTGCGCACCATGTCCCTCGATCAGCTCGCCAACCGGCTCGACGACCGGTTCCGCCTGCTGACCGGCGGCAGCCGTACCGCGCTGCCACACCACCGGACGTTCCGCGCGGTGGTCGACTGGAGCTGGGAGCTGCTCACCGACGCCGAACGGATGGTCCTGCGCAGGCTCTCGGTGTTCTCGGGCGGGGCGAGCCTGGACGCGGCCGAGCAGGTTTGCGGCGGCGATTCGGTCGAGCGGGGGGAAGTGCTCGAGTTGCTCACCGCGCTGACCGAGAAATCGCTGCTGCTCGCCGAGGGCGACAGCGCACCGCGCTACCGGATGCTCGACACGATCAAGGAATATGCCCGGGACTGGCTCGCGGAGACGGGGGAATCGGATCTGGCGCGCCATGCGCATCTGGACTACTTCACCGAGCTCGCCGAAACCGCGGATCCGCATCTGCGCCGCGCCGAGCAATTGGAGTGGCTCGCCACGCTCGAGGCCGAGCATGACAACGTCGCTGTTGCCCTGCGGGGCGCGCTAGCGGCCGGCGAGGCGCACGGGGCGATGCGGCTCGCGGCGGCCGCCGGCTGGTACTGGTGGCTCGGCGGGCACAAGGCCGAGGGCCTCGAGCTGATCACCGCGGCCGCCAGCACGCCCGGCGAGGTGAGCGATGAGATCCGGGCCATGGTGTACGCGCTTGCCGTGACGTTCGTGGCCGACGGTCCGGGTGACCAGTACCAGGCGGCGGAGTGGATCCACCAGGCCTACCGGTTCACCCAGCGCAGTCAGAGCCGCAACCCGCTGCTGGCGTTGGTCGCCCCGCTGGAACGCATGCTGCAGGCGCCGGACTCGTTTCTGCCCGCGTGGGAACCGCTGCTCACCGACGACGACCCGTGGGTACGCGCCCTGGCCCGGTTGCAGCTCGGCAAGATGCGGATCGTGCTCGGCCAGGGCGGGCGGGATGCGGATGCCTATCTCGAGATGGCGCTCGCCGAGTTCCGGGCGCTCGGCGAGCGGTGGGGGATGTCGTTCGCCCTGACCGAGCTGGCGGACCGAATCGCCACGCGCGGCGAGTTCGCCGGTGCCTGCGAGCACTACGACCAGGCGATCGCGGTGGCCACCGAGGTCGGCGCCATCGAAGATGTGGTTCAGTGGCGGTCGCGGCAGGCTCAGCTGTACTGGCTGCTGGGTGATGAGGAGTCGAGCACGGCGGCCATGGCCGAGGCACAGCTGTACGCCGAACGGATCGCGTGGCCGTCTGCGCTGGCCGCGCTGGCCCTGGCGAAGGCGGAACTGGCCCGCTGGAGCGGCGACACTGAGCAGGCCTGCCGGCAACTCGGCGTCGCGACCACCATGCTGGGCGACGAAGCGGAGCGGGCGCTTGTCCGGGCGGTGACCCACGACCTGCTCGGTTACCTCGCCGACAACCCCGACGAGGCCCGCGAGCACCGCGGCGCGGCATTCCAGGCCGCGTCGGAGGCGGGGCACGCGACCCTGATCGCGAAGGTACTCGTCGGGATCGCGGACCTGGCGCTGCGTGGCGAACGGTACGAGCAGGCCGCGCGGCTGCTCGCGGCAAGTGCGAGCGTGCGCGGACTGCCGGATCGGTCGCAGCCGGATGTGGCCCGGATCGAGCAGGCCACACGGCGCCGCCTCGGCGAAGCGCGGTTCGCCGAGGCGACGCAGGAGGGGGCGCAGGCGAGCTGGCGTGAGCTGGCCGAAGCTACGCTCGCTTGCTGAACGTGGCCCGCGACCACAGGTAGCCGACGAGGGCGATCCCGGCGCACCAGGCGAGAGCGGCGGCCGCGTAGCCGCCCGACGGGGCGCCGGCGAGCAGTCCGCGCAGCGATTCGATGATCGGCGTGAAGGGCTGATACTCCGCGAATTGCCGTACGCCCTGTCCCATCTTGGCGGCCGGCACGATCGCGCTGCTCAGGAACGGCAGGATGATCAGCGGCACGACGGTGAGGCCCGCGGATTCCGGAGTTTTCGCGGCCATCCCCAGCGCGACCGTGAACCAGGCGGCCGCGAACGCTGTCGCCGCGATGATGCCGACCGCGGCGAGCCAGTCCAGGGGGGTCGCAGGCGACCGGAACCCCAGCGCGAAGGCCATTCCGATGATGACCGCGATGGCTACCGAGCTGCTCAGCATGGTGGCCGCGACATGACCGGTCAGGACGGCACCGCGGGAGACGTTCATGACCTTGAACCGGTTGATGATGCCCTTGGTCATGTCGGAGTTCACCGAGACCGCGGTGGCCGCCAGCCCGTAGGTGATGGCCAGCAGGATCAGGCCTGGTGTTGCGTATTCGATGTAGCGTTCGCCGACATTGAATGCGTTGCCGAACACGTACACCAATAGCAACATGAGCACGACCGGCATCAAGGCCCCGTTGAATATCGTGACCGGATTCCGAAGGATGTGCTTGAAGTTGCGGCGCAGCATGATCCGCGAATCGGTCAGCGCTGCTGACGTGGTGTTCATCGTGCGATTACCTCCGTGCTCGCGTGACTGGTCAGGGCCAGGAAAACGTCATCGAGGTCCGGCGTGTGCACGGAGAACTCCTCAACGTCGATCGAATGCTCATCGAGCCGGCCCAGCAGGGTCCGCAACGATCTCGCCCTGCCATCGCTGCGAACCCGCAGGGTCAGGTCCTCGTCGTCCCGCGTGGAGCCGGTCAGGACCCGCGTCGCCGCGTCGAGTTCGAGGACGTCGGTGAACTGGAGCCGGACGTGGCTGCCGGGAACCTGGCGCTTGAGTTCGTCGGGAGTGCCCTCGGCAACCAAGTGGCCCTGGTCGAGCACCGCGATCCGGCTGGCGAGCTGATCGGCTTCCTCGAGATTCTGGGTAGTGAGGAAAACGGTCACGCCGTCGGCCACCAGCTCGCGGGCGATGTTCCACATCGTGCGACGGCTGCGCGGATCCAGTCCCGTCGTCGGCTCGTCCAGGAAAATGATCTGCGGCCTGGTGACCAGCGTCATCGCCAGATCCAGCTTCCGGCGCATACCGCCGGAATAGGTCGCCGCCATCTTCTGCGCCGACTCCACCAGATCGAACCGTTCCAGCAACGAGGTGACCACCCGCTTGCCCTCGCCGACCCGCAGATGGTGCAGATCCGCCATCAACTGCAGGTTCTCCTGCCCCGTCAGCAGATCGTCCACCGCCGCGAACTGACCGGTGACCCCGATCACCGCGCGCACCGCCCTGGCCTCGGTCGCAACATCATGCCCGGCAACCCGTACCGTCCCACCGTCGGCCTTCATCAACGTGGTCAGCACGTTCACCGTCGTCGTCTTACCCGCCCCATTCGGGCCGAGCAGGGAAAAGACCGTGCCCGCACGAACATCTAGATCGATTCCATCGAGCACAGTCTTGTCCCCATACGCCTTCCGCAGCCCTGAGACTGCAATCGCCGAATTTCTCATGCGACCATCATCGGCACCGCCCCTGACACGCCCCTGACACGCCCCTGACACGACCAGTGACACGACCAGTGACACGGCGTTCTACCTCGTTGCACCAGGTCAGGGCACTGCGCAGGCTACTGACGGCTGCCTGATCGGCCAGAGCCCGCCGGTCACCGCGCTACCGCGATATCAACCGTCGACGGATTTGGCCTCGATCAGGTCCAACACCTCCTGTGCGCGATCGACCAAATACATGTGATCACCCGGTAACTCGATGAAGCTGAATTCGCTTGAGGTCGCTTTCCGCCATTCTTGAGCCTGTTCGGCGCTGACCAGACCGTCGTTGCTGCCCCGGATCGAACAGACTGGTACCGATACCGGCTCGTCCGTGCTCGGGGTGTAGTTCTCGTGCATCTCGCGGTCGGCCCGCAGCGTAGGGAGGATCAGTTCACGCATCTCACCCAGATCGGCCGTCATGATCGCCACGCACCCCGACCACTGACAGCATGACCTACCCCCGACGAACTAACATTCGCGACCACTAGGCATGCCGCCTTTGGGGGACTCGCGCCGCCGGTCATCTGAACAGCGCCTCGCCGGGGGGCAGACGTCGGGGATATCGGCGAGGTAACCTCACCTGGGCTGCGGCCCGGAGCGCACGTCCGCCGGGGATTCCCTCGGCCATGCCGCGCCCCGGGCGCGCCCCAGAGCGGCTATGCCGGGAATGTTCGCGCTGGTCAGGTCGTGGTAGGGCAATGCCCTCCAGAGCCGTAGGCGTGCCCGATCAAAGGCACAGGACCGGTATTCGACGGGCACTCACGGACAGTCAAAGGTAGCCCTTGATGTCCAGTGCGCTGGTTGGGGACAGATCGTTCATCACATCCCAAGCTGATAGTGCGAGTCCGGTTCTCGTCACCCGCTCCCGAGTAATCCTCAGGCCAGTACTGCGCCGGGCAGGTCTTCGCGGGCTCCAACGGTTCGATAGCACCCCGCTGACAGGGTCCGCGTTATGCTCCAAGCGGATGAGGAGGTCGGCCATGGCAGAAACACCCTTCACGATCAGGGCCGACGTCAGGTGTACCGATGGGGTCTGCGGCAAGGTAATTCGCGTGGTCGTTGACCCGGTCGCGCGGGCGGTCACCCACCTGGTGGTCCAACCGAGGCACTGGCCCGGCCTGGGTCGGCTTGTGCCGCT
>Ga0181523_10000992_pt1 | contig 31522 bp, 21 predicted proteins | sample PEATcosm2014_Bin_43_FD_119752 | JGI IMG/M metagenome (GOLD analysis project Ga0181523, IMG submission 119752) | Peatland microbial communities from MTU Mesocosm Facility, Houghton, MI, USA - PEATcosm2014_Bin05_30_metaG | ecosystem: Environmental > Terrestrial > Soil > Wetlands > Peat | place... | reverse complement strand
CTCGGGGTTGGGATTGCGGACTTCCGCCAGATATGTTGTGCGCGGCCGCGTGTTTAGTTCACCCAGCAGGGAGTAGTTTCTCGCCTGTGCTTTCCACTTATTGACCTGGCTGTTCGGATCGTTGAGGTTGCCGAAGACGATGGCGTTTGCCGGGCACGACTGCTGGCAAGCCGTCTGCAGGTCGCCTTCTTTGATTGTCGAGTCGGCGCGCTCGGCGTCAATACGCTTCTCGCTGATACGCTGCACGCAGTAAGTACATTTTTCCATTACGCCGCGGCTGCGCACCGTCACGTCTGGATTGCGCATGAGCTTGAATTGCGGAGTCTCCCAATCCTGGAACAACAGGAAATTGAACCGCCGAACCTTATATGGGCAGTTATTGGAGCAATAACGAGTGCCGACACAGCGGTTATAGACCATGTCGTTCAGGCCTTCACTGCTGTGAATAGTCGCCTGCACCGGACAGACCAGTTCACAGGGCGCATCCTCGCACTGCATGCAGGGCACGGGCTGGAAGAAGCCCTTGGGATTTTCGCGCGGGCCGTTGTAGTAAGCGTCCACGCGCAGCCAGTGCATGTGGCGGCCTTTGAGCGTCTGCTCTTTGCCGACCACGGCAATGTTGTTTTCCGACTGGCAGGCGACGATGCAGTTATTGCATCCGACGCAGGCGTTCAGATCGATCGCCATGCCCCAGGAGTAAGTCTCCTTCGAATAATCGAAGGGCTTGTAAAGCGTGAGGTCAGTCGGCGGCTCGCCTTCTTTCGCGAAGTTCGGCTCTTTCTTATACTCCGCGAGGCTGCGCTCCTGCACCAGGGGACGCTTGCCGCCGTCAGGAGTTTCCATCGTCTGATAGCCCTGCGTGCTGGCCAATTGATAAATGTCGCCGGTGGGGGTGAGCTTCGCGCCGTCCGCAAACCATGGCGCTTGACTGGTGCGCAGCGGATAAACGTCGAAGCCGGTGCCGGTACCGACGCGGCCAGCGCGAGTGCGTCCGTAACCGAGGAATACGGTGATCGAGTTGTCGGGATGTCCGGCCTGAATCCAGACTGGCCCTTTTACTTTTTGCCCATTGAATTCGAGTTCGGCTACATCTTTGAAATTCAGCTTCAGGCGCTCGGCCATCGCGGGGCCGATCATGATCGGGTTGTCCCAGGTCAGCTTGGTCAGCGGCTTCGGGAGTTCCTGCAACCATCCATTGTTTGCAAAGCGGCCGTCATAAATTGAGGGATCGCGGCGGAAGTTGAGCTCGTAGACACCAGTTTCACGGAAGCCGGTAATTGAGATTGACTCTTTTGCCAGATTCAACCGCGACAGGTCAAACTTGCCCTGCTTCGTGGCAAAGGCGGTACCTTCGATCCAGCCATCATGCAGCGACTTTCGCCAGAATGCGTCGAAGTCAGCGCCCGTGTGTTGCCTCTGCCAGTAGCCTTGGACAAGGTCGTGTCCCGTAAGGCCCGACTGGCCCGCGAGGATCGTGATGATTTCATGCGCGCTCTTGCCGCCATAGAGCGGCTCGATAAGCGGCTGAATGATGCTCACCGTTCCGTCGTAGGCGCGGCCATCGCTCCAGGACTCGAGATAGTGCGCTTCGGGAACGTGCCAGTGACAGAGTTCAGCTGTCTCGTTGCGATGCGTGCCGAGAAATACCTTCAGGCTGACTGCGGTCGATTTTAGCGCCGACGCGAATTCGAGCTGCGCGGGAGCGTCGTAGGCCGGGTTCCCACCGAGAATCAGCAACAGGTCAACCTTGCCGGCGCGTACATCCTCGACAAGCGAGTGCAACGACTCGCCGCGATTCACCGGATTGGCGTCAACCGGGTCGGTGTAGAAGACGGTCTTGCCGACATTGCCGAGCGTATCGTTCATCGCATGCGCCAGCGCGTGCACAACTGACGACTGATGATCGCCAGCAATCACAACGCATGATCCCCGGCTCTTCAGTAGATCGGCGGCAGCCGCCTTGACCAGGCTCGACTCTCCGGGGGGACCAATCTCGCCCACCTTGACACCGACAAGAGACGCTATGGTTTGCGCATAGGCCGCAACATCACCAGCTAATACCGGGACCCGATGATCCGCCTTCATCCCCGTAGACGAGGGAGTGCTCTCGACCACATACAGCCGATTCATGTTCGCATCGGGATTGCGTCGGGCGGCGAAATCGCGCGTGTAGCGGGCCGAGCCTGGGAATCCGGCGTAGAGGAAATCAGCGTCGAGCGAAACAATGACGTCAGCTTTCGATAAGTCGTAACGCGTCTCGACCACCTCGCCGAACGCCAGCTTCGCGCCTTCGTAGACATTGTCGCGACTGATCGGCTCCCAGACGTGCCACTTGGCCATCGGATTCGCTTCCAGATAACTGCGAATCTGCGCGGCCAGCGTCGGCGATGTAACCGTCTGCGTCAGGATGCGAACGCCGCCCCCCGCCAGGCTCTTCTGCACATTCAGGGGGCCGCGAACCGCTTCCATGAAGGCGTTCCACGAGCGAACGTCGCCCAAGTAGGTGATGTTCTGCGCCCGGTCAGGATCGTAGAGATCGAGAATCGAAGCCTGCGCGTAAACGTCAGTGCCGCCAAGGCTCGCCGGATGCTGCGGATTGCCTTCGACTTTCGTCGGACGGAAAAGATGGCTCTCGACCAGAATCGGCGAGGCGTAACCGCCGAGCGTAAACGCGGTCGCGTAGAACATCGGCCGGCCTGGAATGACATTTTCCGGCTGCCGCACATAGGGCACGATCTCGGTGATTGGCATGCGCGTGCAGCCGGTCAAACCGGCCAGCGCGAGCGACGCGCCCATGGTCTTCAGGAAACCGCGACGAGAAAAATCGTCAAGCCACTCGGAAGCACCCTTCGGGAACTCGCGGTGCAGCATCTCCTGAAACTCTTCGCTGCCCGCCAGCTCTTCGAGGCTGCGCCAGTACTCGGGCCCGGTCGTCTGCTCTATCTGCGCCTTCGCGGTCGCGAGGTCAAGCTGCTTGCGCTTGCTCGGGCAGATGTCGGTTCCGGCGTTGGCACCGACCGGATTTGTCTTGTGCTCTTCCATGCTCATCGTCGATCTTTGATTCTTCTCGTCTCTCTTTGCGTCATTAGGTCTGCCGATTTGCCGTTAGCGATGGCAGGTGTTGCAACTGGTGATGTCGTTGACCGAGCGCACCTTGTATTGCTCCTTCAAAGCGTTCCCTAGCGCTTCCTGATCGGAGTACGCCGTTTCCTTCCCATTTTCCTTCACCACGACAGGCGCGCCCGCAGAAGGCTCCTCGTAGCGCATGTTGAAAACCTGCTCGCGCGGGCGCAGATATTTTTCGGTGTTGCGGTGGCAGTCGAGGCAGAATTCCATCTGCAGCGACGCATACTGATACATCAGCGGCATCTGGTCGACGGGGCCGTGGCAGGTATTGCATCCCACGCCCTTATTCACGTGAATGCTGTGATTGAAATATACGAAGTTGGGTAACTGGTTGACGCGCGTCCATTCGAGCGAGCGGCCTGTTCGGAAACTTTCGCGGACCGGCTCCAGATAGGCTGCGTTCGTCCAAATCTGCGCATGGCAGTTGATGCAGGTTTTAGTCGGCGGGATGCCGGCAAAACTCGATTGCTCGACCGAGGTGTGACAGTAGCGGCAATCGATGCCCAGCCCGGTCACGTGGTGCTTGTGGCTGAACGGGACGGGCTGCGACTTCCGGACCCCGGCGTAGGTGACGTATGGAGACCGCTCAATCTGCGCCATGACCCAAAATATCCCGCCTACGGCAAAAACCGTCAGGACCATGGAGGCCCGGGCAATTGCATTGCTGCTGCGTGGAAAGATCTGCATCGATTGTGAAGTTTTTAATGTTGCGAAATTGGCTTGCGCCGTACCCGGCTGACCCTACTTGTATGACCTGCGTCACGTACTGTTGTGACACATGATACTGAAACAGGAGAGTATAACAGTTGGACGGAAAAATGGAATAGGCTGTGCGGCTTTTCTTTTGCGCCCTTCGGGATTCCCGTTCGCGAGATTCCATCCGGAGAAGAAACCAAAAGATTCTTGATCCGTAGATTAATGCAATATGAATTCGCAACCTCAGCGCAGGTGCATGACCAGCAGTTTGGGTTCCGTCATTTCCTGAATCGCGTCGCGCAAGCCCTCGCGGCCGAGTCCGGAGTCTTTAATTCCGCCATAAGGCATGTGGTCGATGCGGAAGGTGGGAACGTCGCCGGCAATCAAGCCTCCGACCTCAAGTTCGTCGTAGGCCTGAAAGATGAGTTTGGCGTCGCGGGTGAAAAGCCCAGCCTGCAGGCCGTAGGCAGAACTGTTGATCTGCTTCAGCGCGGAGGCGAAATCGTTGTAGGGCTCGACGGTCACGACCGGCGCAAAAATTTCCTGGCAATTCACTTTCATGCCGGGCTTGGTGCTGGTAAGCACGGTGGGCTCGAACAACGAGCCCTTGCGGTTGCCGCCGCAGAGCAGGCGCGCGCCGCCGCGAACCGCCTCCTGCACCCAGTCGGCGGCACGGATGGCGTCGCTTTCGCGGATGAGCGGGCCGAGGTCGCTTGACTCGTCGAGCGGGTCTCCCACTTTCAGTTTGCCGACTCCCGCCAGGAACAGCTCGGTGAATTTTCCGTAGACGGAGTGCTCGACCAGAATGCGCTGCACGGAAATGCAGGACTGTCCGGCGTATGCAAAGCCTCCGGTGACGCAGCGGTCGGCGGCGTAAGCAAGATCGGTATCGCTGTGGACGATGACGCCTGAATTCCCTCCCAGTTCGAGAACCACTTTCTTCTTTCCCGCGGCGTTCTTGATGGCCCAGCCGACGGCGGCGCTGCCTGTAAAGCTGATGAGCTTGATGCGTTCATCGCTTACCAACAGCCCGGAATCTTCGTTCGAGAGCAGAACCGCGTTGAATCCGCCGTCCGGCCACCCCGCTTGCTGAATCACTTCCGCCAGCAGCAGCGCGGTGAGCGGCGTTTCGGGCGCGGGCTTGAGCACCATGGAACAGCCGGCGGCAATAGCCGGGGCAACTTTGTGGGCGACCAGGTTCAAGGGGAAATTGAAAGGGGTAATACCGGCGATGGGGCCGAGGGGAAAACGTTTGACGATGCCCCAACGCCCGGCGGTCGACTGCTGCCAGTCCAGCGGCAAATATTCGCCGTAGCCGCGCACCGTCTCTTCGGCGGCGATATTGAAGGTAAAGACGGCGCGGTCAACTTCGGTGCGAGCGCTCTTGATGGGCTTGCCCGCTTCCAGCGCAATGGTGCGGGAAAATTCGTCTTTGCGATCGTGAATGCCAATCGCGATCTGGCGCAGAACTCGTTGGCGTTCGAAGGCGGGCAGACGCCGCGTGGTTCCGAAGGCCTTGACGGCGGCGGCAATGGCGGCTTCCGCGTGTTCGCGGCGTCCTTGGTGGACACGTGCGATGAGGGCACCGTCGTAAGGTGCGTGCACGTCGACGATGTCACCCTCTTCCTGCCACTTCCCGTCCAGGAAAAAACCGTGGGTTGCAACCGGAGTCACCGTCATCTCGGCCATGCCTCACCTCTTTCGAGCGCGCTCGTGCTTCAATTCTTATGATTCGATTCTGGATTCGCCCCGACGATTCGCGTGCTGGTTCAAGTGCCATGATTATAGGACTTCTTGAGGAGAGCGTTATCAACAGTCGCGCGAGCCACTCGCTCGCAGGTCACTTGCCGGTCTGCGGTTTGAAGCGGCCATCGACTTCCACCTGATATCCCGCAACCAGGCGATTGGTTTCGTTCGCCATTCCGACCACCGACATCAGCTCTTTGAACTGCGCGTCGGTCATCCCTCTGTTTTTCGCCGAAGCGCTATGCGAAGCGATGCAGTATTCACACTGGTTCGTGACCGAGACCGCGAGGTAAATCATTTCTTTGGTAAGCGGATCGAGCGCTCCCGGAGCCATGATCTGCTTGATGTCCTCCCAAGTACGCTTGAGGAGGATGGGATCATGCGCGATGGCTTTCCAGAAATTGTTGATCCAGTCGGTCTTGCGCGTAGCCATGATGTCGTCATAGACGGCGCGCACTTCGGGGCTGGCGTCAGCGTATTCGATAAGGCCAAAGATGGACATGCGTTTCTCCTATGATGGCTTCGTTGGAATGCTGTTTTGAACGATGAGCTTGCGAAGCTCCTCGCAAGATTGCCCGATAGTCAGAATATAAGTGGCCTCAATCATCACAGCACCGCCGTCTCGTGAATCATCCGCCCTTCGGCAAATCGCGAAAAGTTCAGCAGAGACGCGTCGATCAAGCCGGTCTTCCCCGTCAGAATCAGGTCACTCAGAATCTTCCCGGTGGCGGGCGCGTGCATCACGCCGTGTCCACTGAAGCCGTCGGCGAAGAAAAAGCCGGGGACTTCGGGAGATTCGCCAAGAATTGGGTGATGGTCGGGCGTCATTTCATAGAGGCCGGCCCAGGCTCGCTGGGGATTGACCTCGACATTTTCGAAGACGGGGACGCGATCCGCGGCTCGGGTGAGAATCTTTTCGATGAAGCTCGCGTCGAAATCGGTTTTATAGCCGGGAGTTTCTTCCGGGTCGTTCCACGCCAGCAGGAATCCGCGGCTCTCGGGCCGGAAATGAAAGCCGGTGGACATGTCGACGATCATGGGCGCGGTGTGCGGAAATTGGTCGAAGGGCTCGGTCGGAACCAGCATGCGGCGCAAAGGTTCGACCGGAAGATCGATGCCGGCCATCTTCGCAATCGGAGCGGCCCACGGTCCGGCGCAGTTAACAACCGTGAGTGTGGAAACCGTGTCGCGCGTGGTCGAGACCTCGAAGCTCCCATCCTTGAGCGTGATTCCCGTTACGCTCGCGTTCTTCCAGAGAGTGGCGCCGCGATCGCTTGCCCAGGTCATGAAGCCGATCATGGCGCTGTACGGATCGACAAATCCGTCGGTGGAGCAGAAGCTGCCGCCGACAATGTCATCGGCGCGGAGTTGCGGAAACTGGCCACGGATTTCATCGCCGGCAACAAGACGCACGTTCTTCAATCCCATGGCGACCTGCTTTTCGAAATTCGCGCGCAGGTAGGCCATGCGCTTTTCGCTGGTCGCGCAAAAAAGGTACCCCTGCGGGCGATAGTCGCACGGGTAGCCGAGCCGTTCTTCAAAACTGGCATAGAACGGGATCGAGTACAGCGACATCTGGATATTGACCGGCGTAGAAAACTGCGCGCGCACACCGCCCATGCTTTTGCCCGTGGATCCCTTGCCTTGGGCGGTCTCGCGCTCAATCACGAGAACGTTCTTGCAGCCGGCCGCGACCAGGTGGTAGGCAACGCTGGAGCCGACAATCCCTCCGCCGATGAGAACGACGTCCGCGGTGTGCATGGTTTCTACGACACGTCAGGAAGTTGCCGCGGCAATGGCAACCCTGACCAGCACCACGACGGCGAACCAGCCGAACACTACGGCGAACGCGGTGCCACGCTTAACCTTGCTGATGCAAGTAATGCCGATGGCGGTCAGGACCAATGTCCAGATCGTGACGATATCCAACGGTGTCAGCAGAGCGCGTAGTACGGCAGAGCCGCTCGGATCGATGAAATATCCGGGATTGACGGCCACAGGGTTCTCAATGTTAAATCCGTCTCCGCTGACTCCCGCCAAAATCGAAACGACTGCCAGCAACGCCCGCAGCAACTCCGGCAGTCGTGTATAGACAATCAGAGCAAACAGGGCCTTGAATTTCACGTCGGCGCTCGCGCCAAACTTGAGGGTCGCAAATAGAACCCCGGCGAGTATTGCATACAGGACGAGCGCAAACACCGGAACCGCGTAGGAGATTACTTTCGTGATCGTGACCTGTTGCGCCATGACTCTTTCCCGTTGATCGGCCGGTAAGCGGTCAATGCGCTCGGCCTGCTTCGGCCGCAACTGGATCTGATTATCCACCACCTTGCGAAAGCCGACCTTTTGATCGACCACGTTGACAAAGAGCAGGGAGACGATCGCAATGATCAGGAATGGCGCCCACCAACTGGCGCTTCTCCGCAGGTCGGTGAAGGTCTTGCTGGGCGCAAAGAAAGTGTTGACGAGCCGCTGCAACTCCGACAGTGGCGCTGGTTCCTGTAGAGCTTGCGAAGGTACCTGCGATAGCTGCTGTGGTTGCGACGGCACGGAAGGTTGGGTCGTCATATCTCCTCCGGAACAGGAGCAAATTCTAATTTCCTTCCACCGTAATGACAACAGAAAGCTGCGGAAGCGATGCCATGCTACGAAACCGCCATCTCCGGCGTGGCCGCCAGCAGTTTGCGCGTGTACGCGTGCTGCGGTTGGGTAGTGACCTGTTCCGTGCTTCCGATTTCAACGATCTTGCCTCTGTACATCACCGCGATTCGGGTCGAGAGGTAGCGAACCACCGGCATGGAGTGCGAGATAAACAAATAGGTGAGGCCGAAATCGCGCTGCAGTTGCCGCAGCAGATTCACGATCTGAGCGCCGACGCTGACGTCGAGAGCCGAAACCGGTTCATCGGCAACGATAAACTTCGGCCGCAGGGCCAGAGCGCGGGCAATACCGATGCGCTGGCGCTGGCCACCGGAAAACTCGTGCGGATAACGGGGCATAGCCGATTCATCCATGCCCACGGCCCGCAGAAGTTCGCGCACGCGCAGGCGGCGGGCATCGCGGCTCAGGCTTTCATGGATGATTTTCCCATCGACGATCTTCCGATGAAGCGTCTTCCGATGCAGAATCAGCGGCTCGTCGATCACGTCTTCTACGCGGTAGCGCGGGTCGAGCGAGCCGAACGGATCCTGGAAGATGATCTGCATGTCGCGGCGAAGACGGCGCAATTCCGAGCCGCTCGCTTTCAGCAGATCGACGCCATCGAAAACGATGGCGCCCGAAGTCGGTTCGATGAGGCGGAGGATGAGGCGTCCAAGCGTGCTCTTGCCAGAGCCGGATTCGCCGACCAAGCCGAGCGTCTCGCCTTCGTGAATGTCGAGGGAGACATCGTCCACGGCGCGGACTTCGCCTGCGCGGCGCATGCCGAACGGCGATTCGGCGAGGTCGAAAATCTTCCTGAGATTGCGAACTTCGACAAAAGCCACGGATCACCTTCTCCCAGCAATCTGTTTCATACTCATTCCATATTCCAGAATATGGAATACGGTTTGATTCCCTCACCCCGCGATCATCGGCACGGCCACAATCGCGGCAACCATGCCAAGGGTATGGGCGCGGCTGAAGTGCTCGTGTAGAAAGATGCGCGCAAGCAGAACGGTGACGGCGGGATAGAGCGAGCTGAGCACGACCGCGTTGTCCAGGCGTCCGATTTGTGCCGCGCGGATGAAAACCACGCTGCCTGTGACATCGAGAATTCCGGCAACCACAGCGATCGTCAGCACCGGAACAGCCACGGCACGGAGCTGTCTCGTAAACACGACGATGCTCGCTGTCACCAAGAAAGAGGCCGACCGTGAACAGGCAGCCACCCACAACGCCGAGGAGTTGCCCGCGCGATGGGCACAAAGGTACCAACCAGCAAACCCGATTCCCGCCAGTACGGCCACGCCCAACCCTTTGGGACGTCCGGCAGTACCTTCGGTACGTGAGATGAGCCAGACGCCGATGCCCGCAAGAATAAATCCACTCACCTGCCGAATGCCGGGGAAGCCCGACGCAAACGCCGTGACGATGGCCGGAATCCCAGCGCTGAGAACCGCCGCCACCGGCGCAATCAATCCCATATTTCCGCAGGCCAAGGCGCGATAGAAAAACACCAGCGACACGCCCGCGAGCATTCCGGCAACAAGCGACCAAAGCAAACTAACGGTGCCCAAAAATGGAGCGTGGGTCATCAGCGCCAGGGCGCCGACCACGACCAAGCCGCTTCCGTGCACGATGGCCGTGAACAGAAAGGCGCTCACGCGGCGCGCGCCCACTCCGCCAAGAAAATCGCTGGTGCCCCACACCCCAACCGCGGTCAAGCTATAAGCAGCAGGAATGTATTGGGCTGCGGTGGACATGGGAATTTGAGATTAGCACGCAGCGAACTCGTGTGGTGAGGGGCAAAGCTCGGCCAAAACACAGACACCGAAAGGGCCGGACCACCCCGAGCGCAGCGCGGCAGCTAGACTGTCACCACTTCCGGTTGCGTCTTCCCCGCCAACAATTGCCGCAGCACGTACTGGAGTATGCCTCCATTGGCGTAGTAGAGAGCCTCCTGAGGAGTGTCGATGCGAACGACAGCTTGGAATTCCGCCTTCTTCCCACCCTTTACGCGCACCGTGATCTTGCGGCCGGAAGAAAATTTCTCGACCACATCGCGAATCCCCGCGATCTCGAAAACTTCTTCGCCGGTCAACTTCAGCGTCTCGGCATTTTCTCCGGGCAGAAACTGCAGCGGCAGAATGCCCATGCCGACCAGGTTCGAGCGGTGAATGCGTTCGTAGCTTTCGGCAATCACGGCGCGAACTCCGAGCAGGCGCGGTCCCTTGGCCGCCCAGTCGCGCGAACTCCCGGAGCCGTATTCCTTGCCCGCGAGAATCACGAGCGGCACTTTTTCGGCATGATACTTTTCTGACGCGTCGAAGATCGACATTTCGGCGCCATCGGGCAGGTGGCACGTGAATCCGCCTTCGGTTTTCACCATTTTGTTGCGCAGGCGGACGTTGGCGAACGTGCCGCGCACCATCACTTCGTGATTGCCGCGACGCGATCCGTACGAATTGAAATCCGCAGGTTGCACGCCGTGAGCAATTAAGTATTTGCCCGCGGGGCCATCTTTCTTAATAGAACCGGCGGGCGAGATGTGGTCCGTAGTAACGCTGTCGCCAAGCACGGCCAGCACGCGCGCGCCCTTGATGTCTTCGACGGCGGACGGTTTGAGCTCCATGTCATCGAAGTATGGCGCCTGCCGGATGTAGGTGGAATCGTTTTCCCACGCGTAAGTCTCGCCCTTCGGAACCGGCAGACCGCGCCAGCGCGCGTCTCCCGAATACACCTCGGCATAGCTCTTGCGAAACATCTCGGACGTAATCGCGCTCGCCATCGCCTCTTGAACTTCCTGCTGCGAGGGCCAGATGTCGGCAAGATAAACAGGCTTGCCGTCTTTGCCTTTTCCGATGGGATCTTTGCGCAGATCGACATCGATGCGGCCGGCGAGTGCGAAGGCCACCACCAGCGGCGGCGACATCAAATAGTTGGCGCGGACTTCGGAATTGATGCGGCCCTCAAAATTGCGATTGCCGGAGAGCACCGAGGCGACGACCAGATTCTTCTCGTCAATCTCTTTCGAAACTTCAACCGGCAGCGGGCCTGAGTTTCCGATGCAGGTGGTGCATCCGTAGCCGACGATGTGGAATTTCAGCTTCTCCAGATACGGCATCAGACCAGCCCTTTGGAGATAGTCAAGGACGACTTTCGATCCGGGAGCGAGCGAGGTTTTAACCGTCGCGGGCACTTCCAGACCGCGCTCCACCGCCTTCTTTGCCAGCAAGCCGGCAGCCAGCATTACGGACGGGTTCGACGTGTTGGTGCAACTGGTGATCGCCGCAATCACCACACTGCCGTGATGCAGATGCCCGTTGGCGGAAGTTTTCGGCTCGCCTTTCGCCGCTTCTTTCGCCACTTTGATCAAGCCCGGCAAAGCCTTCTCGAACGACTCGCCTGCTTTCGACAGCAGCACTCGATCTTGCGGTCGTTTCGGCCCAGCCAGACTCGATTCGACGCTGGCAAGATCAAGACTCAGCAACTCCGAGTACTCCGCTTCGGGCGTGATGGTGTCGTGAAAAAGTCCCTGCTCGCGAGCGTAGGCTTCGACCAGCGCGATCTGCTCATCGCTGCGCCCGGTAAGTTTCAGGTAGCGCAGGCTTTCTTTGTCGATCGGGAAGATACCGCAGGTGGCGCCGTATTCGGGAGCCATATTGGCGATGGTCGCGCGATCGGCGAGCGGCAGGTCTTGTAGGCCTGGGCCGAAGTACTCGACGAACTTTCCGACGACGCCGTGCTTGCGCAGCATCTCGGTGATGGTAAGAACAAGATCGGTTGCCGTGGCGCCTTCGCGCAGGCGTCCGGTAAGCTTCACGCCGACGACGAGCGGAATCAGCATGGACACGGGCTGTCCGAGCATGGCGGCTTCGGCTTCGATCCCGCCCACGCCCCAGCCCAGCACGCCGAGTCCGTTGACCATGGTGGTGTGCGAGTCGGTACCGACGAGCGTGTCGGGATAGGCGGTGCACTTTCCGCCCTCGTCATCTTTATGCACAAAGACCACGCGCGCAAGATATTCGAGATTGACCTGGTGGACGATCCCAGTGTCCGGCGGCACGATGGCAAGATTGCGGAAGCCCGTCTGCCCCCAGCGCAGAAATGCGTAGCGTTCGTTGTTCCGCTGGAATTCAAGCAACGCGTTCACGTCGAAGGCGCCCGGCGATCCGAATTCGTCGACCTGCACCGAATGGTCGATGACCAGTTCGGCAGGCTGTAGCGGATTGATGAGCTTCGGGTCGCCGCCCAGGCGCTTCATGGCGTCGCGCATGGCGGCAAGATCGACCACCGCCGGGACGCCGGTGAAATCCTGCAGCAACACGCGGCTCGGTGTGAAGGCGATTTCCTTTTCCGGCTTCGAATTCCGGTTCCACGCCGCGAGCGCGCGAATTTCTTCCTGCGTCACGTTGCGCCCCTCTTCGGTGCGCAGCAGGTTCTCCAGCAAAATGCGCAACGAGAAGGGCAGATGCCGGGTCGAGATGCCCCGCTTGTCGAGAGCGTCGAGCCGGTAGAGCTCGTATTCTTTGTCGCCCACTTTGAAGGTTGCGCGAGCGCCAAAACTATTCGATGACATGATGATTTCCCTTCGCAATCTCCGGCGCATGACCGGAGTAATTGCAGCCCCCCGAACTAATAGTGTAATTCGTTTCGAGACCTAGCAGAAATTGTCATCCCGGCAGAGCGAGGGATCTGCAGTTGTGAGGAGCCGGAAACACTGCCGATTCTCGTTCCCCTCGCTCAACGATTCCTAGCGCACGCCCGTCCAAATCTGATAGACCACCACGCCAACCATGAAGACCAAGTAAATTCTGAGCGCCCAGAACAGAAGCATCTCGGTCCGAGTGAGCCGCCGTCGCGGACAATGATGTTGCTCCTTGGTGAAAATGATCTGGTCAGGCTCCAGCGATGTCATCACCGCAGTCAACTCTTCGCGGCTCACTTCCGAGCCGGGTGCGGAATCGAATTGTTTTTCCATTTACCTGCCTCCAATGATCGCCAATGCATTGGGCGCAATCACGCTGATGCCAAACAAGAGGCCGGCGCCGATCAGAATGATCACGACCCCCAGTGCCAGCACATTCGCCCACAGCGGACTGACCAGCACGCCCATGATTTCACGATCGTTCACCAGCATGTACAGGAACAGCAGCGCCGGCGGCATGGCCAGAACGGCGATCACATTCACCAACAGGACGATGTATACCAGTGGAATTCCCGGAATCAGGACCAGCCCTGCGGCGGCAACCGCTTCGACCAGCAGAACGAGATAGAACGTCCTCCCCTGCCTGAAGGGAAGATTCAAACTATGCGGCCGCCGCGCGACTTCTCCGAAAGCGTACGCGGACGAAGTCGAAATCGTGATGGCCGCGACCATCCCTGCCTCGAAGATGCCCAGCGCGAAAAGCGCCGCTCCCCAATGTCCGATAAACGGCTGCAGCGCCTGGGCGAATTCGGCGGCTTCGAAGTTCGCTGTCGACATGTGGTGCATGAACAGCGGGGTCGTCGCCAGCATCGTCGCCAGCGCGGCGACGGTCGCCAAAGCCGCTCCCAGCACTGTGTCGATGCGTCCCATGCGGATGTCGCGCGTGGTGAGGCCCTTATCGGCAATCGCGCTTTGCTGAAAAAACAGCATCCACGGAGTGACCGTCGCGCCGATATCCGCCAGCAGGATCAGAACCGTCTCCTGCGGGATCCCGCCTGGCAGCGGTCTCCAAGTCACCAACGCGCGGCCCACCATTCCCCAGTGCGGATGGGTCAGCAGCGCCACTGGCACGAACACCAGGTTAAACATGGCCGCGCCCAGGATGATCCGCTCCCACGTCCAATACCGGTGCGTCATGAGCGCGACGGAGAGAACCACCAGCGCGCCCAGGACCGCAACCGCCGGCCGCACTCCGAAGAACCCCAGCCCGGCGCGGATGGCGATAAACTCCGTGACCAGCGTCAGAAAGTTGCCTATCATCAGGTCGATCATCGAGAACCAGCCCCAGAACGGGCCAAAGCGATCGAAGATCAGCTCCGCGTGCCCGCGATGAGTGGCCGCGCCCAAACGCACGGTCATTTCCTGCACCACGCAAGCCATGGCGAAGGTGAGAACAATGAACGGCACAAAGAAACCGATGCCGAACCGCGCGCCCGTCGCCGCATACGACAGCATGCTGGGCCCGTCATTCTCTCCAAGCATCACCAGAATGCCGGGGCCAATGAGCAACCAGAACAACCGCAACCGCGGACGGAATCCGCGACGCGCCCGTGTCTTCGAGACCTGCTCGCGGTCGTGTGCGCGATCGATATCCTCATGCGTGATGACGACGTCGTTGATGGACGCTCGCGAGTCGTTCTTGAGGCCGGATCGGGGTACGGCATCCCCTTTCAGCTCCGATGTTGTCTTTGCTTCTTTCATTCAATCGACGAAGTCCAAAAAGGAAAACCGGCGGCTCCGGCTCGTGTATTAGCGAGAGTATACATCAGGAGATAAACTATGGTTAATCACTTTTGTGAATGGCAAGTTGCGAAAAAACTAGCCCTTCGTTTCGGGGCGTCGCTTTAGCGATACGGTAAGCCGTTGAAAACCAGCTGCCTCTTTCAGGGCTGCGCGCCGAAGCCTACGAACCTTCAGGCTTTGGAGATGGCCTTCCTATCCGCCGGCTTAACCCAGACTTTCTCGGCAGCCGATACGCCCAGGGAAACCCGGCCCGCGCCGGTAGTCAGGGTCAGGGTGTGGTCGTAATTGCGATGCGCGACATGAACATTGGCTCCCGGGCGGATGCCGCGCTGTTCCAGAAACTCCAGCAAGTGGCGATCGCGTTCATAGATGCCACTTACCTGAAAGTTCTGCCCTGGTTCGGCCTGAGACAGCAGCAGCAGGCCGCGACGGCGACGGCTCGCGGGACTCTCCAGTTCCGTGAGATTGCCGTGCGGACACGCGACTCCGCGCCCGAGTTTGGCGAACAGCCGGGCCTCGAAGTCGGGCGAGACCGCGTGTTCCAGACGTTCTGCCTCATCGTGCACCTTGTACCACTCCATGCCGAAGATTTCAGCGAGCATGCGCTCAATCAGGTGGTGGCGAACCGTAAGCTTGCGCGCAATCTTCCGTCCGGCAGCGGTGAGGCGAACGCGTCCGTCGAGATTCACCCGCACCAGGCCGTCCTTCTTCAGCCGGCGCACTGCCATGGTCACGGCCGGAGGCGAGACTTTAAGCCAGTGCGCGAGCGTGGCCGAAATAACGGTTTCGCCCTCGCTCTCCGCCTCGAGAATCGCCTTAAGATAGTCCTCTTTGGAAACGGTGATCACGTGAACCGTATTATACGGCGAAGCGTTAAGCACGGTTAATGGCGACTTTTGGTATGGGGATGATTCAGAGTCACAAGGCTCCGAGCTTCGAGCTACGATCTGCGGGGGTCCCGGTTTGCTCGAAGCTCGCGGCTCGAAGCTCGCAGCCCAGCAGCGCAGAATCATTTTCTCGCCAGTAGCCACCGCCCCGTTTGACATCATGATCTTCCGCCCCTACCCTTAGATGTTCGATCATGAAGATCCTCGTCATCGGCGGCGGAGGACGCGAGCACGCGCTGGTGTGGAAGCTCCGGCAGTCGCCGCGAGTCACGAAAATCTACTGCGCACCGGGCAACGGCGGAATCGCAGACGACGCGGAATGCGTCGCGGTGGACGTCAAGAGCCTCGATTCGATGGTCGCGCTCGCCAACCAGATCCAGCCCGATCTCACTATCGTGGGGCCGGAATTGCCGCTGATGCTCGGCCTGGTAGACGAGTTCACGCGGCGAGGCTGGCGCACCTTCGGCCCCATGCAAGCCGCAGCACAGCTTGAGACCAGCAAGAGCTTTGCCAAGGAATTCCTGCAACGCCACCACATTCCCACCGCGCATTATGCGATCTGCGATTCTTCGGAGCAGGTGCGCGATGCGCTGGCGCACTTCCATACTCCGCTCGTGGTGAAGGCCGACGGACTGGCCGCGGGCAAGGGCGTGGTCATCGCCAAGACCAAGGACGAGGCCTCGATCGTCGCCGATGAAATGCTTAGCGGCAGGATGCTCGGTGAAGCGGGATCGCGCGTGGTACTGGAAGAGTTTCTTGAAGGCGACGAACTTTCTTTTCTCGTCGTAAGCGATGGCGAGCGGGTGGCGCCATTGATCGCGGCCCAAGACCACAAGCGCGTGGGCGACGGGGACACCGGCCCGAACACAGGCGGCATGGGCGCCTACACGACGCCGACCATCGTCGATGACCAGATGCGCGAGTGGCTGCTCGCTCACGTCGTGCGCCCCGTCGTCGCCGGCATGAAGGCCGAAGGCGCGGAGTATAAAGGCGTGCTCTATTGCGGCTTGATGATGACTGCGCGTGGGCCCATGGTGCTCGAATTCAACTGCCGCTTTGGCGATCCGGAGACGCAACCCATTTTGATGCGCCTGGAAAGCGATCTGGTCGAGGCTATAGAGGCGTCCATCGACGGCCGCACCAGCGAGGGCGATTTCAAATGGTCGAACGACGCGGCGGTGTGCGTGGTGATCGCGTCGGGCGGTTATCCGGGCGCCTACGAGGCAGGCAAGAAGATCATTGGCCTGGGGGATGCGGCAAAGCTGGACGGCATAAAGGTCTTCCATGCCGGCACCTCGAAACGCGACGGTGCTTTCTACACTTCCGGCGGACGCGTGCTCGGGGTGGCGGCACGGGCTGCGGAGTTGGAAACGGCCGTGCGGCGCGCCTATGAGGCGTGCGCGAAGGTCGGCTTCGAGGGCGCGCACTATCGCAGAGATATTGCGGCGCGAGCGCTGAAAAAGAACTAATGAGCAAGCCACTCGTTTCCATCGTGATGGGAAGTGACTCCGACCTGGAGATCATGCGCGAGGCCGGAAAGGCTCTCGATGAATTCGGGATCGCTTATGAGATCGACGTGACGTCAGCCCATCGCTCGCCTGACCGGACCGCCGATTATGCGCGCAAGGCCGCTGGACGCGGCATTGGCGTGATCATCGCGGGCGCGGGCGGAGCGGCGCACCTGGCGGGGGTTATTGCGGCGCACACCACCCTGCCGGTCATCGGCGTTCCGATTCCTTCCACCTCGCTGCAGGGCATGGATTCGCTGCTGGCGACGGTGCAAATGCCGGCAGGTATTCCCGTGGCAACCGTCGCCATCGGCAAGCCCGGCGCAACGAATGCAGGAATCCTGGCGGCGCAAATACTCGGGCTTGCGGATGCTGCGATCGCGAAGAAATTGGCTGCGCACAAAGAGAAACTGGCGCACGGCGTGGAAGAGAAATCAAAGAAGATGAAAGCGACGTTGAAAGACTGACCCGAAGTTTGTGTGGTGGCGGCTTTGCCCCGCCAGGACGGAGCAGAGCCCCGTCACCACACACCCGTCACCACACACTCACAACTTCAAACTTTTCAGATACTCCCGGAAGTCCCCGCCCAGATCTTCGCGTTTCAGCGCAAACTCAACCGTGGCTTTGAGGAAGCCGAGTTTGTCACCAGCATCGAAGCGGCGGCCTTCATAGACATAAGCATATAGTTTTTCGCGCCGCAGCAACTCACGCAACCCATCCGTGAGCTGCAACTCGCCGCCCGCGCCCGGCTCGATTTCGGAAAGCGTTTCGAAGACCGCCGGGGTCAGAATGTAGCGTCCGATTACGGCCAGATTCGAAGGCGCTTCCGCGAGCTTCGGTTTTTCCACGAGATCGAGAACTTCGAAGAGTTTGCCGCCGGAGCCCGCCACCTCTTTCGCCTTGAGCACGCCGTAAGAAGAAATCGCCGGCCCATCGACAACCTGCGTCGCGATCACCGAACAGCGCATCTCGTCGAACACGTCCATCAACTGCTTGAGCACTGGCACTTGTGCATCGATCACGTCATCGGCGAGTAAGGCGGCGAAGGGTTCGTTGCCGACGAGTTCGCGCGCGGTCAGGATGGCGTGGCCGAGGCCGAGCGCTTCCTTCTGGCGGACGTAGGCCACATAGATCATGTCGGAAATCTGGCGCACGATCTTGAGCAGATCGTATTTGCCTTTTTCTTCGAGCATTTTTTCCAGCTCGTAGCTGACGTCGAAATGATCTTCGATGGCGCTCTTGCCGCGTCCAGTGATGATGATGATCTGGTCGCATCCGGCCGCCAGCGCCTCTTCCACGCCATATTGAATGATGGGCTTATCGACCAGCGGCAGCATCTCTTTCGGTTGAGCTTTTGTGGCCGGAAGAAAGCGCGTCCCTAATCCGGCGGCGGGAAAAATCGCTTTGCGAACTTTGCGGATCTTGCGGCGGTCGCTGTTGGTTCGTCGTTCGGGCGTCGGTTTCATCGCAGAATCATTGTAGCTGCTGGCGTTTATTGCTGGCGCACTGCTTCTTCCCGCGCTTCCAGCTCTTCCAGCAGATCGCGAAGCGTCTGCAGTATTCCTCCGGCGCTGTCGACTTTTATCGAGAACTTCAGCGTGCCGTCCGGAGTAAATTGCGTGCCCCGCTGCGACGCCACAAAGCGCGCCAGCTTGCCTGGATCAATCGCAGCCGTCTGGCTGAACCTGATACTCACGAACTCGCGTTTGCGCTCAATCGCGTTGGCGCCGACCCGCAGCGCCTGCAGTTTGAGCGCGGCGTAATCCAGCAGGTTGCGGACCGCCCTGGGCGTCTCGCCGTAGCGATCGATCAGTTCGGCGCGCACGTCGTGCAACTGCGACTCGGTCTCGACTCCTGCAACCCGTTTATACATTCGCAGGCGCTGGTTCTCTTCCTTTATGTAGTCGGACGGAATACGAATGTTGAGGCCGAGATTGAGCTGAATTTCAGTGACTTCAACCCCCGCCTCGCCCTTCATCTCGCGTACGGCGCGCTCCAGCATCTGGGTATAAAGTTCGAATCCCACGGCTTCGATGTGGCCGCTCTGCTCTCCGCCAAGAAGATTTCCCGCGCCGCGCAGTTCGAGATCAAGGGCGGCGATCTTGAAGCCGGCGCCGAGGTCGGAGAATTCTTTGAGCGCGGCAAGACGGCGGCGTGCGATGGGCGTCAACTCGATTTCAGCGGGCAGCAGCAGGTAGGCGTAGGCGCGCCGATTCGAGCGGCCAACGCGTCCGCGAAGCTGATAGAGCTCCGACAAGCCCAGCCGGTCGGCCCGATTGATGATGATGGTGTTACAGAGCGGGATGTCGAGGCCGTTCTCGATAATCGTGGTTGAGACCAGGATATCGGCTTCGTGATGCATGAATTTCAGCATCACTTTTTCCAACTCCCCTTCACCCATCTGCCCGTGGCCCACGGCGATGCGCGCCTTCGGAGCCATGGTTTGAATCTTGGCGGCAATCTCCCAGATGGTTTCGATGCGGTTGTGCACGAAATAAACCTGGCCGCCGCGGTCGAGTTCCTGTTCGACCGCGGACTGGATAAGCTTTTCGTCCCAGTTCGCGACCACGGTCTGGATGGCCATGCGATCTTTAGGCGGTGTTTCGATCACGCTCATGTCGCGCAAGCCCACCAGCGACATATGCAGCGTGCGCGGAATCGGCGTTGCCGACATGGTGAGCACGTCCACTTCGGTTCGCATCTGCTTGATGCGTTCCTTGTGGCGGACGCCGAAGCGCTGTTCCTCATCCACCACCAGCAGGCCGAGGTCCGCGAACTTCACGTCCTTCGAGAGCAGGCGGTGGGTGCCGATCAGGATGTCCACTTTGCCGGCTTCCACTCTCTGCAGAATTTCTTTGACCTGCTTCGGCGTGCGGAAGCGGCTGATCATCTCGACCGTGAGCGGGAACGGGGCGAATCGTTGCTTAAAGGTTTCGTAGTGCTGGAAGGCGAGAACGGTGGTGGGCGCGAGCACGGCGACTTGCTTATTGTCGCCCAGGGCCTTGAAGGCGGCGCGCATCGCCACTTCGGTTTTGCCGTAGCCTACGTCGCCGCACAGCAGACGATCCATGGGGAGCTGCGATTCCATATCGCGCTTCACGTCGGCGATGGCCTGCGCCTGGTCTTCGGTCTCGTCGTACTCGAAGGCGTCTTCGAACTCCTTCATCCACTCGGTGTCGGCTGGGAAGATATGGCCGTGCGCGGCCTGGCGCTGCGCATAGAGCTTGAGCAACTCGTCAGTCATATCCTTCATCGCCTTGCGCACGCGGGCTTTGGTCTTGCCCCAGGCCTGACTGCCGAGGTGATTCAGCGTGGGCTTGGCACCCTCCGACGAGCGATATTTCTGGACCAGATCGAGGCGAGTCAGCGGAACATAGAGGCGGGCGGCTTCGGCATACTCGAGCAGCATGAATTCGGCGGCACCGTCGCCCTGATTGATTTCCTTCAGGCCTTGATACTGGCCGATGCCGTGCTCCACGTGGACTACGTAGTCGCCGACCTGCAAATCGCGGAAGTCGGAAAGAAAGGCCGATACTTTCGATTTCTGCCGCTGCGGCCGCGCCGCCACCAGATCCGATTCGTCGAACAGGTCGCGCGCCCCAAAAATCGCAAGATGCGCCTCCGGCAGAACGAAGCCGTCAGGAAGGTACGCCTTCAGCAGCGTGGTGGTGAGAACGTCTCCGGCAAAATAAGAAGTCTCGTCGGCATAGCTTTCTCCGCTGCGGGTGCGGCTGCCGAGGCGATACGAAGCGTTGTACTCGGTGAACATCTCGGCAAGGCGCTCGACTTCTCCCGTGTTGGGGACGGCGAGAATGACTTGCGTGCCGCCGCCGACCAGCTTCTGAACCTGCTCGATCATCGCTGGAACAGCGCCGTGGAAGCGCGTGGCCGGCTGCGAAAGAAACGCGGCTTCCACTCTTTTCTCATCGGCTCCGTCGGCCTCGTGGGCTTCGCGCGCCAGCGCCAGATACTCGAAATCGGCTCCGGGGAGGGCCGCGGTTTTTTCCCGCCAGCTTTCCGGGGTGAGATAGAGATCGGCGGGACGAACCAGGTTCCCCACTCCGCTGCGCTCGTGCGCTTCGTCAATGCGGGCCCAGAATTTATCGAGTTCCTGCATCAGCCCTTCGGGTTCGTCCAGAATCACCCGCGCTTCCGGAAGCAGCCCGAAAATGCTGCGGTCGGCGCCCGCCACCGGAGCGTAGAACTCCCAGCCCGGAAAGACTCCCGCGCCCGAATCGCGCGCCGCTTGCTCCACAATCTCCGGCGCTCCCGTAATGCGTTTGCCCGAAAGCCGCGCGTTGATTGAACCCAGCAGCTCTTCCGTGACCGGCGTTTCCGTCAGAGGCAGAAGCAAGGCTTCATCGACAGGGTTGGAGGACCTCTGACTCGCCGGGTCGAATTTGCGCATCGATTCGATTTCATCGCCGAAGAACTCGATGCGCACCGGACGGTCCGCTTCGGGCGAATACACATCCAGAATGCCGCCGCGAGCCGCGTACTGGCCCGGCATTTCCACCACATCGGTGGCGCTGTAGCCAACCGTGTTCAGGTGTTCGAGCAACTTCTCCAGGTCGAAAGTCTCGCCCCGGCGCAGAACCCGCGCCAGGTCTGTGTAGTACTCGGGAGAGCGGAGGAGAATTGTGGTCGCGGTCACTGGTGAGATTACGATCGCGGCGCGGCCCGTCGCGATCTTCCACAAGGCCGTCGCGCGTTCTTCCTGGATCTCGGGATGCGGCGACAAATTCTGGAAGGGCAACACATCGCGCGCCGGCAGGCTGATGACCGAGTCCTGATCCGCGGCTCCGGTCAATTCGCAGAAGGCGCGCAGCACCGGCAGCAATTCTTCGGCAGCGCGGTTGTCGGCCACCACCAGCACGAACGGACGCTCGACCGAGCGCCGCAACAGAACTACGATGAGCGCCTTGGCCGCCGCCGACAGTCCAGTGACACTCATCCGCCCCGCGCTTTCCCGCAGATGGGAGGCGGCGCGCGTGAAGGCGGGCAATTGTTCAACCTCCGCGAAAATTTCGCGGACGAACGGCAAAAGCATTTCCTCTTGATTCTACCAAGCCGGGAGGAATGGGGCGGAGGGGAGCAATGTGAACAACGTAGAGACCGCTGCCCCCGGCTGTACCGGCGGGAGCGAAGGCCCGCCACGCTTTCGAGAGCTGGGACCTAAGGCGAACGACTAAAGACTAACGACGCCATCTGGTACGCATGCGCAACTCGCAGCAGCGTAGCCTCGTCGAAGTGCCGTCCAAACAACTGCAGACCAATCGGCAACTTCTCGTGATTCTCGCCGCAAGGAACCGAAATTCCGGGAATGCCCGCCAGGTTCGCAGTTACGGTGTAGATATCGGCGAGATACATGGCCAGCGGATCGTTGACTTTCTCGCCCAGCTTGAACGCAGGCGTCGGGCAAGTGGGCGCGGCGATCACATCGACTTTCTTGAAGGCCTCGTCGAAATCGCGCGTCAGCAGCGTGCGCACTTTCTGCGCCTTCAGATAGTAGGCGTCGTAATATCCGGCACTCAGCGCATAAGTGCCGAGCATGATGCGGCGTTTGACTTCCATGCCGAATCCGCCATCGCGGCTCAGCCGGTACATTTCAGAAAGATTACTTGCCTTGGCCCGGAACCCGTAGCGGACGCCGTCAAAGCGAGCCAGGTTCGCCGACGCTTCCGCCGTGGCTACAATGTAATACGTCGGAATCGCATACTCGGCGTGCGGCAAACTTACCGGTACAACCTCGCAGCCTAACTCGGCCAGTTGCTGAATCGCAGCCTCAACCGCAGCGCGAACTTCGGGGTCGAGCCCCGCTCCGAAATACTCTTCCGCCACGCCGACCTTCAAACCGTTCACCGGCTTCTCGAGTTCCGCAACGTAATCGGGCACGGGCACCTCGGCGGAAGTCGAATCCATCGGATCGCGGCCGGCCATCGTGCCGAGCACCAGCGCGACTTCCTTCACCGTCTTTGCAAACGGGCCGATGTGATCGAGCGACGAGGCAAAAGCAATCAGCCCGTAACGCGACACGCGTCCATAGGTCGGCTTCAATCCGACCACGCCGCAAAACGACGCGGGCTGGCGAATCGATCCGCCCGTATCGGAGCCGAGCGTCGCCACCGCCATCTCCGCGGCCACCGCTGCCGCCGATCCACCGGATGATCCGCCCGGAACGCGGCTCTTGTCGCGCGGATTGTGCACCGGGTGAAAGGCCGAGTTCTCGGTGGACGAGCCCATGGCAAACTCATCGCAGTTGAGTTTGCCCAGAATCACCGCGCCCGCCGCTTCCAGGCGAGCCACCGCCGTGCAGTCATAAGGCGGAATAAAATTCTCGAGAATCTTCGAACCGGCGGTGGTACGCACGCCGCGTGTCACCATGACGTCTTTGATCGCAACCGGAACTCCGGCTAGCGGCGGCAAAGGCTTGCCCTCCGCGGCCATGCGGTCGATGCGTGCGGCCTGCGCCAGTGCGCGATCTTTGCAGAGCATAAGATACGCGCCAATCTCCGGATCTTCCTGGCGGATGCGCGTGTAGAAATCGTGAGCCAAGGCAGTTGCCGTCGTCTTCCGCTCTGCGATCGCGCTCTTGACTTCGTCAATCGTCACTGTGGCAACTCCAATGTGGCAACTCCGAAACTCCGGCCTCAGCCCCTGAAGGCGCTTTCCTCACGCAGCTATTTGGCATCGCCAAAGGGATGCCCTGATACGAACCCGCACTTGCACGACGGGGCTTGTTATCTCTCAATCACCTTCGGCACCTCGAAAAACGTCCCGTCCGTGTCCGGGGCATTTTTCACGGCGACATCGTGCGGCAGCGATTCGCGCAGGCCATCCTTCACGTCGTCGCGGATGGCGTAGGCAAAGCGGTCACTGCCCTGCCGAGACTCGTCCACGCCGTAGCGGTCGGAAACCTGGGCCATGGGCGCAACTTTGTCGGTCTCCAGTTCGCTGAGCCGCTCCATATATTCAAGAATGGAGTTCAAATCGCGCAGCATGCGAGCGCGTTCTTCCTCGGTCAACTCAAGATTGGCCAGATCGGCCACGTAGGCGACGTCGTTGCCGGTTACTTTCATATGTCGGTGGCGCAGGCTTGAGACGCGGCAAGCCGCGTCTCTACCGGAAATCAGAAATTGCGGATCGATTCCGCAGCTTGCTATGCCTTTACCACAAATTCAATCCGCTTCACAGAAGTCGCGGAATACCTGTTGACCAGGGCCAGATAGCGCGGCGCCAGGTTGGCAAGTTCCCGGCGCCATCCCGCGTCGGCAACTTCCACTCGCAGAATGCCGTCGGAAAAACTCAGCGCCCGAGTCCGTTCGGCCACCGCGCTGCCGCACGCGACCGGCCAAGCCAGCAACGCGCTCTCGCCCGCCGGCGCGCGATGAAGAGCTTTGGCCACGATGGTTTCAAGGCCGGCGGAAGCACGGTTCAAAGCATGGCTCCAGAGTCCGGAACGCGATCCGAACGGCGATTCGGGATGAAGATGATTGTAGCATCGGAAAATGTCGCCTCCCGTGGCGAGGCGATGAGCGCTGCGCCACCGAAGATCAAGCGCGCGATCAGAGCTTGCGATGCGCCAACTCCACCAGAGTTTCCTGGCGGTCACACGCCGAGCTTGGGATCATTGCGGCTTGATGGCGATGAGGTTGGGGAGGCAGAGCGGTGCATTTGTGCCCTGGCTATTGCACATGTTGGGATTGTTGTTGTTGTCGATGTTGACATAAGGGACTTGCTGGTAGTCGCCTTGACTGACGGTGTTGACAATGTGCACGGAGCCGGCGGCGCAGGGTTGAGTGGGATCGTTATTAGGGTACTGATCGCAGGCGGCAACGTAGACTTGCGTACCGTCGGTAGTGGCGGAGGCAGAGAGCGGGTTGGCATTGCCGACTAGCGGGATGGAAGTGGTGGTCCCATCGCCCACGTTGAACAGGAGCACGGCGGGGATATTGCCGGCGACGATGAGGAGTTCGGTGCCGTCGCCTACGAGTTGGGTGTAGACCGGAGTGAAATTGGGCTGGCCGAGATTAAAAGATGCGCCCTTGGTAAAGCTCAGGATCAACGGAGGATTGCACGTGAGCTGGAGCGGTTCCCCCTGCGCAGCGGGGTACGGTATCGGGTTCTGCGTGAACTCCGCCGTTAGGAGCTCAATGTTCGGCGGTTCGAGAGCGATGATGTTTTGCGTTGTCCAAAAGAAGCTGTCCTGCTGGAACGGCGGCGGGCCATTCTGCTCGAAAGGTGGCGGAAGAACAGGTGACGGAAAGATTTGCAACGGCGTGCTCGAGGTTGCGACACTTCCGATGTCCACGCTTCCAATGTCAGGCAGGGAGCAGGTCGAGTACGCAGACACTGCATTTGCCGGCGCCCCAGCGCTTGCCGGCGCTCCCGCTACGTAGGCGAAGCTGCCATCCGCCGAGAATTCCACGTCGGTTCCCGGCGCAAAAGTCGAAACCGAGGTCAACGCGTCGACCGTGGAGTAAACGTACATATTGCCCAGGTTCGTGAGGATGAAGAGCTTCAACAGATCGGGTGAGAAAGTGGCGGCGGTGGCGGTCTCGCCGGCGTTAGACAAGATGAGGTCGACGGGGGTGGAGGCACCGCCGCCATTGTAGATGTAGACCTGGCTGGGCGTGGAAGCCGTGTCGGAGACGACCACCAGTTTGCCATCGTCCGAAACGGTGAGCAGTTTCCCGCACAAGGCAACGTTGCAGGGCACAGAGGCGTTGGAGACCATGGTCACGGACGGGCTGGAGGCAGTGAGATCCGTGTACATCAATCCCTGATCGCTGCCGAAGTAAAGGCGCGACGACGAATGGTTAAACATCATGGAATTGGGAGTGCGAGGCACGTTAACGATGATGCCGATGGGGGTGAGTCCGGGAGTCACGGCGAACAACGCGCTGCTGCAGCCGGGAGCGTCCTGGCAACCAGTGGTTGCGGCCCAGGCGGTGTAGGTGGTGGGCTTGGCGGTGGTGTTAGGAACTACGTCAATGGAGATTGCGCCATAGCCTTGCGTCTGGTTCGGCTGTTGTCCGTCGCTCGAGTAGATGGGCAGTCCGGGGAGAACTCCGACATTGCAGGTCGGGGGAGTGCAGGAAGCGAAAACGGTGGTGCCGCCGAAGTTGGCGCGGGTGGTGACAGTATTGTTTCCAGTGCTGTTGGTGTTGCCGCCGAAGCTTGCAACTTCAGGATGAGTCGTGCTCCAGGTGAGGGGCGGAGTCTTCAGCGTGGCGCCGGTGAACTCGTACAGGGTATCGATGGCGGTAGCCGTGATATTTACGGAGGCGCCGTTGTTCACGGTGATCGAGTTTCCAGCCTGGCCCTGGCCCCCGATCTGGAGGTAGATGGCCTGGATCAGGCAGGTCGTGTAGGCATAAGGGGCGCTGGTGGTTCCGGAGACACTGGCGAAAAGATTGGTGATACCGGGGGTCCTGGCGGTGACCTGAACCTGGTTGGGCAGGAGTGTGGTCCCGGGGGCACTGGTGGCGAGGAGGGCAACGGCGGAATTGTTCGCCGACCAGTTCATGGGGCCAACGCTGTTGGTGATGTCCACGGGCGGATTACTGCCGTCGTAGGCGATTCCCTGGAATTGCCAGATCTGCCCCTGGGAGAAGCACTCATACTGAGGCGCCTGGCTCTCGGCCGGCTCGATCTGAATGCTGGCAATGTGCTGGTGGACGTAGACGGTAGTGACAGGACTGCTGATGCCGTTGATGACCGCCTGTACGGTCGCGATTCCGGGAGTACCGGGACTGCAAATGGCGACGCTTGCGTCCCAGGTGCCAGCGCAAGCGTTGCCGTTGCTGGCGATCGTGAGTGGCGCGGCGGAGGTCGTGCCTAGCGGAACTCCAACCAGGTATTGAATGTTGACGCCGAGGACGGTGCGGCCGTTGGCGTCCCTGCCGCTGGCGCTGAACACCTGAGTGGCGCCGGTGTCGAGAGAGATGGTGCTGCCGGGGCTGAGCGTAACGCTGGTCACGCCTCCATTGCTGGGATTGCTGCTGCCTTTGCCAAGGCAACCGGTGAGGGCGACGACGATGGCGGCGGCCAACGCCAGGAGAAAACCGGAACTGCAACGATGCATGAACCCTCCTCGCGTCGGTTTGCCAGACGCGAGCATAATGTAGTTGGGCGGAAAACTGTCAGTGTAGATGCAAGGTTTCAAAGTTTCAAGGTTGCAAAGTGCCAGGTTTCAAGGTTTCAAGGTTTCAAAGACAGGGGCCGATGATGAAAGCTGCGGGCGGCTTGGGCCTCTGAAACCTTGAAACCATGAAACTTTGAAACCTGGCACTTTCTTTCGATGCGCTGAAGAGTGGTTGACGATGTGCAACGGAGTTGATATTATCAAACGGTTCCGCGAGTTAAGTCTGGCTTGCCTGTGTACGGCAGTCCTGTTGGATGCGCAACCTGCGCTGGCGACAGGCTCCGGGAAGACCTTGGCTGAGCTGTGAAGAAATACGTACCCGGTTGAAAGCAGAGCCGGGACGCCCTCGCTGAAACGTCCTGCGAAAACCTTTGCGCCCGGGCGCGTTCATTTAGAGCCGGGAGTCACGCGAGGCTATGCAGGGGAAGCAGACGAAACGGAACGCCTCCGAACCTGATCGGGAACTCGGTTGCGGTGAGGCGTGGCGTCACCGTCGTCGGCGATTTAGTCTGAGCGGGAAACTGAACGAATTCTCCCCGGCATGAAGAATGCCGCGCGGGAAAGTATGGCTGGGCGCGACAGCCTGTGCCAGACCGGAGACGGGGCAATCCTCGTGTCCGCGGAAATGTGCGGTAGCGACGCGGCTTGCCGCGTCTGGGAGTGGTGAGAGTGCCTACTTTTAATCAGCTGGTGAAATTTGGCCGAGAGAGGCCCCGGTATAAGACGGCGAGTCCGGCTCTGCAATCCTGTCCGCAGAAGCGCGGGGTATGTACGCGCGTGTATACCCAGACGCCGAAGAAGCCGAACTCGGCGCTGCGCAAAGTGGCGCGCGTCCGCCTGACCAATGGAATCGAAGTGACGACGTACATCCCCGGCGTTGGCCATAACCTGCAGGAGCACTCGATTGTGCTGATCCGCGGGGGCCGCGTGAAGGATCTGCCGGGCGTGCGTTATCACGTGGTGCGCGGAACGTTGGACGCGACCGGCGTTGCAGGCCGCAACCAGGGGCGCTCGAAGTACGGCACGAAGCGCGCCAAGAAAGCGTAAGAGCCAGGTTTCAAGGTTGCAAAGTTTCAAGGTTTCAAAGTGGTCGAGCGAACGTTTGAGTTTTACCTTGAAACTCTGAAACCTTGAAACCTTGAAACCTGAATTAAGCAGGAGCGAACAGTTACATGCCTCGTAAAGGACACACTCCAAAGCGGACGGTCGAGACCGATCCGGTGTATGGATCGGACCTGGTGACGAAGTTCATCAACTCGATGATGTGGCAGGGAAAGAAATCGACTGCCGAGGGCATTTTTTATAAGTCGCTCGAGAAGTTGCAAGAGAAGGGCGGCGACGAAGCCCTGAAGCTGTTCACCAAGGCGGTCGAGAACGCCAAGCCGTTGCTGGAAGTGAAGACGCGGCGCGTGGGCGGAGCGAACTATCAGGTGCCGATCGAAGTCGCTCCCGACCGCAGGACGTCCCTGGCCATCCGCTGGATTGTGAGCTATGCGCGCGGACGCGGCGAAAAGGGAATGATCGAGAAGCTGACCAACGAGTTGCTCGACGCCTCGAACGGAAAAGGCGCCGCCATCAAGAAGAAAGAAGACGTCCATCGCATGGCCGAAGCGAATAAGGCGTTCGCGCATTACCGGTGGTAGAAGAGCTGCTGGCCGCCTAGCTTCTAGCTAGGAGCCAGTAGCCAGAAGCTCGCAGCTAGATTTCGGAGCCCCAGAAAGAGTAATAGAAGCCGTGCCCAGAACAGTCCCATTAGAACGTTGCAGGAACATCGGCATCATGGCCCACATCGATGCCGGTAAGACCACGACGACGGAGCGCATCCTGTTTTATACGGGAAAGACGCACCGTATCGGCGAGGTGCATGAAGGCACGGCCATCATGGACTGGATGGAGCAGGAACAGGAGCGCGGCATCACCATCACATCGGCGGCGACGACCTGTACTTGGCGCGACATTCGCATCAACATTATCGATACCCCCGGCCACGTCGACTTTACCGCCGAGGTCGAACGATCGCTGCGCGTGCTCGACGGCGCCGTTGCGGTATTTGACGCGGTGCATGGGGTGCAGCCGCAATCGGAGAAAGTTTGGCGGCAGGCCGACAAGTACGGCGTTCCGCGAATTTGTTTCATTAACAAGATCGACAAGATGGGCGCAGATTTCGACCACGCCGTCGACACCCTGCGCAAACGCCTCAACGCCAAGCCGGTCGCGATTCAAATTCCCATTGGACAAGAAGACAAGTTCCGCGGCGTGGTGGACGTGGTCGCCATGAAGGCCGTCATTTGGGAGGACGAGACCATAGGTGCGGAGTTCCACGTCACCGATATTCCCGCGGACCTGCAAAAGAAAGCCGAGGCGTTCCATACCCAGTTGGTCGAAACCGTCGCCGAGAACGACGACCACATTTTGCACAAGTTTTTGGAAGGCGAAGCGATTTCGGCCGACGAACTTAAAGCGTCGCTGCGCAAGTCCACGATCGGGCTGAAGTTGTTTCCGGTGGTGGTGGGAACCGCGTTCAAGAATAAAGGTGTGCAACCGTTGCTCGATGCGGTGGTCGATTACTTGCCCTCGCCGCTCGACACCAAAGAGACGCATGGCCTCGATCCCGACACGGGAAAGACGATCACGCGCAAAAGTGACGACAACGATCCTTTCTCGGCCTTGGCCTTCAAGATCATGGCCGATCCGTATGTCGGCCAGCTGACGTTTATCCGCGTGTACTCGGGACAGTTGAAGTCGGGCGAGTCGGTGATGAACTCGCGCACCCAGAAGCACGAGCGCATTGGGCGCCTACTGAAGATGCATGCCAACAAGCGGGAAGACATCCAGGAAATCCTCGCTGGCGACATCTGCGCCGTGGTCGGCCTGAGAAACGTCGGCACAGGCGACACCATCTGCAACGAGAAGCATCCGATTACGCTGGAGTCGATCGTGTTCGCCGTGCCGGTAATTTCGGTTGCGGTCGAGCCGAAGACCAAGGCCGATCAGGAAAAGATGGGCATGGCGCTGGCGCGGCTGGCGCAGGAAGATCCGACCTTCAAGGTTCACACCGATCCCGACAGCGGGCAGACGATCATCAGCGGCATGGGCGAGTTGCATCTGGAAATCATCGTCGACCGCATGATGCGCGAATATAAAGTCGAAGCCAACGTCGGCAAGCCGCAGGTGGCGTATCGCGAGACCATTCGCAAGCATGCCGAAGCGGAAGGCAAGTACATTCGCCAGACCGGTGGCCGCGGTCAGTACGGACACGCGAAGATTTATCTCGATCCGAACGAGCCGGGCAAGGGCTACGAATTTATTAACGAAATCGTGGGCGGCACGGTGCCGAAGGAATACATCAAGCCGATCGATCAGGGCATGCAGGAAGCGATGGAAGGCGGCGTCCTCGCCGGCTATCCGATGGTCGATATCAAGGCGACGCTCTACGACGGCAGCTACCACGATGTCGATTCCAACGAAATGGCGTTCAAGATCGCCGGCTCGATGGCATTTAAGGAAGCGGCGCGCAAGGCGAGCCCGGTGATTCTCGAGCCGGTGATGTCGGTCGAAGTGGTCACGCCGGAAGACTACGCGGGAACGATTATGGGCGACCTGAGTTCGCGCCGCGGACGGATCGAAGGCATGGAGCACCGCGCCGGTTCGCAGGTGATCAAGGCCATCGTTCCCTTGGCGGAGATGTTCGGCTACGCGACGCATATGCGGTCGTCAACCCAAGGTCGCGCCGAGTACTCGATGCATTTTGCGCGCTATGAGGAAGCTCCGCGGCACGTGGCCGATGAGATCATCGCCAAGACGCAGGGGAAAACGGCGCCTAGGTGACAGCACTCCCTGCGGTTCGTCGCTGATCGTAGATTCTGGGCGGCGGATGGCCGGCAGGCGGACTTGGAAGCGGTTTTCGGGCCAGGCGGGATTTGGCGGGAGCTTCTGGGTCGGGCGAAAGCTTACACGGGGACGGAAATATGGTGCGAGTCCTCGGCGGAACGGCGGTATAGAGTTCGCGATTTCTGGAAGTCGCATCGCGAGTTCGAGGTGTTCCGAGAGCGGTTTGTGGCAGAGGTGGAACGATTTCATTCGCTGCTGATAAGTGAAGGGATCGTAAGCAAGTTTGAGGTCGTCGGTACTTATTACGACGAGCGTGGTGACGGAGACGATTTAGTCGCGACGTAGAGCTGAGGAGAGCTAAGAGCAAATGGCGAAAGAAAAATTTGAACGGACAAAGCCGCACTGCAACGTAGGGACGATTGGTCACATCGACCATGGCAAGACGACGTTGACGGCGGCGATCACCAAGGTGTTGCAGAAGCACAACCCG
>Ga0181523_10000991_pt1 | contig 31539 bp, 26 predicted proteins | sample PEATcosm2014_Bin_43_FD_119752 | JGI IMG/M metagenome (GOLD analysis project Ga0181523, IMG submission 119752) | Peatland microbial communities from MTU Mesocosm Facility, Houghton, MI, USA - PEATcosm2014_Bin05_30_metaG | ecosystem: Environmental > Terrestrial > Soil > Wetlands > Peat | place... | reverse complement strand
CTGGTTCGCGCTCCCGGTCGACGACCAGGACCGGGGCGACCCCGAGGCGGCCGAGCTCTGCTGCGGCACTGAGCCCCGCCGGCCCGGCCCCGACGATGAGCACGTCCGGGTCGGCCGGGCCGAGTGCCCCGTCGGAGCGCCCGCTCACCGATCGACCCCGGTCAGCTCACCGGCGGACCGCCCCGTCTCGGCGGCGGTGAGGGCGACCACCTCGGCACCGCAATAGAAGCCCTGACACCGGCCGTTCATGGCCCGGGTCCGCCGTCGGACCCCCGACAGGTCGGTGGCCGGCACCTCGGACCGGCAGGCGTCGCGCACCTCGCCGACGGTGGCCCGCTCGCAGTGGCACAGCAGACGTCCGTACTCGGGGTCCCGCTCGATGAGGTCGGCCCGTTGGTAGGGGCGCCGCTGGGCCTCGCCCAGCGCGGGCATCGATGGTGGGGGGCCGAGATCACCGGGTAGGTCCAGCACCACGCCGGCGGAGCGGAGCAGATCGGCGACGTGCTCGGCGATGGCCAGCGAGCCGGTCAGGCCGGTCGATCGGATCCCCCCGGCACAGACGTAGCGCTGCGTTTCGTGGAGGCGGATCTGGTAGTCGCGGTCGGCGGTGGCGGCGCGCAGGCCGGCATAGATGGCGGTGACCTCTTCGTCGAGCAGAGGTGGGAGGATCGCCCGGCCTGCCCGCATCAACTCGGCGATGCCCGCTTCGGTGGTGGCAGTGTCACCTCGGTCCTCGAGATCCTCGGCCGTGGGACCGACCAGCACGTTGCCCCAGACCGTCGGCGAGACCAGCACCCCCTTGCTCCGATCCGTCGGGACGGGCAGCAGGATCCGGCTCACCAGCCCTCTCGCCAGCTTGTCGAAGACGATGAGCTGGCCACGGCGCGGCGTCACGGTGAAGCCGTCGTGGCCGAACATGCGATCGACCCGGTCCGAGAAGAGACCGGCGGCGTTGATCACCCAGCGCGCCCGCAGCCGTCCGTCGGACAGCACGAGCACGTGCTCGTCGTCGCCCTCCTCGATCCCTTCGACCGACGAACCGAGCCGGAGCGCGGCGTTCGCCCTGACCGCCTCGGTGGCGAGGGCGAGCGTCAACGACCACGGGTCGATGATCGCCTCGCCCGGCACCTCGATGCCCGATCGCGCCCTCGGCCCCAGATGTGGTTCGCGGCGGCGGACCTCGGCGGCGTCGATGCACTGCGCGGCGTCATAGCCGTTGGCGCGCGCCTTCTCCACGAGGCCGGGCAGGGCGGACTCCTGCTCGTCGTCCCAGGCGACGAGCAGCGCGCCGGTCGGCTCGACGGCGATCCCCACCTCCTGGGCGTAGGCGGCAAGGAGGTGGTGGCCCCGGGCCACGAGTCGGGACTCGAGTGATCCTGGCACCGCGTCGAACCCGGTGTGGAGGATCGCGGTGTTGGCCTTCGAGGTCCCCTCACCGACGTCGGCCGCCCGTTCGATGACGGTCACCTTCAGCCCGTGGCGGGCCAGATCACGGGCGATGGCACAGCCGACCACCCCGGCGCCCACGATGGCGACGTCGGTGACGTCGATCACCCTCTGCCGCCGTCCCCGCTCGCCTCGATCGCCCGCCGGGCCGCGCCATCAAAGCGGGCCAGCCGCTCGGCCGCCTCGTCTGCCGCCATCACCGGCTCGAAACGCTCCCTCGGGGGCAGTGGTGTTCCGTCGAGGCCGGTGCCCGGGGCGTCCCCGAGTCGGGCCAGCGCAGCGACACCCAAGGCCGTGGCGTCCGGCGAGCCGAAGACCTCGACAGGGATCTGCAACAGATCGGCCTGATGCTGCATGAGTACCGTCGAGCGGGTCAGTCCTCCGTCTACCCGCAGGGCGAGGAGTGGCCGGCCGAGGTCGTCCGCCGCGGCGCGGGCCAGGAGCGCCACCTGGGCGGCGAGGCCCTCGACCATGGCCCGCACCAGGTGGGCCGGCTCGGTGTGGAGCCCGAGGCCCTCCACGGTACCGGTGGCAGCCGGCCGCCACCACGGTGCGCCGAGGCCGGCCAATGCCGGCACCAGCACCAGGCCCCCGGCATCGGGGACGCTGGAGGCCACCGCATCGAGATGCCCGGCCGAGTCGAGGACGCCCATCCGGGTCAGCCACCCGACCGCCGCTCCCGCGGTGAAGCTCTGCCCGTCGAGGCAGTAGGCGACCGAGCCGGGCACCTGCCAGGCCACCGAGGCGGACAGCCCGTGCGAGCTGCGACGGGGCTCCGGGCCGGCGGTGACCAGGAGGAAGGCGCCGGTGCCGAAGGTGCACTTGCCCTCGCCGGGCAGCAGGCAGCGCTCCCCGACCAGTGCCGCCTGCTGGTCGACGGCGAGGCCGGTGATCGGCAGACTGCCGCCGAAGGCCGCGGTCTCCCCCACCGTCCCGGCGCAATCGACCACGTCGGGGAGCAGCGACGGGTCGAGGTCGAACAGCCCGCAGGCCTCCGCCGACCAGTGACGGCCATCGAGGTCGAGCAGCAAGGAGCGCGACGCAGTGGTGGCGTCGGTGACGTTGACACCGGCCAGCTGGTGGAGCAGCCAACTGTCCGAGGTCGTCACGATCCCTTCTCGGGTGCGCTCCTCGCGCAGCCAGGCCATCTTCGGCGCCGAGAAGTACGGGTCGAGGGGAAGACCGGTCAGTGCCATCAACCGTTCCGCATGGGGGGCGAGGCGACCCGCCACGCCGGTCGCCCGGCGGTCCTGCCACGAGATCGCCGTCGTCAATGGTCTTCCGGTCGTCGGGTCCCAGGCGAGCACAGTCTCTCCCTGGTTGGCCAGCCCGACCGCTCCGACAGAGGCGCCGGACGCCTCGAGCGCCACCCGGCCCGCCGCCACGACAGAGGCCAGCAGCTCCGCCGGGTCCTGCTCGACGGCTCCCCCGGCCAGGGCGGCCGGGTGCACCGGGCGCACGGCACTCCCGAGGACGTCGCCTGCATCGCTCACGACGAGCGCCTTGGTGGCCGAGGTCCCCTGGTCGATGGCCAGGACGTTCATGGCATCAGCCGGCCTGCAGCGAACATCCGACCATGGCCCATGATGGCATGCACGGGGCCCCGTCGACCGACTCGGTCACCGCTTGGGCTCCCGGCATGACCATCGTCGCCGGCTCCCCGCCCGGGTCAGACCGACGCGACCCCGTCGAGCTCCGGCCAGCGTCCCCGCCGCTGGGATCCCAGGAGCAGCTGGGTGTAGGGGCCGCCGAGGTGGGTCGACCGCCAGGTCAGCATCGACTGGGCCAGGGGGAGCACCACCGAGGGATCGGTCGTCGTGGTGTGCCAGTAGGGGTCCGCGGCCAGGTCGAAGCAGAGCCAGCTGCCGTCGGCGAACTGCACATAGGCGTGGGAGCCGTTGCGCTCCACCGCCAGGTTGTACCGCTCGAGGCTGCGGTCGACTGCCCCGCCCTGCCGGTGGGGCCCGATGAACATGTCGCGCCAGTCCCATTCGTAGTGGGCCGCCGTCCGCCACCGCTCCGGGTCCTCCCCCCGGAGGAACGGAAGGAGCGACCCACCGTCACACTGGACGGGCACGTCCTCGCCTAGCACCTCGGCCAGGGTGGGGAGCAGGTCGATGCCCTCGGTGAACCGGTCGACGATCCGGCCGAACCCCTCGGGGTGGCCGGGGTGGCGAACGATCGAGAGCACCCGGTAGCTCTGTTCGAAGTACCCGAGCTTCTGGATGAGGCCGTGGTCGCCGAGCTGCTCGCCATGGTCGGCGGTGACCACGATGACCGTCTCGTCGTACCGCCCGGACTCCTCCAGGAACTCGATGATCCGTCCCATCTGTTCGTCGACCGCGGAGACCATGCCGAAATACTGAGCCTGGAGCCGGGCCATCCCCCCCGGGTCGGTCGGTGCGGTACAGACCCGCAGGGAGAGCGCGGACCGGTGCAGCGGATGGAGCACCTCCCCGAGCGGGATCGGCGCAGGCATGTCCTCCGGCCGGTACCTCTGGGACCAGTGTCCGGGTGCCGCATACGGCGGGTGGGGTCGCAGGTAGCTGGCGTGGGCGAACCACGGCTCGTCCCTGCGGGCCACCCACTCGAGGAGTCGGTCGGTCATGAAGGCGGAGATGCCGTGCTCGGAGGGGCGGTCCGGCTCGGAGGCGAGCGCCGGCCCGGGGGTCAGGGTGTCGTACCCGAGAGATTCGAGACGCTCCAGCCACGCGATGACGCGGCCGTCGAGGGGGAGCACCGGGTCGAAGCCGGGGAGGATCCCCTCGTAGGTGTCGAGCCGCGGGTCGGCCGGTCCTTCTGCCACCGTGGGGTCGATCCCCTGATCGGTGTAGCCGAAGAGCGCCGGCTCGAACCCCGCACGGCGCCCGAGCCTGGCGATGTTGTCGAACCGTGACTCGAGCGGCGACCCGTTGGCCACGACCCGGTGGTTCATCTGGTACATCCCCGTGTACAGGGACGCGCGACCGGGAGCGCAGGGCGCGGCCTGGCTGAATTGAGAGGCGAAGCGGACACCTTCGCGGCAGAGCCGGTCGAGGTGCGGGGTATGGACCACCGGATGGCCGGCCGCCGACAGGCAGTCGGCCCTGAACTGGTCCAGGGTCACGAAGAGCACGTTCACCGCCCTCACTCTTGCAGCCCGGATGGCCAGTGGCCACCGGGCCGTGCCGGGACCGGCCCGCGTCGCCGGCCACCGTTCCGGTGGGCGTCGCCGACCTCCTTCCGAGGTCACTCCCAGCCAGAGGCGCCGTATCCGTGTGGGATCACGGCCCGGGGGCGAGTGTCAGCTCGGCCAGGCTTGGCGCGGCCACGACGAGCACGCCACACTCTTCGCTGAGTCGGCGCCGGGGATCGGGGCCGATCGGGCGCCCTCTGTCCACCTTTCGTCTTGCTCGTCCACTCGGCCCGAAGTGAGCGTGGCCCCGAGACGTGGCTCCAGGGTCGAATCGGGTTCTGTGGGAGATGGTGCGGAACCCGGCACCGGACAGGGCCCGGGCCCATTCCTGAGGAACGGCGTAAGGGGTCATCGTCAACAGCTCGTTCGTGGATCCGAAGCCAACGACCCGACGACTCACCAGGTCTGGAGATTGAAGAGTGACTCGTCCATGGCACCCAGGACGGAACTTCAACTTCAGAAATTCTAGATATTCCATTTTCCCAGACTTGTGAGTCTTGGAGAGTGCCACCGACCACCAGCGGTGCGTTGGCCACGCTCGTCGCGAGGTTCTCGGCCGCCTGTCCACAGTGGCTCGCTCAGGTTGCCCGTCCACCGCCACCGGCTCAAGTCCCCGAGAACGCCGTCCCCTCGCCCGTTCCGGTCCGAGGGTGGCGGTGCACGACAATGCAGGCGATCACGGCAGCCACGGCCACGATCGCCAGTGCGATGAACGGGAACTCGCTGTAGGGCGCCGGCTGCCCGGGCTTGCACAGCTCGACATACGGGACGATGAGGGTGAGGGACCCCAGCACCGGGATTGCAACGTGGCGGAGAAGCGAGAACGATTCGCGGTGGCGGCGCCACATGAAGAAGGGGAGGGAGACCGTCGTCAGGAAGTAGACGAAGAGGATCACGATCGTACCCATGGTCGAGCACTCGGCGTAGAGGCCGACGGGGTTCATTGATCCCGTGTCTCCGCTGATGAGGTGGGACATCCACCAGACCCCGATGATCCCGAGTCCCACGGCCGCCATGACCAAGAGCGCATTCACCGGTGTGTCGGCCCGTGGGCGCAGGCGACCGAGCCATGCCGGGAGGAGACCGGTTCGACCGCCGTCGAAGAGCATGCGCGCTTGCGAGTTCGTGCCGGCGATCAGGGTGGCGAGCACGGAGACGATGCCGGCGACCCAGGCCAGAACGGCCGCTCCGCCCAGATAGTGGTCGGCCACGGTGAGGAACGGTATGGAGGATCGCCCGATGGAAGAGACGTCGTAGTTGAATCCGGTGACGGTCGCGTAGGCGAAGAAGACGAATAGTGCGCCGCCGATCGCGACCGAGATATAGAGGGCTCTCGGAACGGTGCGCCTCGGATTGCGGCACTCTTCGGCGAGTGCTGGACCGTTCTCCCACCCGATGAACATGTAGAGGGCCAATGGGAAGCCCGCGGACAGGCCGGCCAGGCCGCCTGTGAGGTGCGCCCAGGAGAACGGTGCTCCCGAGAGATGGCCACGCTGGTCGACGAGGACAATGACGCAGACCATGACCATGATCGCGACCTGCACCAAGACGGCCACGCCTACTGCGGTGGTCGAAAGCTTGACGCCGCGTACTGTCAGCCAGATGGCGCCGACGGTCAGCACGAGGGTCAGTGGTCCCCAGGCGAGGTGCCACGACGTGTAGTGGGCGATGGTCATTGCCACCATCCCGCCCGACATGGTGAACACCGCCGCCATGGCGACGGTGTAGCCGACGGTGACCAGCAGGGCTGTAGCGACACCGGCCCTTGCTCCCAGTGCGGTTTCTACGTAGGTGATGAAGCTCCCCGCCGAAGGCTCTGCCTTGGTGAACTCGGCCACCGTGAAGGCGAGGAGGACAACGGCCACGCCTGCGGCGAGGATCGTCAGTGGGGCGGCGACGCCGGCGGTCACGGCGATCACTCCGAATGCGAAGTAGAAGTCGATCCCCGGCCCGATGTTGGCGACCGTCGAGGCCGTCACGTCCACGGTGCCGAGCTGGCCGGATTTGAGGTGGTCCCCGCTCTGGCTCACCACGTGCCCTCCGGCCGGCTGCTGCTTGTCACTGGCTTCCTCGGAACTGGAGGTCATTGTCCGTGGTGGGGTCCGCGTCGGGGGCTCTGGGGTCGGGGAGCTCGGAGAGTTCCCGATCGCAACACCATAGAATCCCTCGGCGTCGAGGGCGCGCCCCCTGGCCTGTCGAGCCATTCCCCGGTGTTGCGCAGTGGCTGAGTCGCTGAGTAGATGAGTGGAAATCCCGGCCTCCGGGCCGCTGGGGCCAGAAGCCGCGACTTCCGACAACGCATCGGCGTCAATTCCGTGAACGCCCCCTGGGGCTGGCGTAGCGGCCAGTGGCTAGGTTCTGATCGTGAGCTCTCCCTTCTCAACCAACGCCTCGGTAGCCGCGGGCGCTCCAGTCAGAGCTGAAGGGCACCAGAACCACGATCAGGCCTCTGGACTGGCACTGCGCGTCACCGTTCGGCCATGATCCGCCGTGGCCTTCTCCTTGCTCTACGTCGGCTTGTGTCGCATCCTCGGCCTTGTTGTGTCGTGTCGGCGAGGCCGGTCGGACAAAGACATTGAGATCATGGTGCTCCGACATCAGGTTCGTATTCTCGAACGCCTTCTCCACAGGCGCGTGCGGTAACGACCAGCAGATCGGGCGATCCTCGCGGCACTCGGCCGCCTGCTCCCAAGGGCACGTTGGCGATCCTTCCTGGTGACTCCCGAGACGCTGCTGCGGTGGCATCGGGAATCAGCCAGGGGCAAGTGGCGGCGATGGAGAGCACAGGGAGGCACCGGCCGACCGCCGACGGCAGCCCCCATGGTCGAACTCATCATTCGTCTGGGTCGAGAGAACCGGCCCTGGGGATGTGTCCGCATCCAGGGCGAGTTGCGAAAGCTCGGGATCCGCGTTTCCCAGCTCCATTCGTAGGATCCTGCGCAGAAATGGTCTCGGACCGGTACCACGAGGTGGACCTACGTGGCCGGAGTTCCTTCGCTCCCAGGCACAGAGCGTGCTGGCAACAGACTTCTTCACGGTGGATACCGTCTGGCTGAAGCAGCTCTATGTGCTCTTCATGATCGAACTCTCGACGCGACAGGTGCACATCCTGGGTGTGACTGACCATCGGACCCGAGCGTTCGTCACGCAGGTGGCCCGCAATCTGGTCGGTGATCTCGCGGACAGCGGTCGGTCGATCAAGTTCCTGATCCGGGATCGGGACACCAAGTTCACGACCAGCTTCGACGAGGTGTTTCGCTCCTAGGGCATCCGGGTGATCGAGACGCCAGTCCGATCGCCCCGGGCCAATGCCTACGCAGAGCGCTGGGTGAGGACCGTGCGCACCGAATGCCTCGACTGGCTGCTCATTCTGGGCCACGGTCACCTCGAGCGGGTACTTCGCCAGTACGTCTGCCATTACAACCGACAGCGCCCGCACCGTGGAATCGATCTTGCAGTGCCCGCCGGTGAGGTCGGCTGCACTCCCCCGACGCTCCATCGCGTCGACCGTCACGACGTGCTTGGAGGCCTCATCCATGAGTACTGCCCGGTGGCGGCACAACCGCAACGTCGACACCGGATCGGCCTCAGAGGAACGGCGGCCTCGTCTCCTCGACAGAATCCAGTCGGGCGCATGGATCGCGTCACCGATCCGAAGCTTCCCTTCGACATCCCGAAGGGGGAGCAATCGTTCGCCCCCGGCAAGGGTAGGTTCTGTGCCCGGGTTCGGCCGCAATCACAACGTGGCAGCGGCGAGAAAGGGTTTCTGGCCGGTACCGGGCGGCGCGATCGAGGTCTTGGTGCCCTGCAGGGATGGAGTAGACAGGAACCTCGGGGCCCAGTGGTGGATTACTTGAACGTTGGGCTGCGGGATTACGCGAACGTCGACATTCCGAATTAGAAGGAGACGGCTATCGGTCCTGCGGTCACCAAGGACAGGGTGCGGGACGGCCCGGCGGAGAGGTCGATTTCGCCAAGGGTCACGCGCCGCTGGGAGGCGTCGTCGTATGTGCGCACCGTATACGCCGGCGAGTCGTTGAGTTCGGAGACCGAGCTGAAGGCCGTATAGTCACCGAGCCCGGCCGCCTCCTCAGCCGTGAGCCCTTCGGGAACCGCATCACGGATCACGCCCTTGGTGATGTCGAAGCTGCTGAGGAGATGCATGACGGTGCAGACGCCGGCCGCCGCGGTGGCGGGCGTCCGAGCCGAAGCCGCGAACGCCACCGCCCGCACGAAGCGCGACGGTGGGGTGAAGTCGCCCGGCAGCCCGAGCATGCCCGTGCCCTGACCCAGCGGCGAGATCGCCTCGCCGTCGAGCGACAGTGCCGGCACGTCCATTGCCGTCTGGTTCACGTAGTTGCGGAGATTGGTCAGGTGCCAGTCGAACGGTGGGCTGTTGGTGGCTACACCGATGGGGTTGTCGTGGACGTGTCGCGCACCGCCAACCCACTCCACCACTGCGGCGGCACCGCTACGGTCATGGAGGATGAGGTGCAGCGGCGGGACGCCGATGACTGGGATCGGTGCCGGCCACACCACGACGGACTCGACAGCGGAGACGGCTTCGGGAACCGAGGCGCAGGTGGCAAGGATGTATGACGCCACGTCGAGGGGAGCGAGCAGGCGGTCGTTCGGGACGTCCTCGGGACTCTCGTACTCGGCGAATCCCGGAAGGTACAGGAGGCCGGCGTAGAGCCCCGCCTCGTTGACGCCATCCGGAACGCCGGACTGCGCCGGAACGGTCTGTCCGAACGACGTGGTTTGTCCATTGCCGATGCCCACGTAGCCGTGGGACCCCACCCACGCCAGTCCCTCACCGTTTGGCGCCGTGCTCGCCTGCCTGACCCCTCGGGGCACGGCGCGCCACTCCCAGTTCACCGGGAGGGCGTACTCCATGGTGCGGCCGATCAGCACGGTGCCGTCCGAGGCCTTTACCCGCAAGGTGGTGCACATGACGTATCCCTTCGTAGCAGATCTGTCGAAGCCGCGGGACCGACGAGCCTCTCGACCGAAATCCGGTTGCCGCTCAACCGCGCTCGGCACACATCCTCGCCTGGGGACTCGGGCCTCGTCGAGACCGCTGGTTGTGCTGCTGCTCGATCGCACAGGCTCAATAGCGAGGATTCCAGTCGAGGGCGCCTTGGGGCCCACCAGACAGAGCACAGCTCGGTAGCGCGCGAGAATCGTAACCCCGCTCGGTTCGTTGCCGTGCCGTGCATGCATCCTCTGCGGACACTGGGACACGGACCTGATGAATGAGCTGGTCAGTGCCGGATGCCGTTCCCCATAGGGGACGTCCGGCTGATCCGCCGACGCCAGGCGGCATATCGCTCTATCGAGACCGGATAGGTGCCGGCTTGCCGGCCATCCCGCTCGGCGCCCGGAACTAGTGGCTCGACACAAGTTCATTACCTGAAGTTCGCGCACCGTTTACCCAGCAGTGGTTGGCTACTCAGGTGACAGACGACCCGACATTGGGAGGTCGCGAACCGGTCAGATCTGAAGACTGGGTCGTCGAGCGCGCCGACCATGGGACGTTGGGGCTGCATCTCCGGCTCATCGATATTGGTGCGTTGCCGCAAGCTGAATACCCGCTGTCCCTGGGTATCGCACCCACGCGCGCTGACGTCGCGCGTGCAATTGCTGATCACACACCGAGGCACGTTGCTTACGACCTCGCCCGGAAAATTCCGGACGAATGGGTATCGCATCGACCACCTGGATCCTAGATCCGGGCTCGTAGCCTGCACCTGACCCTCGCAGACTCCCGTTTCAGGGGCACAGGTGTGATCTGGTCCGGTGACGCCAGCCTCAAGCCCGAGCGCCGATTCTCCGATGCCTCTCCGGCCGCCGGGTCTGTCGAGCGGCACCTTCCGCCAAGAGGTTGCTCCGGACCCATATCTGTTCTGACGCCGCCAGGTTTCGGGATCCCCTTGTGACGACGGATCGCAACCGTTCACACGCCCGTAGGTCGTTGGCTCCCCGGGAGCAGGGCATCCGAGGCGCCCGAGACAACGTCGACAAAGCGCCAGCCTGGCGTGCGCTAGGCAGAATCCGCCGCGAGCAGTTGCTCGGTCAGCAGTTCCAGCGCCTGGCGTGCGTAGCCACGCCACATCAAGGTGATCAGGGGCATGACGTATGCACCAAGACCTTTTGGGTGCAGGGTCCAGCGCCAGGTAATGAAGGTGCCAGTGCCCTGTGTTACGAACTCCCAGCGTCCGTCGATGCTGTCGACCAATGGCCGCATCGGGCCGGAGATGTCGCTCAGGAGATAGCTGAACGAGTGCGGGGCATCGACTTCAGTTAGTAGCTCGCGCATCGTTCCGCCGTCAGTGGTGACGACTGTTCGCGTCTGTCCGACCTGACCCCAGACCCCGTCCTGTCCGCGGACCTCTTTGATTGGCGGCAGCAGGCCGTAGCGCCGGGAGAAGATCGCAGTTAGCGGCATCGGCAACGTCACGTCGAAGGCTTGCTGGAGTCCGATCGGGATCGCACGCGACTGCTCGACAGTGATCGTGGCCATTACGCGAGGCTAGCGTCGGGTGCACGGTGATGGATCCGCCTAGGGTCAGCCAAGTCCTGGGCTCTGACTGCTAGCCGGACGTGATCAAGCGGGGTTTTGTGCCTCGCCAATTTCAGCCCCTGCGGTCTCCGGCGAACGTCATGTGCGCCGGAGAAGTCCATCCGGCGGGGCTTGGTGGTTGCAAGAGTTGCATCCGCCCCTACCAGGCATTTCGGTGACACCCGATCAGCCATCCAGGTGTGCGACAGGCACTGTGCCGAACTGGATTCAGCTCAGCGGATGAACTCTTCGCGAACTGCCAGAAATCGCCGGAGTCTTTTGGCGGGCAAGCAATAGCCTCTCTGGGTGTCGCGGCGATAGAGGTGGAAGAAGTGTGAGCGATGATGGACACCCCGCCAGGGCCAGGATGGTGGCAGGCACTGGACGGACAATGGCATGGGCCGGAGAGCTTCCCAACGCCCACACCCGCCCGACCGATCCTGAAGCGTCCCTGGTTCTGGGTTCTGGTAGTCATCGCCGCGCTAGTGGCCCAAGTGAGCCTTCATAACTTCGTCTTCAACAGGCTGGACCGACTCTCAAGGACGCCGATCAGCATCGTCTACACGGTCACGGGTGATGGGTTCGCCTCAGTCTCCTATGACACGTTCACAAATGGAGACAAGGGCACGGTGCAAGATCCGGTGGTGCTCCCACCATGGACAAAGAAGGTCAACGGGCATCGGCCCTTTGGAGGATTCACGGTCAACTTGACGGCCGCGAACCCTACCAAGGTAGACACTTCCATCACCTGTCAGATTTCCGTCAACGGCCGAATGGTTAGTCGGCACACGGCAATCGGCAGTTTTGCCGCAGTATCCTGCTCGGCGATTTACTTCTGAGTCGGCGACGATCTAATACGTGCCAGGCCATCGAGACACCTACCGGCCATAGTCCACTGGACCTGGATGACCTGAGGTCAGCTCACTGCTGCGACGGGTAAATCTGCTGGCACCGACCGCCCCAGAACAATGGATCGAGTTGCGCCAAATCAGACGCCCGTTCAAGTCGTCGACGCCGCCACGGTCCCCAGGTTCGGCCGACGTGCTGCCTCCTCGGCTTCGGCTCGACGCCCATCGGGTGCCTGTAGTGAACTTCGACCCATGACCAAGAGGCTCGAGATCTCCCGTGACATCGCCGCCCCGACCGAGCTGGTGTACGCCGCCATCGCGGACGTGACACGCATGGGCGAATGGTCCGAGGAATGCCATGACTGCGAGTGGCACGAGGGCTACGACGGCCCGGTCGTCGGCGCAACCTTCGACGGCCACAACCGCCATGGCGAGCATGAGTGGACCACGCAGGCCAAGGTCATCGAGGCCGACCCCGGCCGGGCGTTCGCCTTTGAGTGCTCGATGATGGAGTTCCACTACTCGACCTGGGGGTACCGCATCGAGCCGACCGAGTCGGGATCCCGCGTGACCGAGTGGAACGAAGATCTACGGCCCGAGTCCGCCATGGAGTTCAGCAAGCAGGTGTCTGGTGTGGATGACCGCACGGAGCGAAATCGTCGGACCATGAGCGGCACCCTCGAGCGCCTTGCTGTCGCCCTTGAGGACTAATCGGCTGGTTCCTCGATTCGTCCCGATGGTGGGCATGATCAGGGGTACGCCAACCCGACCTGACTGGTACGTCGGCTCGGTGGGGCACCCTGAGAGCTGGATGCGCTACCCCCCCAGCGACGAAGGCCTCCACGGCGTGATCAGTCAGTGATTGGATCGCTTCCGCCCCTGATCGGGTTGGAGGTAGATCCAGAATCTCACAGTGTGCAGACCGAACAGAGCCCCAACGGCGAAGCGACGGGCCATCTCGGCCGGCCCCGGATCCGCACGAGCACGCTTGCAGGATTCATCGTCGATTGCGGACTGGAGTCCCAGGCCACTTGCGGCAACCGCGGCGGTCAACTCCATCCAAAGAAGAATGGCCGGCCCTAGCCGAAGGCGGGTGGGAACGCCGGCCACGACCATGGCTGCATCACGGACTGCCAATCCGCAACAGGCCACCTCAGTAATGGCTGCGCCTCGCCGACCAAGTCGTCGAATGGCGAGCTCCGTGAGCGGGTAACCCGCTGCGCTCAGGCCCAGCACGATTTTCCCAAGTCTGGGATTCATCCTGAACCCTCCATCATGCCGAGCGGACCCGTGCCAGAAGTTGCCGGGAATCAATGCTGACGCACGGCGAACAATAGACGTTCAAGACCCTCCCGCACTCCTTACCCCGGCCTGCCCCATATCAATGACACTGGTTCGCGGCGTGCCAAACGCTGTCCGACCCAAAGGGTGCTTGCTGTCCGCAAGCGCTACCGGTAGTGGCCTTGGATCGATCCCAGGTCCTGAGCGCACCAAGAGACGGACCCTGCAGGTTTCCATGATCGGCTGACGGGAGTCAAGAGCACGTCCCACAAGCCGATCCTCAACCGGCAATGCCTGGTCGCCATGCTGGTGCGGCTCGTGACGGGATGTAACTGGGTGGACGGCGAGCGCCTGACCGGAAACGTCGTGTCCGACACCACGCTTCGGGCTCGGCGAGATGAGTGGGCCAAGGCGGGGGTCTTCGACCAGCTGGCCGAGGCCATGATCGCCGCCTACGACACCGAGGTCGGGCTCGAGCCGGCCGAGGCACTCGTCGACGGGTCGCTCCACAAGGCCCCCTGCGGCGGGGAGGGAACGGGCAAAAGCCCAGTCGACCTGGGCAAATTCGGCTGGAAGTGGTCGATCGCCTCCGACGCCAACGGCATCCCCATGGGCTGTGCGGTGGCGCCGGCGAACCGCAACGACTGCGTGCTGCTGCCCGCCACCTTCGAAGCCGTCGACGGCCAGGGCCTGCTCGAGGAGATCGAGACCTTGCACCTCGACCGGGGCTATGTGACCAGGGTGTGGATCAGTGACTGTGCACCGGTCACGGTGGTGCCAGGTCTTTTCGGACCTGACACCACTCCGGACGGTGTCTCATTGGCAGAAGCAGCGGACATCGCTCTTCCACCTTGTGTCGCTTGCGAGTCGATTTCTGCCAGTGGATTCACGGGTAGACAACTGCTAGCCCAGCGTCAGGGATACGGTGCTCCTCGATGTAGTCCCACACGATGTCGTAACCCAGGCCCGGTCCGGTCGGCACCGTGACGAATCCATCCGAGTCCATGGCGTCACTGGCCGTTTTGAGGTATCCCGGTGTGGCGTCGTAATCGACACCCGGGGCGAGCAGGCCTCGCTCATAATATTCGCAGACGTCCTCGCTGGTGGCACCGAGGATCTGGAGATTGCCAAAGCCGCTCATGTGCGGTTCGCACCGCACACCAAATGCCTCGGCGACCGCGGCCGTCTTCATGGCACCGGTGATGCCTCCTCGCAGTACATCGATTCGGCTGATGTCGGAGGCTCGGCGGGCAATCCAATCGGCCCGGGTGAACAGGCCACCTTCGGCGATCTCGGGCGAGCAGATCGGGATGGTGAGCTCCTCAGCCAGCTTGATGTACGACGCCACCTTGTGCTCGGGCATCGGGTGCTCGTACCAGTAGAAGTTGAGTTCCTCGAGTACACGTCCCACCCGAAGGGCGTCGGCATAGGTGTTGTATGTCCCCCAGGGGTCGTACATGAGCACCATGTCATCGCCCACCGCCTCTCGTACCGCGAGGCAGGTCCTGATGTCCCAATCGACATGGGACGGTCGAGGAGGAGCGACTTGCCTCGTGGTGGGGTCCCAGTAGTAGTGCGAGTGGATCTTGTACGCGGTGTAGCCGAGGCGCTTGCACTCCAGCGCATGGGCCGCATAGTCCTCGGGCAGGCCAAGGTTGTTGAAGGTACTGGCATAGGTCCTGATCTTGTCCCGGGCGCCCCCGAGGAGCTTGTGCACCGGAAGGCCGGCGAGTCGACCGACGAGGTCCCACAGGGCCAGGTCGATCACGCTCATGACGTTCTCGGGAATCTTGGCGGCCAGAAGCCACTGCCAGATCTTCTCCCGCTCGAGTGGGTCCTGGCCGACGAGCAAAGGTCCGATCAGCTGCGTGATCAAGACCTGCTCGGTGGCGAGGAGACCATCCTGGTCGCCATGGAAATGCCCGCCGAAGTAATAGCCTTCGGCCCCCTCGTCGCTGACAACCTTGGTGAGCGTCTGGAGCACCCGCTGCTTCGGATACGGCTCGCCGTTGGAGAATCGGTCGACGAACGTCTCGAACGGGATGACCTCGAGGCCGGTGATCTTCATGACGTTTCTCCCTCCGGGGTGACGGGCGCCGACCCGAGAAACATTCCATGGGTCAGGAGGTCGTAGTTGGAGGCAGAGCGCTCCCGAAGGAGGTCTGGCTCATAGACGGACCGGTCGAAATGACTTTGCATGACTGGCTCCATCAGCAAGGTGCCGAGGACGATGAACAGGATTTGAAACGGGCGCCATTGTGCATCCGCGTCGGCCCGCAACCCGCCAGCTCGTTGCAGTTGTCGCAGACTTTCACTGGTGAGAGCGAGCAGCTGGTCAAAAATTGTCTGGCTCGCCGTGGTTCCCTCGAGCAGCGACCGGCGAATGTACTGTCGGATCACGGGGGAAGCTCCGATCACGTCAGCGAGGGTATTGCCCATGGACCGGGAGAGCTCATCGGCCGGAAGTTCCCTCGGAATGCCGCCAAATCTCTGGAGGAGTGTTTCCATCACGGATTGGTCGACGGCCTCTCGTAGGCCGTCCTTGTTCCCGAAGTGGTGAATGACCAGCCCCGGGGAGCAGTCGGCAGCGTCGGCGATCGCTCGAACCGAGACGGCGAAGCCCTCGGAACCGAAGAGGCTTAGCGCCGCCTCCCGAATCCTGGTTCGGGCGCTGAGGTCCGAATCCTGCACTGTGGGGGATCTCATGCTCAAGGGGATTCTTCCGATCGCTCGACCTGAACAAGCATACACCAATCAATCCTGTCATGCGGTATACTAAACAAATGTTCAGCCCCGAAAGGTCGATGGTCCTGGCAGTGGTCCAGCTCAACGGGGCCTCACCGGAAGACGTCTTCAGATCAGTTGAAGGACGGCAAAACCTCGATGACCAGTGAACAACAACCCTCTCGAGTGCGACGGCGAGGTTCACACGCACGTTCGTGCCGGTGATCCGCTCATGCGGGTGTTGCCGGCAATCGTTCTGGGGGTGCTCGCCGTCGGATACCTCGTGACGCGAGTGGCCAGCACCCGGGGTCACCGACCAGCTCATCCTTCAGATCTGTGCCCCAGTGCGCGTAAGCCGAACCCGCTGCGGGAACGGTGCAGTCCACGGCCCATGGCCTGGCATAGGGCGTCCGTAAGGGCCGCCCGGTGCACTGAACGGTGCAGGGGGGCGTGCGGGACAGGCTCCGGCCGGACCGTACGCCGCCGACGAGCGGCTACCCGCGGCACCGTCATATGGCTACGGCTCGCTGGGTTCGAGGTCCCCATCAGGCACTGCCGTCCCACCACGCCCACACAGATCACCCAGATCCGACACGCCAGCCCGGACGACACCGAGAAGCGGCCGGCGAATGCCGAACGACGGATGGGTCGCACGCCGTCAATCCGCTATGGGCAGGACAGCCGTGATCGAACCCGGCATCGGAGCGGTTGGACCTAGCGCGTAAACCACGCCCCCGCCACGACGTTGTGACAACCGGCTCTGGGCCGTGAACTCTCAAGGCAAGCTCAGGAAACCACTCTCAAAGGTCGAGTAGGGCAACTGCACAGGGTGTGCACACGGCCGCCCTATGCATGCCCAGGCCGGTCCGAACCTCTGTCGCAAGGGTGCAGCGTGCAGGCCACTCGCGCCCCGCACGCGTGCATATGCTGCATACGCAAGGGTTGAGTTGGTCCCGATAAACCTGTGGATAACGCCGTGGGAGTACGCTGAAACAGCACGAAAGCCCACGAAATCGTGGGCTTTCGGTGGTACTCCATGTTTCCCTTAGTGGCGGGGGTGGGATTTGAACCCACGACCTTCGGGTTATGAGCCCGACGAGCTACCAGACTGCTCCACCCCGCGTCGCAGGAAAAGAATCTAGCAGGCCGCCGGCCCGGTCGGTCCACGCCGGCTGCTCGCCATGTCGGAGTGAGCCGCGCAAGCGGGCCGGTGGAGGGTCAACCCGTCCCCGTCCCCGTGCCCGTCCCCGTCCCCGTCCCCGTGCCCGTGCCCGTCCCCGTCCCCGTGCCCGTGCCCGGCGAGGTGGTCGTCGTGGTCGTAGTGGTGGCGACGGTGCCACCGGTCAGTTGCTGCACCTCTTGCAGGATCGACTCGAGGTTGTTGATGTCGGTCTGGTAGGCGCCCAGGTTGCCCGCCTTGAGGTCGGTCTGGGACTGCTGGTAGGCGGTCTGGGATTCGTCCAACAGGGCCCGCACCTGCGGCGAGAGGTTCCCGGTCCCACCTTCAGTTGCGGGCGTCGTCGACACCGGCGCCTGGAACACCTGGGTGAGGGCCGCGGCCAACGTCGGCTGGATGGACGCCTGCTTCCCGTACACGGCGATGACCCGTTGCAGCTCGGGGAATGCGTTCCGGGAGGACTCCACGTACAGGGGCTGGATGTAGAGCAGCGAGTCGGCCACCGGGATCATCAACACGTTGCCCAGCAACGCGGAGGACCCGTTCTGGTTCAAGAGCGAGACCTGCTGGGACACGGCTGGTGTCGCGTCGATCTGTGCGGCCACGATGGAGGGTCCGTTGACCGGCGAGTCGCGCGGTGTCACGAACATCTGCAGCTGCCCGTAGTGGCCGGGGTCGGACCCCGCGATCATGAACCCGGACAAGGTCTGGATCTGGCTCTGCGACGACACAGGAACGAAAGCATCGAGCAGGGTGAACGACTGTTCGGCCTGGCCCGGCACCCGCAGCTCCTGGTAGATCGGTGCCATGCGGACCAATTGACCGGTGGAGACCTCTTGGCCCTGGGCGTTGGTGGTGAAGGTGGTGGCCAGGGCCTGTGAGGGCGATCCCGACCCGGGCGACGGCGACAGCGCCCACGCGTCGGCGGCACTGTAAAAGCTCTGCGCCGTGATGATGTGGTACTTGCCGTACATGGTGGCCTGCACAGTGAATATGTCCTCGGGATACCGGATGTGCGCCTTCAGGTCGGCACTCATCTTCGACGCCGGGGTGAACATCCCCGGGAAGGCCTTCTCGTAGGTCCGGATGATCGGATCACCGGGGTCCATGACGTAGAAGGTCATGTGGCCGGTGTAGGCGTCGATGACCACCTTCACCGAGTTGCGGACGTAGTTGAAGTTTCCACCGAGCCCGCTGCCCGGGGCAACGGCACTGGTGTCCGCGTTCTGCGCATACGGGTAGTTGTCGGTGGTGGTGTACGCGTCCTGGATCCAGTCGATGTGTCCCCCGATGAGCGCAGGGTAGGGGTCGGCGTCGAGACTGAGGAAGGGCGCGGCCTTGGACACACGTGCCTGCACGCCGCGATCGAACATCAGGCGCGACTTGTTGGTGATCTGGTTGGAGATGAGCAGGTTGAGATCGCTGAAGCGGATGGCGAACATCACCTGATCGAAGAAGGACGAGAGCTGCACGCCGCCGTTGCCCGAGTAGTGGGTCTCGACGTTGGTGCCGCTGGTCAGCTGGAAGTCGATTTCCGGCTGCTTCGTGTTGGCCACCACGTACCCGGAGTTGTTGAGCCCGAAGTAGACCGAGGGCTGGGTGACCGTGGCCAGCCCACTGTTGGAGGCCGGCGGTACGCCCCCGACGGCGAACTCGGGATCACCGTTGCTGGTGGAGGCGTTGGCCGGCGACACCACCATCCCGTAGCCGTGGGTGTACTGCAGGGTGGTGTTCACCCACGACGAGGACGGGAGGTCCTGGTCGTTGATCTCTCGCACACCGACGACGGCCGGGGTCTCCGCCCCGTTCACCTTGTAGCGGTCCACGTCCAGGCTGTTGAACTGGTAGTACGAGCGGATGTCCTGCAGCTTGTCGAAGGTGGGCTGGGTCTGGGTCGGGTCCCAGAGCCGCACGTTGGCCAGTGTGTCGCTGTTGGCCGAGAGCTGCGATGCGGTCAGCGTCGACGACGCGGGGTAGGCGACGCTCTGGACGCCGGTGAGCCCCATGGCTGTCCGGGTGGCATCTATGTTGCGCTGGATGTACGGGCGCTCCAAGGTGTTCTGCGCCGGGTTCACCTTGAGGGCCTGCACGGCAGCCGGATAGATGGTCCCTGCGCTGAGCGCCACCAGGAACCACAGGCCGACCCCGAGGATGGGCAGTGCCCAGCCCTGGCGCCGGATGTTGTAGATGAGCAGGACGGCCGCGGCCAGGGACACCAGGATGAGGAGTTCGAGGGCGGGAAGGCGGGCATGGACGTCGGTGTAGCCCGCACCCTGGACATACCCGTTGCTGGAGAGGTCCAGATTGAACCGCGCCAGGTAGTAGCCGACGGCCTTGACCAGGGCAAGCAGGCCGAGGATGACCGAAATGTGGGCCTTCACCGCGGGGCGGACCCTCGGACGCGAGCCCTGCATCCGGATGCCGCCATTCAGGTAGTGGCTGAGCACGGTGACCACCAGGACGACGAAAAGGGCCACCAGGGTCCAGTGGACGAGGAACTGTTCGAAGGGCAGGGTGAAGACGAAGTATCCGACGTTCCGGTGGAACTGCGGATCGGAGTTGGGGAACGACACGCCGTTGCGGAAGAGGATCCAGTTCTGCCACTGCCCGATCGCCTGGGACCCGACGATGAGCGACAGCACGACAACCACGCCGGCCCGGAGCCAGCGGGAGTAGGGCCCGATCACCTCTCGGTACCTCTTGACGAACTCGTCCTCCGCATCGAGGGAGGGTCCCTTGGGGGCCAGGCGCTCGGCCACCATGAGGCTGGCCAGCAGCAGCACCGCGAAGATCACCCCGAAGACCACCATCAGACCGCCCTTGATCTCGAAGAGCTTGACCCACACCGAATGCAGCGAGACCGAGGAGAACCACAGGGAGTCGGTGTAGAAAACGGCGAACGTCCGCAGCGAGGCGATGACCACCACCACGATGACCAGGGCCGCGATGATCCAACGGCGGCGACGGTGCTGGGCCGGGCGCGGGACCTGGGGAATGTCGCTGGGAGAACGCACGGCTGCAGCCTAGGGGGCGAAGCGCACAAGGAGGCATCGACACCCGGGGTGGGCAGGCGGGTGCGCGTGCCCGGTCGGGAATGCCTCACCCGGCCGCTGGGACCCGTTGAGGCCGTTGTCCTCGCAATCGGGGCAAGGCGCGTCACCCGTGCCGGGGACGGCCACCCACTCCAATTGGGCGGACTTCTCTCCTTCGATGGCCGAGATCGTCCCCAGGGAGAATGCGGCCACCACGTGGTCGCCGGCCAATCGCTCGATGCGCTCGCCCTTCCACTCCCTGAACGCCGAACCCACGTACTCGGCCACCACCGACTCCTCCGCATCGGCCAGGCCATCGCCGTCGGACAGGCGGCGGCGGAGCGGGCCGACCACCGACTCGGCGAGGTCGTGGCCCACTCCCAAGAGGACATCTGCATGGGGGCCGTGGGACAGCCCCGTGCCGGCGAAGGTGGCCCCTGCCTCGGAGGCCTGCTCCAACGCGGGCAGGGCTGCGGTGGCGTAGGAATCGATGTGCTCGGTCTCCTCGGGGAGGAGATCGAGGGACCAGTGGGATCCGTTGGACCGCAGCCGGTCGAGGAGATCGTTCTGATTGTCCTGCAGGGTCCGCTTGAGGCGACGGGCCAGCGCGGTGATTATCGGGCTGACGAGCTCGTCACGGCGAACCACGAAGGGGCTCCGTTCCTCGGGTGGCTCGTCCCCCGACTCTCCACCGGTGTCCTCGTCGGCCCCTTCGGGCCCGACCCCGGGCTCCTCCCGGGCGGCTCGGATCTTGGCAAACAGGGCGTCCACCGACTTCGCCGGCGGTGCGTCGGCCGGCGGTGCCTCGCCAGGGGGTGGCTCTGCACGGGGTGCCTCCTGGGCCACAGTGGTGCCGCTGCCCGGAATCTCCACCAGGTCGTCGGGGGCCGCCGCCTCCCCCTCTCCGTGCCTGGCATCGCCTGTCGTGCCATCGGACGATGCCAGGTCGCCCGCGACCTCGGCCTCGTCGGCCAACAGAACGGCAGCGAGTTCCTCGGGCGTACCCTCGGCGGGACGGCTCACCGCCTCGCGTCCGGCAGCCTCGGCCGCCAACCGTGCGTCGTCCTCTGCGGTGAACAGATCGTCGGCGATGCCATCGACCGAGCGGCGGACGTCATTGATGGTCTCGGCCAGTCGCTCGCGCCCGGCACGCAGCTGCTCGATCTGGGCGTGGAGGATCTTCCGGCGCCGGGACAGGTCGGCCAGGACCCGGGCTCTCAGCTGCTGCGCCTCGTCGACCATGGCCCGGCACTCCTCCCGGGCCTGGGCCAGCACCTCTTCGGCCTCATGACGTGCCGACTCCAGAGCCGCCGACACCTCCTGGTCGGTCCGCTGACGCAGGTCGTTGACCTCCGCTTCGGCCCGGGCGGTCTGTTCTGCCACCAGGGCCCCGGCACGGGCCCGGTTCTGCCCGGTCTCCTCGTCGGCCTCCGCGCGGAGGCGGTTTGCGTCCGCCTCGGCCTTGGCGACCAATTCGGCGGCAACCTCGTGGGCGCTGTGGAGCACCCGGGACGTCTGCTGGCCCAGCGCCGCCGTCAGTGTCGGTTCGTCAAGGACCGGGTTGGCCGCCCGGTGTTCGGCCTCGGCCAGCTCCTGGAGCAGCTGGCGCTCACGATCGGCGACCCCCCTGAGAGCGATGGCGATCGACTCGAGATAGTCGCGGACCTCGCTGGTGTCGAACCCTCGCCGCACCGAGGCAAAGGTGTGACGGGCCACGTCATCGGGCGCCAGGTGTGGAGAGGAAGTGATGGTCCTGCGGCGTTCCTCGGGCATGGGCGAGAGCCTACGACTGTCGGTCCTCGAATCCGGTCATCCCGCGAGATCGGCCTGTTGTCCGGGCGCAGGCGTGGACGCGGCGCTGCCGATGGCTGTGCCCCCGTGGGCCGCCAGCACGGCCAGTGCCTGATCGAGCGTGGACACCGCGAAGATCTTCAGACCGGGCCGATCCTTGGACATCGCTGCCCGGTACTCCTGCCGCGGCACCAGGAAGACCGACGCTCCGGCGTTCTCCACGGCGATGGTTTTCTGGGGGACGCCGCCGACGTCGCCCACGTCGCCGGAGCTGTCGATGGTGCCGGTGGCCGCGACGGTGTGGCCGCCGGTGAGGGAGCCTGCGGTCAAGGCGTCGATCACACCGAGGGTCATGGCCAGCCCGGCTGACGGGCCCCCGATGTTGGCGACGTCGATGGAGACCGGAAGGGGATAGGCGTAGTCGACCTGGTCTTCAGGAAGGAAGCCCACGTCGAGCGTCGCCTTGTACCCGCCTCCCAGATCCACCACGGTGCTCCTGAGCGTCAGCGGCACCGGGGTCGGTCCGCCGGTACCCCCCCTGCGCACCGCGAGGGTCACCGTCTGACCGGAGTGGTACTTGCGCAGGGTTGACACCAGATCCTGTGCAGTGGGGGTCGCCACCCCGTCGACCGCGGTGATGACGTCACCCACGGCAAGGGCGTTGTACGCCGGTGTGCCCGGGAAGGTCCCGTACACCACGGCTCCCGCCGGGGTGGCGGTCACCGTGTAGCCGAGCCGTCGCAGTGCCGCGGTCTTGGCGTAGGACTCGGCCTGGGACATCTCGAGCTGGCCCTGCGCGTCCAACTGCGAGGGGGGCGTCCCTCCGGTGACCGCCTCGACCGGCTCGAGCGTGGTGTTCCCCTGCGCCTCGTAGAACAGATAGGAGAGTGCGGAGACCCTGCCGATCTCGACGTCGGTCAACAGCACCGGGTGACTGACGGGATGGCCCTTGCCGGGCGGGACGGTGATGAACTGCTGCACGGACTGTGCCGTGCCGGGCTGGACGGCGTAGTAGTCGAGGTTGATCCGGGAGGCCACGGCTATGCCGACCACGAACGCGATGAAGAGCACCCAGGGCCAGGTCCGCCTCCTCCGGGCCTTCGCACCTGCCACCACCGGGCCGTCAATCCCGTCGTCGACATCCACGAGCGGGGCCGGGGCGGGAGCCGCGGGAGCGCTGTCGCCGTCGGACCGCCACGCGGCCGGCGGACCCGGATCGGCCGTCGGCCTATCGCTGTCGTCGTCGGTCATAGTGGTGAGGTGAAGCCTGCCACGGAACCTCCAGGTCCGAGAGTCACCGAGCGCAGGCGGATGGTGGCGCTGGCGGGCCACGTCGGGGACCTGCCGACCGCACGGTCGGGGACGACCGACCCTTCTCCATCGGTGCGGGCCACTGCCCTCGGTGCGTTGGATCGACTCGGGGCCCTCGACGACGGCGATCTCCGGCGGGGGCTCGAGGACGAGGCGTCCGAGGTGCGCCGCCGGGCGTGCGAGTTGGCAGCCGGATTCCCGAGCGTGGACATCTCGCCGGCGTTGGGCGACGCCGATCCCTCGGTGGTGGAGATGGCTGCTTGGGCTTCCGGCGAACGGGCAGACCGCCTGGTGGTTCCCGAGCTCTCGAGGATCGCCTCGGCCTCGTCGGGGCACCCCGACCCCTTGTGCAGGGAGGCAGCGGTGGCTGCGCTCGGGGCCATCGGCGACCCCGCGGGGCTGACGGCCGTGCTGGAGGCGCTCGAGGACAAGCCGGCCATTCGCAGGCGGGCCGCGGTCGCCCTGGCCGCGTTCGACGGGCCCGCTGTCGAAGCGGCGCTCCGGCGCTGTCTCGACGACCGTGACTGGCAGGTCCGCCAGGTGGCCGAAGACCTCCTCGCCGTGGAGTGAGCGGATCCGCGCCCTCCGGCGCGGCGAACCGGGGTGCTCAGGATTCTGCAGCGGCGAAGATGGGCCGGAGGCTGTCGAACGAGTCGAGGCACAGTCCGGCGCCCAGCACCACACACTCCAGCGGGGTGGCCACCAAGTGGACCGGCACCTCCGTCTCATCGGCCAGCCGATTTGCCAGGCCCCGCAGCATGGCTCCCCCGCCGACCAGGTGGATGCCCTCGTAGATGATGTCCTGGGCCAACTCGGGCGGCGACTCGGACAGGCAGCTGATCACCGTGTCCACGATCAGGTCGACCTGCTCCCGGAGCGCGTAGCGCACCTCTTCGGGCGAGAGCACCACGGTCTTTGGCTGGCCGGTGGTGATCTCCCGGCCCCGGACCTCGGCCTGCATCTCGTCGGCGTACGGGAGCGCAGAGCCGATGGCCAGCTTCAACTCCTCACCGGTGCGCTCGCCGATGGCGATCCCGTGCTGGTTGCGCACGTACTGCTGGATGGCTGCATCCATGTCGAAGCCACCACACCGAATGGCCCTCGATGCGACCACTCCGCCGAGCGAGATGACCGCTGTCTCCGTGGTGCCCCCACCGACATCGACCACCATGTTCCCCACCGGCTCGTGGATGTCGAGACCGGCTCCGATCGCCGCGGCCATGGGCTGCTCGATCAGGTGGGCCGCCGAAGCGCCCGCCCGGCGCGCCGCCTCTTTGACGGCACGGCGCTCCACCGAGGTGATGGCCGAAGGAACACAGATCAGCACGCGGGGTCGGGTGAACTTGGTCACGCCGGCCCGCCGGAGGAGCAGGCGGATCATCCGCTCGGTGATGTCGAAGTCGGTGATCGCACCCTCCCGGAGCGGTCTTACCGCCACGATGTAGCCCGGGGTCCGGCCGATCATCTGCCATGCTTCGTTCCCGACCGCCAGTACCTCGTGGGTCCTGGTGTTGAGAGCAATGACCGTCGGCTGGTTCAGGATGATCCCGTTGCCCTTGGCATAGACGAGGGTGTTGGCCGTCCCGAGGTCGATCGCAAGGTCCCGAGCCACCTCGTCATCGTAGGGCCACGATGTCCGGAGCCGCGAAGGACAGCCTTTCGGCCGATCGACCGACCGTGCCACAGAGCGGGGCGACGCCCAAAAGTCCGCCGTGATCGGTAACCTCAAGCCCGTGGACGGAGAGGATCATCGGGGACCGGGGGAAGATCCTGGCGACAGTCGGTCCGAGGATGCCGACTGGTTGCGAGGATGGATCTCGCCCGACGACCGCCTGTGGCGCCACCCGTCGGAGTCTGCATCGACAGGGCCCGGATCGCCGGCTCGGCTCCCCCACGGGGCAGTGCAGGGCCATGAGCGTACCGCTCTCTGGATCATCGGCGGGGCCTCCGCGTGCATCGCCCTGGTGCTGGTGGCCGCCGGGCTGACCATGGCAACGACGGGCAGCGCGGGCCAGAGCCCGCCGCCGGTAACACCGGGGCAGGCGTCATTGACCGGAGCACCGACCACCGAGCCGGGGATGACCCAGCTGGCCAATTCCGCAGAGCGCTCCATGCTGGCCGCCATCGGCCCGTCAACGGTGGCCCTCATCATCGTGAAGCAGACAGGAAGGTCCGTCGCCACCGGACTGGTGGCAGAGTCGGGGGGCATCATCGTCACCCCCTCACGGGCCATCGTCGATGCCAGGTCGATCACCGTCGTCGAGCCGGACGGATCCCGGCAGCCCGCCGAGACGGTCGGCGTCGACCAGGCCTCCGGACTTGCCGTCGTACGGATCGCCGACGACCTCCCGGCCGCCACCTTCGACGACGACGACCCCTCCGTCGGAGCCGCGGTCCTGGCGGTGGCCATGGAACCGGGGTCGCAGGCAGGCGCACCGCTGTCCAGGGAGTACGCGGGCACCGTGGTCTCGTCGGGCCTTCCCCTCGAGGGAGGCGACCTCACCTCCGCCTTTGCCGGAACCGCGGTGGCCATGCCCCTGACCGCAGACGACATCGGGTGTCCGCTCCTCGACCGCAGCGGCAACGTCTCGGGAATCCTCGAGCAGGTGACGCAGTCGGGGGCCTCGACCCGGTCGGTCTTCCTGCCCGCGGAACTCGTCCTCGGCGTGGCCCGCCAGCTGGTCTCGTCGGGAGTGGTGGATCCCGGGTGGCTGGGTGTCGCCGGCAGCGATGACGATGCCGTCACCTCGGCCCCCACCCTCACCGCCACTACCACCTCGTCACCCACATCGCCGGTCGCACCGTCAAGGAATCCGGAAGGCGCCCTCGTCAGCTCCGTCGACTCCGGCAGTCCGGCGGCATTCGGCGGACTCCTGCCCGGCGACGTCATCGTCGCCATCGACCGCTACCAGGTCCACTCGATCGCCGAGCTCCGCACCAGGCTCTACTCCGATCCGCCGGGAACAGCGCTCGACGTCACCTTCCAACGGGCGGGAACCACACTCGCCACCTCGGTCGTGCTGGGCGACAACGACACCGATGCACCGGGGGTTGGCTCCTCGCCGTAGCATGAGGGTATGGCACCACCCGAACACGAGGACGCGGGAAACCCCTTCCAGTCCCTGCTCGGTGACCTGATGAACATGATCGGGTCCACTGCTCCCGATCAGTGGGGGATGACGCGGTCGTTCGCGCTCAACGTGGCCACCGGCGGAACTGCCGAGCCCAATGTCGAGCCCATCCAGCGGATCCGGCTCGAGCAGCTCTCGCGGGTTGCCGAGCTCAATGTGATCGAGACCACCGGCATGCCCGTCTCCCCGGACGGGCGCCGCCTCACCTGTGTGCCCGTGGGCAGGGGCGACTGGACGGCTCGTGCACTCGAGTCGTGGCGCCCGATACTCGCCGCGATGGCCGCGCCCAACGCGACGCCGACCGCCGCGCCCCCGACCGAACCGGCCCAGACGCCGGACCTGTTCGACGAGGACCCGACCCGTGGCCTGGCAGGACTCATCGGCCAGTGGGCGACCGCAATCGGGCCGATGTTCTTCGGGCTGCAGGTCGGCTCGGTGGTCGGGCACCTTGCGCAACGGACCCTCGGCCAGTACCCGTTGGCACTTCCGTGGGCACCGTCGGACGAGCTCCTCCTGGTGACGGCCAACATCACCTCCTTCGCCGAGGATTGGAGCCTGCCCGAGGAAGAAGCGCTCGTCTGGGTCTGCGCCCGTGAGCTCGCCTCCAACACGGTACTGACCCGGCCGTCGGTCAGGGCTCGAATGGAAGAGCTGCTGATGGCGCTGGCCAAGTCGTCCGCCGCCGCCCAGCAGGACTTGGCCGGACGGCTCGGGGGACTGGGGGCCCCGGGCGCCATCGACGCTCCGGGAGGGATGGATCTCGAGTCGCTCCAAGGGATGTTCGGCGATCCCGAGGCACTGCTCGGTGAGCTGTTGACCCCCGAATCGCGACGTTCGTCCGACCAGCTGACCGCGCTCGCCGTGGTCATCGATGCCTACGCCGACCACGTGGCAAACCGGGTCGGCCAGAAGTTGGTGGGCTCCCACAGCCAACTGGCCGAGGCGTGGTACCGGCGCCGCACCGAGCGGGGCAAGGGTGAAGAGGCGGCCGGGGCGCTGTTCGGCCTCGATCTCGATCAGACCCAGGTCGACCGGGGCCGGTCCTTCATCAACGGCGTCATCGAGCGGGCCGGCGAGGATGGCCTGCCGCGACTGTGGACATCGGCCAGAAACCTCCCGACGCCGTCGGAGGTGGATGCACCCGGATTGTGGTTGGAGCGCATCAGCCTTCCCGAGCTCGACGAACCCGAAGCGGGCTGACCTCTGGGGTCAGGCCTCGTTGACCGGGTCCGTGCCCACGGCGCCACCCGCCGGCGTGGCGACGACTTCCTCTTCCGGCAGGCCCAGGTCCCATTCGAGCAGGATGTTCTCGCGTTCGGCGTCCCGGATCACCCGCTCCCGATTGCGCCGATACTGGGGATCGTGAGGCGGCAACAGCACCAGGCGGGCCATGGTCCGGCGACGGAACTCCTCGATCAGGGCAGGGTCCCCGTAGTCGGAGCGGACCTCCCAATGCGGGGCCACCGGTCCGAGGTAGACGACGCGGACGTGGCCGACCGGGGGTTGTGGCTCTTCGCTCTCCTCGGGAGGAGTCTGATCGTCGGTGACCGGGGTCATGGCAGTTCTTCCTCCTGGGATTGCGGCACCGGGGATCCTACCCGCCGGTCGGGCGGGCCCCGAGCGTGACCTCCACCGTCATCTTGGTACTGCCCCGGTAGATGCCGACGGTCACACGATCACCGGGTTTGAACGGGTGGATGGCGGCGGTCAGATCGCTCGGGCTCTGGATCGCCGTGGCGTTCAACGACACGACCACGTCGTTGGTCTGCAACCCGGCCTTGTCCGCCGGGCTCCCCGGCTGCACCGAGATGACCAGCGCCCCCGACGAAGGAGTCAGGTCGTCCTCCTGCTTGAGTGCAGGGGTGATCGGTCCCACGGTCACCCCCATGTAGGCGGCGTTCGACACGGGGACCGGCTGCGGGGTCGGGCTGCCGGCGCCTCCCGGGCCACCATGCTGCAATTCAGTGAGGTGGGGCTTCACCGAATCGATCGAGATGGCGAAGCCGATGTTCTCGGTCGGCGCGTTACCCGTGCTGCTGGAAGCCACCGCGGTGTTCATGCCGACCACCTGCGCCTGCGCGTCGACTAGCGGTCCGCCGGAATTGCCAGGATTGATGGCGGCATCCGTCTGCAGCAGTCCTGTCAGGTTCTCGGTCTGCCCACTGTCGTTCTGCGCCGTCAGCGAGCGGCCGACGGCGGAGATGATCCCCTCGGTGACCGACGGGCCGCCCGCCAGTGCCAGGGCATTACCGATGGCAAGCACGCCGTCACCCACCTGGGTCTGCCCCGAGTCACCCAATGCCACTGTCGGCAGGTTCGACGCGTGGTCGATCTGTACCAGGGCGAGGTCGTGGACCGGGTCGGTGCCCAGCACGTGGGCGGCCAGCGCCGTGGTCTGACCGAACAGGGTGACGGTCACCGATGTGGCTCCTGTCACGACGTGATTGTTGGTGAGCACCTCGCCGTCGGTCGTGAGGATCATCCCGGTCCCCGCAGCCTCGACGAAGTCGCCGCCAGACGAGGCGGATGCGGACTGGCTGTCGATGGAGACCACCGCCGGTTCGACCTTGGCCAGTACCGCCTGGACGTCCTGGGGGCGGGCCAGCACACTCTTGTTCGGGAAGAACTGTTCCACGAAGGTGCGCTGGCTGCCTGCGCCGACCAGTGCTCCGACCAGGCCGCCGACCAGTGCGGCCACCACCGCGGTGAGGAGCACCACCCACATCCACGTGCGCCGCTGCAAGGTGTGGCGCACCACGCGCGGAGGGGGGACTGCGGGCAGGGCCCCGTACCCATAGGGGTAGGCGGGCGCGGGGCCGGGGGGGCCATACCCCCCGGCGTACCCCGGGTAGGAGGGATACACCGGGTACGGGGGGTAGCCCGGGTGGGGCGGATAGGGGGTGTAGGCCGCGGGCCGCGGGTAGGCGCCGGGCACCGGATCCACAGCGCCCGGTACCGAGGACGGCGGGCCTCTGCCCGTCCCCGGTTGGGACGTCGAAGGGGGTACTGGGTCGGACGGCAACGGGCCGGACGGGACACTCCGGGGCGTGGAGGTCGGTTCGGGGGGGACTCCCCCGTCGTTATCCGGAGGCCGGTTCGGATCCCCTTCGTTGCGGCCTTCATAAGAAGGCCCAGGTGCCCGATAAGAAAATTGTGAGGATTCCATCAATACCGGCTCATTTCGCACTGCGCATTGCTTCGAAATGCGACACTAGCTGTGCACCGGATGACAGCGACATCAGGGTCGGCACACTACACCCGACACCTGCCGCAGCATCCTCGAGATCTACGGAGGAGCCATGGACACGAATTGGATGAACCGGGGGAAGTGCAAGGACCTCTCTCCCACCATCTTCTTTCCGAGCGACGGCGTGGGCGTGCAAGAGGCCCAGCGCATCTGCGCGGAGTGTCCCGTGTCGGACGCATGCCTTCAGTACGCGCTCGACGAGCGGGTCGACCACGGCGTCTGGGGTGGCACCTCCGAGCGCGAGCGGCGCCGGATGCTCCGTCGTCGCCGTGTCGGGCACGCAGTTTCCGTCTGAGGATTGACCCACCAGGTCTGACGGGGCCGGGGCCCAGGTGTTGACTGAGTGCGTCATCAACGTCAGCGAAGGGCGCAGCACGGAGACAATCGATGCGATCCGCGTCGCCGGCGCACCCGAGGTGCTCGATGTCCACTCCGACCCGGAGCACCACCGTTCCGTTCTGACCCTGGGTGGACCACTCGATGCGGTGGAGGATGCAGCCCGGCGGGTGGTCGCCGAGGCCGTCGACCGCATCGACCTGCGAGCACACGCCGGCATCCACCCGCGCCTGGGGGCGGCCGACGTGGTGCCCTTCATACCGCTTGCTTCCTGCGGGCAGTCGGCGGTTGCGCCGTCCACGGGATCGGCCGGGGACGCCTGGTCCCGCGTGGTCGACGCCAGAGACCGCTTCGCCGTCTGGGCCGCGTCCACTCTGCAGTTGCCCTGCTTCCTGTACGGCCCGGAGCGTACGCTGCCCGAGGTCCGGCGGAGGGCGTTCCGGTCACTGGCGCCGGACACCGGACCCTCTGAGCCCCACCCCACGGCAGGTGCCTCGGCCGTGGGCGCCCGGCCGGTGCTGGTCGCCTACAACCTGTGGATCGCCGGCGCATCCGATGGCACTCCCGAGGAGGAGCACGCCCGGGCGGTGGCGGTGGCCCGTTCGCTGGCGAACGACCTCCGAGGACCCGCCGTCCGGAGCCTGGGCTTCGCGGTGGACGCAGGCGCACAGGTCAGCTTCAACCTGATCGACCCGGCCGCACGTTCCGTTGTCGACGTCTACGACGCCGTGGCGTCGGGCGCCGAGTCGAAGGGCTGCAGGGTGCTGCGAGCCGAGTTGGTCGGCCTCGCACCGGCCGAGGTGCTCGACGCCGTCCCCCGCCATCGCTGGGCGGAACTCGATCTCACCGAGGATCGGACCATCGAGGGCCGTCTGGAGGACAACCAGTTCCCCACCGCCGGCACCAGGTGAGCCCGATGCTGCCGATGCCTACGAAGCGGTGACCGCCCGGCGCTGCATGGCACGTTGGCGGCGCAGCCGGCGGCGCTCCCGCTCCGACAGTCCACCCCAGATCCCGAACTTCTCGCCGTTTGCCAGGGCGTACTCGAGACACTCCTCGCGGACCACACAACCACGACACACCTCCTTCGCCTCGCGGGTCGATGCCCCCCGCTCGGGGAAGAAGAGGTCGGGATCGACCCCCATACAGTTCGCCTTGGTCTGCCAGGTCCGCTCTTGGGGTCCGTACATCAATGACACCATGTCCACCGACAGGCCTCCCTCCCACTCAGCCACGCGGTCTCGGGTGAAGCCGCATAGCACTGATGTAACTACAGCCATGTCATCCTCCACTATCTGAGGACGAAACGCAAGAAGAACCTGCTTGTGATCAGGGGCGCAATATCCGGGGGCCATCGCAGGGGGTCCGGCACCGTCCCCTTCACGTCAGATCGATGCCCAGAACTGCTCCAGTGCCCTGGCTCCGCCGGCCGGGTCCCCGAGCATCCACCAATGGCCCTGGCCCTCCATGACATGGGT